>Ga0302267_10004740_pt1 | contig 14743 bp, 11 predicted proteins | sample III_Bog_E1_3_FD_194555 | JGI IMG/M metagenome (GOLD analysis project Ga0302267, IMG submission 194555) | Peat permafrost microbial communities from Stordalen Mire near Abisko, Sweden - III_Bog_E1_3 | ecosystem: Environmental > Terrestrial > Soil > Wetlands > Peat | place: Sweden: Abisko... | reverse complement strand
GATCCCTCCGACCCGACCGACCATGCCGACTGGTCCGGACCCCCGGCGGCACCGGACGACGCCATCCCCTACGACGCCGTCCCCTACGACCAGGACAGCTTCGACGGCACTCCGAGGCGTCCCGGCACAGCCCGCCCGCCCCGCCCGTCCGATCGACCGGGATCGGCACGGGCGCGGCGCCGGCGTCATCCCTGGCGCATCGCCGCGGCGGCGGTCATCCTGGCCGGGCTCGTGGTCCTGGTCGGCGGGTACTTCTGGGTCCAGAGCGAGGCGAGTCCGTCCGGACCCCCCGGCGCCCAGGTGCTGATCACCATCCCGGCAGGCACCGGGGTCAACGCCACCGCTTCACTGTTGGCCTCCAAGGGGGTCATCGGCAGCTCGTTCGCCTTCCGGATCTGGAGCCAGTTCCACAGCGTGCCGGGGGTACAGGCCGGACCGTACGCGTTCAACCGGAACTCGTCCTTCGCCGCCGTCGACCAGGTGTTCACGGCCGGGCCCAACGTCTTCCCGCTGGTCGTGCCGCCCGGCTTCACCGTGTCCGAGCTGGCCGATCGCGTGGGTCAGCTGCCGGGCCACGATGCGGACACGTTCCTGACCGCGGCCACCGACGGGTCCGTGCGGTCGCCGTGGCAGCCGGCCGGGGTGACCAGTCTGGAGGGCCTGCTCGCCACGGGGACCTACACGATCCTGCCCGGCGAGACCGACCGCCAGTTACTCACCTCGATGGTGGACCGCTTCGACACGCTGGCCGCACGTGCCGATCTCGCTACCGGTGCGGAGCGGCTCGGCTACACGCCGTATCAGGTGGTGACCGTCGCCTCCATCGTCGAGAAGGAGGGGGTGCTGGAGAAGAACATGGGCCCCGTGTCCCGGGTCATCTACAACCGACTGGACAAGGGCACCCCGCTCCAGATGGACTCCACGGTGCTCTACGCCCTCGGACAGGACGGGGGGACGGTGACCGCGGCGGACCTGGCCACCCAGAGCCCGTACAACACGTATCTGCATTCCGGGCTGCCGCCCACACCCACCTGTTTCCCCTCCGAGGCGGCGCTCGAGGCCGCCCTGCATCCGCCACACGGGCCGTGGCTGTACTTCGTGGTGGTGGAACAGGACGGCACCGAGGCCTTCTCCACCACCTACGCCGGGCAGTTGGCCAACGAGGCCCTGGCCCGGCAGCGCGGCCTGGGCTGAGCGGGGGAGACTACGGGGGTGGCGCACGACGAGAACAACGGCACCCCTCGGGGCGCGGGGACCGGAGGGGTCCCGCCCGTCGCCGGACCCGGGCTCTCCGCCGGCACCGTCGTGGTGGGGGTCATCGGCTACCCGGTCGCCCATTCGTTGTCGCCACGGCTGCACAACACCGCCTTCGCCCACCTCGGACTCGACTGGGTGTCGGTCGGGTTCGCCGTGCCGCCCGGACAGGCCGCCGTGGCCCTGGACGGGGCGCGGGCGCTCGGAGTACGGGGACTGTCGGTGACGATGCCCCACAAGGAGGAAGCGGCGACCGCCGTCGCCGAATTGTCCCGGGAGGCCGCCCGCCTCGGTGCGGTCAACTGTGCCGTCGAGGTGGACGGCTCCTGGCAGGGGGCGAACACCGACGGGGCCGGATTCCTCGCCGCCCTGGCCCGCGGTGACGGATTCGCGCCGGCCGGTGCCCGCTGTCTGGTGGTGGGGGCCGGAGGTGCCGCCCGGGCCGTGATCGCCGCCCTCGGGGACGCCGGCGCCGCCGAGGTGGTCGTGGTCAACCGCACCGAGGAGCGGGCCCGGTCGGCCGCCGCGCTGGCCGGGGAGGTCGGGCGCACCGGTCCGCCGGAGGAGGCCCGGGGATGTGATCTGGTGGTGAATGCCACGCCGGTGGGCATGGGCGATCGGGAAGGCGGTCCTGCGGGCTGGCCGGTCGACCCCGGGCTGTTGCGGCCCGGCCAACTCGTGGTCGACCTCGTCTACCACCCGGCGGTCACCCCGTGGCTGGCGGCCGCGGCCGACCGGGGGGCGACCACGGCCAACGGGCTGGGGATGCTGGTCCACCAGGCCGCGCTGCAGATCGAGCTGTGGACCGGGCGGCCGGCCCCGGTCGACGCCATGTGGGACTCGGTGACGGCCCCGGGGGACGAACGGCCCCTGCGCTGACGGGCCGGGCACGCCCGGGCCACCACGGTGCGGCGGGGTAGCCTGTCGGGCGGAGCCCCCTTCGTGACCTATACGACCGACACCCTCGCGACACGCTCCCGTCACGTCACCGCCAGGATCGACCCGATCCTCATCGTGACGACGGGCGTCCTGGCCCTGACCGGGATCGTGATGATCTACTCGGCCACGAAGGGCAAGCTGGCGCTCGCCGGCATCGATCCCTACTACTACCTGAAGCGCCAGCTGATCTTCTTCGTCCTGGCCGCGGCGGTGATGATGGCCGTGTCCCTCTTCGACTACCGACGGTGGGAGCAGCTGGCCACCGTCCTCTACATCGGCATCGTGGTGGCGCTCGTGGCCGTGCTGGTGGGTCTGGGCTCGAGTTCGAACGGCTCCCAGCGCTGGTTCCCCATCGGACCGCTGCAGCTCCAGCCCTCGGAGTTCGCCACCCTCGTCCTCATCATCGCCATCGCCACCTACTGCGCCCGCCGGCCCGAAGGACTCGAATTCCGCGACCTCGTGCGCATGGTGCTCATGGCCGGACTGCCCATCGTGCTCATCATCAAGCAGCCCGACCTCGGGACGGCCATCGTCTGCTCGGTCATCCTGCTGGTGATGCTGGCCGTGGCGGGCATGCCCGGGCGGTACCTCATCCTCCTGGTGGTGGGCGCGGTCTTCGTCGTCCTCGTCGCCGTCAACCTGGGCCTGGTGAAGCACTACCAGATCCAGCGCCTCACCAGCTTCATCTCGCCCAACAGTGCCAGCTCGACGGTCACGTACCAGGTTGACCAGGCCAAGACGGCCATCGCCCACGGGGGCATCTTCGGGCAGGGGCTCTTCAAGGGCGCCCAGACCAACCTGGCCTACGTGCCCTACCAGCAGACCGACTTCATCTTCTCGGCGGTGGGGGAGCAGCTGGGCTTCGTCGGGGCGGGCGTGCTCCTCGTGCTGTACGGCATCCTGGCCTGGCGCATCATGCGTGTGGCCCTGATGGCCAAGGACGCCTTCGGTCGGCTGCTGTGCTCGGGGGTCTTCGCCCTGCTCATGTTCTCGGTCTTCGAGAACGTGGGGATGAACATGGGGATCATGCCGGTGGCCGGCATCCCCCTCCCGTTCCTGTCCTACGGCGGCTCGTCGATGATCGGCTTCATGGCCGCCATCGGCATCGTCGTCAGCGTGCACCACCGGAGCACACGGTGACGGTTCCCGACCCGACCCTGCCCGAGCAGACCCTGGCGGGGCCCGTGGACCACGCCGGCGAACCCGAGCCGGTGTACACGATCCCGACCGGCCCACCGCCCGGCGCGACCGACGGCTCGCCCGACTACCGGATGGCCCTCGTCGCCTCGGTCACCGTCGACCTCCCCAGCCAGCACCCGGCGGTGTGCCTGCGGGAGATGGAGACACCACGCCGCCAGTTGACGTTCTCGGTGGGTCTGCAGGACGGCATCGCCCTGTCCCACGCCATGCGCCGGATCCCCACGCCGAGGCCCCTCACCCACGAGCTGATGAGCCAGGTCCTCCAACGCTTCGACATCGATCTCGTGGCGGTGCGCATCGTGGGCCGCCTCGGCTCGGTGCACTTCGCCGAGTTGGACCTGCGCGGGACCGGCGGCCGGTCCGTCCTTTCGTGCCGACCGACCGACGCCCTGATCCTGGCCCTGCAGCAACCGGTGCAGGTGCCGATCCTCGTCGACGCCCGGCTGCTGGCCAGCGGCGACGACGTGGCACCCCCGAACGCGGGGTGACTCAGCCGCCGGTGAGCAGTCGCCGGCGCTTGTCGAGGTCGGCCTCGTACCTGGCCTGCTCGGCCGCGTCGGCCGCGGCCGTCCCCTCGTCGGAGATCCGCATCAGCAGGGCCACCAGGACGTAGTTGGCGATCAGCGCGGAGCCCCCGTAGGAGATGAAGGGCAGGGTGATGCCGGTCAACGGGAAGAGCCGGATGATGCCGCCGATGATGAAGAAGGCCTGGAAGCCCAGGATGATGGTGAGGCCGGTGGCCACCAGCTTGGCGAACTCCGACCGTGCCGTCTGGGCGATGTGGAGTCCGGCTCCGACCAGCAGGAGGAAGGCGACGACCACCATGGTGGAGCCGAGCAGGCCCATCTCCTCACCGATGACGGCGAAGATGAAGTCGGTGTTGGCGTTGCTCACCAGATAGGCGGCCTGGCCGAGGCCCAGACCGGTCCCCCCGATACCTCCGTTGCCGAGGGCGTACCAGGACTGGACGAGCTGGCCCCCGCTGCCGTTGGCCAGCGGCCACGGATTCAGCCAGTCCTCCACCCGGATGTGGGTCTGGGAGAAGTACTTGCCGGTCACGTAGGCCCCGACGCCGAACAGGATCAGGCCGAACACCAGGTAGCCGGTGCGTCCGGTCGTCACCCACAGCAGGCCGATGAACAGGGTGAAGAGCAGGGCCGAGAACCCGATGTCGTGCTCGCCGCTCATCACCAGGATGGCGAAGCCCCAGGCCAACACGATGGGGACCATCGGGCGCGGGTCGAGGATCAGCCGGTTCCCGAACCGGGCCGTCGGGATCGTGAGCAGCTCCCGCTTGTCCGCGAAGTAGGAGGCGAAGAAGATGCAGAGGACGATCTTGCCGATCTCCACGGGCTGGAACTCGAACGTGCCGACGTGGATCCACAGCCTCGCACCCTGGATGTTCTGCCCCAGTCCGGGCAGCAGGGGGAGCAGCAGCAGGACCACGCCGGCGGCCAGAAGGAGGTAGCGGTAGCGGTCGAGGTCGCGGGACCGGCGGATCACGGCCAGGGTCACGACGTAGGCGGCCACGCCCCCCGCCGTCCAGCCCGCCTGCAGGGGCGCATAGTAGGGGTAGTGCGGATGGCAGGTGTTGACGTGGCACAGGGCCTGGTCGATCCGGGCGATCATCACGTAGCCGAGCCCGTTCAACAGGAACACCACGGGCATCACCACGGCGTTGGCGTCGGGGGCGAAGACCCGGTTGGCCAGGTGGGTGACGGCCCCGAGGGCCAGGATCCCGAGCAGCAGCGGCGTCAGGTTGGTGGGGAACTTCGACGTGTTGCCCAGGATCATGAGCACGTAGGTGGCGATGATGATGACCCCGGCCGCCACCATCAGTCCCAGCTCGGTACGCCGGCGCGCCTTGACGCCGCGGCGCGCACGTCTGGTGGTGGGGGAACGCAGGGTGAGGAGCGGCACTGCCGTGAGCCTACCGGTGGCCACCACGCCGGCGGGGGAGCCATCGAACGCCGGCGGGGAACGACGGGACCGGTCCGGTGGGGTCCCGTGGTCCGGAGAACCCGGGCGGCCCGGGCGGTACGATGAGCCGGCGATGCTCCCCTCCGACCCCTGCTGCTGCCGCCCCGGTGGAGGCCACCGGTGACCGAGCAGCCGGCGGGCACCACCCGGGCCCGGGTCGCACCCCGGGTGGGTGAGCCGGACGTCTCGGAGGTGCCGAGCACGGTCGACGGGTTGGCCCCGACGGGCGACGCCCCACGGGACCGGATCGGACGCGGTCGGCGGGACGGCGCACGCCGGGGCAGTGCCTGGGAACAGCTGGGTCTCGGGCCCGATGCCCGGCCACCGGTGCCCGACGACATCCCTTTGCCCGAGTCGACGGCCCGGTTCGCCAATCGGGAGCTGTCGTGGCTGGACTTCGCCGATCGCCTGCTGGACCTGGCGGCGGACGGACGCCAACCCCTGCTGGAGCGGGTCAAGTTCCTGGCGATCTTCACCGAGGGTCTCGACGAGTTCTTCCAGGTCCGGGTGGCCGGACTGGAGGACCAGGTGGCGGCGGGCCTGAGGACCCGTTCCCCGGACGGATTGAGACCGGCCGAGCAGTTGGCGGCGATCTCGGAGCGGGTGACGACCCTGGTCGGACGCCAGAGTGCGATCTTCGCCGACCAGGTGGCGCCCGCGCTGCGGGCCGCCGGCATCCTCCTGTCGGACTGGCACACGCTGGACGACGGGGACCGGCTCCATCTGGACGACGTGTTCGCCCGCACGATCTTCCCGATCCTCACGCCCCTGGCCGTGGACCAGGGTCATCCGTTCCCCTACATCTCCAACCTCTGCCTGAACCTGGTGCTGCGGGTGGTCGACCCGGCCACCGCCGAGCAGCGGATCGCCCGCGTCAAGGTGCCGCCCCTCCTGCCGCGCTTCGTCGCCCTGCCCGACGGCGAGCGGTTCGTGCCGGTCGAGCAGGTCATCGCCGGCCACCTCGACACGCTCTTCCCCTCGATGGTGATCGCCGAGCACCATGCCTTCCGGGTCACCCGCAACGCCGATCTGTCGGTGGACGAGGACGACGCCCAGGACCTCCTCGCCGCGGTGGAGCTCGAGTTGCACCGCCGCCGGTTCGGCCAGGCCGTGCGGCTCGAGGTGGCGGCCGGTATCTCGACCGACCTGCTGGACCTGCTCGTGGGCGCGGTCGACGTCCCCGAGGACAACGTCTTCCTCTCCGACGTACCCATCGATCTGGGTGGGTTGCACTCGTTGGCCGTGGTCGACCGGCCCGATCTGGCGGCGGAGGCGTGGACGCCGCTCGTCCCGACCGAGCTGGCCGGGGAGCGCGACCTGTTCGAGGTCCTGGGCGACGGCGACGTGCTGCTCCACCATCCCTACGAGTCGTTCGCCGCTTCGGTCGAGGCGTTCGTCGAGCGGGCCGCCGCCGACCCCGACGTGCTGGCCATCAAGCAGACCCTCTACCGCACGGGCACGGACAGCCCGATCGTGGCGGCGCTGATCCGTGCGTCCCAGTCGGGCAAGCAGGTCACGGCGGTCGTCGAACTGCAGGCCCGGTTCGACGAGCGGGCCAACATCGCCTGGGCACGTGCCCTGGAGGTGGCCGGCGTCCAGGTCGTCTACGGCGTGGCGCGCCTCAAGACGCACTGCAAGATGTCCCTGGTCATCCGGCGGGAAGGGGACCACACCCGGCGCTACTGCCACGTCGGGAGCGGCAACTACAACTCGGTGACGGCCATGAGCTACGAGGACATCGGACTACTGACGGCCGACCCGGACATCGGGGCCGACGTCGCCGAGGTGTTCAATCTGCTGACCGGATCGGGGGCGGAGCTCGATCTGCGGCGATTGGTGGTGTCACCGATCAGCACGCGCGACGAGGTCGTCGCCGCCATCGACGCCGAGGGGGCGGCCGGTGCCGACGGGCGCGTCGTGCTCAAGACCAACGGGCTGACCGACCCCGAGATCATCGACGCCCTCTACCGAGCCTCCGCCGGGGGGGCGTCGATCGATCTCGTGGTCCGGGGCCGCTGCAGCCTCCGACCCGGGGTCCCGGGCCTGTCGGAGCACATCCGGGTGCGTTCCATCGTGGGGCGTTTCCTCGAACACTCGCGGATCTTCCGGTTCGGTGGGGAACACGGCCGGCCACTGCGGATCTGGTTCGGCTCGCCCGACATGATGGAACGGAACCTCGACCGGCGGGTCGAGGTGGTCGTGCCGGTGGTCGACACCGCCGTCCAGGGGCGCCTGGCGGCCATCCTCGACGACGCCCTGGCCGACGAGGTCAACGCGTGGACGCTCGAGGCCGACGGCGTGTGGCACCGGGCGTGGCCGGCGGGGGCCGAGGGGGCCGGCTTCAGCCTGCAGGGTCGGTGCCGAGCGCTGGCGCTCGCCGAACTGCGACGTCGGAGGAGCGAGGCCCAGTCCGTGCCGTCACTCCGGCAGCCGGAGGCGGGGGACGATACGTCACGCCCGGGCCCGACGTCCCCGACGGACGGGCCGGTGGTGGCGGGTCCGGGATCGGAGACGTCCCCGGGTCCGTCGGTGCCGACGCCGGAGCAGCCGTCGAGGACGAGGTGGTGGCACCGGCTCCGCGGGCGTTCCGGTCGAAGGCCCTAGCCAGGATCTTGCCGGTGCGCAGCTGCGCGTCGAGGGTCCGCCGCCACACCCGCTGGCGCACGGAGCCGTGTTCGAGTTCGAGTGAGGCGTAGGCGAGGCCGCCGAAAGGGATCGGCAGCCAGAAGTTGACGGCCCGGTAGGCGAGGACGGCCGAGAGGGCCTGGCCGTCGGTGAGGCCGAAGCCGGCCAGCATGGTCACGAGCACGAACTCGACGACCCCGAGGCCACCGGGGGTGATGGGCACGGCGGCCAGGATGTAGGCCAGTCCGTAGGCGGTGAGCAGGTCGATCGGCGAGATGACGTGACCGAAGGCCGCCACGAACACCCAGAGGGAGGCGGCGTCGAGCAACCAGTTGGCCGCGGCCCAGGCGATGGCCCGGGCGAGCAGGCGCTGGTCCTCCATGAGCACGGCGAAGCGGCGGGCCAGCCGCTCGAGCAGCGACGTGAACCGGTCGGCGTCGAGGAAGCGGATGCGGGCCGACACCGTGTGGATGATCCGGCTGGCCCGCGCCTGGCCCCGGGTGAGCAGGTAGAAGAGCACCCCGAGGGCACCGAGCAGGATGACGCCGACGGCGGCGGCCACCATGACCAGGATGGACGCCGAGGTGGAGCTGTGCCCGTCCGTTCCCGGCACCCGGAACCCGTGGGTCACCAGGAAGCCGACCAGCGCGCACCAGAAGATGCCGTTGAGCACCACGGCCGAGCCGATGCCCTGGGTCCCGAGGGCGAATCCGGTGTCGGCACCGGACACGCCCGACTGGGTCAGCAATCGGTACCCGAGCGCGGCACCCGGGGCCGTGCCCCCCGGCGAGACGTGGCTGAGGGCCAGCGTCGAGAGGTTGATCCGGAACAGCCGGAACCGGGTGGGCCCACCGTGGGGGAGGACCGCATGGGTGAGCTGGGTGTAGGCCACCAGGGCGGCCACCTCGAGCAGCACGCCGAGGGCCAGGTAGCCGACGTTGATGTGGGCCAGGGCCCCGACCTGGCTGCGGTGGCTGGCCAGGAGGGGCAGGGCCACGTAGAAGACGAACAGGAAGATGAGGACGGTGCCGACACTGAGGCGCACCTCCCGGCGTACGAAGGGACCGCGGTGCCACCATCGGCCGGGCCGCTTCGCGCCCGCCGGTTCTCCCTCCGGCACCGCTGCCGTCTCGGCCACCATCAGCGCTATGTTGCCACGGCGCGACCCCCCGGACCTGCCATGCTGAGGACGTGACCGTGCCGAGCGAGCAGGCCGAGCAGGACATCGAGGTCCCCCCGACCATCGTCAGCGAGACGCCGGTGGAGCGCGACGACCGGTCGGTCGGTCCCGACGCACCCCGACGGGACCGCCTGTTCGCCGCGGCCTCGGCCAAGGGGGTGCCGCTCCGCACCATCTTGACCGTCGACGCCGTGGTCATCGCCACGTGGGTCATGTACCGGCTCCTGGGCCGACTGCGCGAGGTGATCCTGTGGGTCCTCATCGCCGCCTTCATCGCCCTGGTGCTCAACCCTGCGGTGGTCGCCCTCCAACGCCACCGGTTCCGACGGGGGGCGGCGGTCGGCGTCGTGTTCGCCACCGCCATCCTCGGCTTCATCGGCGTGCTGGCCCTGTTCGGCTATCCGCTGGTGAACTCCCTGACCCGGGTGGCCGAGCAGCTGCCGACAATGGTCCGCCAGGTCCAGCGGGGGCACGGCTGGTTGGCCCACACCCTGCAGCACTTCGGCCTGCTCAGCTGGGTGCAGAAGAACGCCCCCAAGCTGCAGCAGGCGGCCCGCAACCTGGGCAAGCCCGCGCTCTCGATCGGGGCCAACCTGGGAAAGGCCGTCTTCTCGACGATGATCGCCCTCACCACCATCGCCTTCCTGTCGCTCTTCATGCTGTTGGAGGCGCCCGTCCTGCGCCGTGGCGCCCTCCAGACGATGAACCCCCAGCTGCGCGAGACCGTCATGGACGTCGCGTCCACGGTCTCCCGGTCCGTGACGGCCTACGTGCTGGGCACCGTGGCCATGGGCCTGCTGTTCGGGCTGGTGGTGTTCGTGACCATGCTGATCCTGGGTGTGCCCTTCGCCCTGCTCATCGGGTTGTGGGTGGCCCTGGTGGCCATGATCCCCCTCATCGGGGGTCTGATCGCTGGGGCCCCGGCGGTGATCCTGGCCCTCCTCCACTCGCCGACCGCCGGGGTCGTGGCCCTGGCCGTCTTCGTCGGGTTCCAGCTGGTGGAGAACCACTTCATCTACCCGGTGGTGATGAGCCGGACGGTGCGGATGAACCCCCTGTGGGTGCTGTTGTCGGTCCTCATCGGGGCCAACCTGGGTGGCGTCTTCGGGTCCACGTTGGGTGCGCTGACCGGTGCCCTCGTGGCCATTCCGGTCGGCGGGGCCATCCAGGTGGTGTTCCGCGAGATCTGGTTGCGCACCCGGGCCCGCTCCGGGCCCTCCCCCGGGGCCGGTGCGCCAGGTGGTGCCGGGACACCTTCCGGCCCGTCCGGGGCCGGTGACACCGCCGCCGTGGCCCCCTAGGCGCCCCACCGGCCCGTCGCCGCCTGTCGGCGCCGTCCGTCAGGGGGGGCTCCGGGAGTGGGCGGGGGAGTGGCCGGGGGTGGGGCCGGTGGGCCGACACGCTCGGATCGTGGGCGGTCCCGTAAGCTACGGCGATGGATGTCCTGGTGGTCCTGCCTACCTACAACGAGTCCGAGAACATCGGTACCGTCCTGCGTCGGATCCGCGCTGCGCTCCCGGCGGCCACGGTGCTGGTGGTCGACGACGGCAGCCCCGACGGGACCGCTGATCTCGCCGAGATCCTGGGCAAGGAGCTGGGTCGGATCGAGGTGCTGCGACGCACCGCCAAGTCGGGCCTCGGCAGTGCCTACCGGGCCGGCTTCGCCTGGGGTCTCGAGCGCGGGTTCGACGCCTGCATCGAGATGGACGCGGACCTCTCCCACGAGCCGGAGGCCCTGCCCACGCTGGTCGCCCCGTTGGCCGAGGGGAAGGAACTCGTCATCGGATCGCGCTACATCCCCGGCGGCGTCATCCCCAACTGGGCCTGGCACCGTCGCCTGCTGTCCCGCGGGGGCAACATCTACGCGTCGACCCTGCTCGGTCTCGGTGTCGCCGACGCCACGGCGGGCTTCCGGGCCTACGCCGCCCCGCTGCTGGCCCGGCTCGACCTCGACGCCATCCGGGCCGAGGGCTACGGGTTCCAGATCGAGATGACCTACGCGGCCAGGCGGGCCGACGCACTCATCCTCGAGGTCCCGATCACCTTCGTGGACCGGGTCGAAGGGGAGTCCAAGATGTCGACGTACATCGTGGTCGAGGCACTGGGTCTGGTCACCCTGTGGGGACTGCAGCGCCTGTTCGGATCACGCCGCCGGACGCCCAAGGTCGTGCACAGCTGATGCCCCTGTCGTGACGGACGAGCTGCGTGTCCTCGTCGTCGACGACGAACCGTTCATCACCGACGTGGTGGCGTCCGCGCTGAGCTTCGAAGGGTTCGCCATCGAGGAGGCGGCGACCGTGCGGAGCGCGCTGGCCCATGCGCGGAGCGGTGCCTTCGACTGCATCGTGCTCGACGTGATGCTGCCCGACGGCGACGGGTTCGAGGTCTGCCGGACGCTCCGCGACGAGGACATCTCGACGCCGGTCGTGTTCCTGACCGCACGGGACGAATCGCCGGACAAGCTGACCGGCCTGGCGCTCGGTGACGACTACGTCACGAAGCCGTTCAGCATCGAGGAACTGGTGGCCCGGATCCGGGCGGTACTCCGCCGGGCCGGAGGGGGCGGGGTCGATGGCCGGCTCCGCGTCGCCGACCTGGTGATCGACGTCGCCGGCCGGACCGTCCGACGTGGTGGGCACGACATCGAACTGACGGCCACCGAGTTCAACCTCCTGGCGTTCCTCGCCGCCAACCCCCGCCACGTCCTGTCCCGGGCCCAGATCCTGGACGAGGTGTGGAGCGACGACTTCGTCGGCGAGTCCAACATCGTGGAGATCTACATCTCGTACCTGCGCAAGAAGGTGGACTGCTTCGACCCACCGCTGATCCGGACCGTGCGCGGCGTCGGCTACACGCTCCGCGAGCCGCGGCCGTGACGCTCCGTCGACGCCTGGTCGTCACGATGGTGGCCGTCGTCTTCGTGGGCCTGGTGGCGGTCGACGTCATCACCCTGGCCTCGCTGCACTCGTTCCTCGTCGGTCGGGTCGACAGCCAGCTGACCTCGGCCACCCAGCAGGTGGCCGATCTGGTGGTCCGGACCGAGGCCCGGTCCCACGGGGTGACCGTCGGCGAGCTGGACTCCCGGGTGAGCCCCGACGTCTACGTCGAGATCCTGGGCCAGGACGGGAAGACCCTCGTGGTGCGCCCCTCGGGCTCGCGGCTGGCCGTCGATCCGCCCCCGCGACTGCCGGACCCGCTGTCGGTGACGGCGCTGTCCCGGAGCACCGACCTCGAGTCGCAGAACCCGGTCTACCGGCCCCAGGCCGATGCCGTCACGGTGGGATCGGTGGAGCCGAGGGCCAAGGGTCACCGCGAAGTCCGGGGACCGCAGTACCGGCTGATCGCCACCTCGCTTCCGGGCCGGACCCTGGTGGTGGCGACCCGCCTCGACTCGGTGTCGAGCACGCTCGCCTCCTTGCGGGCCCTCGAGATCGGACTCACCATCGGACTGCTGGTGCTGCTCGCCGTGCTGATCGCCGTCATCGTCCGCCGCGGACTGCGTCCCCTCGAGGACATGTCCCAGGAGGCCGATGCCATCGCCGCCGGCGACCTGACCCGCCGGGTGCACCCCGACGACGGGACCTCCGAGATCTCCCGGCTCGGACGGGCCCTCAACGGGATGCTCACCGAGATCGAGACGGCGTTCGCCCAGCGGGCCGACTCCGAGGAACGGCTGCGCAGCTTCCTGGCCGATGCCTCGCACGAACTCCGGACGCCGCTGACGTCGATCCAGGGTTACGCCGAACTCCTACGCAAGGATGCCCTGCCGGATCCGGCGGCCCGTGACCGGGCGCTGGCCCGCATCGAGGAGGAGGCCGCCCGGATGGGCGTCCTGGTCGGTGACCTCGCCGTGCTGGCCCGGGAGGGTGAGGGCCCGACGCCCGAGGCGACCCGCGTCGACCTCGGAACGGTGGTCGCCGAGGTGGTCTCGGATGCACGCACGATGGACGGTGCGCGGGCCATCCACCTGGAGTCGGACGGACCCGTGACGGTGCTCGGCGATCCCGGGCGGTTGGAGCAACTGGTCCACAACCTGGTGGGCAACGCGCTGTCCCACACCCCGGCGGGCACACCGGTGCACGTCCGGGTGGGGGTCGAGTCCGCCGCTGACGGCGACCGCGCCGTGCTCGTCGTGCGCGACCACGGTCCGGGGCTCACCCCGGACCAGGCGGACCGGGTCTTCGACCGCTTCTACCGCGCCTCGACCTCGCGCGAGGGCGGCTCGGGCCTCGGCCTCTTCATCGTGGCCACCCTCGCCCGCGGCATGGGTGGACTGGCCACCGTCGACTCGGTTCCGGGGGAGGGATCTGCCTTCACCGTCGTCCTGCCCCTGGCCCCGCCGTCGGCGGCCAGGACGCTCCCGGTGGCCGCGTCGGGTGCCGACGGGTCGGGTGCACCCCCGCACGCGGACACGGCGTCGCCGGAGGCACCGGTGTCGCCGGTGTCCGGGCCGAGAGGAACGGCCGCCGGCCGCCGGTGACCCCGTCCTCCTTGGCCACCATCGACCGCGGACTCGGTCCGACGGTCCTCCTGCTCCACGGCCAACCCGGGACCGGATCCTCGTGGGACCCGGTCACCGACCGGCTGGTCGACCGCTTCCGGGTTCTCGCCCCCGACCGTCCGGGTTACGGCGCCAGCGGAGCTGAGGCCCGAGGCATCGCCGGCAACGCCGCGCTGGTGGCCGACCTGTTGGACGTGACCGGAGCGGGGCCGGCCACCGTGGTCGCCCACAGTTGGGCCGGCGGTGTGGCCGTGCTGCTGGCCGATCGCCGACCCGACCTGGTCGGTGGCCTCGTGCTGGTCGGGGCGGCGTGCACCCCGGACAGCATCGACGGATTCGACCGACTCCTGGCGCTGCCCGTCGCGGGGGAGGCGCTGACGGTGGCCGGCCTGGTCGCCCTGGGCGAGATCCTGCCCAAGGTGCGCCGGCTGTCCGACCGGGTCCCCGCCTCCTACCGCGACCAGTTCCTGGCCACCTTGCCCGACCAGGGCGTCCTCGGAGGCGAGCGGGGTGCCCTCGGGCGCCACCGGCGGACCTTCGTGACCGAGCAACGCGCCCTGTTGGACGAGCTCCCCGTGGTGCACCGTGCCCTGGGGCGGATCGCGGTGCCGACCGCCGTGGTGGTCGGCACCTGGGACGTGGTCGTGCGCCCGGCGGCCGGCCGGACCCTGGCGGCCACCGTGCCCGGGGCCGAACTGGTCGAGATCGAGCGGGCCGGGCACTTCGTCGCCCGGGACAGCCCGGACGAGTTGGCCGGCATCGTGTCCCGCTACGGGCCCACGACCCCGCAGGGGTCCTGACTCCCACGAAACGGTCCCGCTCCGTGGCGCGACCACCGACGGGGCGTGTCCGGGTTCAGGGTGTGGGGGTACCCGCAGCGGGTGAGGTGTCGAAGTCCAGGCCGGGTGCGACCGCGTCGAGCACGGCGACGAACTTGAGGTGTGCCTCGTCCCGCTCGGTCCGTGGCTGCGAGTCGGCCACGACACCGACACCGGCGGTGAGCGTGGCGGTGCGGCCCGACAACGTGACGGCGCGGATGCCGACGACGAAGCGTCCGTCGCCCG
>Ga0302267_10004732_pt1 | contig 14758 bp, 7 predicted proteins | sample III_Bog_E1_3_FD_194555 | JGI IMG/M metagenome (GOLD analysis project Ga0302267, IMG submission 194555) | Peat permafrost microbial communities from Stordalen Mire near Abisko, Sweden - III_Bog_E1_3 | ecosystem: Environmental > Terrestrial > Soil > Wetlands > Peat | place: Sweden: Abisko... | reverse complement strand
GGCGCCGACGCCGCCGATATAGGGCATGAAGATCTGCGGCTTGCCCGGGATGTTGGCGCCCATGTACCAGGAATTGGCCTGCGGATAGAGCGTGGTCTGCGCGACCTCGTTGACATGCGCCACCCATTTGTCCTCGGCCTCGCCGTCAGCCTCCATGGCCTCGAGGCCGCGGGCGCGCATGTAGGCGATGCAATCGGTGATCCAGTCGACATGCTGCTCGATCGAGACGATCATGTTGGAGAGCACGGACGGGCTGCCCGGTCCGGTGATGATGAACAGATTGGGAAAACCGGCGCTCATCAGGCCGAGATAGGTTTTTGGGCCTTCCGCCCATTTCTGGTTCAGCGTCTGTCCGTTCCTGCCCGTGATCTCGATCCGGGCCACCGACCCCGTCATGGCGTCGAAGCCGGTGGCCAGCACCAGCGCGTCGACCTCGTGATCTCTGCCGCCGCTACGCACCGCGTTCGGCAATATCTCCTCGATCGGGTTGGATTTGATGTCGACCAGCGTCACGTTCGGCCGGTTGAACGTGGCAAAATAATCAGTATCGATGCAAATGCGCTTCGACCCGATCGGATGATTGTCCGGCTGCAGCAGTCTTGCGGTCTCAGGATCGCTGACGATCTCGGCGATCTTGTCGCGGACGAAGCTGGCGGCGGTGTCGTTAGCGGCCTTGTCGATCGCGAGGTTGTTGTAGACCGACATGAAGGTCAGCCCGCCGCGGGCCCAGCGCGCCTCGTATTTGGCGCGGCGCTCGTTGTCGCCGTCGTCGAATGCGCCACGGTCGGGCACCTCGGTAAAGATGCCGTTGCGCGCCTCCTCGCGCGCGAACCGCCGGATCTCCGGATATCTGGCGCGAAACGCCTCCCGCTCTTCCGCCGTCAGCGCGGCGTTGCGGGCCGGAATGGAAAAATTCGGGGTGCGCTGGAACACCGTGAGCTGGCTCGCCTGTTCGGCGATGATGGGCACCGACTGGATCGCCGACGAACCGGTGCCGATCACGCCGACGCGCAGGCCGGTGAAATCCACCACTTCATGCGGCCAGTGGCCGGTGTGATAGACCTTGCCCTTGAATTCCTTCAGGCCCTTGATGTCGGGCATCCGCGCGTTCGACAGGCAGCCGGTGGCGAGCACGACGTATCTTGCCGTGACGGTCTTGCCGTCGGACGTGGTGACCTGCCACGAACGGGCGCTGTGGTCGAACACGGCGCGATCGACGCGGGTGTCGAGCTGGATATCGCTGCGCAAATCAAACCGGTCGGCGACGTGGTTGGCGTATTTCAGAATCTCCGGCTGCGGCGCGTAGCGCTCGCTCCAGTTCCATTCCTGCTGCAATTCATTCGAGAACGAATAGGAATACTGCATGCTCTCGACGTCGCAGCGCGCCCCGGGATAGCGGTTCCAGTACCAGGTGCCGCCGACGTCGCCGCCCTGCTCGTAAACCCGGACCGACAGCGAGAGCCCGCGCAGCCGGTGCAGCATGTACATGCCGGCAAAACCGGCGCCGACCACGACGACGTCGTAGGTCGCAGCGTCCGTCGCTCGGCTCTGGCCGGACATCGATGGCAAGGCGGACATTCGAACTCCCCGGGATTTTTCTGTTGTTGCGGCCAGCATTCTACCGGCGGCGCCAAAGCGCAAGCGGCAAAACCGCGCTGCCGGCATGCCATATTTTGCCGCGCGGAATGCAGCAGTCTTTCGCCGACGACGCCATCGGAACTCGATCAGCGTCTCGGCGCAAGATCGAGCGCCGCAAACCGGCTTGGCTTCGGCGCCCGGAATGGGCTAGCGTCGCCGGAACATTTTGCCAGTCAAGCCAATGACTAGCAGCGCCAAAAGCTGCCACAGGGAGCCGACAACACCATGAAATCGCCGATCTGCGACATGCTGGGAATCGAATTTCCCCTGCTCGCCTTCAGCCATTGCCGCGACGTGGTCGCCGCCGTCAGCCGCGCCGGCGGTTTCGGCGTGCTCGGCGCCACCGTGCATACGCCCGAAACCATCGAGCAGGAACTGAAGTGGATCGACGATCACGCCGACGGCAAGCCCTACGGGCTCGACGTGCTGATCCCCGAGAACATCTCGACCGCGGGCGAGAAGGACGTCACCTGGAAGAGCCTGGAGCAACGGATTTCGCCAGCGCATCGCGACTTCACCCGCAACCTCTTGAAGAAATACGGCATCGAGCTGACGACGACTCCCGTGCCCAGCAATCAACCACAGCCGTTCGATGCGCAGTGTGCGCTGGAAGTGCTCGAGGTATCATTCCGGCATCCGATCCGGCTGATCGCCAACGCGCTGGGTGTGCCGCCCAAGGCGATGATCGAGATGGGCAAGAAGCACGGCGTGCCGGTGGCTGCATTGGTCGGCGCCAAGGAGCATGCGCTGCGCCAGGTCGCGGCCGGCGTCGATATCCTGGTGGTGCAGGGCACCGAGGCCGGCGGCCATTGCGGCGAGGTCTCGACCATGGTGCTGGTTCCCGAGGTGATCAAGGCGATCAAGCCGATCCGCGACGTGCCGGTGCTGGCCGCGGGCGGCATCATGACCGGGCGGCAGATGGCGGCCTGCATGGCGATGGGCGCGGCCGGCGCCTGGACCGGCTCGGTGTGGCTGGCCACCGTCGAATCCGAAACCACGGAGATCTTCCGCGAGAAGATGATCGCGGCCTCCTCGCGCGACGCCATCCGTTCCAAGGGCCGCACCGGCAAACCCGCGCGGCAGCTGCGCTCGGTCTGGACCGACGCCTGGGATCGCGGATCCGACAGCCCCGGCGCGCTGCCGATGCCGCTGCAGAGCATCATCAGCCGCGACGCCTTCCACTCGATCGACCGCGCGGCGGCGGCAGGCAACGCGCAGGCGCGCGATCTCGTCAGCTATTTCGTCGGACAGGGCGTCGGCCTGATCGACAGCGTCAAATCCGCAGGCGCCGTGGTGCAGGAATTCAAGGAAGATTTTATCGAGGCGGTGGAGCACATGAACGCGCTGCTGGAGGAATAGGCCGATCCTCGTGCTATGACCTCGTGAAGAAATTTCCATCCTCATCCTGAGGAGCGCGCCACGCGCGCGTCTCGAAGGATGGCCGCAAGCTCCTGCGTCGCCTCCATCCTTCGAGACGCGGCCAAGAGGCCGCTCCTCAGGATGAGGACTGCGCTCGTCGAGAAAGTGAAAAACAAAAACAAATGGCAAACTTACGTTCCCCCGTCTCCGACGACCGCATCCCCGTCATCGTCGGCATTGGCGAAATCGTCGATCGTCCGAAGGAAATCGCCGAGGGCCTCGAGCCGCTCACCCTGCTGGAACAGGCGCTGAAGCGCGCCGAGCAGGACAGCGGGGCCAAATTGCTGGGCGAGATCGGCTCGCTCGACATCGTCAATTTCCTGAGCTGGCGCTATCGCGATCCCGAAATGGCGCTGTCGCGGCGTCTCGGCATCGCGCCGAAGCATGCCTATTACGGCCCGGTCGGCGGCGAGAGCCCGATCCGCTATCTGCATGAGGCCGCCCAGCGCATCGCGCGCGGCGAGTGCAGCGTCGCCGCGGTATGCGGCGCCGAGGCGCAATCGACCGCGACCAAGGCCGAGCGCGCCGGCATCGAACTGCCGTGGACGCCGTTCGCGCATGACGTGCCGGAGCCGAAACGCGGCGCGGCGTTCCAGAAGCCGATGGCGGTGACGCTCGGCGTGTTCCGGCCGGTGACGGTTTATCCGTTCTATGAGGCCGCCAGTGCGGCGCATTGGGGCCAGACCCCGCGCCAGGCGAGGGCGGAATCCGGCGAATTATGGTCGCGCTATTCCGAAGTCGCCGCGCAAAATCCGAACGCCTGGCTGAAGCGGCGGTTTACGCCGGAAGAAATCACCACGCCGACCCCGGACAACCGCCTGATCGCCTGGCCCTACACCAAGCTTCAGGTGGCCAATCCCATGGTCAACATGGGCGCGGCGATCCTGATGACCAGCCTGGCCAAAGCGCGCGCGGCGGGAATCCCGGAGGACCGCCTGATCCACGTCTGGGGCGGGGCATCGGCGGAAGAACCGCGCGATTATCTGGTCCGCGACCAGTTCTTCCAGAGCCACCCGCAGAACGCCGTGCTCAAGGCGGTGATGGACCTCGCCGGCGGGGATGGCCGCGCGTTCGACGCCATCGAGCTCTACAGCTGCTTTCCCTGCGTGCCGAAAATGGCGCGGCGGACGCTGGGCCTCGGGGGCGACATGCAGCCGACGGTGACGGGCGGGCTGACCTTCTTCGGCGCGCCGCTCAACACCTATATGACGCATGCGGCTTGCGCGATGGTGCGCAAGCTGCGCGGCGGCGCCAAACTCGGCCTGCTCTACGGCCAGGGCGGTTTTGTCACCAAGCACCACGGCCTGGTGTTGTCGCGGCAAGCCCCGGCGGCACCCCTCTCGCAGGACACCAGCGTGCAGGCCGAGGCCGATCGGCAGCGCGGCGCGGTGCCCGATTTCGTCACCGAGGCCAGCGGCAAGGGCTCGGTCGAGAGCTTTACCGTGCTCTACGGCCGTGGCGGCGAGGCCGAGCACGGCGTGGTGATGCTGCGCACCAAGGAAAATGCCCGCGCGCTGGCGCGGGTGCCGGCCCATGACGCAGACACGCTGGCGCATCTGGAGAACATGGACCGTACCCCGGTGGGCACGACAGGCCACATCATCACGGCGGATGACGGCGTGCTGGAGTGGCGGGTGGGGTGAACGCTCTCCCTCGCGCCCCGCGCCTGCGGGAAGAGGTGAGCGCCCCTACCCCTTGATGTCCTGCCGCGCCGAGATCGCCGCGGGATTGGGCTTGCCCCTGGGGTTGGCGCCGACGACGCGGACCCGATCGCCGTCATCGATGCCGTCGGGCGGCGCTACGATGATGCGGTCATCCGGGGAGATGCCGGATGCGAGTTCGATATCCTTGCCGAGATCGCGGCCGATGGTCACCGTCTTGAATACCACGCGATCGTCGGCGCCGACGGTCGCAACCCGCAGTCCGTTCTGGTTGAACATCAGGGCGCTGGCGGGAATATGCAGCGGCACGGTATCGCGCACCAGGCTGAGCCGGACATTGGCATAGCCGCCCGGCATCAGTTCGCCCTTGGGGTTGTCGAGCCCAAGCTGCATCCGCGTCGTCCCGGAGCCGACATCGACCGATTGCGAGGAGGCCTCCACCGTCGCGTCAAACGTCCTGTTCGGGTATTCCGGCATCGATATCACCGCCCTGGCGCCGATCCTGATCGCCGGCACATAGGTCTGGGGAACGTTGACGTAGACGCGCAGCTTCCTGATATCGGAGACCACGAACATCGGAGGACCGCTTCCACCGCCGGCATTGATCAGGGCGCCGACGTCGGTGTCGCGGGCGGTGACCACGCCGTCGAACGGCACGGTGATCTTCTTGTAGCCGGCCAGCGCTTCGAGGCGCTCGACATTGGCCTGGCTGGAATTGACCGCGGCCTGCTTGTTGGAGAGATCGGCCGAGCGCTCGTCGATTTCCTGCATGGAGACGAAATTCGAGGCGATCAGTGTCCTGCGGCGGTTCAGGGTTGCTTCGGACAGTTTCGCGCTGGCCTGCTGGCTGGCGAGATCGGCGCGCGCCTGCAACAGCTGCTGGTCGAGGTCCGGCGCCTCGATTTCGGCAATCACCTGGCCGGCCGTGACCTTGGCGCCGATATCGGCGCTCCAGCTTTTCAGGTAGCCATTGACGCGCGCAAAGATCGGCGCGCGGTAATAGGCCTCCAGCCGGCCCGGCAGGTCGATGGTGGCGCTCAACGCCCGCGCGTCCGGCAGCACCACCGCGACTGTCGGAATCGCCTGCTCATCGGTCCAATCGCGCAATTTGACGCTGGAATCCTCGCGCGCCCGGATGCCGGTCACGACCACCAGCACCGCGGCGGCGCCCGCCACGACGGCAAGGATACCCAACTTCCGGCGAGAGACCGGGGGGGTCTGGTCAGGCATGCGAGGTCTCCGGTGCGGCGGCAATCTTGGCGCCGTGCTTCTTGTGTACCATACCAAATACGACGGGAACGAATATCAGGGTCGCGACCGTCGCGAAGAACAACCCGCCGATCACGGCGCGGCCGAGCGGCGCGTTCTGCTCGCCACCCTCGCCAAGCGCCAGCGCCATCGGCGTCATGCCGATGATCATGGCCAGCGCGGTCATCAGCACCGGGCGGAAGCGAACGAAGCCGGCTTCAATCGCCGCCGCCACCGGATCGCCGAGTTCCTCATAACGCTCCTTGGCGAACGAGATCACCAGCACGCTGTTGGCGGTGGCAACCCCCATGCACATGATCGCGCCGGTCAGCGCCGGAACCGACAGCGTGGTCTGGGTCGTGAACAGCATCCAGACGATGCCGGCCAGCGCGGCCGGCAGCGCCGTGATGATCACGAACGGGTCGGACCATGACTGGAAATTCACCACGATCAGCAGATAGATCAGCACGATCGCGGCCAAAAGCCCGTACAACAGCCCGGAAAACGCGCTGTTCATGGTCTGGACCTGGCCGAGCAGGACAACCGAGCTGCCCTTGGGCACCTCCTTGGCGGTGTCCGCGATCACCGTCCTGATGTCGGCTGCGACCGCGCCGAGGTCGCGCCCCTGCGGGGTGGCATAGATCTGCACCATCGGCTGAATATCATATTGCGTGACCACCGCGCTCGAGACCGAGCGGGTGATGCTGGCGATGCCGCCGAGGATCGGCGGCACCGTCGTATTGCCCGCGGTGATCGGCAAGGTCTCCAGCGCGCCCAGCGAATCGATCTGGTATTGCGGCGTCTGCATCACGATCGAATAGGAAACGCCGTTGTCGGGATTGAGGTAGTAGGTCGGCGCCACCTGCCCGCTGCCCGCCAGATTGACGACGAGGCTGTTGGTGACGTCTCGTTCGGTCAGGCCCACATATTGGGCACGTGTGCGATCGACATCGATATTGAAGCTCGGATTGCTGGGCGACTGCTGAATGCGCGCGTCGGCGATCCCGGGGATTCGGCGAACCCGGCTCAGCAATTTATTGGCGTAGGCGAAATTCGCGTTCATGTCGGCACCGCGGACCTGAAGGTCGATCGGCGCGGGCGCGCCGAAATTCAGAATCTGGCTGACGATATCAGCCGGAAGGAATGCAAACGTCATGCCGGGAAACGCGCGCGGCAGTTGCTCCCTCAGCGCCTTGACGTATTCGCTGGTCGGCCGGTGCCCTTCCCTGAGCTTAACCTGGATGTCGCCGTCCTGCGGACCGATCACACCGGTGTTGTTATAGGTCATGTTGATGCCGCTGATCGGCATGCCGATGTTGTCGGCGAGGGTATCGATTTCCGACGCTGGAATGATCCTGCGAATCGTCTTTTGCACATCGGCGAACTGGTTGGCGCTTTCCTCGACGCGGGTGCCGATCTGGGTACGGACGTGCATCAGGATTGATCCGGTATCGACCGCCGGAAAGAAATTGCTGCCGATGTACGGCACCAGCAGGAACGAAAGCCCGACGAAGGCGAGGAAACCGGTCACGAACACCGCCCGTCCCCGCATCGCCAGCATGAGCAGGTCACGGTAGCTGCTGCGGACACGCTCGAAGCCCGCCTCGAAACCGCGCTGAAACCGCACCAGCGAATTGCGCGTCGGCGGCGGCCCGCCCTCATGATGCTCGTGCTGGTGCAACAGGTATTTCGCCATGGTCGGCACCAGCGTGCGCGACAGGATGAACGACCACAGCATCGCGAACATCACCGCTTCGGCCAGCGGCACGAACAGAAATCGGGCGATGCCGGTGAGAAAGAACATCGGCACGAACACGATGCAGATGCACGACAGCGAGACGAAGGCCGGGATCACGATCTGGTTGGCGCCGTCCATGATCGACGCTTCTACCGGCTTGCCCTGCTCCAGATGCCAATTGATGTTTTCGATCGTGACGGTCGCCTCATCGACCAGGATGCCGACCGCGAGCGCGAGGCCGCCCAGCGTCATGATGTTCAGGGTCTCTCCGATCGCCCACAGCATCATGATCGCGCCGAACACCGAAAGCGGGATCGAGACCGCGATGATCAGCGTCGAGCGCCAGCTTCCCAGGAACAGCAGGATCATCACGCTGGTCAGCAAGGCCGCGATGACCCCTTCATTGGCCACACCGGTGATGGCGCTGCGCACGAATACCGATTGATCGCCGATGAAGCCGATCTTGAGCGCATCGGGCAACTGGTCCTTGACCTCGATGACCTTCCGCTTGATGCCGGCGATGATATCCAGGGTCGAGATCGAGCCGGCCTTCAGCACCATCATCAGAACCGAGCGGTTGCCGTCGACGTGGACGATATTGGTCTGCGGCGGGTTGCCGTCGCGCACGCTGGCGATGTCGCGGACATAGACCATCGCGCCGTTGACGACCTTGATCGGCAGGTCGCCGAGTTCCTCCATCCGCAGCGGCGAGTTGTTGAGCTGGATGTTGTATTCGAAACCGCCGATTTTCTGGGTCCCGACCGGCGTGATGAGATTTTGTGCAGCGAGCGCGTTGGCGACGTCCTGTCCGGACAGCCCGCGGGACTGCAGCGCCTGTGGATCGAGGTCGATCTGGATCTGCCGCTGCTTGCCGCCATAGGGATAGGGAATCGCCGCGCCCGGCACCGTGATGAGCGGCGTACGCAGCTGATTGATGCCGATATCGGCGAGGTTCTGCTCGGTGAGGCCGTCGCCGGACAAGGCGACCTGGATGATCGGCACGGTGGAGGCATAATAATTGAGAATCAGCGGCGGCGTGGCGCCGGGCGGCATCGCCTTGATCAGCGTCTGTGAAATCGCGGTGACCTGGGCGTTTGCGGTGCGGATATCCACGTTCGGCTGGAAGAATATCTTGATGATGCCGAAGCCGTTATAGGAATTGGAGACGATGTGTTCGATATCGTTGACCGTCGTCGTCAGCGCGCGTTCGAACGGTGTGACGATGCGTCCCGACATCTGATCCGGCGGCAGGCCGGTGTACTGCCAGACCACGCCGATCACGGGGATGCGAATATCCGGGAAAATGTCGGTCGGCGTGCGCAGCGCCGCGAGCGGTCCGATGATCAAGAGAAGCAGCGCGAGCACGACGAAAGTGTAGGGCCGGCTCAGCGCAATGCGCACCAGTGCGATCATAAAGCGCGAATTCCCCGGTTCAAGCGGATGGGCGTGGAATCCGCCCTCCAGAAGCTGCTTCGTTGGCCTGATTTACCCGAACTGCGGCGGAATACCAACCGTCGGAGCGCCGGCCGCCATCACTTCCGTGATACCTGCCCGCCGCGGACCCCGGTGCTTCGGAATTCGACACGGCAGGCCCGGTCAGGCCGCCCTTATCGAGCTCAGGAATTTGCCGACCTCGAGCTTGAGCCGGTTGGAGTCGGCGGCCAGCGACTGCGCCGCCGACAGCACCTGCGAGGAGGCCGAACCGGTCTCGCCGGCGCCGCGCTGCACGTCGGTGATGTTGGAGGAGACCTGCTGGGTGCCCAGCGCGGCCTGCTGGACGTTGCGGGAGATCTCCTGGGTCGCCGCGCCCTGCTCTTCCACCGCAGCGGCGATGGTCGAGGAAATCTCCGATAGTCTTTCGATCGTGCCGCTGATTTCCCTGATGGCGTTCACCGATTCCTGGGTCGCCGCCTGAATGCCGGCGATCTGCTGGCCGATTTCGCCGGTCGCCTTGGCGGTCTGCTCCGCCAGCGCCTTCACTTCGGACGCCACCACGGCAAAGCCGCGGCCGGCCTCGCCGGCGCGCGCCGCCTCGATGGTGGCGTTCAGGGCCAACAGGTTGGTCTGGCCCGCGATGGTGTTGATCAGTTCGACGACGTCGCCGATCCGGGCGGCGGCCTTCGACAATTCGCCGACGCGATCGTTGGTGGTGCGAGCCTGGTCGACAGCCTCATTGGCCATCCGCGCCGATGCCTGCACCTGACGGCTGATCTCGTTGACGGAAGAGGACATCTCCTCGGTCGCCGAGGCCACCGACTGCACGTTGGTGGAAGCCTCTTCGGAGGCGGCGGCAACCATGGTGCTGAGCTCATTCGCGCGGACCGCGGTCGATGTGAGGGTGCCGGCCGAAGCCTCGAGCTCGGTCGCGGCCGACGACACGGTTTCGATGATTTCGCCGACCGCGCCCTCGAATCCGTCGGCGAGCCTGACCATGTCGGCCTTGCGCTGGGCCGCCGAACGCAGTTCGGTTGCCTTCAATTCCTGGCGGTCGAAGCGCACGAGTGTCTGCAGCGTCTGCAGATTGCGCAATGCCCGGCCGATTTCGTCGTCGCGCGCGACAAAAACCCGGTTGTCGAGCTTGCCTTCCGAGATGTTCAACATCTCGCCGATCAGATGCCGCATCGGCCCGTTGATCGCGCGCAGCGCCTGCACGCCGATCAGACCCGCGAGGACAGCGCCGAGCAGCGAAGCGGCGAGCACGATCCCGTTGGCGGCGGGACCGAATTGCGCGAGCACGCCGACGCCGACGAAGAACATCGCCTGCACCGCGATCAGCGTGATCAGACGGGCGTTCAGTGTGCCGTTGAAAAGCGCAAAGTGATCCGGCAACGAGCGCCGGCGGACGATGCCGGCATCGATCTTGTACCCGTGCGCCTTCTTCTGGCGCAGCGCGGCGTAGACCTGTTCGGCTTCCGCGCGCTGGTCGGCGGGTAGTTTGGTGCGGATCGAGGTGTAGCCGGTGACCTGGCCGTTCTCGCGGATCGGAGACGCCGTTGCCAGAACCCAGTAGAAATCGCCGTTCTTGCGCCGGTTCTTGACCGCGCCGACCCAGGGCTTGCCGGCCTTCAACGTATCCCAGAGGTTTTCGAAGGCTTCCGGCGGCATGTCCGGATGACGGATGATGTTGTGCGGTTGGCCCATCAACTCCGCTTCGGTGAAACCGGCGGCAGCGACGAACTCGTCGTTGAAGTAGCTCAGCCTTCCCTTGAGGTCGGTCCGGGAAACGATCAGCGTTTGATCGGTGATGGGATATTCGACGGTCGTGACCGGAAGGTTCGTGCGCATGGAAATGTCCTGGCTTTCAAACGCGACCGACCGTCGAATGACGAGCGTCGTCTGGCCGACATTGCGCTTAACCCTACTACTTGCCGTTAACTTGGGGAGCCGTGAAATTACGGAAAAAGCACGGTATCAGGTATAGCAGCCTGCGCTTTCCGGCGATCGGAGGCGGAAGCCGGTCAGGCCGCCCGCACCGAGTTCAGGAACTTGCCGACTTCCAGCTTGAGGCGGTTGCTCTCGCCCGACAGCGACTGCGCCGCCGACAGCACCTGCGAGGAGGCCGAACCGGTCTCGCCGGCGCCGCGCTGCACGTCGGTGATGTTGGACGACACCTGCATGGTGCCCTGCGCCGCCTGCTGCACGTTGCGGGAAATCTCCTGCGTCGCCGCGCCCTGCTCTTCCACGGCCGCCGCGATGGTCGAGGAAATCTCCGACAGCTTCTCGATGGTGCCGCTGATCTCCTTGATCGCGCCGACCGACTCCTGGGTCGCGGCCTGGATACCGGCGATCTGCTGGCCGATCTCGCCGGTCGCCTTCGCGGTCTGCTCGGCCAGCGCCTTCACTTCCGACGCCACCACGGCAAAGCCGCGGCCGGCCTCGCCGGCACGCGCCGCCTCGATGGTGGCGTTGAGCGCCAAGAGGTTGGTCTGGCCCGCGATGGTATTGATCAGCTCGACGACGTCGCCGATGCGGGCGGCCGCCTTCGACAATTCGCTGACGCGATCGTTGGTCTTGCGCGCCTGATCCACCGCCTCGCCGGCCATCCGCGCCGATTCCTGCACCTGACGGCTGATTTCGTTGACGGAAGAGGCCATTTCCTCGGTCGCCGAGGCCACCGATTGCACGTTGGTGGAGGCCTCTTCGGAGGCGGCGGCAACCACCGTGGTCAATTCACGCGAGCGCTCGGCGGTGGCCGTCAGCGTGCCGGCCGACGCTTCGAGCTGGGTCGAGGCGGTGGATACGGTCTCGACGATTTCGCCGATCATCGATTCGAACTCGCGGGTGATGCCGTCGACCCGGCGGCCGCGCTCGATCTTGGCTTCGGCGTCCTGCGCCGCCGCCTCGTCGGCGGCCTTCTTGGCGATCAGCGCTTCCTTGAACACCTGCAGCGAGTCCGCCATCGCGCCCATCTCGGTCTTCTCGCCCCGGTGCGGGATCTGCGCGGCCAGATCGCCCTGGCCCAACGCCTGCATCGGCGTGACAATGGAGGTGATGCCGCTGGAGACGTCGCGAACCACATAGAAGCTGACGCCGATGCCGACGAGGATGGCGACGCCAAGGATGACGGCGAGCATCGCGAAGGCGAACGCGTAATTGTCGGCCGCGCCCTGGCCTGCCTTGTCGGCGCCGGCGTTGTTGAGGTCGATGGCCTTCTTCAGCACGACATCGGCTTCAAGCCCGATCTTGTTCACTGTGGTCGTATTCAATTCATGCGCCTCATGGGGGATCCTGCCGACGCTCTTGCGCGACAGCGCCATGACCTCCTCGGTACCCTTCTGGTAGCGCTCCCAGATCTGGACCCATTCGTTGTAGATTGCGCGTTCTTCCGCGGACGTGATCAAGGGCTCGTAGGTCTGGCGGATTTTCGTGTTGGCCTCGACGACGCCCGCCAGGGTCTTTTCCGCCGCGGCCTTGTCCTCGGCGCTCTCGGCCAGCATGTGCTCCCGGATCACGTTACGATAGGTGATGATACCGGCGCGCAATTCACCCAGCACGCGGACGCTCGGTAGCCAGCTTCCGGTGATTTCCACGGTGCTACCGTTGAGCGAGCGCATGTTCATGACCGCCAGCAGGCCCATGCCTGTGATCGCGACCAGCAGGAACGCGACGACGGCGGTAATCTTGGCGCGGATGGAGTATTTGGCGAACATGGGCGGAAATCTCTCGGTTTTGAGCGCGCTGGGATCCACAGGCGATCGAGCGGGGGCAGGCTGGGCGGCAATATTACGTCGCATTATCAAAGCCGGAGCTTGCTGCGTTTACGTTAATGCTCCTCCGTAGGACTACTGATGTGTGCGGCAGAAATCGGCCTGCGCGACACAAATCGAGCGGTGCGGTCAGCGCATCAGCCCGAGCGCATCGGAGAAAAACCCGGGCCCGCCGAAATTTCCGGATTTCAGCGCCAGCAGCATCGCGCCATCTTTGGCGCCGACCGCGCGCAGCACCGGCACGCCGGCGGCGATCTCCGCGCCCACCAGAAATCCGGGAATTCCCAGCCGGTCCACCACCGCGCCGGAGGTTTCGCCGCCCGCCACCACCAGCCGCCGCACCCCGGATCGCACCAATCCTTCGGCGATGTCGGCCATCGCCTGTTCGATGGCATGGCCGGCGGCATCGCGGCCATGACGGGCCTGCAATGCCGCGACCTGGTCCGGGGTCGAACTGGAGGCGATCAGCACCGGACCATCCCCGAGCCGGTCATTCGCCCAGGCCAGCGCGCGCCGCGCTTCGTCCCTGCCCGCGACCACCTGCTCGGGATCGAGGTGCAGCACCGGCATGGCCGCTTCTGCGCTCGCGATCTGCCGCAAGGTGGCCTGCGAGCAGCTGCCGGCAAGGCACGCCGCCGGCCCGCCGACGGGAGCATCGGAGATCGCGTCCGGCGCATTCGCCGTGATCCCGCCCGAAGCAACCAGTGCACGGGCCAGACCGAGGCCGATGCCGGAGGCACCGACCGACAGGCGATGACCCAGCGCGACCGCCCCGATCGTTTCGAGATCACTGGCAAATACCGCGTCGACCACGGCGGCACCAAAACCCTTGCCGGCAAGACCGGCGAGATGCGCTACCACGGCGTCCGGCCCGCCTGCGACGACGCCAAGATCGACCAGCCCGATTTTGGTCCGGCTCTGGCGCCCCAGCACCCGCACCAGGTTGGAATCATGCATCGGATTGAGCGGATGATCCTTCAGGGGGCTTTCGTTGAGCGGTACGGAGCCGACGAAGAGATTGCCCATATAGACGGTGCGGCCGGTCTCCGGAAAAGCCGGCGTCACCAGCACGATCGCATCGCCGCAATCGGCGCGCAGCGCATCCATCACCGGGCCGATATTGCCGGCATCGGTGGAATCGAAGGTCGAGCAGATCTTGAACAGCACGTGGTCGGCGCCCCGTTCGCGCAGCCATTTTTCGGCCGAACGCGAGCGCGACACCGCAAGGCCGGCGTCGATCGAGCGGCTCTTCAGCGACACCACCACGGCATCGACCTCCGGCAGCGCCAGATCCTCCGCGGGCACGCCGATGGTCTGCACCGTGCGCAGACCGCAACGGGTCAGCGTGTTGGCGAGATCGGAGGCGCCGGTATAGTCGTCGGCGATGCAGCCCAGGGATATCTTTCCGGCCGATGTCACGGCTTCACTCCGGCATAGGGCTTGAACCAGCCGAGGCCGTCGGTGGTGTTGCCGCGCGGGTTGTATTCGCAGCCGACGAAGCCGCCATAGCCGAGCCGGTCGAGCTCGGCGAACAGGAACGGATAATTCAGTTCCTCACCGTTCGGCTCGTGGCGCGAGGGAATGCTGGCGATCTGGACATGGCCTGTTATCGGCATCATCTCGCGCAGCCGCATGGTGACGTCGCCGTGGATGATCTGGCAGTGATAGATGTCGAACTGAAGTTTCAAGTTCGGGATTTTCAGCTCATTTATCAGGTCGCGCGCGAAGTTGAAATCGTTGAGGAAGTAGCCGGGCACGTTGCGCGGATTGATCGGCTCGATCACCACATCGAGGCCGTGGGGCGCGAAGAACTCGGCCGCCCACGCCACCGACTTGTAAAACGCCTC
>Ga0302267_10004722_pt1 | contig 14781 bp, 14 predicted proteins | sample III_Bog_E1_3_FD_194555 | JGI IMG/M metagenome (GOLD analysis project Ga0302267, IMG submission 194555) | Peat permafrost microbial communities from Stordalen Mire near Abisko, Sweden - III_Bog_E1_3 | ecosystem: Environmental > Terrestrial > Soil > Wetlands > Peat | place: Sweden: Abisko... | reverse complement strand
CGCGCGCCGATTCCTCCCTCGTCTCCCCCCCCCACTTAGCTTCTGCGCGTCATAGCTTCCGCCCGCATCTGTGGTATCGGTATCTTAACTGTTTATGACGCGAACTGCCGCCATCCCTCACGCCCTTGCCAAGGGCAAGACGGAGGCGTCGCACCCCGCGTTCGTCCGCCCGCGCGCCATCGCCGTCGTCCTCGCCCTCGTCTACTACGCCTGCGCCATCACGGCCTCGTACAACATCATCGCGCACACCAAGGCCTCCACCGACGCCATCGAGCGCGTCCTCAACACCTACAGCATGAAGAACGAGGGCTCCATGGCCCTCGACCGCTACACCCACGAGCATCCGTTCCTCGGCCTCTTCATGAACTCACCGGCCCGGCACGAGCTCGGCCTGCCCTCGCACGACGACGCCGAAGAGCAGCTCACCTCCGGCGTCAGCCACGATTTCGACGCCGTACGCGCCGAGTCCCACAACGCCGCGTGGTGGTCGTGGGCCTTCCTCAGCCTCAGCTTCCTCTACGTCGTCATCACCATCGGGATTGATCGCAGCTTCCGAGCACGCTCCGCCCTCTTCGCGCTGACCAGCACGTCGCTCTTCTGTTTCATCATCGGCATCCTCGCGCCCGCGATGATCATCTGGACCGCGCCGGATATTCCCCTGGAGACCGGCCAGCTCAGCTTCGTCCTCCAGCACCAGATCCGTGGCATCTGGGCCATCATCTACGAGCTGTTCACCAAGGGCCACTGGATGATCGGCGGCTTCCTCTTCCTCTTCAGCATAGTCACGCCGCTGACCAAGGCCACGCTCACCTTCATCGTCACCGCCAGCGGCAATCGCAAGCTCAACCTCTGGATTGGCGAATTCATCCACACCATCGGCAAATGGTCCATGGCCGACGTCTTCGTCGCCGCCATCCTGCTCGCGCTCTACGCGTTGAAATTCCAGGAAGCGACCAAGTCCGTCCCCTGTCTCGGGCTCTACTACTTCATCGGCTACTGCCTGCTCAGCCTGACCACCACCGAGTTGCTGGTGAACTCCGAGATCGCCACCGAGCGCCGCCAATCCTACGGCGAACTCGGCCTCCAGCTCGTTGCCGGCCTCTTCGTCGCCTGCTTCTGCTTCGCCAGCGCCGCCGGCATCTACACCTACCAGCAGTACACCGCCAACGAGCACCAGCCGCACCAAGCCCCCACCTCGCCCGAAAAGCTCAACGGCGCCAACCTCGTCCTCCCCGCGCACCCGAAGTCGCAGTAGCTTTTTAATGTAGCGGCGGTCTATGACCGCCGGTCGATCAAGGCGTCCCCGGCGTGCTCATCTTCCCCGCAGCAATTGCCGCGATCGCATCCTGCAACACCTTCTCGCGCGATGCCTTCATCTCCGTGAACGTCACCCGGCCCAACGGGCGCGCCGCATCCGGGTCGGAAAACACGATCTTCGGCGCAAAGAAGTGATGGCCGCCCGGCACCGGCCCATCGTCGAAATGGAAATATTGGTCCAGTAAAACCGGCGGAACTTGCTGAAGGTCCTCGTTCCCATCGAGGAAAATCACGACGGCCTGCGTTCCCAGCACGCGCATCGCCATCTGGCTGATGTCATCCTCGGAATCCGGCTCGGGCTCCGTTGGCGTCAGCGCCTCGAGATGTCCGCATATCCACGCCAGCGGCCAATGCAACTGGCGCGCCGTCGCTTTCGCCTCTTCCAGCGCCGTCAGCCGGTAATAGGGATGCGCCTTCTCGCGTTCCGCCTCCTTCTTGAATACCGCGGCGGCGTCCGGGTCATAATTGAGCCGCATCTGAATTTCCGGCGGTAGCGCGTCGATGGGCACGCGCGCCTTGCCCTGCGCGTGCGTGATCGAAACCAGGTACGGCTCAATCTTCGTGACCACCACACTGTCATAGTGATGCCCGTCCGTTGTCGTCCAATCCCAGTTCGACTCTGCCGGAACATCGGCCGGCGGCGACCACGGCTTCGAAGACACCGCGCCCGGCGTCAATTTCCCGGAAGCGCCGGGCGTCGGACTCGCCGGAACGATGACCGCATTCGTGGCCGGCACCGCCGCAGGGTCGCCCAGCCCTCGAACTGCCGACACAATAAAGAGAACAATCGCAGTGGCACGCATCGCTCGAGATCATGATCACCTGCGCCCCCGGACAAAATCAAAACTTTGCGCAGGCTGAATTGGGAAAAGCGATTCACTTTCAGTTGAATCACGCGCCGCATGATGACAACTTGTTTGGATGCCGCGACGCCGTCTTGACTTGGAACGCAGCGAGGGACGCCACCTCGCGCCCTACGCGCAATCCAGCGCGACCACGCGCGGCCGCGTTCATCCCGAGGACCAGCACCGCTTCCGCCTCGACTTCCAGCGCGACCGCGACCGCATCGTCCACAGCCGCTCCTTCCGCCGCCTCGAGTACAAGACGCAGGTCTTCCTCAACGGCACCGGCGACCATTACCGCACGCGGATGACCCACACCATCGAGGTCTCGTCCATCGCGCGCACGCTGGCTCGCGCCCTCGGGCTCAACGAGGACCTCGCCGAGGCCATCGCCCTGGCGCACGATCTCGGCCATTCGCCCTTCGGTCACCTCGGCGAGGACACGCTGCACAAGCTCATGGCCGGCCACGGCGGCTTCCGTCACAACGTGCAAAGCCTGCGCGTCGTGCAGGAGCTCGAGCTGAAATATCCCGAGTTCAACGGCCTCAACCTCACGTGGGAAGTGCTCGAGGGCCTGCACAAGCCGTACGTGCCGAACAAGCTCATCGACGGCTTCGTCGCGCCCTCGCTTGAGGCGCAGGCGGTCGACCTCGCCGACCAGATCGCCTACATCTGCCACGACCTCGACGACGGGCTCGAGTCCGAGCTCATCAACGAGCAGGAGCTCAACAACCTCGATCTCTGGCGCGAGACGCGCGAGCGAGCGCTGGCCCCCTACCCGCACCTCGACCCCGAGCGCGGCCGCTATTACGTCGTGCGCACGCTGCTCAGCCGCCTCGCCGAGGACGCGACCGACCACTCCTCGCTCACGATCAAGACCCGCGCGCCGCAAACCGCCGACGACGCGCGCCGCCAGGAAAAGATGATCACCTTCTCGCCCGAGATGTCAGGCCGCGCGAAGGAGTTGCTCCAATTCCTCTACAGCCGCTTCTATCATCACGCGTCGCTCGTCGCCGTGCGCCGCCGCCTCATCGATTGCCTCGAGCAGCTTTTCCACCTGCTGGTCAAGCATCCGCACCACCTCAGCACGCAGTTCCAGACGCGGCTCAAGAACGACGGCGAATACAGGGCCACCTGCGACTACCTCGCCTGCATGACCGACCGCCAGGTCTATCAGCTGCACCAGAAACTCATCGGCGGCCTGCCGTCGCTCGAGGCCACGCGCCGCGAGCAGGCTGCGCTGTTATGAAAACGGCGCCCGTGAAAATTTATTAGGCTCCCGATGCTTATTAGGCTTAGCAGCGCTACCGCATTTTCCGTATCTGTGGCATAATGGAGGCATGAAAGTTCAACTCATCCCGTTATCCAGAAACCCGGCAAAAAATGCTGCCCGTTGCTGTTCTCGGATGATTTATCTGCAAAATCTCCACGCCTGAAACGCCCCACACGCCCCATACGCTTATTTTTTTCATCGCGACAACATTACCGTCCCTTATTGCCGACTCCTTCAGGAATAAATTGCCCTCCTCTTTTCTAACTTGATTCATCCATGAGCACACCCCGCCTCGACTACCTCGCCGCCGCCCCGCAGGCCATCCAGGCCCTCAGCAGCACCGGCAAATACCTGATCGCCGAAAAGTTTGATCCGATCCTGAAATCGCTCGTCGAGCTGCGCGTCTCGCAGATCAACGGTTGCGCCTACTGCCTCAACCTGCATTCCCAGGAAGCCCGCGCCCACGGCGAGAAGCAGCAGCGCCTCGATTGCCTCTCCGCCTGGCGCGAAACCAACTTCTTCACCGAGCGCGAGCAGGCCGCGCTCGCCTGGGCCGAGTCGCTCACGCTCATCGCCGACACCCACGCGCCCAACGACGTCTACGCCAACGTCACGAAGCATTTCCAAGGCAAGGAACTCGTCGACCTGACGCTGGCTATCATCAACATCAACGCTTGGAACCGCATCTCCATCGGCTTCCACAAACCCGTCCCCGTCCGGGAGGAAAAATGATCAACTCCGCCTACACGCCCCCGCTCGACCTCATTCGCCGTCCGCGACGCAACCGGCAGAACGCCGCCATCCGCGCGCTCGTGCGCGAGAACCAGGTCCGCGTCGACGACCTCATCCAACCGCTCTTCATCAAGGACGGCAACGGCCTGCCGGAAGAAATTGCCTCGCTGCCCGGCCAGTCGCGGCTCAATGTACGCAACTGCATCACTGAGGTGCAGGAACTCGCCGCGCTCGGCATCAAGGCCGTCGCGCTCTTCCCGCAGATCGATTCCGGCCTCAAGGACGCGCGCGGCAAGTACGCCACGATCCCGAAGAACTGGTTCTTCCACGCCATTCGCGAAATCAAGGCAGCCGTGCCGCAGGTGCTCATCGTCGCCGACGTCGCGCTTGATCCCTACACCAGCCACGGCCACGACGGCGTGCTCGACGCCAACGGCGACGTGGCCAACGACGACACGGTGCACATCCTCACCCACTACGCCACGCTGCTGGCCGAGGCGGGCGCCGACATCGTCGCGCCGAGCGACATGATGGACGGCCGCATCGGCGCGATCCGCGACGAGCTCGACCACGAGGGCTACGCGCAGACCGCCATCCTCGCCTACGCCGTCAAGTTCGCCTCCGCCTACTACGGCCCGTTCCGCGATGCGGTCGGCAGCTCCACGAAAAAAGGCGCCGCGCCGCTCGACAAGCGCACCTACCAGCTCGACCCCGCCAACATGCGCGAGGCGCTGCTCGAGGCCCGCCTCGACGAGGACCAGGGCGCCGACATCATCATGGTCAAGCCCGCCGGCCTCTACCTCGACGTCATCAACGCCGTCAAGGCCGGCACCGTCCTGCCCGTCGCCGCCTATCAAGTCAGCGGCGAGTACGCGCAAATCCACGCCGCCGCCAACGCCGGCTGGCTCGACCTCGAGCGCGCCCGCGACGAATCCCTCCTCGCCATCAAGCGCGCCGGCGCGGATATCATCCTCACCTACTTCGCGAAGGCCGTGGCGGAGAGCCTGAAGGCCTCATGAAAACCAAGCTGGACGGACGCCCCTTGTTCTTTCTCGTTCTTGGCGGTCTGTCCTGTTTTGCCGGAATCGCGCAGCTTGTCGCCTATTTTCGCCTTCAAAATCCCGGATGGCTATATTGCGGCGCCTTCTTGTTGGCGGGAGGAGTGATCCTCGTCGCTTCCTCGAATCTATCTAAAAAATAGCCTCTGCTACTCCAGCACCCGCGTGATTTTGTCCCATGGGTCCCATCAGTCACATCGGTCCCATCCGTCCCATTCAGAAAAACCCCAAGGTTGTCCCTCCCGAAAAACCCGTTACACTGCCGCTTTAATGAGCACCGCCTGGAAGCGCAAGGACCTCCTCACCATCCGCGAGTTGGAGCGCTCCGAAATTGAGCTGATCCTCGACCACGCCCGCACATTCAAGGACCTCCTCGCCAAGCGCGTGAAGAAGTCCACCTCGCTCGAGGGCCGCACCGTGGTCAATCTCTTCGTCGAGCCGAGCACGCGCACGCGCACCTCGTTCGAGCTCGCCGCCACGCGCCTCGACGCCGACGTCGTCTCCATCGACAGCGCCTCCAGCTCCTTCCGCAAGGGCGAGACGCTCAAGGACACCGGCCTCGTCCTCGAGGCGATGAAGGCCGACTTCGTCGTCCTGCGCCACTCCGCCGCCGGCGCGCCGCAGTTCCTCGCCGAGCGCCTCAACGCCCACGTCATCAACGCCGGTGACGGCGCGCACGAGCACCCCACGCAGGCGCTACTCGATACCTTCACCATGCGCGAGCGCCTCGGCGACGGCCTCGACTGGTCCAAGCTCCACGTCGTCATCTGCGGCGACATCCTCTTCAGCCGCGTCGCCCGCTCCAACGTCTGGGCGCTGCGCAAACTCGGCGCGCGCGTCACCCTCTGCGGCCCCACCACACTCGTGCCGGAGATCTTCGCCGACCTCGGCGTCACCGTCGCGCACGACCTCGACGCCGTGCTGCCCGACGCCGACGTCATCATGCTCCTGCGCATCCAGCACGAGCGCCAGCAGCGCAGCTTCTTCCCCAGTGTCGGCGAATACATCTCGCTCTTCGGCCTGACCATGCCGCGCTTCCAGAAGTGCAAGCCCAACGTGCTCATCATGCATCCCGGTCCGATCAACCGCGGCGTCGAGATCGCCAGCGAACTCGCCGACGGCGTCAACTCCACCGTCCTCGACCAGGTCCAGAACGGCCTCGCCGTCCGCATGGCCGTCCTCCACCTCCTCGGCGGCGGCCGGGAGAAGTAGAATTGTCGGGCTCCTATTTGTCGCCGCGTGAAATTTGAACATCGGCCCAGTTGATGCTATAAAAGGCTTATGAAGCTCAAGGAACTTCCTCAGGTCATGGCTCTTTCTACAGCGGAGAAGCTGCAGCTTATCGATGATCTCTGGATTTCCATCGAGCCTGAACTCGATCATCTCGAAGTTTCCGAAGACGAGAAGAAGCTTCTCGATGTCCGCTGGGAAAAATTCCTGGCCAATCCTGACTCCGCCTTGACGCTGGACCAGGTCAAAGAGCGTTTGGCGGCCCGCCGTAAATGATGCACATCCGGGTTTTACCGGAGGCGTTCGACGATCTTGCCGAAGCAGTCGATTGGTATAACCAACGCCGCGAAGGCTTGGGCGATGAATTTGCCGAGCTTTTCTTTTTGTCAGTTCAAGCCATCAGCCTTAATCCTCACCTGCGTCCACAAGTCTACCGAGAATTTCGGCGGCACTTATTGAAGCGTTTCCCTATAGCGTTTACTATCGCATCCATCGGGAACAAGTTTACGTGTCTCTGATCTACCATCAGGCACGAAATCCCAAAATCTTGCAGCGAATACTCCGCAAGCGCGAAAATCTGGTGTAACCAAATACAGCGGCCGTCATAGACCGCCGTTACATCAGAACGGCAGCGGAAACCGCGCGGTGATCTGCTTCACGTGGTCGCGGATCGTCTCGATGCGGGCGGCGTCGGCACGGTGCTCGATCGCTTCCTCGATAAGGTTGGCGATGTCGAACATCTCGTCCTCGCGCATGCCGCGCGTGGTCACGGCGGGCGTGCCGAGGCGGATGCCGCCGGCCTTGAACGGGCTCTGCGTGTCGAACGGAATCGCGTTCTTGTTCACGGTGATGCCCGCGTGGTCGAGGATGTCGGAAACTTCCTTGCCGGTGATGTTCTTCGGCTGCAGGTCGACGAGCATGACATGGTTCTCGGTCGTGCCGGAGACGATGCGGAAGCCGTTCTTCTTCATCCCCTCGCACAGCGCCTTGGCGTTGCGCACGACCTGCTGCTGGTAAGTCTTGAACTCGGGCTTGAGCGCCTCGCCCAGCGCGACTGCCTTGGCGGCGATTACGTGCATAAGCGGGCCGCCCTGCACGCCGGGGAACACCTGCGCGTCGATTTCCTTCGCGTACTTTTCCTTGGTGAAAACGAGGCCGCCGCGCGGGCCGCGCAGCGTCTTGTGCGTGGTCGTGGTGACGAAATCGGCGTGCGGGATCGGCGACGGATGCACGCCCGCCGCGACGAGGCCCGCGATGTGCGCCATGTCGATGAAGAGCAGCGCTCCGCACGCGTCGGCGATGTGCCGCAGGCGTGGAAAATCAATGATGCGCGAGTAGGCCGACGCGCCCGCCGTAATCATCTTCGGCCGCACTTCCTTGGCCTGCGCCTCAAGCGCGTCGTAGTCGATCGTCTCGGTCTGCTTGCTCACGCCGTAGTGCACGACGCGGTAGAAACGGCCGGAGAAGTTCATCTTGTGGCCGTGCGTCAGGTGGCCGCCGTGCGACAGGTCCATGGTCAGGATCAGGTCGCCGGGCTGCAGCATGGCGAAATAAACCGCCGCGTTGGCCTGCGAGCCGGAGTGCGGCTGCACGTTGACGTGCTCGGCCTGGAAAAGCTGCTTGGCGCGCGCGATGGCGAGGTCCTCGACAATGTCGGCGTTCTCACAGCCGCCGTACCAGCGCTTGCGCGGATAACCCTCCGCATACTTGTTGGTCAGGCACGAGCCCTGCGCTTCCATCACCGCGCGGCTGGTGAAATTCTCGCTGGCGATCAGCTCGATGTTGTCACGCTGGCGCGCGTACTCGTCCTCGATGGCGCGAAAGATCTCGGGATCAACTTCGCTCAGCGTAGGGTTGTTCTTGGAGAGGGGCTCGGGATTCGATTTCGGTTCCATGTTCTTGAAAATTGGCTTCTGGTGCTCACCGACGTAGGCGGTGTTCATCCACGCCTCGAGGATTTCCTTGAGGCGTTTGCCACGGATTTCCTGCGAAGCGATACAAAGGATATTCGCATCATGGTGCTCGCGGCTCAAGCGCGCCATTTCGGAATTATGCGCGAGCACGGCGCGCACGCCCTGCACCTTGTTGGCCGCGATGCTCAGGCCGAAGCCGGTCTTGTCGATGATGATGCCGCTGTCGGCCTGGCCGTTGGAGACGGCGCGGGCCACGCGCGTGGCGATTTCCTCGGTGTTGCAGCCGCCGAGGTCCTCGAACGGATAGCCCGCGCTGCCCAGCCACGAGCGCACCTGCTCCTTCAACTCGGTCGCGGACGAGTCGGCGGCGATAGCCACCTTCTTCATCGCGGTCACGCGCGTCTCGTCATGCGTGGAGCGCAGCACGAGGTCGAGCAACCGCGGAAGCGCGGAGCGTATCTGGTCGCGGCATTCGCGGTAGACTTCGCGCGACTGGCCGATCGGGTCGGAGAGTTCGCGCTCCATCACCGGCAAGTCGGTCTCGAATTCGCGCAGCAAAAAGGTCTTCTCCGCCGCGGAGGGAAAGAGCAGCAGCATCGAGTCGAGATGGCCGTAGGTCATCACGAAGATGAAGTCGGCCTTGCGCACGAGATCGGCCATGAGCGGTTTGCTCCGGATGTTGCGGATATCGAGGCCCATCTCGTGCATCACTTCGACCGAGTGCGGGCTGGGCGATTGCCCGCCGACCGCGCCGATGCCCGCCGAGGTCACCTCGATATCGCTGCGGCCTTTCACGAGGTCCGCGAAAAGTCCCTGCGCCATGGGGCTGCGGCAGACGTTGCCGGTGCAGACAAAAAGGACGGTTCTCATGGGGTGCGCGCCATTCGCGGGGCAGGAACTCCCATTCCGTACAGGCATGAGCCGCGCCGGGAGGATTTTTGGCCTGAGGCGAGGAGTCGAGTGAGGAGCATAGCCGAAGCTACGTGACGAGCGAGCGACGAAGCCTCAGGCCAAAAAGACCCCGGCCCTTCGGGTTGCTTTTCATTTCGTTTCTGGCTGCGTTGCTCGTCGGTCACAGAGCTTAAGCTATGCTCCCTCCTCGCGCCTTGCCAGAAACGAAATGAAAATGCAACGCGGCTCATGCCTGTACGGAATGGGAGTTCCACAGATAGAACCGAAGGGAAATTTCCATGCGAGCTTTTTATTGGACCGACGTGTTCGCCGGTTTCGCGTCATTCGCGGCGGCCTGCGCGGCAGGTCCGGTGGCGGCCTCAACCGGCGCGGCCAATGGAGCGCCCGAGAGCCGGATGGCGCGCACGCTGTCGAGAGCGGTGACCAGCACCGGGTCGTGCACGCGCGGCAGGCTCAGCAGCACCGGCGTTTGCTCCAGCGTGGCGAGATAGGCGTCCCACTCGGGATCCTGCCCGCTGACCAGCGTAGCCTCGCTCATGCGCTTGCGCGGGGCCTGCTCCTGGATGACGTCGAGCACGCGGTCCTCGCGGATAAACATCAGCGCGGCCTTCTCGTTGTGCTCGTCCACCGTCACCGCGAGGTCCGGCACCACAGGGCGCGTCATCGTGTCGCCGGGCAGCCGGTGCAACGCCGTCGCGAAGCGCAGGATCGCACCGTCGGGCAGCTTGTCTTCCTCGAAGCGCGTGCCAGCCGTAGCGCGACCGACCACCAGCGCGCCATCGGATTGGAGTCGGCTGGCCAGCGCCTCGGCTGCGTCGGCCGTCTGGTCGTTGGTCAGCACGATAAGCGGGCCGTCGAGGTGCGGCAGCGTGGAATTCGGCACACCCGCTTTGGGCGCCGGCTCATACTTGATCAAGGCCGTGTCGCTCGGCACGAGGAAACCGAGCATCTGCGCCGCGCCGGCGTAGTCGCTGGAGGCATTGCCGCGCAAATCTACAACGATGCCCGAGACATGCGTCCCGGCCAGCGCGTTCAAATCCGCCGCAAGCCCTGCCCAATCCTTCTTCGGAGAAAACGAGCCAACGCGGCAGTAAGCGATGCTATCCGGCAGCGAAGTAGTGAGGATCGGCGTCGGGGCGACCGTGCCCGGCATGATAATGCTGATCCTGCCCTGCGCACGGGACTCGAGGTCGCTGAGCTTGTCGCCCTGTTTATAATGGAGCGCGGGGAAATCAACATACGCGGCCTGCAAGAACGGAAGCGCTTCAGAGATAGGATCGGTTGGCGACGCCGGCGGTGCGACTGGCGTGACAGGCGCCGTGGCCGGGACCGTCGGCTCCGCGGCGAGAATCCCCGCCGCCGTGAGCCAAACGCCTGCCGAAATCGCGTGAATTATTTTCATTCCAGAGTCAGTCGAGCGGCAATATCGCGCCTATACTGACATCCGGCAAAATGAATTTTCGCCACCCGCCGGTAGGCCAACTCGCGGGCCGTGGCCAGGTTGGCGGCCCAGCCGGTCACGCTCAGCACGCGCCCGCCCGCCGCGACCACCTTCCCGCCGGCCAATTTCGTGCCCGCGTGAAAGACGTACGTGCCGGGAATTTCCTCCTCCAGCCCCTTGATTTCCGCGCCCGCTTCCGGCGTGCCGGGATACCCCGCCGCGGCCATCACGATCGTCACGGCATGCTTCGCGTTGAGCTTGAGCGGCACCTTGCCCAGCCGGCGCTCACGCACCGCCTGCAGCAGTTCCACCAGCGGCACATCCAGCAGCGGCAAAAGCACCTGCGTCTCGGGATCACCCCCGCGCACGTTGAACTCGAGGATGCTCGGGCCGTCCTTCGTCCACATCAGGCCGATGAACAGGATACCGCGAAAATCGATCCCCTCCGCGCGGAATGCCGCCAGCGTCGGCTCGACCACCAACCGCGCGATCTCCGCCTGCAATTCCGTCGTGGCGAACGGCGCGGGGGCGTATGCGCCCATGCCGCCGGTGTTCAGGCCCGAGTCGCCGTCGCCGAGCTTCTTGTGGTCCTGCGCGATGGGCAAAATCACGTGCGACTCGCCGTCGGTGATAACGTGCACCGACATCTCGCGGCCCGCCATGAAATCCTCGATCAGGAGCTGGTTGCCCGCATCGCCAAAAACGCGCAGGTCCATGATCTGCCCCAGCGCCGCCGCTGCCTCGACCGGCGTATCGGCGATGATCACGCCCTTGCCCGCGGCGAGACCGTCCGCCTTCAGCACCTGCGGATAACTCGGCCGCTGCGCGAGATACTCCGCCGCAGCTTTCGAGTCGGTAAACGAAGCACCGCCCGCCGTCGGCAGGCCGTGCTTGAGCAAAATCTCCTTCGTGTAAACCTTGCTGCCCTCCAATCGCGCCGCCGCCTTGTTCGGGCCAAAGATCGGCAGGCCCGCCGCTTCAAAGCGATCCACCACACCCGCGCACAACGGCGCTTCCGGCCCGACAATCGTCAGGTCCGGCTTCTCCTTCGACGCCCATGCGACGAGGCCATCGAGATCGGTCACGCCCAGCGGCAGATTCGTCCCAAGTTGCGCCGTGCCCGCGTTGCCCGGTGCGAGGAAAAGCTCCACCGCGGGATCATCCTGGCGCAGTTTCCACGCCATCGCGTGCTCGCGCCCGCCGGAACCGATAAGCAGGATTTTCATTGGGGTGCGGCAGCGGTGGCGGCTGCCGTCGTGGGAGTCTTGAGGCAATAAATCGTCGGCCTATCCGGCAGCGTGCTCTTCGTCACCACGATCTCGTCAGTCGAAAGTTTGCGCACCGGGAACTTCGTCGCGGCGAGGTAATCCTCCAGCGGCCGCAGCGAGAGCGAGCCCGACAAGTCCGTCTTATACGTGATCGGGATGACCATCTTCGCGTCGAGGTCCCGCACCATCTGGTCCAGGTCGCCCACGCCGAGCGCCTGCACGCCGATCGGCAGGAAAAGCACGTCGCACTTGCCAATCTGTTCCCGCTCCCGCGCCAGTAGCGGCGCGTACGGCTGCCCCAGCGAGCAAAACTTGATCCCGTCGAACTTCACCGTGAATGCCGTGTTCGCCACGCCCTGACCGTCCGGGTCCTTCTGCGTGGAGATGCCGTAAAACGGAATGCCGTTGGCGCGATTCAGGCCCACAGCCATAACGCTGCGGAAAATCAGCGGGTCGCCGAAAAGCTGGTCCGCCGCGCCCGCGTCCTCGCCCTCATGCGTCACCAGCACGAAGTCCGCGGCGAGGTGCGTCGGGAACGTGTAATGCACCGTCTGCGAGCCAAACGGATCGATCGCGCAACGGATACCGAACGACGACGTCAGGTAGACAAAGCCGTGCCCGTACCAATGAACGATCACCCCGCCCGGCACCCCCATCGTCGCGGTGCCCGGATTCACCGGCTGCGCCCGGGGCGGGACGGCCGGCGTGGCGGCGGCGGCATTGGTGGGAGCGGCCGTCTGGGCCGTGGCCGGGTTCAGGCCCAGTAAAAAGAGCAGCAGGAAATGATGGAGACGCACTTTGTGACACTAGGGTGAAGGCGCGTGATGGAAAATCAAATTGTATCGCGCCCGCGCACCCGCCATAACTGGAACGACTTGTGATGAAATCCACCGACGCCCACCGGCCCCAGGCCTGGGCCCAGCGCATCCTCTTTTGGGGCCAGATCGTCCTCGTCGTTGGGTTCATCATCTACCGCGCCTATGTCGGCATCCAGACCCCCGGCAGCATCATCAGCCACGACGTCATCCCCGTCCCGCAGCCCGACAAAACCACCGCGACTGTCCAGCTCCTCCGCGGCCCGTTCAACGTCTACCACTACGTGCCCGGCGACCCCTACTTCGCCGCGCATCCCAAGGCCGTCATCGTCTTCGGCACCGGCGACGGCGGCTGGGGCGGCTGGGAAGACCGCGTCTGCCGCGCGCTCCAGGCCGACGGCTGCGAAATGGTCACCTTCGATTGCCACGCCTACTCCCAGACCGACTACGACCGGCCCACGCTCGAAGCCGACATGGACACTGTCGCGCACATGTTCCCCCGCACCGGCCCCATGCCGCCGGTCATCCTCGGTGGGTGGTCCATGGGCGCCGACCAGGCCGTCGCCGCCGCCGGCAGTCCCAAGCGCCCCGCCGACATCGTCGGCCTGTTGCTCATCTCGCCCAGTGCCCGCAGCCGCTACGGCGAGCGCGAACCCGACCGCTGGAACGTCCCGCCCACCGGCCCCGGCACCTTCGCACTCGACGAGTTCGCCACCAAGCTCGACGGCCTGCGCGTCGCGCAATGGGACGCCAACCTCGACCTGCTCGACTCCGACGCGTGGCTCAAAGACATCAGCACCACGCACAAGGGCTACACCTTCCACATGGGCTTCCACGACTACGCCGGCGCCAGCGACGAGTTCCTCGCCCAGCTCAAGAAAACGGTGGGCTGGATTTTATCGCCGCAGCCGTAGCCCCTACCTCACGACCGGCTCAATCTGCCCCTTCGCCATCCAGCCCGTGCGGCCGGCGTTGTCCCCCACCAGCAGATAATCATGGAACGCCTTCTCGATCTTCAACGTCGCACCCGGTGCCGGCGTGAAGCCCGCCTTCTCGTTCGCGCCCGGGAAGGGCGACTCCAGCGCCTGCGGATTCTTGTCCACCACGACCGCATCGCGCAGGCCGCCCGACGCCACCGCAATCGCCGCGATCGCGTCCACCAGCACGAACGCGCAAACCACCGCGCCCGCCGCCAGCCACCCGCTCCGCGCCGGCCACACCGCGCGTAGGAACAGGCACACGCAAAGCAACGTCCACGCCGCGCAGCCTACCCACGCCCAGCCGTTCACGCTCATCGCGCCCGCCGCCTTCTCCAGCGCCGGACGCTGCTCGACCGCCGTCCCGGCCTGCTGCTGCGCCGTGCGCAAGTTCGCGAGGATGTCCTCGTCGTTCGGCGCGAGCCACAGCGCGCGTTTGTACGCCAAAATCGCCTGCGGATAATTCCCCTGCCGGACATACGAATTGCCCAGGTCGAAAAGCACCGGCGCCGAATAACCGTTCGTCTTCAGCACGTCCTGGTAAGCCGCCGTGGCATCCGCAAATTTGCCTGCCGCAAACGCCCCGTTCGCTTCATCGAGCGACGCCGCGCGTGCCGCGATGGGCAATACCACCAGCGCCGCCATCAACAGAAAGAGCTTCTTCATTTTTTCGTCTCCGCAAGTTCGCTCACCACCACCTGCCGCCATTGCTGCAGGTCGTCCGCGGCGAGATTCAGGTCCGAATACATCGCCTGGTCGGCCATCTCGAAAACCGTCCGCGCATTCGCGCCCGACTCGCCGAGGCGCGCATCGAGATCCGTCACCGTGATCGCCTCCGGCCGCATGTTCCACGCCCGGCCGTAACGCTGCTGCAGCGCATTGCGCGCATGCACGAAGAACGGCCCCGCCTGCTGGTCCGCCATCGCCGCATCCATCGCGGCCACCTGCTGCCGGATCGCCTGCTGCGCCGCGCTCAACCGCGCGCGGTCCGGCGCCAACGCAC
>Ga0302267_10004705_pt1 | contig 14813 bp, 12 predicted proteins | sample III_Bog_E1_3_FD_194555 | JGI IMG/M metagenome (GOLD analysis project Ga0302267, IMG submission 194555) | Peat permafrost microbial communities from Stordalen Mire near Abisko, Sweden - III_Bog_E1_3 | ecosystem: Environmental > Terrestrial > Soil > Wetlands > Peat | place: Sweden: Abisko... | reverse complement strand
TCCAGCGTTTTCATGCCACCGTCGAATCACAAGCCGATTCCCTGACGCAAGCCCTGTCTCAGCCCCGAGTCAACGCGTCGCACCCCACAAACCGCAAATGCGACTCAGCCGCAGTGAGAACCGCTGTCTTGACGCTGGCGCGCGCGATCCGAGATCGTTAACGTCCGACGGCTGCGGGCATCCCCCCCTTGACCGCCGAAAACAGGGTGCCAAAGACACGAATACGGAGTCATCAATGGCCGAAGTCGTCATCTATTCCAGCGAATTCTGCGGCTACTGCATGCGCGCCAAAAAGCTGCTGACCAGCAAGGGCGTATCCTATCAGGATATTGACCTTGGAGCCCAGCCGGCCCGGCGTGCCGAGATGATCGAGCGGGCCGGTGGGCGAACCACGGTCCCCCAAATTTTTATTGACGGTCGCCACATCGGCGGCTGCGATGACCTCCACGCCCTGGACCGGAGTGGCCAGCTCGACCCGCTGTTGGCCGGAGTGGCGCTATGACCACAGTGGTAACAGCCTGTATTCAGGTCAACGCTGGCCCCGAGATCGGCCCCAACTTGGCCGCAACAGCCGAACAGATCCGCCGCGCCCGCGATGCCGGGGCCGAATTCATGACGCTGCCGGAAAATGTCAGCCTGATGATTCAAGGGCGGGCGCGGTTGCTGGCCCGAATCGGCTCGGAAGCCACCCATCCGGCCTTGCCGATGTTTCGGGATCTGGCCCGCGAAACCGGAGCCTGGTTGCTGGTAGGCTCCTTGGGGATTGTCCTGGATGACGGTCGGGTGGCCAACCGCAGCTTTCTGATCGATGCCGAAGGCCGCATCGTGGCCCGATATGATAAAATCCATATGTTCGACGTGGACCTTCCCGGCGGCGAAAGCTACCGGGAGTCTGCCACCTTCCGCCCCGGCGAACATGCCGTGACGGCGGCCACGCCCTGGGGCCGGTTGGGCATGACCGTTTGCTATGACCTGCGCTTTGCCGCGTTATTCCGCACCCTGGCCCAAGCCGGTGCCGAAATCATTACGGTTCCGGCGGCCTTCACCGTGCCCACGGGCCGGGCTCATTGGCATGTGCTGCTGCGGGCGCGTGCCATCGAGACCGGGTGCTTTATTGTGGCGCCCGCCCAATGCGGCAACCACGACGAAGGCCGCCGTACCTATGGTCACGCGCTGATCATCGGCCCATGGGGAGAGGTGCTGGCCGAAGCCGGGGAAGAGCCTGGATTCATCACGGCGACCTTGGACCTAGACCGGGTGGCCGAGTGTCGGAGCATGATTCCGTCATTGAAACACGACCGACCCTTCACCCTTTCTTGACCGGCAGGCCGCGTTATACCAATGGCCTTGGACGTTGACACGTCCGTGGCCCCCTCAGACGCCGGGCGGGCGCATCCGCGCCCTTGGCTTCGCGTCCACGAGGACGCGGGGCCGCCGTCGCGGCCCGGCGCCTGGGACAGTCTTGATGTCCCAACATCAAGGCCCGCCGGTATTACCGACAATACGCCTCCGGACTCACGATCGAACGAATCTGAACCTCGGTTCCCGCCGGGGCGACATATTCCTGAACACCACGGTGGTTATGGGTCCGGGGCTCCCAATTGTAGGTGTAACCCAACCGAGTCCACGGATAGCCGGTGTCATTCAGGCTGGCATCAAGCTTGTATGACGAGACCATGTTGTTCGAAAACCACTGAACATAGGCTTCCGGCCCCTTGATCACATTGTCACACTGAGTCGCGGTCGGGTCCGGATTGGCACAGGGACGGAACACGCCCTTGCCGGTTGGGCCGGTCTGCTCCTCAGCGACGATGGTGAACAGCACAAATTTCCGAGCGGCGTCGGCGCTGGTCGCTGGCTTCAAGCCCAACAGCTTATGCAAAGCCGGGATAACGTCGCGATGCAGATGGTGTTGATGATAGGCCTGACAAAAGCTTTGCACTTCCGGTTCCACCGAGAACCACAAGTCACGGCTCAAGGTCACCGTCTGACCTTCTTTACCGTCGGCCCACCCCGTGTAGGTGGTGAAATTGACGGCCTGAACCGGATAGCCCAGGGGCTTCAAGGGCAAAACCGCTTCCTTGCGGAACACGGATGTTTCGAGAATCGACAGATCATAAGCCCGCATGTCACGAGAGCATTCGGCCCTTCCCGCTCCACAGGGAATAGGCAGAGCCTCACAAGAACGATCGTCATGATGGTTGCCATCATGGGCGTAGCCGACACCGGATATCATCATGGCCGCGAAGAAGGCCACCGTTGCTCCGTATCTTGACTGCATCAGAAACCTGCCTGTGATAAAATATGAGAGAATGGACCGCCAAACCCGGCCAATATCCATTGAATTACCACTATAAGGCGCTTATTTTCTGGTGTCGACATTATGATCTCGGACATTTTGTCGCTGGAATCCTCCTTTCTCAAGAATACTGGGGTATGATCGCAATACCAAGACCATCAAAAGCCTGAGCTTAAAAATAATCATAATCATTAAAAGTAAAAAGACGATCGCCAACATCACCGATCCTTCTCGAGTCGCCTCGTTCGGCGGCTTATCAGTGAACAATTCATGACCGCCAGAAGTCCTTTTGGCGGCACCTCTCATCCAAAAATCGAGGAAACCGATGAGAGCCCGAGAAACCGCCAGGACAAGGCCCGGCCATGGGATGCGGTCTGTCCCAGGGCGTCGGAATTCGGTTTATTTCGGGAACTTTTCGGCAGATGATCGGCTCTGTGATAGCCGACACAGTGCGCCACGGCGATCCAGGTTACACCCGTCTCCAGAAGGCGGCGGGGGAAGAAAAAGACCCAACGCCAGGCGTCAACCGGAAACCGGATGGAGAGAGGCGACATGAGCGCGTTGAATACCGGATGGGACCGAGCCGTCCAACCGCAACCCATCATCGAAGATCGCTTCCAGGAAATCACCCGCCTACAAAATCGCCTTGACGAAGCCGAAGCCGAAATGGCCGCCCTGGCAGCTCTGGCCCGCAAACGGGGATTTGATTTCTTACGCATGGAAGGCCGATCCCTCCTTGATGAGATGGGATCACTGGTTACACAGTTGCGCCACTTGATCCTCGAAGACGCCCCCGACAACCGCCCCCGCCGTCCCACACCCCCCGCTCTGCCAAGCCGGGCCGCCACAGCGGTCTATACCGAACGGTTAGCCGCACCTCGGTTGCTGCACAACTAATACGGGCGCGTTATAACAAGGGCACACCGCCGGCCCTCGAGCCGCGACGGTGGTGCTCCGCGCCCAGGCGCACGAAGGCAAGGACGCAAAGGCGCCTGTCCGGCGTCTGGGTAGTCTTTGGGCGGCCTTGATACCGGCGAGCCCTGATACTGACACATCGCCGGTCCTCGGGCCGCGACGGCGGCCCCGCGCGCCCATGCGCGCGAAGCCAAGGGCGCGGATGCGCCCGCCCGGCGTCTGGGTAGTCTTTGGGCGGCCTTGATACCGGCGAGCCCTGATACTGACACATCGCCGGTCCTCGGGCCGCGACGGCGGCCCCGCGCGCCCATGCGCGCGAAGCCAAGGGCGCGGATGCGCCCGCCCGGCGTCTGAGGGCAGCCTTGATGAGTCACCATCAAGGCTCGGTGGTATCAGAAACTCATCCCCTCACCCCGTTCTGGGGTGCTAGAAAGCCGCCACACCATGTGGGGGGAGAGGGGAACCATGAAGATCGATGGGATTGGCTACCGGACCATTTGGCTGGCCGATGATGGCTGGTCGGTGGAGGTCATCGACCAAACCCGGTTGCCCCATGCGTTTTCGGTGGCCCGACTCACCAATCTCACCGAAGCCGCCGATGCCATTCGGACCATGGTGGTACGCGGGGCGCCGCTGATCGGGGCGACGGCGGCTTATGGTCTGGCGCTGGCCATGCACGCAACCGCCGATGATGCTGCTCTGGTTGATGCCGCGCGGATCCTGCTGGCCACCCGCCCCACGGCGGTTAATCTGCGCTGGGCGTTAGAAAGAATGGCAACGGCCCTGGCGCCACTGGCGCCGGCAGATCGGGCGGCGGCGGCTTATGCCGAAGCGGCGACCATCGCCGACGAGGATGTGGCCATGTGTCGCGCCATCGGAGAGCACGGCTTTGCCCTGATCCAACATGCCGCAGCGGGGCGAACACCCGAACGCCCGGTCAACATTCTGACCCACTGCAACGCCGGCTGGCTGGCCACCGTCGATTGGGGAACCGCCTTGGCGCCGGTTTATGTGGCCTTTGACCGTGGCTTGCCCATTCACGTCTGGGTTGACGAGACCCGCCCCCGCAACCAGGGCGCCAGCCTAACCGCCTGGGAACTGGGACGCCACGGCGTGCCCCATACGGTCATCGCGGACAATGTGGGCGGCCATTTGATGCAGCATGGAATGGTGGATTTGTGCATCGTCGGTACCGACCGCACCACCGCGACCGGCGATGTCTGCAACAAGATCGGCACCTATCTCAAGGCCCTGGCCGCATTTGACAATGGCGTGCCGTTCTATGTGGCCGCACCCTCGCCCTCCATTGACTGGCGATTGCGGGACGGCGTGCGCGAAATCCCCATCGAGGAACGTTCAGGCCTGGAGCTTTCGGAGATCAGAGGCCGCACGGCAAACGGCGACCTCGTCACCGTCACCATAACCCCCACAGATAGCCCGGTGGGCAACTATGCCTTTGACGTGACTCCGGCCCGCTTCGTCACCGGCTTGATCACAGAACGCGGGGTCTCAGCCGCCACAGCCGAAGGATTGGCGGCTCTGTTTCCCGAGCGCCGCTGATGGGTAATGGGGGGATGGCGCCCCCAAGACCCGCCGGTCTTATACCGGCGAGCCCTGATACTGACACATCGCCGGTCCTCGGGCCGCGACGGCGGCCCCGCGTCCTCGTGGACGCGAAGCCCCAGTGTGTGGACTCTAGGGGGCGCGGATGCGCCCGCCCGGCGTCTGATACCGGCGAGCCCTGATACTGACACATCGCCGGTATCGGGCCGCGACGGCGGCCCCGCGCGCCCATGCGCGCGAAGCCAAGGGCGCGGATGCGCCCGCCCGGCGTCTGAGGGCAGCCTTGATGAGTCACCATCAAGGCCCGATGGTCTTACAAGCCCCGCTCCCGGCGGAACTGATCCGTCAACCCCGACTCGAAATCCGGGTGCCGAAGGGTGACGCCCAATTCCTCCTTGATCCGATCATTCCGCACCCGCCGATTGTCTTCATAGAAACTGGCGGCCATGGGCGATAGGACGGCTTCGGCCCAAGGCGTCATCGGCGGTGACGTGACTCCTAACAACCGACAGGCCCAAGCCACCACCTCCGGCGCAGGAGCGGGCCGGTCGTCGCATACATTATAGACGGCCCCAGGATAAGGCCGGGCCATGGACGCCAACAGCACGCCTGCAACATCGTCCACATGGATGCGACTGAAAACCTGTCCGGGCTTGTCGATGCGGCGGGCCGTGCCGGCCCGCACCTGATCCAGCGCACTGCGTCCGGGGCCGTAGATACCGGCCAGCCGGAAAATATGAACCGGCACCTGATGTTGAAACCACAAGGACAACCACGCTGCTTCGGCTTCGACTCGGCGCCGCTGCCGCACCCCCGAGGGCCGCAGCGGCGCGGTTTCGTTCACCCAAGCGCCGCCGGTATCGCCATAAACCCCAGTGGTCGACAAATAACCAACCCAGCCTAGCGTGGCTGCCGCCCCCGACGCCAACGCGGCCACGGCCTTGCCATACAGGCCCAACACCACGTCCCCATCATTGTCAGGCGGGATGCCGGCCAACAGATGGGTGGTCCCAGCCAACGCACGCTCGACGGATAGCAACGGGCGAGTCCGCTCGAACGGAAAGGCTTCAATCCCCAACGCTGTCAGTTCCGCCAACCCAGCCTCGTCGCGACAGGTTCCGGCCACCGACCAGCCTTCGGCCAGCACCCGGCGCGCCAGCACCCGACCACTGTAGCCAAGGCCAAAACAGAACAGACGGCGAGGCGGGTTGAGGGTAGACATGCTTCGGCCCTTCGGCGATGGTGACAAAGACCGATGTAGGGGCACCCATGATCCAAAGCAATGTTGCCGCGTTGAAGGCTCGAACTCTCACCGTCATGGTGCTGACAGTTCTGCTCGCCATGCCGTCCGCTTGGGCTGCCCCTGTCACCGACTTTGCTTCATGCCGCAAGCTGGCCGAGCAAGCCCCCGCCGAGGCCTTGTCGGCGGCTCAGGCCTGGCAGGACCATGGCGGCGGTGAAGCGGCGCGTCTGTGCTTGGCCGAAGCGCAATTCCTCCACGGCGACTTTGCGGCGGCGGGCGAAGCCCTGGAAGCCTTGGCCAGCGGCGGCAGCCCCAAAACCGCCGCGCAGGTCGCCAATCTTTATGACCGGGCCGGCTTGTCCTGGCTGCGAGCCGGAGACACCGACCGGGCCGAACGGCTGATGACATCGGCGCTCTCAAAACTGCCCGGCGACAGCGATCTTTTGATCGACCGGGCGCTGGTCCGAGCGGAAGGCCGACATTACCGGGGGGCTGTCGATGACTTGTCTTTGGTGCTGAAAAGCACGCCGCGCCGGGCCGATATCTACCTGTATCGGGCTGAAGCCTATCAGGCACTCAATCAGCTCGACCAAGCCATGGCCGACACCGAACATGTCCTGACGCTGAAACCCAAGGACGGCGAAGCCTTGGTGCTACGCGGAACCCTGCATGCCCTCTCGGGGGATGCTACCGGAGCACGGCTCGATTGGCGCGATGTGATTCAACGCGAACCGGACTCGGCCAACGGCAAGGCCGCCGCTCAACGCCTATCCCGACTCGATGCCGCCCCGACGGCCGTCACACCGCCCGCCGCCGCCCCTTCCGCTCCCACACCGGCTTCCGGCGATAAAACCAACGGAACCGCCCGACCATGACCCTTTTTCGCCGACTCAACCCTTTTCCGTGCCCACAGCGGCCTTAGGTTAGAGTTCGTTAATATTGGACAGGCATAGAGTGATCGCGTCACAAGAAGAGAGATTCGGCTTGGCGAAGCCTGACTCTCCCACGGGGCGCACGACCCAGACCAAGGAATTCCAGAAGATGCTGACCCAGGACGTCGCGAACACCGCCATGGCCGATGCGGCTTCGTCGGACGCACCCGCGCCAGTGCCATCGGCACCGGAGCCGACAGCCGTGCCAATGCCGACGCGGCGGACTCTCGGCGTTATTCTTAAAGAGCTGGCCGATCAGCACGGCGAGGGCGAGGTTGACTCGCTGCGGCCCCAGGTTCTGGCGGTACTGCGGCAGGCCCTGAGCGATGGACGGGCCGAGATTCGCCGGCAGTTCGAGAGCAGCACCGGCGGCGGCGAAGAATGCGTGCGCCGCAACAGCGATCTGATGGATACCATCATTCGATCCCTGGCTGAATTCACCCAAACCACCATCTTCCCCAGCGCCGCCCCAAGCACCGGCGAAGTCTATGATGTCGTCGCAACCGGCGGCTATGGGCGCGGCGATTTATGCCCTCAATCGGATATAGACCTCCTCTTTTTGCTCCCCTACAAGCGCGCAGTGCGGGTTGAGCAGATCGTTGAGTATATGCTTTATATGCTCTGGGATCTCGGGCTGAAGGTCGGCCACGCGGTGCGCTCGGTGGACGAATGCCTTCGCCAGGCAAAAAATGACGTCACCATCCGAACCAATTTGCTGGAAACCCGCCGGCTGTGGGGTGACGGCGAGTTGCTGCGGGACTTGAAGCGTCGCCTCAGCAAAGAGGTGATCGCCCCTAACGGCCAAGCCTTTGTGGTGGCCAAGTTGAGCGAACGGGACGACCGCCATCACCGGATGGGCGACAGCCGTTATGTTCTGGAGCCCAATGTTAAGGAAGGCAAAGGTGGCCTGCGCGACCTACAAACCCTGATTTGGATCACAAAACATCTTTATCAGGCGGATTCGCTTTATGATCTGGTTGCCTGTGGCGTGCTGATCAAAGAAGAGGCAACGCGGTTTATTAAAGCTCAGAACTTTCTCTGGACCGTTCGCTGCCATCTTCATTATCTGACCAACCGGCCAGAAGACCGCTTGACGTTTGACGTTCAGACCGAAATTGGCCGACGTATGGGCTATACTGACCATGCTGGTGCGGTCAGCGTCGAGCGTTTCATGAAGCATTACTTCCTGATTGCCAAGGACGTCGGCGACCTGACCCGCATCTTCTGCGCAGCTCTTGAAGCAGACGCCATGCGCCCGCCACGGTTCAACCTTTGGGGCGGTGGCCTAGGCCGGGCCAAGGAGATCGAGGGCTTTCGACTCGATGGCGAGCGCCTGAATCTGATCCACGAGCGCCAGTTCAAAGAACAGCCGGTGGACATGATTCGGCTGTTCCATGTGGCACAGACCCAAGGACTGGACGTTCACCCCCACGCTTTGCGCACCCTGACCCGATCGCTGGGCAGCGTTGCCCGCCTGCGCAATGATCCCGAGGCAAACCGGCTGTTTTTGGAGATCCTCTGCGATCGGAAAGACCCAGAGCAAGCCTTGCGCAGAATGAACGAAGCTGGCGTCCTGGGCCGATTTCTCCCCGATTTCGGGCGGGTCGTCGCGCAAATGCAGTATGATATGTACCATGCTTATACCGTGGACGAGCACACCCTGCTGGCCATCGGCATCTTGCATAAGATCGAAAGCGGCCAGCAAAAGGCCGAGCTGCCGCTCGCCTGCCAAGTCATTCACAAGTTAACGTCCCGACGCGCACTCTATATGGCGATCCTGCTGCATGATGTGGCCAAGGGACGGGGCGGCGATCATTCGATCTTGGGGGCCAAGGTTGCTGAAAAACTGTGCCCTCGTCTGGGACTCAGTGCCGAAGAAACCGAAACCGTATCGTGGCTGGTGCGCCGCCACCTGGATATGTCGCTGACCGCTTTCAAACGGGATTTTGAAGACGAGCGCACCATCAAAGATTTTGCAGGATTGGTACAGTCGCCCGAGCGGCTGCGGCTGTTGTTGATTCTGACCACCGCTGATATTTGCGCTGTCGGTGCGGGTCGGTGGAACGCCTGGAAAGCAACCTTACTGGGTGAGCTGTATCACCGAACCGAAGAGGTCTTGGCTGGCGGCGTCACCGCCGAAGGCCGCGAGCTGCGAATCCGCCAAGCCCACCAAGCCTTGCGCTCTCGGTTGTTTGATTGGGCGGATGCACAGTTCGAACGCTTGGTGATTCAGGGCTCCCCGGATTACTGGCTCTCCCTGGATTCTGAAACCCACGCCCGCCACGCCCGGTTGATCCGCGAAGCCGAGCAGTCTGGACGACTGCTCACGATGGATACCCGAGTCGACCCGTCTCGGGCCGTCACCGAGGTCACCATCTATACCGGCGATCATCCCGGTCTGTTTTCCCAATTGGCCGGAGCGCTGGCCCTGGCTGGAGCGAACATTGTCGACGCGAAAATCTTTACGCTCCGCAACGGTCAAGCCCTGGACGTGTTCTCGGTCCAGGACGCCCATTCCGGCAGCGCCTTTGACGCCCCAGACAAACTGGCCCGCCTAGCCGTCATCACCGAGCAAACATTATCCGGCCAAGTCCGCCTGTTGCATGAGCTGGCCAAACGCAAGCCCGGCATTCCCCAGCGGACTCGCATGTTCAAGGTGCCGCCACGGGTGCTTATCGATAATAACGCCGGCACCAATCACACCGTCATTGAAGTCAACGGCAAGGATCGGCCCGGTTTACTCTATGATGTAACGCGGACCTTGACCGATCTTGGCCTTCAGATTTCATCGGCTAAAATTTCCACATATGGTGAGAAGGTGATCGATGTCTTCTATGTGCGCGACGTCTATGGCCTGAAAGTCACGAGTGATGCTAAATTGATCCGCATTCGTGAAAGACTGTTGCAAGCCCTGGTTGGCACGACGACCCCTGGCAGCAGTGCCCCCACGGCCGGACCGTCGGCTGAAGCCGCAATCGGAGAGCGGCGGCGAGCCCGGAGAAAAAGCGTCAGCAGTCGCCGACGCCCACGATAGGGCTGGGCGGTTTCGGCAAGGACGGGCAGAGCGCGTCGCGAACTCTGCCCGAAAGGGCCTTATGCCGTCGAGCGTTCATGTTGACGCCTTGACACTGTCCCCAGACGCCGGGTGGGCCCCAGACGCCGGGTGGGCGCGCATCTGCGCCCTTGGTTTCGCGCGCATAGGCGCGCAGGGCCGCCGTCGCGGCCCAGACCGGGGCTGTGTCTGTGCGATGGCTCGCCGGTATCAAGCCGGTATCAGAGCGCCTGGAAGTCCAAGGCCACGTCAAAATTCTTGACCGTGTGCGTCAGCCACCCCAACGAGATCATATCAACCCCGGTCTCTGCGATGGTCCGCACCGTTGCCGGCGTAATGCCCCCCGAAGCCTCGGTGATCATCCGGCCATCGACCATGGCCACCGCCTGACGCAAGGTCTCGGGGTCCATGTTATCGAGTAACACGGCATCCACCTCTAAAGACAACAGCTCATCAAGCTGGACCAGGGTGTCGACTTCCACTTCGATCTTGACCAGATGCCCGATTTGAGCGCGGGCACGAGTCACCGCCGGCCCCAAACCACCGGCCACCACCAAATGATTATCCTTGATCAACACCGCATCATCCAGACCGAAGCGGTGATTGCTACCGCCTCCCACCCGGACGGCATATTTCTCTAAAGCCCGCAGACAAGGCGTGGTCTTGCGCGTGCAGGTGATTTCGGTGTTCAAATCCAAAATATGCTCGACGATCCGCCACGTCGCGGTGGCAATGCCCGACAACCGCCCGAGAATGTTCAAAGCTGTGCGTTCGGCGGACAGAATCGGACGCGCAGCTCCGCTGATCAGCGCCAAGACGGTTCCAGCCTCGACATCGGCGCCATCCCTGACAAATGTCCGAATCTCCAAGGTGGGGTCCAGCAAACTGAAGGCCGACAGGGCGACCGGCAAACCGGCAATCCGCCCGGCTCCGCGCGCCACCAGTTGGGCCTGAGCCTGGGCCTCGGGCGGCACCACCGAATCGGTGGTAAGATCGCCCGCCCGGCCCAAATCTTCTTCCAGGGCACGACGCATCAAGTCTTGGTAAAGCAGCGGGTAGAGGGGAGGCACCGGAAGGAGGCTGGACATGATGCTTCGCTACTGGTTGTTTGGATGGTGTTCTTCTGCGACGGCCTCAGAGATCGGCCACGGTCAGGAAATAGCGGGGTTGACCAGGGCTCGTCGACTCAGGAAAATCGGTGCGGTAATGAGCCCCCCGACTTTCACGGCGAGCCAAGGCTGCCGCCGTAATCAACCGAGCGACCAGAGCCCGATTGCGAAGCTCCGCCCATCGCAACACATCGGCAGCCGCAGGTCGCCCTTCCGGCCCGCCCTCCCCTTCGCTCCCAGCCGCCGCCAAAACCTCCAACCGCTGGGAAAGCCGGATAAGGGCATCGCGGGCGACACTTAACCCGTCCTGATCCCGCGCCATGCCAACCCGTTCATACATCGTCCGCCGCAACTCCAGGGCCAACGCCGCTAGCTCTGGCGCGGCCTCGGCGCACGGAACCCTTGGCACGACGGGACAGCGGAAGGGTGACGACGGCGCCAGAATGGGGCGCCCTCCCACCGAATCGGCATCCATCCGAACCGAAAGATCGCGGGCCACCCGACCCGCGAACACGATGGCTTCCAGCAACGAGTTGCTGGCGAGGCGATTGGCGCCATGAACCCCTGTGCAGGCCAGCTCGCCACAGGCCCACAGGCCAGGAACCGAAGTCCGACCGTCGGCATCGGTGACGACACCGCCCATGTGATAATGGGCGGCGGGGGCAACGGGGATCGGAGCCGCGCAGGGATCCAGGCCGCTCTCGTGACAAAAAGCCAAAACAGTCGGAAAGCGGTCGGCTCCGGCACGGGCCAAGGCCGGGCGCAAGTCCAGTGTTACCCCCTCGCCGGACGCCACCCGCCGCCACACCGCACGCGCCACCACATCCCGAGGCGCCAAATCCCCGAGCGGATGTTCGTCGAGCATAAAGGGATGACCGGCCCCATCCCGCAACACCGCTCCCTCGCCGCGCAACGCCTCGGTTAGCAGCGGCATAGGCCGACCATCACCGGGTGGCGATACCGCCAACGCAGTCGGATGGAACTGCACAAATTCCAGATCCCCAAGCCGAGCCCCGGCCCGCGCCGCCATGGCCAAGCCATCGGCGGTGGCTTCGGGGGGGTTCGTGGTCCGCAGATACACACTGCCGATTCCCCCGGTTGCCAGCACCACTCGCGGACACCGATGAAAAACCCAAGCCCCATCGGCGTGGTTGGCCAGCAAACCGGCAACGCTGCCGGCCTCGTCCAGGACCAAATCCACGGCACAAGTCCGCTCCATCACCCGAATCGACGGAGTCTCACGCACCCGCGCCACCAGCGCCTGAACCAGGGTGTGGCCGGTGGCGTCACCGCCAGCATGAAGAATCCGGGGCCGCCGATGGGCCGCTTCCTGCCCCAGCAACGGCACGCCCTGGTCGTCCCGATCAAAGGGCAACCCTTCGGCGATCAACACTCGGGCGGCACTGGCACCATCTTCGGCCAGCAAACGAACCATCGCCTCGTCACACAGGCCCGCCCCCGCCGCCAGCGTGTCGGCAGCGTGATCCGCTGGAGAATCATCAAGAGCCACCGCCGCAGCGATCCCGCCTTGGGCAAGGTCACTGGAACCACCAGCCAGAAACGGCGTTTTGGTCAGCAACGTCACGGGTCGCGGCGCCAGACGCAGAGCCACGAGCAAGCCCGCCAAGCCGGAGCCAACCACCACGACTTCGTGATCCTGGCTCTCGAGTCCTGACGTTCGCACGATTGGGGCTGAATCGGTCACAGGGCGAATCTCAACCTTATAAGTAATGGCAGCCGACCGACGGGGCCACCCCGACCGGGCCGACCCCCTACGCCCGTGCCCGCGAATGCTTACCGACCAACGGCGATCATGCGCTCCACCGACCGACGCGCCCGCTCAGCGACAGCCGGATCAATCTCGATCCGGGGCGTCAGCGAGATCAGGGACTCCCTGATCTTGGTCAAGGTAATGCGTTTCATGTGCGGGCACAGGTTGCAAGGCCGAACAAATTCGACATCCGGGCACTCTACAGCCACATTGTCGCTCATAGAGCATTCCGTCACCAGCAACACCTTGGTCGGGCGGCGCTTATGCACAAACTCGACCATCCGCGCCGTCGATCCCACGAAATCGGCCACCTTCAACACGTCGGGCGGGCATTCGGGATGAGCCAGCACGGTCAGATCGGCATGGCGGGCGGCATATTCAGAGATTTCAGCGCCGGTGAAACGCTCGTGAACCTCGCACTGACCGGCCCACGGAATGATTTCCACCTTGGTCTGTCCGGCGACATAGGCCGCAAGATAGCGATCGGGCAAAAAGATCACCCGGTCACAGCCCAACGACTCCACCACCTCGACGGCATTTCCCGAAGTGCAGCAAATATCCGTCTCGGCCTTCACATCGGCAGAGGTGTTGACATAGGCCACCACGGGAACACCAGGATAACGGACGCGCAAGGCCCGAACATCAGCGCCGGTAATCGACGCCGCCAACGAGCACCCCGCTTCCAGGTCGGGCATCAGCACGATCTTGTCCGGGTTCAGCAGCTTTGCCGTTTCCGCCATGAAGTGAACGCCAGCCAGAACGATCACCTTGGCTTCGGCGGTCACCGCCTTGCGGGCCAGTGCCAGCGAGTCTCCGACGATATCGGCGACACCGTGATAGATTTCCGGTGTCTGGTAATTGTGGGCCAAGACCACTGCGTCCCGTTCCCGTTTCAGCCGATTGATCTCCTGGATCAGCGGGGCGTGAATCGCCCATTCCAGGGGTGGGATCACCCGCTTGACCCGGTCGTACAAGCCAGGATCCAGGTCCGACTTGGACTCTGGCTGGGCGGCATCACCAAAGGAGGAGGCACTGGGGGAGCCAGAGGCGGAATCAAGGCCCGAAGACAGGTTGGAGACGACGGTCATGGTCCGGACACTGGTGAAGGGACGGACGTCCCGTTGTTGACAAATCTGGCGGACACGATATGGGGCGATCAATCCGCTGGCCAGCGGCCCGCCTGGGGTTAACCAAAACGACGAACGCGGAGTAAGTCAACGTAATTTTAACAAAATCGCCAAACCGCCTCGAGTTTAGGCGCTGCCCGCTTTGGGGACCGTGCCTGCCCCTCTGTCCGCTCGGTTTATTCAGCAGAGTCTAGCCCTGCCCCAACTCATACCGGCGAGCCCTGATACTGACACATCGCCGGTATCGGGCCGCGACGGCGGCCCCGCGTCCTCGTGGACGCGAAGCCAAGGGCGCGGAGGCGCCCGCCCGGCGTCTGAGGGCAGCCTTGATGAGTCACCATCAAGGCTCGAGGGTATCAGGCGTCCGGTGGCCAGGGGAGGGCGTTGAGTAGGACCATGGCAGTGTCGATGGCTCTGGCCGCCGCCATATGCTCGGGGTTGGTGACGTCGAACCTGTCCCGCGTTGCCACCATCAAAAGTCCGCCTCCCGCTACGGTTTGGCTCTCGATGCTCCGGGGCGGCCGCGCACCAGGTCACGTCCCAGGCCTCGATGATGCCAGCATCGCCGACCGGAAGAGGTCGTAGGTGACGATCGAAGCGTCGGTGGGATGGATATCCGAAGGGACAGTCTCAAGATTAACCGAATTGCTGTATCCGATCCGGGGCAGGCTGCTGCCGGCCCGATACCGGCAGTGTGTCATCGTCATAGCTCGCCGGTATGACATGGACCTTTCTCGGTCTGGTCCATGTCAGGGTTCAGGCAAAGCGGTCAACGGCAGACGTTAATCGGGTCCGCACTCGT
>Ga0302267_10004686_pt1 | contig 14860 bp, 8 predicted proteins | sample III_Bog_E1_3_FD_194555 | JGI IMG/M metagenome (GOLD analysis project Ga0302267, IMG submission 194555) | Peat permafrost microbial communities from Stordalen Mire near Abisko, Sweden - III_Bog_E1_3 | ecosystem: Environmental > Terrestrial > Soil > Wetlands > Peat | place: Sweden: Abisko... | reverse complement strand
CAGTAGCCGCACTGATAGCTGTCATGGCGGACGAAGGCTTCCTGCATGGGATGTAGATTTTCCGGTGTGCCGAGGCCTTCGATGGTGGTGATCTCGTCGGCGGAGTGCATGACGGCGAGCGAGAGGCAGGAGTTGACGCGGCGTCCGTTCACGTGGACGGTGCAGGCGCCGCACTGGCCGTGGTCGCAGCCCTTCTTGGTGCCGGGCAGGTCGAGGTTCTCGCGGAGGCAATCGAGCAGCGTGGTGCGCGGGTCGATGTGCAGGGCGTGGGCGTCGCCGTTGACGCGCAGGGTGAGTGGGACGGTCCCAGGAGCGGCGGGGGTCTCCTCGCCCGCGGGAGCGGATGCAGGCGCGGAGGCCAGCAGCGGCGGCGCGGTGGCGACGATGCCGGCTGCGCCTAACTGCGAGAGGAACGAGCGCCGGCTGAAGCGGCCCAACGAAGGATGGGTGGACTCGGGGTCCGGCTTCGGTTCGGAATCGGGTGGTGTCTTTGCCATGGAGGGACCCTCTGCGAGGATGGTGCGGAAGTGACGGTTCTTCGGGCCTGTATTTCTCTAGACGCGTTGGATGCGGTTCAGGCCGCAGGAAGTGACCTGGTGCATCCCCGGACATGCTATCGCAGGTTGCGCGGAAAAGTGTGAGCGGTTAGCGGCCAGCTTTGATGAGGCTATAGAGGAGAATCGCCAGCACCGTCGCACTAATAGCGACGTAGAGGCGGTCGCGCTGGCGGCCGAACCCCACGACGCAGAAGACCACACGCGCCACCGGCGTCGCGATGAGCAGGAGCAGGCCGAGCTGGATGATGCTCTGCGGGTCGAGATGGACGGCGCCGTGGACGATGGACGCGATGGAGCTCAGAGCGGCGTTGGCGTGGAAGTGCCGGTAGTTCGGCTCGGCTTGGCGGGGATGGCGCAGAGAGAGCAGACCGCCGATGGCGACGAGCACGGCCGCAAGCGTGACGCCGAAGCGCAGCATGGCGGCGACGGAGAGATCGATCTCCTTGTCTGAAGGTCCTGAGCGAGGGGGGCCGGGATGGGTTGGTGGTGGCATCTATATCTTTCCCGTCCAGCCGCTGTAGATCATCTCGCAGCCAAGGACAACGATCACCAGCGCAAAGACCAGCTTCAGTGTGTGGGCGCGCGAGCGGACCAGTATGCGGGTTCCGAGGAGCGAGCCGGCCAGCACCCCGAGCATGACCGGCATCGCGATCCCGGGGTCGATGTAGCCGCGCGCGAGATAGATGCCCGCGCTGGCAGCAGCGGTGACGCCGATCATGAAGTTGCTGGTGGTGGTGGAGACCTTGAATGGCAGCTTCATCGCCTGATCCATCGCGAGGACTTTGACTGCGCCGGAGCCGATGCCGAGCAGGCCGGAGAGGGTTCCCGCGCCGAACATGATGCCGAAGCCCAATGGAATGCGCTGCGCGCTGTAGGACTTCTCTCCGTCGAGACTGGGATAAGTGCCGCTGAGTTCGAGCCGCGCGGCGAGAGGGCCGCTGGGCGTTTGCTGCGATGGAGGTGGCTTCTTGCGGAAGGAAGCGAACGCCGAGAAGAGCAGCACAGCACCGAAGACGATGGCGATCCAGTGGTTGGAGACCCTGGCAGTGAGATAGGCGCCGAGCAGCGCGCCGAGAGTGGTGGCGATCTCCAGGAACATGCCGATGCGGATATTGGAGAGGCCTTCGCGGACGTAGGCCACGGCCGCGCCCGACGACGTGGCGATGACGGAGACCAGCGATGCACCGATGGCGTAGCGCAGGTCAACCTTGAATAGCAGCGCGAGGACGGGCACGATCACGACACCGCCGCCGAGCCCGGTGAGCGCGCCGAGCAGGCCGGCGAGGACGGAGGTGAGGAAGACGAGGCTAGTGAAGAGAAGCAAACTCATGCCGCTACTTCGGCTCGGGTATCGGGCAGGAGGGGCCATCCGGCTGGTAGGAGTTGCGGTTGGCGATGAAGCACTGGGTCACGGCATCGTCGCCGTAGAGCTTGCGGGTGGCGGCGGGGACGTCGGATAGCTGGACGTCATGAAAGGTGAAGGTGATGTGGCCGTCGGGATCGACAGCGCCGATCAAGAAGCCGTAGACGTCCGTCTGCGCGAAGGAGGAGCCGGCAGTTGATTTGGGAAGCGCATAGCGCATGGCGCCGGCGCTGCCGACGATCCAGCCGGGCAGAACGTCCTCCGGTTTACGGCAACTGGTGTTGTAGGGGTCGGCGAGGACGAAGTGCGAGTGGCTGGCGATGACCTGGACCTCTTTGCCGGTGGTCTTGTGGAAGTCCAGCAGTTCGGCATAGACCTGGCGTCCGGTGATGGTCTCGATGGGATTCTCATTCATGCTGTGGCCGGCGGTGATGCTGTCTGGAAAGGCCTCATGCATGCCGACGACAATGGTGCGAATGGCGGGGTCGGCGGCATCGTGCTTGATCAGGTCCTGGATCCACTTCATCTGTGCGGGGTCGAACATCTCGGCGGAGGCGTTGTCGAGGGTAATGAAGTCCACGTTCTGCTCACGCCAGTGGTAGTAACTGTGGACGGTATGATCCGTGGGGTCGTCGGAGAGGCGCTGCGCGCGGATGACCGGAGTATCAAACCAGTCGGCGAGCTGGAGGAGGACCTCGGCGCGGGTGTGGGCGATCATCTCGTGGTTGCCGAGGCCAAGGAAGACCGGCGTGCTGCCGAAGGGTACGAGCTGCTGATTGGCGAAGTCCAGCAGAGCATGGGACTGGTAGTCCGCGACGCTGACTTTGCCGCCGTGCGCGGCGAGCATGTCCTGATCGATGTCGGAGCCGAGGCGGAAATCGCCGAGGTGCCAGTAGAAGTCGGCGTCGCCAGCCTGCACCTTCCTGGCGATAGCGGGCATGATGATGTCGCCGCAGTTGCGGGAGTCGCCGGAGACGGCAAAGTGCCAGGGCTGTGGGGGTTGCTGTGCGTAAGCGAGCGTGGGAAGAGCAATTGCTGCCAGGATTGCGGACGAGCGCAAACTTATCTGAATCACGGGAGAGTGTCCTCTGTCTGAAGATGATAGCGGGTGCGCCGTCAGGCTCGGGAGACGTCCGGAAAATTTACACCCAGTTCACGCGTGATGATGGGGAGGATGGGCTTGTCGAGGCTGGAAGCGTCGTAGTTCGCGTCGAGCTCCAGCAACATGCCGTAGTAGAGCGCGGTGAAGCCCCAGAAGCGCGTCTGGCCAAGGCCTTCGCCGGTCTCAGCATTGTAGTACTCGCGCAGCACCGAGTTCTTCATCACGGCCATGTCGAGCAGGCGGGTCGCGAGGTCGCGTGCGACGTCGTGGTAGCCGTAGCGGCGCAGGCCCTGGAAGATCATGTAATTCGTGGGGACCCACGTGGGGCCGCGCCAGTTGCACTCCTTGTGGGTGCCGTGGTCAAAGTGTGCACCCTGGTAGTAGTCGGGCTCGGTTTTGGCGTAGCCGGCGACGGGATAGGGGAGCCAGAACTCGGCCGGGTTGAGCAGGTGCTCGTGAATCATGCGTTTGGCGCGTGCGGGCGTGGCCGCGCCGGCGAAGAGCGGCATGAAGTTGGTGGCGGATTTTACGTTGACCAGCTTGCCGGTCTTCTCATTGCGGTCAAAGTACATGCCCTGCTGCTCGTCCCAGAAGGTGGCGTTGATGAGCTGGGCAAGTTGATCGGCGTGCTGAGCGTAAGTGCGGGCGTCGTCCTTGAGGCTAAGTTCAGTGGCGATGACGGCCATGGCGCGCAGTTCGCGCACAAGATAGCTGGCGAGATCGACGCCTTCTATCTCGAAGGAGCTGAGGGCGCCGGCACGCGACCACTGGTTGTCCGTGCCGGCGGCGTCGGCGGAGTTCCAGACAGGGAGGCCGTTGTGGTCTCCGTCGTAGGAGAACCACTTTACGAGGTACGTGGCGAGGCGGTCGTAGTAGTTGCCGCGAAGCCACTCAAAGCTGTTGCCGGCCTGGCGGCTGCCGAGGATGGCGAGCTGGGCGAGGAAGGGTTTGAACTGCTGGCGATCGCGGCGGTTGATCAGCGAGCGATTGACGTAGCCGTCCGGCTGCTCGCGGTTGAGGAACTCCTTGAGATTGGTGAAGCAGAAGGGAGCGACTCCGTAGTAGGAGAGGTAGAGGTTCTCAAAGTAGAGGTCCCAGTCGTAGAACTCATTCTTGGGATAGCCGGTGAGCAACGCGCCTTCGATGTTGGGAAGGCGGCGCAGACCGTTGACGGCAAGGTCCGCGTTCACGGTGCGGAGGTGGTGGTCGAGCTCGGTGTAGGCGGCGGCGCCGATCTGCGCGTGCAGAGCTTTTGCCGCATGGGTGGCGGGCAGAGCGACGGGTGCGAAGTCGAGCTGGGGTGCGGGTGCGAGCACGAACGGCGCAGCGGTTGTTGGGGCTTGCGCGAGACCGAGGCGATGGAGGCCGGCGTAGCCTGCGAGCTGGGCGGAGGTGGCGAGAACATGACGACGAGTGATAGGCATGGCTATTTCCAATGTCTTGGGTTGAGGCCCACCGTCAGGGATGTTTTCGCGGCAGGCCATCGTACCAGTTGTTGTGCCCGGCTTTCTGGCGAGATCCCGGGTTATGGCCGTTTGCAGACCCTACGTCTTGCAGCCACGGGATGCCTCCCAGGGAGGCCAACCCCCGCCCCAGATCGAGGGTAACGGTGTGAGCTATGAATTTCCAGCTTGCTGAATCGCGCACCGTGGCGTACAGTTTCGCTACCAAGCTTTGCATTCATCAGCGTTGACTCCTGTAGTCTCTGCGATGGGCCCCTTATTTTATATAGAGTTGCATTCGCCCTTTCTCCGAGTGGATTGTATTCAATACCTACGCTGACTCGATCTTCGGCCCAGGTTTGGCAATTGTTTGGGTGCCCAACCAGCCATCTAGGGAGAGTCTTCCATGCGGTGTTCTTCTCGTCGCTTTCCGGTTCTTCTAACGATGGGCCTCGCTGGCGTGGCCTGCGTGAGCGCGAGCGTCTCGGACGCGCAGCAGATTCAGCAGAGCTCGTACTATCGCACCTCCGCGCGCAGCGTGACGCAGACGCTGACCGGTGGAACGCCGCAATTGCTGGCCCAACTGAGCGGGAGCCGCAGCGCCATCTCCGTGGCAGTGGCAGACTTTGACCGTGACGGCGTTACCGACCTGGTGACCGGTTACGCGGTGGCCGGCGGAGGCGCGCTGACGCTGCAACGCGGCAACTCCGCCGCTGTAGCACCCACCGGCAGTGACTTTGCGGCGTTTCAGCAAGGCGTGATTGCGCCCGCCTTTCTGCCCGGCGCCACAACCTTCGCTCTGCCGGTGCGTCCTGACTTTCTGCTGGCCGCGGACGTGAATGGCGACGGCCCCACCGATCTGCTGGTGGCCGCCAAGGGCGACACCAGTGCGTATCTGCTTACCGGCAAGGGCAGCGGAAACTTCAATGAGCCACAGGCGATCGCGCTGAATGGCTCGCTCTCCGCGCTGACGACGTGGCGGCAGGCGAACGGCTCCAGCCTGGTTTTGGCGGGAGTGTGTGGTGCGTCGGGATGCTCGCTGCAGGCGATCGACTCCAAGGGAGTTGTAAAGTTTGTGCTCGCGCTGCCGGGATCTGCTACGGCGATTGACCTGGCGCGGATCAACGGCGGCAATCTCGACGACATTGCAGTGGCTGCGGGCGGCAAGGTGCTCCTCTTTAATGGCGATTCGGTCGTGGCGGGCTCGCCACAATCGGAGACGCTGCCGGTCTCGAATGCGCTGACCCTGGCGGCGGGCAGCTATGTGTATGACGCGCGCGGCATGATGCAGGTTGCGGTGCTGGACTCCGGCGGAACGCTGCACGTGCTGGCGCGGACCGGCGTGGACAGCCACCAGTACACCCCCGCGGAGCTGAGCGCGCTGAAGCCCTGGGGCCGCCGCGGCGCGGGTGAAACCTGGGTCGACACATCACCGAAGCCTGCCGGCATGCCCTGGGCTGAAGCAGAGGCACTGCCTAACGTCGGCCCCGGCGACGGCACGGTCCCGCTGCTGGTGCGTGGCCGGCTCAGTGTCGGTACCGGCGCGGACGATCTCGCCGTGCTGAGCGGCAGCCAGGTTACGCAGGTGGCGCACAGATCCGTGCTCACCGGCTCATCGCGGGTTGCCGCGCCGGTCATCACGCAGGACTCCGCCAGCGCCCCGGTGCTGGCAGCGGCGCTGGCGCGGATCAGCCCCGATCCGCGCGCGGGCCTGATTACCGCGGACGGCTCGGCCTCGCCGAAGCTCGCCGTGCCGGAGACCGGTGGCCTCACCTTCTACGTCAACACCACGACGGACGCCAACGACTCACTCACCACGGCCAACCGTTGCACGAACAATGTGCCCTCCAGCACGCTGCAATGTACGCTGCGCGACGCCATCAATCTTTCCACCAAGAGCCCGGGCGGTCCCAACACCATCGACGTTCCGGCCGGCACGTACACCATCACCCAGCAGAACACCTTTGCGGACAACTCGGCCGGTAGCGGCACCGCCAACTATCACTTTGATGTGGACTCCAACGTCAGCATCGTCGGAGCGGGGTCGGCGACGACCATCATCAACGCCAACCAGCTGGACAAGGTCATGTCGCTGAACTCCAGCAACAACTATGGAGCCAGCAGCAGTTTCTACACCTACACCATCGCGCTGACTGGCCTTACGCTGGAGAATGGCAAGAACACCAACCCAGCGGCGGGCAATAGCTATGGCGGCAACTTCGACTGGGAGGGCAAGGACGGTTCGCTCACGCTCAACGACGTGACCAGTACCGGGGGCTACATTCAGTATGGGGACGGTGGCGGAATGCATGCCGATAACACGGCAGGCACCAGTTACAGCCCATTGATCATCACAAACTGCACGTTTTCCAACAACACTGCCGTACTCTTCGGCGGTGGCATCAGCGTGGATAATGACGTCGAGGCGTCGATCAACTACACCACGGTCTCCGGCAATACGGTGAGCGACGCCTCGGGGCAGGGCGCTGGCATCAATTTGAGGCTTCCGGCTAAAGCGGCTCAACCGCAGAGCTCGGTCGGCGGCTCGACGATCAGCGGGAACACGGTCACCGGTTATCAGGGCGGCGGCATGCACACGGAGTACGGGGTGGATGTCAACAGCGACACCTTCAGCAACAATACCGCGGCACAAGGCGGCGGCATTCACTTCTTTTCGCAGACGACCTCCGGCTCGGTGGTGGATTCCACCTTCACCGGCAACACCGGCGCTGTCTTCCTGCAGAGCGAGACATCGCTGGAAACGATGAGCATCTCCTACTCCCGCTTCCACGGCAACACCGCCGGCACCGGAGATAGCGCGCATACGGCGGTAAGTTCCGGGGGCGCAGTCACCGCAACGGACAACTGGTGGGGGTGCAATCCAACCACCTCCACGACGAGCATAGCCGGCACCAACTGCGACACCGCCGGCCCGGTCACAAGCACCCCTGGCACCTTCAGCGGCGATCCGTACACCAGCCTGCAGCTGACGTTGAGCACCACCACCCCGACGGGCGCGGCGAGTTTTAGCGCGACCGGCAGCACGGCCCAGGACTCCAACGGCAACGCCTACACCAACACGGAGGACAACGCGCTGTCCGGCGTGGCCGCGAAGCTGGTCATCACCCAGCCCGATAGCACGGCTACCACCGACAACGGATTCCTGAACGGAGGCGACGTGATCACCGAATCCGCCACGCCCGATACCAATCAGATTGATGACGGCTCGGGCTCGGCGTCGGTCACCGTCGACGGTTTTACCGTCACCACGCCCTTTACGCTGGATGAGGCGGACCCGTCGGTCACCAGCTTCCACTCAGGGAACTTTGTCGCGGGCAGCACCGGCGACAACTACACGCTCACGGTGTACAACGTGGGCAACATCTCCACCTCCGGCACAGTGACGGTCGTGGACACGCTGCCTTCCGGCTTTACCGCGACTGCGTTGAGCGGCACCAACTGGACCTGCACCCTGGCTACGCTCACCTGCACACGCAGCGATGCGCTGGCCGCGAGTGCTTCGTATCAGTCGATCACCCTGACGGTAAGCGTCAGCGGGGCGGATGTCGGCACCTACTCGAACAGCGTGGCTGTGAGCGGTGGGGGCGGCATCGACAACTCCAACAACACCGCGACAGACAGCACCAAGGTCGTTGGCGCGCCGACCTTTACGGAATCCTTCAGCCCGTCGAGTATCGCGATCAACGGAACGTCGACGGTGACCTTCACCCTCGGCAACCCCAGCGCCAACCCGGTCACGCTGAGCGGACTGGCGTTCAGTGACACACTGCCTGCCGGCCTGACCGTCGCCACACCCAGCGGCGCGGGCGGCACCTGCACCGGCACTGTCGCTGCCACGGCCGGCGGGTCCAGCATCGGGCTCACCAACGGCTCGGTTGCCGCCGGATCCAGTTGCACGGTGACGGTGAACGTCACCAGCGCCGCCGCCAGTGCCTATACCAACACCACCAGCGCGCTCACTGCAATCAACGGCCCTAGCGGACCCACTGCCTCGGCGACGGTGACCGTGCTGGCACCGCCGAGCACCACCATGGCCTTCGCCACGTCGCCGATTGCCTATGGCGGTACGACCAATCTGACCTACACCATCACCAACCCCAACAGCGGCGCTGGATTGGCCGGCATCGCGTTCACCAATAATCTGCCCGCCGGGCTGGTGGTCTCCACGCCCAGCGTGTTGACCGGAAGCTGCAACGGCGGCGTCGCGGCCAGCCCCGGCGCGACGTCGGTGGTGCTGTCCAACGGCACGCTGGCTGCAAGCAGTCAGTGCCAGATCGTCATCAGCGTCACCGGAACCACGGCTGGCGTGAAGAACAACTCCGTAACCGTCAGTGCGACGACGGCAGGGTCAGGTAACACGGCCACCGCTTCGGTTACGGTGAGCCCGGCAGTTGCGGTCGGGTTCAAGATCACTGGGCTCGGTCCGTTCAGCGCTCCCGGAGTGACCGGGACTGCGACGGTGACCGCAGTGGATGCACTTGGCGGCACCGTAACCACCTACACCGGGACGGTCCACTTCACCAGCAGTGACGCCGACGCCACGCTGCCCGCCAACTACACCTATGTAGGCGGGGATGCGGGCGTGCATACCTTCTCGGTCAAGCTGAACACCGCCGGCACCTGGACGGTCACCGCGACGGACACCGTCAGCTCATCGATTACGGGCTCGGAGACTGGCATTGTGGTGAACGACTCCATATGGATCCTCAACGGCAATATGCAGCTCGAGCGCCTCAGCGAGAGCGGCACGCAGCTTAATCAGACGTCGATTACCGCGACCACCTCGACCCTGGGCTCGATCGCCTTTGACAACGTCGGTGACGCCTGGGTCGTAGGCAACGGGGACAGTAAGGTGTATGAGTACTCAGCCACCGCAGGAACGCTCTCCAGCGGCGTCACCAGCGGCGGCGTCAACTCCCCCACGGGGGTGGCCATTGATGGGCTGGGCAACGCGTGGATCGCCAACGGCAATAACACCGTCAGCGAGATCGCCAACGGCGCTACTGCGATCAGCCCCAGCACCGGCTACCAGAGCGGGACGGGAACGCTCAACTTGCCGACAGGCATCCTCGTCGACAGCGCCGGCTCGGTTTGGGTGATCAACAGCGGCGGCAACACCGTTACCAAGATCATCGGCGCGGCGGCCCCGGCCATTACGCCGACCGTCACCGGCGCGACCAATAACACCCTGGGGACCAGGCCATGAGGACAGCTATGGAGCAGGAGACCGCTATGCAGACACACCACCCAATCTCGCGCACGATGCAGCAGCGAAGCTCTTGTGCGGCAGCGTTGGCGATGGCGGCGCTTGCCGTTGCGCTCCCGCTTACCGGCTGCGGCATCGGCGGCTCGGCCGTGTCCTCCGGCCCGGTTCAAGTGACGGGCCTGGCCGTCAGCGGCAAGGTCCACGGCGGCCAGAGCCCGGTGAAGACCTCAACCGTGCAGCTCTATGCCGCGGGTACTACCGGCTACGGCTCCGCAGCTTCACTGCTGGCATCGACTTCCACGGACAGTAACGGAAACTTCTCCATCACCACGCCCTACACCTGCCCCTCCGGCGGCCAGATCTTCATCACGGCGACCCAGGGCGACTCCGGCAACGGCAACAATCCCAACCTGGCGATGATGTCCGCGCTGGGCACGTGCCCTGTGACCAGCGCTGTGGTGAATATCAATGAGGTCACCACCGTCGCCACGGTGTGGGCTCTGGCGCCATTCATGACCGGGCCGACCAACATCGGCTCGCCCTCCACGACGCAGGCACTCAACGGCATCGCTGCTGCGTTTGCCGATGTGAACACGCTGGTCAACGTGCCGACGGGCTCCTCGCCGGGACAGGCGGCGCCAGCCAATGCAACGGTGCCGACAGCCTTGATCTACACACTGGCCAATATCATCTCGTCGTGCGTGAACTCCAGCGGCGGGCTGGCCGGCCAGATGAACAACTGCGGTGCGCTCTTCACCGACACGACGATAGGCGCAGCACCCACCGACACCATCACCGCCGCGATGAACATCGCGCAGCACCCGGGAACCAATGTGCAGAACATCTACGGTTTGGCTGCCACAGCGCCGCCCTTCCAGACGGGGCTCTCCACGCAGCCCAGCGACTTCACCATGGCAGTCACGTTCACCGGCAACATGAGCGCGCCCTCGGCGCTAGCGGCGGACGCGTCCGGCAATATCTGGATCGCCAACAAGACAAGCAATACTGTCACGGAACTCTCGCAGAATGGCACGCTGCTCTCGGGCGCCGGCTACGTCAACCACCTGAATGCGCCGACGGCGGTGGCGTTTGATTCCCTCAACAACCTTTGGATTACTAACTCCGGCAACAACACGCTGAGCGTGATCAGCGGAAATATACCTCTGGCGGCGAACCTGTCGCCCTTCAGTGGCGGCAGCATGTCCAGCCCCACCGGCATCGCCTTTGACAGCCAGGGCCACGGCTGGGTCACCAACAATGTCGCCGCAGGCACGGTTACGGAGTTCGCGCCCGCCATTGACCTCATTCCGACCTTCAACACCTATACACCCTCCGCGACCGGTCACTTTGCCGTGGCCGTGAATCCGCACTAACCTGGAAGCTGCATAGAGAGAAAGTAATCCCGGCAGGGAAGAGGCTTTCCCGCAGAGGGAAGGCTCCGTGTTGAGGGCTGTGCTTTTGGTGCTTTGAAATGGTGGGCGCAGTAAGAATCGAACCTACGACCAGACAATTGAGAGTCGACGTTCCTACGCAAGAATCCTCAATATCCAAACGGGTATGAGAATCGTGTATGTCTGGAGCATGTCTTGACCATTGGGTCATGACAGGTGGCAGGGGATATCACGAGTGAATGATTGACCTGAAGACCAGCTCAAAGCGCCTCGCGATGGCCTCCGCAGGCTTGGATAGCAGAGTATCCAGACGAACATCCTGCGGTGGCTGGACATTAATGAATGCGGTGACACGTTTCAGGCAAATTTAATCCTGCATTTGTAGCATGAGTTTAATGAGAATCATCATGATGAAACCCAGAGGTTGGAGCAGACAGATGCGCTGGTCGCGCGGCCTCGTGTGGCTTGTAATGGTTGTCGTTGGCGCGTGGCTGATGCCGGCACAGAAGGCATGTGCGCAGGGAGGGCCACCCTTTCGCACGGACGATCCGGACACGCCGGGCAATCGTCACTGGGAGATCAACCTCGGCTTCACGGGCGACCGCAACCCCGGCACGGGCGCCTACCAGGTACCGGACATCGACATCAACTACGGCCTGGGCGACCGCATCCAGCTGAATTACGAGGTCGGCATAGCGCTGGAGGAGACGCGCGCCCAGCCAGCCTCGCCCGGCAATGCAGCTACTGAAGGCCTCGTGATCGGGGGCTTGAGCGAAAGCCAGATCGCCGTCAAATGGCGCTACTTCGAGCATCGCCCGGGCGATCCCATTCGCAGCGGCTTCGGCACCGGCCTGGTGGCGCTGTTCGGCCATCACGAAGAGGCCACGCCGACGGGCGATTCAGGAGACTCGCCGGGCGCGGCCGGTGCGCCCTCCGCCACCGGCGAGAAGGAACCGACCTTCGAACTCGGTATCTATCCGCGAATCTATCTCGACAACCCGACCAGCGCAGTGCCGCGGGGGCTGGTGTCAGCGGGCCCGAACTTCTATATGCCGGTTGAGGTGAGTGGGCGCATCGGACCCATCCGCTATAACGCTGATGCCGGCTACAACTTCGGCAACCGCAGCCTGGCCCAGAGCTGGAACCGCGGGTTCCTCGTGGGCCATGAGTTCAGCGACAGCACGGAGGCTTATCTCGAACTCTACGATCTGCAGGATGCCAATCGCCTGCCGCTGGGCCGTGGAGTGGGCAACTTCGCGGCCAGCGGGGTGAAGGCGCGCGAGACCACGATTGCCCTCGGAGGACGGCAATCGCTGAACCGTGCCAAGACGATCAATCTTCTGCTGATGGCGGGACGCAGCTTTCAGAAGGCCTCGGCTGCGAATGGCCAGCCGAGCTGGATTGCCTATGTTGGCGTGCAGGTGTTACTGGGGCCGAAGGACGCCAAGGATGCTAAGCCCAGCCTGCCTGCCCCGGGCACGGGAATCTCCCGGCCCGGGACGCGTCCCTAAGCGACCTCTTCGCCGGGGTGCCGCCCGCTCTTCTGGGGCAGAAGCGCGATGCAGAGAATCATGAAGACTGCGATGACGCCGGAGGCTGCGAACCGGCTCAGATTCAGGCCGTGCTGGCTGAGCGGCTTGGTGAGGAGATCGCCCATGTTTGCTCCCAGAGGCCGCGTCAGGATAAAGGCTGTCCAGAAAAGGATGGTCCGGCTGATCTTGGTAAAGAAGTAAAGCAGCGCGACGATGGCGATCAGTCCGAGAAAGAGAAAGACGCCGCCGCCGAAGCCGGTGCCTTCGCTGGTCCAGTCGCCCAGGGCCGTGCCCAGCGTGTTGGAGAACAGGATCGTCAGCCAGTAGAACATCTCGGCCTTAGGCGTCACGATGTTGTTGACCGAGACCGTACCCACTGCAAACTTCCATACGACCAGCGACGCGATGACGAGTAGAAACAGAATGGTGGATCCGCCTGGGTAGCCGATGCCCAGTGAGCGGTCTGCGAAGTCTGCCATCGTGGTTCCTGCCAGAGTCGTTCCGACGATGACGGCCCAGTACAGGTAGGGATGGAACGCTTTCGCGCGGATCTGCAGCGCGACCAGCACAAAAAACGGTACCAGGAAGATCAGCGTGCTGATCGCATAGCCTACGTTGAGCGACATAGAGAGAGCGTCGCCGCCAGTCTCTCCCACTGTAGTGGCGGCGATTTTAATGATCCAGAAGGCCAGGGTCACCTCAGGCACTTTGCTCAACACGGCTTTCGCTTGCTCGTTCATTGGTTACTCCCTTTCTCGGTAAGGATTTAGTGAATGCAGTCGACAAGTAACGACGTGGCGACACAAAGACGGCGTGGAATCACAGAGAGCAAGATAAACGGGCGCAGCTTAAGGGCATCTGAAGGGCGGATTAAGCGGAGTTCTAAATCGTCGAATGGTTTTACTGGCAGCTCGCGGGAGCGTTGAAGATGCGGGAAGAGTCTTTCATCTTCGGTTCATGTATGGTTCATTCTGCCAGCCTAGCGTTTCGTCGTACGATGGAAAGCCCTTCTGCGTGCGATCCATTTGACATCTATCTTTCTGAAAGAACCCATCGGAGCCAGAAGATCCTCATGCCAGCAAACGTACGCCATCGTGCGAGTCTAGGGCGAAGTACAGGCAGAATGGCGGGCCGGCTGGGACTGGTTGGCGTGCTGTCTATTGGAGCATGTGTGGTGGCGCAGCAGCCAGGCCGCATGGGATTCATCGACCCAAATCTGCCCGTGTATCATCCTCAGGCTGTGCCGCAACCTTTGCCTGTGACCCGGGGCGGACATGGGTGGGTAATGTCGAATGGGTCTGTACGGATCGTTGGTTTTGACGACATGTCCGGTATGATCGCGCGTTGGGACGCGGAGTTTACGAAGACGCATCCGGGAATCATTTTCACGCCGGACCTCAAAGGCAATGGGACAGCCATCGCCGCCATTACGTATGACATGGCGGCGTTCGCGCCAGAGGGTGGCGGGGCAACGCTGCTGGAGCTGTTGCCTTACGAGAAGATCTATGGATCGAAGAAGGATCCCGTTGCTGCGCTGATCATCCGCGTGGCCCACGGCTCTTTGAGTCCGGCGGCAAAGATGAGTCCGCTGTGCATCATCGTGAACAAGAGCAACCCGATTCTCTCGCTCACCAAACAGCAGGTAGCCTCGATCTTTTCAACGGGTGCGGGAACAGGGGACTTTACCAACTGGACACAGCTGAATCTGGGCGGCGCGCTGGCGGACAAGCCAATCCATCCGACCGGTCTGTACTGGGATGCGTACTCGCGACCGGAAGACGAGTATATGGGCGAGTACATGATGTACCGCCAGTTCGGCCCATTCCCGGGGTACGTGTTCTCATCGCAATATGAGCAGTTCCTGCACTACAGCGATGTGGTGAAGAAGGTGGCGAGCGATCCGCTGGCCGTTGGGATTGTGCAGTTGAACAAGGTGGATCCGAGCGTTCGCGTGGTGCCGATGGTGGAGGCCGACGGGCATACGCTTTCGACGGGCACCGCAAGAGACATCATCGCGGATACCTATCCCTATGAGCGTGACCTGTACATCTACATCCGGCGCGAGCCGGGGACGGCGTTCGATCCGCTGGTGAAGGAGTACATGCGGCTGGTGCTGTCGAGACAGGGACAGGAGGCGGTCGCGCAGGACCCGAAGGGGTATCTGCCGCTGAACGCACAGGATGTCGAGTCTGAACTAAAGAAGCTGGATGCAGCCGACGCGTGGGCGCCCCGGTCCAAGCAGGGCC
>Ga0302267_10004678_pt1 | contig 14876 bp, 13 predicted proteins | sample III_Bog_E1_3_FD_194555 | JGI IMG/M metagenome (GOLD analysis project Ga0302267, IMG submission 194555) | Peat permafrost microbial communities from Stordalen Mire near Abisko, Sweden - III_Bog_E1_3 | ecosystem: Environmental > Terrestrial > Soil > Wetlands > Peat | place: Sweden: Abisko... | reverse complement strand
CATAATCGCGCTCGCTTCAGCTTCCCTTGTTTTCATACCAAATTTGCATTTCACTTCAGTATTGCCTTGGCTTGGGCTGCCTATGGTGCTCCTGGGATTTACTGTAGTGTATGCTCTTTCTTTCATGGGTTTAGTTACATATTTTACGAGATGCAGTTGCAGAATCCAGAAAGTTTCACGATGTTCAGGTCAGTCCTGATTTTCAGTCTCGGATTCGGTGGGCTGGGGTGCTTCGCAGTCTCCTATTTTGCGCTGTCGATTCTTATCGGCAATGCGATTAGTACCGGCGCTTTGACAGGCGTAGCTCATTAACCCATCTCGTTTGCTTCCTCCGCGTGAGATGAGAAGCAGTTCCCCGACAGGCGATTCTATGCGCTCTTAAGCTGCGCTTCCGCGATGGCGGCGGAGATGACCTGATCGGCGATCCCATGTTTGCGCAGGCTCTCGGTGAGCGCATCCACCTGCGAACTCTCCATCCGAGCCTGGTCTTTGCGCAGACCCTGGCCGATGTAGGCGCGGATGAGCGGCTGATAGCCGGAGAAACCGAGAGCCGGCGCAATCTCTCTTAACTCCTCGATCACGTCTTCCGGCATACGGAGGCTGATCACGGTCATCGGACGATCCTTCCTCAACCGCTCCCGCATTCGTTCACCCGCAGTCTTCATAACTCCTCCGTTCCTGAGCGGTGGCTGGCCGCGCTGAAATGATGCGGATTGTTCCGCCCTCACGCTGAATATGCACAACCAGGAGAAGCATCCAATCTTCTGTCATTCCGATTGCCGCATCCCTTCTCTCCTCGTCGACGCTTGCGTCTTCGATGTGAATAAATCGATCAAAAAAGACCTGAGAAGCTACTTCAAAGCTCACGCCATGCTTGCCGACATTGCTCGACGCCTTCTCCTAATCCCACACAAACCGCTGGCCATGGTAAAGGAAATTGACGTCCATCTGACTAACGTATATACGTTGTATATTCATCTGTCAAACGACCCTTCACACGATGGATCATCCGCACTGAACATTGGAAAACCAGGGCCTCGACGCTGCAGCTCCGGAAACCGGCAATCCGAATCTGATCCAGCAAAGCCGCCGAATTTAGGCCCTTCAGCCCCGCTTGCCCATTGAATTTCCCTGCAAATCGCCGTATGATAACGATGCAGACGAATTTGTCCGTCATGGTTGCCGTGGGTAGGCCGGCTGGCGGAGAGATGAGTGGGCTTATAGCCCACTTTTTATTTGGGCCAATTTTGGGGTGAAAACCCTGGCTGAAGGCCGCTGATTGGGCGGCGTGGAACAGGGGTCCCGGCGAGCGATTTGGCGCTCGATGGGGTGCTGGTAACGATGGCAGTGAAGCTGGATGAAATTCGATCGGCGGCGGCAAGAGTGGCCGCCTCGCATGGGCTGGACGTGGTGGACGTGGAGTTCATCGGCCCCGCAAAGGAGCGCACTCTCCGCATTTTTCTCGAGAAAAACGCCGAGGGCCGCGCGCAACTGAAGGCGGCCATCGCGGCCGGTGCCGTGGGGGAGGGGGATGAGACTCTTCCAGTGCGGCTGCTCGAGGGCACTTTGAGCGTGGAGCAGCTCTCCGGCATCACACATGAAGACTGTGCCGAGTTCAGCCGGGACTTTGGCGTGCTGCTGGATGTAGAAGATTTGATTCCCGGCGCGGAGTACACGCTGGAGGCAAGTTCTCCTGGTCTTGACCGCAAGCTGAGCAAGCCGGAGGAGTTTCAAAGGTTTATTGGGAGCCTGGTGAAGGTGCAGACCTTTGAGGCTATCCGCAACAACCGGCATTGGCAGGGGAGGCTGGTGGCTTCAGACTTCAGGGTCTCAGAAACGAAGCCTGGGGTACCCGGCAAGACGATTACGATCGACCTGAACGCAGTGAAGCAGAATAGCAAGACGAAGAAGACAGGCGTGAATACGGTGGAGATTGCGCTGGACAACATTGAGAAGGCGCAGTTGGTGCCGGAAATATAAGGATTCGTGGTTTCCCAGGTCACAGAATCGAGACCTGGGGCACCCAGCTTTTGTGACTGGGAAGAGTGGAAACGCAGGTCCTTCGACTTCGCTCCGCTCAGGATGACAGCATTTTTGGGTAAATGAACAGAGGTTAACTTCAACTGAACCGGCTCAAGCAGCAATTTGCCCGAGCCCCAAACGAGAGAGCAAGCAAAGAATGGCCACCACCAGCGTTTTGTACCAGAGTATCGAGCTCCTGAGCCGCGAGAAGGGCATTGAACCCGGCATCGTTGTTGGCGCAGTGGAAGAGGCCATCGCCCTGGCCACGCGCAAATACTACAAGACCCAGGAAAACATGCGCGGGGAGCTGAACAAGGAAACCGGCGCCATTACGGCCTATATCTTCAAGACGGTTGTGGCGGACGCGGAGCAGGTGGAAGACCCGCTGAACCAGATCACTCTTGAAGAAGCCAGCGCGCTGGCCCCCGGCGTCGAAGTGGGCAGCGAGATCCGGCTTTATCGGGACACCAGTCCGCTGGGCCGCATTGCCGCGCAGTTGGCCAAGCAGGTCATCTTCCAGAAGGTGCGCGAGGCCGAGCGTGACACCATCTTCCAGGAATACGCCCACCGCGAGAAGGAAGTGCTGAACGCAACCGTCAAGCGCATTGAGGGCCAGGACATTATTTACGACCTGGGCAAGGCCGAGGCCCGCTGCCCCAAGCGGGAACAGTCGCGGCTGGAGCAGTTTTCCATCGGCGAGCGGGTACGAGTTGTCCTGCTGAAGGTGGACCGCGCCGCCAAGGGGCCGCAAGTCATCGTTTCCAGGGCCGCACCGGAGCTGGTGTCGAATCTCTTCCAATCGGAAGTTCCCGAGATCTACGACAACACCGTGAGCATCCGCGCCATTGCCCGGGAGGCCGGCGAGCGGACAAAGATCGCCGTGCAGAGCCGCGACAAGGACGTTGATCCGGTGGGCGCATGCGTGGGCATGAAGGGCATGCGCGTGCAGTCCATCATCCGCGAACTGCGGGGCGAGAAGATCGACATTATCGAGTTTTCAGACGAAATAACGACGTTTGCGGAGAAGGCGCTGCAGCCGGCCAAGGTGAGCCGCGTCTCCATCTCCGACCTGAGCGACAAGCAGCTCGAAGTGATTGTGGACGACACGCAACTTTCCCTTGCGATCGGCAAGAAGGGCCAGAATGTGCGGCTGGCGGCCAAGCTGCTGGGCTGGAAGATCGACATCAAGAGCGAAGAGGAGAAACGCCAGGAGGTGGAGCAGCAAATGCAGGCCTTTTCCGGCGGGCCATCCACGCCCATCGAGCAGGTTACCGAGCTGGGCGACAGCATTATCCAGAAGCTGGTTGCGGCAGGCATCACCACCGTTGAGGGGCTTGCCGACATGACGCCCGAGCAGCTTGAGGAGATTCCGGGCATCGGCGAAAAGACTCTGGAGCGGATCAGCGTGGCAGTGCGCCACTACTTCGGCCACTTTGAAGAGGGCGAGGAAGGCCACGTGCCCGAGAGCGCGGAAGGCGCCCTGCTGGACGCCGAGCATGCGGCAGCCGAAGCCGGGGAGGACGGAGCTGTTTCCGTTGAGACGGCTGTGGGCGAATCCGGCGAAGCGGAAGTAGGGAATGCGCCGGTCGTCGAAGCCGATGCTGAAGCAGAAGCTGAAAACTCTGCCGACGTTCTGCGGGAAGTGGAAAGCGTAGAGGCAGCGGAGACAGAAACAGAGTCGATTCCCGCGATAGAAGACGCAATTGGGAACGTGCCGGATGCCGATGAGGCGCCGGAACTGGAAGCAAGCGAGATTGAGGAAGAGCAGGCGGCCAAAGAGGAAGGCGCATAAGATGCGCCGCTCCCCTGAAGGTCAACCGGGCAACCACGGAATTTCCAAGAATAGCCATTGCCACGAGGTAGCTATGAGCGACTGAGGGCTTTGAGTAGCATTTTCGAAAAGAGGCGGATGAGTAAGGTTCGAATCAACGATCTCGCGCGCGAGATGGAAGTCAAGAGCCGTCAGATTCTTGACATATTGGTGGAACTCGGCCTGGCCGAAGGCAAGACCCACTCCAGTTCGCTGGAGGATTACGAGGCGGAAAAGGTTCGCGTTCATCTTGATCGCGGGACCAAGCCGGCTGGCCACGGGAGTTCCGCGGGCGCACGCGCCCAGCAGGGTATGACGCCAAAAATCGACCTCTCGCACATCTCCAAGCCGGGGGACGTGATGAAGGCTATTCTGGCCAACAAGCAACGCGAGGAGCAAGAGGCGCGGCAGGCTCATTTGCCCCCGGCGCGGCCCACCCAGGCACCTGCAGCGCCAGCGCTTCCCGCACCGCCGCGGCCGCCCGTTGTAGCCGTTGCCGCACCGCCGGCTACGACCTCGGCACCGGGCCGCCCGGAACCGCGCAAGATTTTTCCTCAGCCACGATCCGCACCTCCTATTGTTGTCGCCGCCCCACCCCCGCCACCCGCTATTGTCTCCAGGCCGCCTGCCGGCCCGGTGGTTGCCAAGGCTCCCACGGGCACGGCAGCTCCGTCGCGGCCGGCTTTTGTGGTGACGCCGCCCCAGGCAGCCGTGGTGGTGAAACAACCACAGGTGGTTACAGCCGCTGTCGCTCCTGTCCCAACCACGCGCGAAGGCCACCCCCGCGAAGCCCAGCCACGCGCAGCCGAAGTGTTGGTCCCCGTCGCCAAGCCTGCTGCTCCACCTCCCGCAGCTGCGCCAGTCGCATCGATTGAGCCGGTCGCGGTTTCGCCTTTACCGGCTGCGCCGCCCCCCGCCAAGGTTGAGCCGCCTTCCGTTGCGGACATTCCTGTTTCTGAAGCCCTCACCGCCCCACCGGAGAAAAAGACGCCAACCCCCACGATCGAAATTGAAGCCGAGGCTCCCGCCGCGCTTGCTCCACCACCTGCCCATCGCCGCTCTGAAGGTCATACACATACACCGTCCCCTACGATTGCGCTTCCAGCCCGGCGCGTAGTGATGCCCCAAACAGGGCCACGCCCTGTATACAAGGCTCCCATTGTGCCCGCAGCCGCTGTTATGGCTCCGGGCACGGGAAACCAGGCCGCCGGCGCTGGCATTCAGCGTGGCAAGCCGATCTTCGACCGCAGACCATCCAGCGGCCCCAGCGGGGGCTATCCTCAGCGGACTCCCGGCGGACCACCCCCGGCTCCCGGCCAATTCCCCGCAGGCGGCCCGCGCCCCAAGCATCCCACGCGCACCACCCCAGGCGGGTACGGCGGACCCGGATCGACTGGCGCACCCGGCGCGCGTCCCGGATTTGGCGCCCGACCAGGCTTTGGCGGAGCACCCGGCTTCGGTCCACCTCGCCCGGGTGGATTCGGCGGTCCGCGTCCAGGCCCTGGCGGAGCTCCACCATCCGGAGAAGCGCCCCGTCCGCAGCGCGCCGCGCCAAGCCGTGGCCGCGGCGGCCGCCCGCAGTATCCCAAGACCAAGGAAGGCCCGATGAAGGGCTTTGTGCCGCCGCCACGTTATGGCGGGGTGCAATACGGCGGCGAGCCGCTTCCCATCACCCGCGAGATCACCGTTACCGAGGGCATCAGCGTCAAGGATCTTGCAGAGAAGCTGGATGTCCGTGCCAAGGATCTTATCGCTACTCTGCTCATGAGCGGCATCTTCGTCACCGTCAATCAGTCTCTGGATGCGGAGATGGTCAAGGATGTGTCGGCCAAGTTCGGCGCCGCAGCCACCGTCATTAGTTACGAAGAAGAGATCGCCAACCAGGCCATTGAAGAAGTTCTCGAAGCCGAAAACACCGGGGAGCTCGAAGTGCCCCGGTCACCTGTTGTCACAGTAATGGGCCACGTGGATCACGGCAAAACCTCGCTGCTCGATGCCATCCGCGAGACTCACGTGGCGGAAGGCGAAGCTGGAGGAATTACCCAGCACATCGGCGCTTACAAGGTTAAGTTCACCAAGGAAGGCTCGCCGGCGTCCGGCCGCGAGATCGTCTTCCTCGATACCCCGGGCCACGAGGCGTTTACGCGCATGAGAGCCCGCGGCGCCAAGGTCACCGACATTGTGGTGATCGTGGTTGCCGCCGACGATGGCGTGATGCCCCAGACCCTGGAAGCTATTGACCACGCCAAGGCTGCGGCCGTCCCCATCATCGTTGCCGTCAACAAGATCGACAAGCCTGAGGCCAACCCGGAGCGCGTAAAAAAGCAGCTTGCCGATCGCGGACTCATTCCTGAGGAATGGGCCGGCGCCGGACAGGAAGGCACGGTCTTCGTCGAAGTCTCGGCCAAGAAGCGCCTCAACCTGGATCTGCTGCTGGAAATGATCTGCCTGGTCTCCGACATTCGCGCCCCCAAGGCTACGCCTGGCCGCAAAGCCGTGGGCTCGGTTATCGAGGCCAAGCTTGATCGCGGGCGCGGAACCGTGGCTACCGTCCTGGTGCAGGACGGAACTCTGCGACTTAACGACAGCTACATTGTGGGCAACACTTTCGGCAAGGTCCGCGCCATGTTCGACGATCGCGGACGACCGCTGGTGGAAGCAGGCCCATCCACCCCTGTCGAGGTCCTCGGCCTGGAATCCATGCCCGATTCCGGCGACACGTTTCTGGTTGTGGCCGACCGCGACAAGGCCAAGGGCATCGCACAGTACCGCAAAATGAAGGAGCGCGACGCACAACTTGCCAAGAGCTCCAGAGTCTCGTTGGAAGGCCTTGCCGAGCAGATTCGCACCGCAGGCGTAAAGGACCTGCCGTTGATCATCAAGGGCGACGTGACTGGATCGGTGGAGGTGTTGGCCGATTCGCTGGTCCGTATGTCCACTGAGAAGGTGCGGGTCAAGGTGATTCACTCGGGCGTCGGTTCCATTACCGAGTCCGACGTGCTGCTGGCCACGGCCTCGAACGCCATCATCATCGGTTTCAACGTGCGTCCGGAACGCAAGGCCGCCGAGCTGGCGCAGCAGGAAGCCATCGAGATTCGCCTCCACTCCATCATCTACGAGTTACAGGACGAGATGAAACTGGCCATGCTGGGCCTGCTCGACCCCACATTCAAAGAGAACTACGTGGGCCGGGCCGAAGTCCTCCAGGTGTTCCGCATTCCCAAGGTCGGCACTATCGCGGGCTGCCGCGTGCAGGACGGCGTCATTCGCCGCGATGCCGAGGTCAAGGTGATGCGCGACGGCGAGCAGGTATTCAAGGGCAAGATCAACTCGCTCAAGCGCGTCAAGGACGACGTTCGCGAAGTGACCAACGGCATGGAATGCGGCATCGGGCTAGGCGGCTTCAGCGATCTGAAGGCCGGCGACCTGATCGAAGCCTTCTCGACAGAAAAGCTGGCAGCCGACCTGGGGGCGTTGACTACGGCTAAAGCGTAATTAATAAAACCACCCTAAAGCCAAGGGAAAGCCGGCTCGCTTCTGAATCAAGAAGCGGGCCGGCCTCGATATAAGGCAGAATTTCAACTAAAGCCGAACCACATCTCTTTACGGAACTGGATTACTACTCAATATCGTGTTGATCGTTTGCTCAAGCTCAACCGCGTCGTTCCACACAAGTCTGAATTCCAACGGCGCAGCCCCCTGTGGCGAAGCACTCGAAGTCAGCTTGAACCTGGTCACGGAATTCTTTGGTGTGGCTGTCGCATCGACGGCGAACTCGACATCGAGAGACGAGCCATCCGGCTTTCCGGTTGCGTCCACTGCGTTAAACGTCATGACGACCTTCTGCATTATTCCTCCGGGAGTCAGGCGGAGCTTAGCATACGCACTTCATGGTTGGCATCCCGTGAAGTTTAGCGTGGGCGATTTATCGGTGGCCCGAACCTCGAAGCAGCACCACTGGCTCCTAATCGGGAATGGTTGCAATCCTCTCCAATCGTCGGATTCTTGGACAGGTCAATGTAGCTCTGCGAATCAATGCTGGGAGGCTCATCATCAGGCTATGAAAAAGTTTCTGCTTGGGACGGCTCTTCTCTTCTGTTTCGCACTACCTTATGCGGCGCAGGCGCAGGTGGTTGTGGTTGTACACCACCATCACCATCATCACCACCACTACCACCACGATGGCCATTACAACCAGTAATCGGTTGAGACGAAAGTCCGCCAGTTTACAACTTGATGGATCGAAACGAGATGTTATGCATCAAACGGCGTCGCACACCTGGAATCATGGCGCCAGAAGACGGCATCTCACTTCAAGCCTTCCAGGCTAGCTGGGCGATAGAAACGAACTCTGGCAGCTTGGCCAGCACCCAATCCGTGACATGCGGAAAGTAAGGTTCCCTATACGCAGCCGCATCGTCCTGCTGGCTGCCGGTGAGCTTAAGGACAAGCGGATCGCTGAGGATCCGCGAGTTGTTCCGCGCATCGCAACGGTGTGCTGTGCCAACAGTTTCGAAGCGAGCAAAGAGCCCAATTCCGCAGACAAGCTGGAAGCAAATGCGGGAACCTACCAGTATCCGACGAACAATCGATCCTGTGGTCCGAAGACAAGAAAAGCCAGTTTAAGCTCTGGTTCGCATCCCGCCCAGGTGGGTTTCTTGAGGCGGTGATTGGGCCAATTCATCTGTAGATCGGGATGTTACGCTTTGATTGCAGGCTAGCGCAGCGAGGTATTGGCATCCTTGAATCCAGGCAACGAGCAGGAAGAAGTGACTAGAGCGAAATCGGACAATCTGCGGGTCCTGATGTTGCATATGACAGGAAACGCAAATATGCGCCAGGCCCTTCTCGCTCTCGATGAAGCGGGGATGCTGGCGGCCCTCCATACGACGATTGCGTGGCAGCCCGGCTCATTCCTCGATCGGCTTCTTCCCGCTGGACTCAGATCGGAGTTCGCCCGGCGAAGTTTCCCAGGCATTTCCGCGGAACTGATTCACACCCATCCATGGCAGGAGTTAATGCGGTTGATCGCTGTTCGTATGGGCTGGCACAGCTTGATTCGCCGTGAAACGGGCCGGTTTCGCACGGCCGCGATTGCGGCTGCTCTTGACCGCGCGGTGGCTCGGACACTTGTTCGTGGCCCCTTGCTGGACGCAATCCTCGGGGTCGACAGCTGTGCGCTGGAAACCTTCAGAGCCGCCAGGATGCGCGGTATTCGCTGTATCTATGAGATGCCAATCGGCTACTTGCGCGCGTGGAGCACGCTGTGCGACGACGAGATTGCTTTGGAGCCGCTATGGGGAAAATCACTTTCCTCAGCCGCAGATTCCGAGGCTGCCCTGGCACAGAAAGATGAGGAGATCGCCGCAGCAGATGTGGTGATTGCGCCGAGCCTGTTCGTGGCGCGTACTCTTGAGGCATCACCGGCGCGCAAAATAGTGATAGTGCCCTACGGTTGCCCGTCGCGAACTCCCGCTGCTTCAGAAGCTGCGGAACTCCGTGAGAGACGTCGGATCGGCCCGCTTCGGGTACTCTATGTTGGATTGATGAGCCAGCGAAAGGGAATCAGCTACCTGCTCCGGGCGATGGAGTTGCTGGGCAGCAGCGCCGAACTCTCCCTTGTGGGCCGCCTGTTGCATCCCAATAAAGAGATGGCGAAGGAATTGAGTCGCCATCGCTGGACGCCAACAATGGTGCCTGCTCAGGTGCTCGAGGCCATGCGCAACAGCGATGTTCTGGTGCTGCCCACGCTTTTTGAAGGGCGAGCACTTGTGGTGCTCGAAGCGCTTTCACAGGGGCTTCCGGTGATCACCACTCCGAACTCCGGGACCGAGGATCTTGTAATAGATGGAGTGACTGGATACATCGTGCCGATCCGCTCAACCTCAGGGCTGGTTGCGGCGCTGACTCGCATGATCGAAGATCGCTCGTTGTTGACCGCAATGAGTAAAGCCGCCTTTCGAGCGGCAGCGGAATGCACATGGGACGCCTATCGCCAGCAATTTCTTTCAGCAGTTTCAGCCGGCATCACAGACCGGGCCAATGCAGAGAACTCGCACGAGTGACATCTGGCGGAATATCGAATTGCCGAAGCGGAATTTGCGCTGTAAATCGAGAGCGGAGCTGCCAAGGGGCGCGGAGGGTGGCTGGTTAATCGACAAGATTTGTCCGCTTGTGCATTCGATAGAGGACATGATGGCGCAAGGGATGGTCCAGGGGCAGGCGAGGATGATCGAAGTCCGCGCTGGGATCGTGAATCATGCCCAGATTTTCCATTACGCGGCGCGAGCGCACATTTTGGGGAACTGTGAACGAGACGAGGCTGTTGAGGCCGGCGGACTCAAAAGCAAAGCGGACGACCGCGCGGGCTGCTTCCGTGGCCAGGCCGCGGCCCCAGTGGTCGAACGCGAGGCGCCAGCCAATTTCCACCGCGGGCATGAACGGCGCGTCGAAGGCTGGAACCGAGAGGCCGATGAACCCGATGAACGTCTTCCCCTCAAGAAGTTCTGCGGCGAATAGTCCGAAACCGTGACGCTCGAAGTGCTGCTCGATGCGGGTAATCAGGTCGTCGGACTCGCGTAGCGAAAGCAGGCCGGGCATAAACTCCATGACGCGTGGATCGGCGTTCAGCGCCTGAAAAGGCTGGCGGTCAGAGGAGCGCCAGCGGCGGAGCAGGAGACGGGCGGTGTTGAGGGATTGGGTCATGGGAGCCGGCTGCCCGAAGTAAACAACTCTTTCTCCGACCGCGCAAGTATGGAGTCTTCAAGGTCCCGCAGGGAGTAACTTTCCGTTGTTCACTTGCTTTCGGCCAAAGTTAGGGGCTTGCCCTCGGAGACGTAGTTACGGTTCCACTTGGGAATCTCGACGACGTAATCTCCGGGGCCGGTGATGACGGCCTGGCAGCCCAGACGCGAATTCAACTGCTGGTCGGCGGCCATGTCCATGCGGTCGATCTCATCGTCGTCCGCCTCGCTGATGCCTGACTGATCTTTGATCCACAGGTGGCAGGTGGTGCAGGCGCAGACGCCGCCGCAGGCGTGATCGAGAAAGATGTCGAAGTTTTCAGCCACATCGAGAAACGACATGGGCTTGCCGTGATGCTGGTAGGGCATTGTGCCGTACTCGAATTCGACGGTCTTGCCTTCGGGCTGAAATGTCACGCGGACCAGCTTGTCGGCGGGGATGTTTTTTGTGTTTGCTTCGCTCATAGAACTCTTCCTTTGCAACGGGGGTGTCCGGTAATCATTGACATTCCCTCAGGGGCTAAAGACCAGGTTCGTTTGGTCGCCGTTGCGGCACGATTAAAGTCGTGCCCTGACACAGTGATACCAGCCCTACTTGAACTCGGCCGCGGCCATGGGGTGGGGCGCGGTAACCTCATGGCCCATCTCTTTCCCCGCTGCGTCCATGGTCTTACCGCGAATTGCGGTGGTTACGGCGGCATCCATCATCAATTCGGCAAATCGTCGTGTGGCATGGTCCAGCGCCAGCGTTGCCTCGCGGATTGCCGAAAGGCCCTCGCCGAGGTTGACGGCAGCCAGCCGGTCACGTGCCGCCGCAATGGCCGCCTGTTCCTCGCCGGTCAGCCGCTCCCAAGCCGGATTGCCGGGGGCGCGATCGACAGCGGCCAGGATGGTTTCCGCCTCGTTGCGTGCCTCAATCAGCAGGCGCGCGGCAAAGTCTTCTTCGGCGTGATCGAACGAATCCAGAATCATGCCCTCGACCTGCTCATCGGTCAGCCCATACGTCGGCTTTACCTCAATATTGGCCTGCTGCCCGCTGCGCTGCTCGCGCGCTGTCACCTGAAGAATGCCGTCCGCATCGATGAGGAATTTCACTTCGATGCGCGGCAAACCGGCGCTCATGGGTGGAATGCCGCGCAGATCGAAACGCGCCAGCGAGCGGCAGTCCTTTGCCAGTTCCCGCTCGCCCTGCAGCACATGAATTGCCACGTTGGTCTGGCCTTCCACTCCGGTGGTAAAGTGCTCAGTGGCAGAAGCCGGAATGGTGGAGTTGCGCTGGATAATCCGCGCAACAGTCCCGCCCAGCGCTTCGATGCCCAACGAAAGCGGAGTCACGTCCAGAAGCAGCAACTCCTCGGTGGACTTCGACGCGCCAGCCAATATGTCAGCCTGCACCGCCGCGCCCAGCGCCACCACTTCATCGGGATTCAATTCGATGTGCGGCTTTTTGCCACGGGCAGCGAGATGGAAGAGATCGTCCACCAGTTGGCGGACCGCGGGGATGCGAGTGGACCCTCCCACCAGCACCACTTCGTCGATTTGTTCCGGCGTGATGCCGGCGTCGGCGAGAGCCTGTTTGCACGGGCCTGCGGTACGCTCCAGCACCGGCTCGATCAGCAGCTCGAATCCCGCGCGGGAAATCTCTCTCTGATAGCGATCGCCGTTGGGCAGTTCGATGTCGAAGTACGCTTCCTGCTGTGTGGAAAGAGCGATCTTGGCGTCAATGGCCGCCTTGCGCAAGGCCTGCACTGCGCCGGGATGCCCGCGCAGATCGACACCGTGCTCGGCGTGAATCTCATCCAGAGCAATGGTGAGCAGCAGGTTGTCGATGTCGTCGCCGCCCAGGTGCGTGTCGCCGTTTGTGGACTGCACCTCGAAGATGCCGTCGCGCAACTTGAGGATGGAAATGTCGAAGGTGCCGCCGCCCAGGTCGTACACCGTGATGGTGCCCGCCTTGGCGCGGTCGAGGCCATAGGCCAGCGCTGCCGCAGTGGGTTCGTTGACTAGGCGGAGCACTTCAAGTCCGGCCATGCGCCCAGCATCCTTGGTGGCCTGGCGCTGCGCATCGTTGAAGTAGGCCGGAACGGTGATGACGGCCTGGGTCACCGGCGAGCCAAAGAAACGCTCCGCATTGCGCTTGAGCTGGCGAAGGATGTAGGCGGAAATCTCCGGAGGCGTGAACTTCATTTCGCCTAGCCGTATGCGCGGCACTTCGCCCGCTTCCACGTCTTCGGCGACGCGGAACGGGAACAGCTTCAGCTCGTCCTGAATCTCTTCAATGCCGCGGCCCATGAGGCGCTTGACGGAATAGATGACCCGCTCAGGAGTCTCGATGAGCGCCTTGCGCGCGGTATTGCCGACTGTCACCGAAGGCCTTCCGCCTTCCGCCGGAATGGGATCGAGCGCCACCACCGACGGCACAAGATTCAGGCCGTCCACACCCGGAATCACTGCCGGCGCGTCGCCCTGCATATATGCGACCAGGGAATTGGTGGTTCCCAGATCGATTCCAACAACGCGGCCATTCAAGGTTGATTCCGCCATGCTTGTCTATTAAGCTCCCAGGGTTTCGGTAACGTCGCGCACCAGATTGTTGAGATAGCGTCTCCGGTCCAGGAGCGCCACCATGTTCTTCTGCGCCGAATGCCGAGCGGCCGCGTCCCCCTCGTCCCACACTTGCCATTGACTGCGCAGGCTCTGGTCCACCTCGACAAGCAGGCCGTCGAATTTTCTCTTTGCCTGTTCCAGGCTCGTTTCCAATTCCGGGTCGGCCTCGCCCATCTTGCGGGCCATGCGCATCTCTTCCAATTGCATGTTCAATTCGAAGACTTCTTCCAGCAGGTCGGCGGGAACACGCGACGGATCTTTTTGGCCTTTGCGATCCTTGCCCGCATGTTCTTCGCCGATCTCGGCGCCTTCAAGCTTCAGCAGGTACTCGGTGCGGTTCAGGGGCTCTTTCAGCGTGCGATAAGCGTCATTGAGCAGGGCGGTGTCGGCAAGGCTCCATTCCCGCTCAATTTCCCCAGCGCGGGCAAAACGGTCGGGATGGACCTTGCGGCTGAGGCGATGAAACTCATGCTCGAGCGCCGGAAGATCGACCTGGAAAGCGCGCTCTAAACCAAACACCTGAAAGAAATCGCCTCCCGGCGGAGGCTGAATCTTGCTGCAGTGCGGGCAAAACAGCGTGGAGTCGTTGTGCCCGATGGAACAGGACCAACACGCAATTGGAACGGCTGTATCGATGACTTTGAGCATAATGGAACTCTCGCGAAACAATCCCTACGACGAGAACGACGAACCGCAGCCGCAGGAGCGCGTGGAGTTCGGATTGATGAAGTTGAAGCCTTGCCGCATAAGCGTCTCTTCGTAGTCCAACTTCATGCCGTGCAAGTAGAGGAACGACTTGGGATCGACGAAGACGCGCACGCCGTCAAAGTTGTAGATGCGATCCCGCTCGCGCGGGCGCGAATCGAACTTGATGGAATACGAAAGCCCGGAGCAGCCGCCGCCCATCACGCCAAGTCGCAATCCGCCCTCTTCCGGCGACACGCCCTCCTTGGCCATCGCGATCCGAATTCGCTGGATGGCGCGGTCAGTAACCTGCAAGCCACCTGCGGTGGGGCCAACTCCGCCTGCGGCGGGCACCACCTGCGCAGCAGCCGCGAACGCGCCCACGGCCGGCTTCGATTCAATTGTCACCATGTTCGACATGATTGCCTTTTCATTCCCCAACTCCCGCATTCGTGGGTGGCGCGGGCTTAATCGCGCCACCCTGGCAGGGAAGGGGAAGCATCTTAGTGTGCTGCCGTTGTTGCGCCGACGGCCTCTGTCTCCGCAACGCCGTTCTTCTTCTTCCAGTCGCCAATGGCCGCGCGGATGGCATCTTCAGCCAAAACCGAGCAATGAATCTTCACTGGCGGCAGTGACAGTTCCTTCACAATGTCGGTGTTCTTGATGGCCAGGGCGTCGTTCACCGTGCGGCCCTTGATCCACTCCGTGGCCAGCGAAGAGCTGGCAATGGCGGAACCGCAACCGAAGGTCTTGAACTTGGCCTCTTCGATTACCTGCGTCTCCGGATTGACGCGGATTTGCAGGCGCATGACATCGCCGCACTCCGGCGCGCCCACCAAGCCTGTGCCGACTTCCGTCGAAGCCTTGTCGAGCGTGCCCACGTTGCGGGGGTTGTTGTAGTGGTCGATTACCTGATCGCTGTATGCCATGGTCTGTCTCCTCTGCGGGGAAGCCGCTGTAAATCAGTTGTCAGTTGTCAGTTGTCAGTTGTCAGTGAACAGTGGCTAATG
>Ga0302267_10004677_pt1 | contig 14876 bp, 11 predicted proteins | sample III_Bog_E1_3_FD_194555 | JGI IMG/M metagenome (GOLD analysis project Ga0302267, IMG submission 194555) | Peat permafrost microbial communities from Stordalen Mire near Abisko, Sweden - III_Bog_E1_3 | ecosystem: Environmental > Terrestrial > Soil > Wetlands > Peat | place: Sweden: Abisko... | reverse complement strand
TCCATCGCGCGGCTACCGTTCGGTAGTTGCACAGCAAGGCCGCGTCACGCTTGAGGCGGACGTGAACGAGCAGGCATCCATCGCCAGCGAATCGTTGCGGCTGGAGACTATCGATATTGTTGGACCGGCGGGCACGCCGGATCCCACTGGCTACGAGGTATCGATTTCGGGCGGCGAAATTGTGGTTGCGCCGGGCACGATGTACGTTGGCGGATGGCGGTTGACGCTGGATAATCCGGTGCCCCTGAACAATCAGCCCGATTGGCTTGATCAGCCCGCAACCACTGCGGGAGCGCCTGCGACCAACGAGGTTGTGGCACTCCTGGTGACTGAGCAAAGCGTCTCCGCCGTTGAAGACCAGGCGTTGCTTGAAGTTGCTTTGGGTGGGCCGGACACTACCGCGCGTACCCGGCTGATGCAGCATTTTGTCGAACTGCCAACAAGTGCGTCGCTCTGCGATGCGGCTGAGACCGGACTGGTCTCTACGCTTGCGGGCATGGGGCTGGTTCTCAACCCGGCTGATTTGTCTCTGGATTTTGACGCGAGCCTGCAGGTCAGCTTCTTTCCTCCCACCACGCCCACCGATCCTTGCTGCCCTCCTGCGCAGGGCGGCTATCTGGGCGCGGACAATCAGTTGGTATGCGTGACCGTAGCCAGCTTCAACGCGGGCGCAGGTACATTGCTTTGGGGATGGAACAACGCATCGTTTCTTTATCGCGCCAGTGTGGTGAACTCGCAGGTGTTGCAACTGAATCCGGCACCGGTGGATGCGGCTCATTCTCCGCAGCCTGGACAAGTGATTGAGATTCTGCAAACCACCGCGGTGTTGGGGCAAGCTAGCGACGACAACTACATTGCCGCGCCGCAAGGTCTCGTCGTCACACTGGGAGCGGGAACCATCTACGACGGCACAACACAGCAGCTCACGCTGCCTCCGGGCACCACATTGCCCACCGATCCCAATTCATTGTTTGTGCGGCTTTGGCAGGCGGAGGTTCCTTTTACCGCAGGTGTCAGCACGCAACTCGATACCGTCTCCGGCCTTGCCGTTACGGTCAACATCAAGGCACTGCCCACCGCACCGCTCATGGCGCGGCCGTACTGGTCATTCGCTGTTCGCCCGAACACGCCGCAGATGGTGTATCCGGAACGCTATTTCGATGGCCCGCAGCCCCCCGATGGACCACGACAATGGCTGTGCGATCTTGCCATCGTTGGTCCCGGCGCCGCCAATGGCGGTCTGCAGGTTGTGGCCGATTGCCGCGTACACTTTTTGCCGCTCGCCGAGGCCGGGGAATGCGACTGCTGCAACCTGGTGCTTGACGCTTCGAAGAACTGGCTCAGCACGCTCAACAACGCACTCTCTTCCGGAAGCCGGAGCCTGAGTATCTGCTTCACGCCGGGCCGATTCAATGTGGAACAAAAGATCACCTTCGCCAACATCGCAGTGAAGATCACAGGGGCGGGACTAGGCACGGTGATTGCCGGCAGCAGCCTTGAGGCAGTGCTTGAGTTCGACTCATGCACCAGCGTCACGGTGTCTGATATTTCTGTGGAAGCCGGCGCAGCAGGCTACTGGCAGAGTACCAACACCCAAGGGCTTCAAGGCGCTGTGACCGTTCGCGCCTGCCGAGAGGTGGACATTGAACGTGTCAACATTGCATGCGCGGACGCGGATCTTCGCTCTGCATCCTGCCTTGCGGTTTATAACCCTGCGCCAGCGGCGGCAAGTGTCACAGGCGAAAGCGCAGCAAGAAATCCGTTGCCGACTGCACCGCAATACAACATTCGCGTATTGAATAGCCAATTCAAAGTGGGCTATTGCCAGGTTGGGATTCTTCTGATTAACGCCGACCGCGCCCAGATTGAAGGCAACCTGGTCTTCTCTTCGCAGGCGGCACTCGGGCTTAAGTACAGTGACCTCGCCCTGCGGCCCGCCATTCGTGCGCGCCTCGAGAAGAGTCTTGCGCATGCCGTGACCATCACTAATAGCGAAGCGGTTGCTACGAAAAAGGCGGCGCGGCAATTGCGCAGAAAACAGCGCAAAGCTGCGGCGACCAAAGTGCCCACACAGGCCAACAAGACTGCGCCCGTGGAAGCAAAAGCCCAGGCGGCTCCTGAAACTGCTCCCGCACCTTCGTCGCAGGCTGCAGGAGTTTCGGCCAACGCAGAGGGAGCCAACGCGACAGGAACCGGGGCTCCGATCCTGATTGATACGGGCGCGCTTCCAAAGCTGCCGCATGTAAATCTGGGCGCATTGGGACGTGCTCATATCACGGCTGCATTTGGTCCGGTGAGCCTGCAATTTGTGAGTAGCAACAAGCTCACCGATGCATGGACCGAAGCTCTGAACACCTCCGGGCTGACCGCGACCAGTGGCGAAGGAGCGGTGCATGCGACGGTTAAAGATATTGCAGCCAAGGTCTTCAAGACACCCGATGCAGTGGCGCCCGCCTTCCGCAACTATGTCAACGGACTTCTGCCGCAACTCTTCTCCACATCTTCGCAGGGGATTGTTGTCGCGGGCAACGTGGCCAATGACATTCGCATTCTCAACAACACGATCGACAGCACAGTGCAGGGCATTCATGTGGGACTCGGCAACATGAAAGCTTCGCCTGCTTTGACACATCAGGCCGCGACACAGGTGCAGATATGCGGCAACACGATCAATATCTTTCTCACACCGGAGAGCAACGGCGATCGCCATGGTATCTTCGTCGGCTCCGTCACCAGCGCCATCATCGACGACAATCACCTGCAACTGACGCGCTCCCGCGATGCAGGCCAGGATATCTACGCCATCAAGGCAGTGGGAGTCTTCGGTCCAAAACTTCTGATTGAACGAAACTCCATGTTGCATTTCACTTACGGCATTTACACACAACCGGCGACCAATCCTTCCCCCACGGCTAACCTTTGGAAGGCGTCCGACAATGCCTCAACATCTGCTAACTTCACATCTTCATTCCGAGTTACGGATAACATTCCGAATTAACAAGAAATGCATTGACGCAGTAATCAGATTGGGGTAATGTTCAGTTGTTGCTCTCACCTCCGGAGAGGATAGCGCGTTCAGCGTTAGAGGGTTCGATTCCCGTTAGAGCTTACTGAAAGGAGCCATGTGCTCCTTTTCCCCTTTCTCTTACAAAACTGAATACGCTGCTGCGACGCTTCATTGATTTCAATCAGTGAGGCATCGCCACATTGGGTGGACGCAACGCACAGCGCCGATCCATCGCGCATCCCTCATGGAGCGGGGCAATCAGAATGGGCAGAGGTAAGGCAAGAGCGAAGGACATGACTGGCAGCTCATCAAGGCTGGCTCAGCCTTCCGCTGCGGCACGCACTCTTCGCCCGCGAGCTGAGAACCTGGGCAACCAGGCCATGTTGCGGCGTCTCACGCCCACTGCGCCCCACCTGCAGGCGAAGCTCACGATCGGAGCCGTCAACGATCCGCTGGAAGCTGAGGCCGACCGCGCCGCTGAGCATGTGATGCGCATGTCGGGAAGTGATCTCTCTTCTTCACCGAACGCGGAAACAGTGCATCGCAAGGGTGTGAATAGCGAAGAAGAAGACAAGAAGAATGTTCACACGAAGAACAATGGCAACGCGCCTTCCGTAGGCGGAGCGCCGCCGATTGTCGATCAGGTTTTGAAGTCCGCCGGTGAGCCGCTGGGCGGTGCAACGCGTGCATTCTTTGAACCAAGATTTGGCGCGGATTTCAGCAATGTCCGCGTGCATAGCGACCGGACAGCCGCTCAATCCGCGGGATCGATTAATGCATTGGCGTATGCAGCCGGCAATCACGTGGTGCTTGGCTCTGGCGGAAGCATTGGCCCAAACAGTCTGATGGCGCATGAATTGGCCCACATTGTTCAGCAGGGCGAAGCACAAACCGTGCGCCGCGCCGGCGATCCTGATCCCAAACCTGCGGCTTCGGCTGTGGAAACGGGAGACCCTGTATTTACTGAAGGCCCCACCTTCCGCTTCGTAGTCAACACCGTCAAATGGGTCGGCAGCGCAGACGCAGCTCTGATCAAAAGTGTGCAGGACCTTCCGCCCGACTCGAAGATTCAGATCGACGGCTACGCCAGCATTGAAGGTCCAGAAACCGTAAACGCAAAACTCTCCGCGGACCGCGCGTTGGCGGCGAAGTCGGTTCTACTCGCGGCGAAGATTCCAGAGTCGCGCATCGTTCGCCTTGTCGCGCATGGAGCCACGGAAGGGAAGGTTGAAGACCGGCGAAGTGTCGTGGTGCGCGCGCTGGATGCGCCGGCACAACAGGCAGCTCCTCCGCCGCAAGGCGCAGCACCAGGGCCTGGGCAAGCGCCTGGCGCGGTCCAACAGCAGCCAGGAGCCCAAGGAGCAACGCTGCCACCGCCGCTCGCACCCAGGAAGGATGTGCTCGAGCCGGGAGCTGCACCGGCTGATCCGGCCACCATGGCTAACCGTCAGGAAGTCGTCAAGGCGCTGACCGATTTCCTCAACCGGGCTCAGACTGCACAGGGAAAACAGGCCGTAACTGTGACGCCGGCGGTGGAACGGGGAATTCGCAGGCTGTTCCGGGATAATGAGGGCCAGGCGAAGATCACCGACCTGTTGCACGATACGAAGATGCCACTGCCGGGCAAGCCCGCGGACCTTGCGGCGAAAGTGGCAGGCATGCTGCCGGATGCGATACCGCGTTCGGTCCTGAAGGGGCTGGAGACGCTTCCTGCAGCCGACACACCGGATGATAGCGCGACGTCCATCGGTGATGCGATCGGAAAGGGTCTCGTAGACACGGTGGTTAAGCCGTTGATGAAGCAGATGAATGTTCCGGCTGATGTGCAGAAGACGATTACCGACGGCCTGCGCGATGCAACTGGCGATCTTTTGGGCGTGTTGTTTGACGCGGCCGCGACAAATTCGCAGATGGACGACAAGACCAAGAATGCAATTCACAACGCGATTGTGGCAGCGGCTAAAACCAAGGTGAAAAACCCACCCGACCCGAGACAGACTCCGCAGGGCGATCCGGGCGCTCCTGATCCGCCCGCTAAGGCCCAAGACGTCAGTGTGCCAGAGCCAAACCGGCACGACGTGAATCTGCCCGCAGTGCCGGTGTCGCCTCCAGTTGCCAAGGACGCGCCCAAGCCAAATGTTCCGCAGCCTCCCCCGGCAGCTGACAAGCCGACGGTAGATTCAATCATTCAGGCTCTCGACGACACGTCGTTCACTCCCGCCGCCGCAAAGGGAACGGAGAAAGCCCTGAACTACGACAACGCGAAAGAGGTAGCGCGCAGTATTGCGAACATGTTGGCTGCCAAGGATAAGGAGAAGTCGCTTTCGACGGTGCGAGTTACCCTGAGCGCGTCTCTTAAGGGGGCCGACGACCTGGGTGAGATCTACGGAAGAGTCGCCGACCTGGTGAAAAAGATTGCAGACGCTCTGCCTGGCGGTGCGGCCAAGGTTGCCGATGTGATCATTGCGCGTGCAGCCTCGGGCAACGAGATTCCCATGCAAAAAATTGTTCACCTGCATTGAAGTTGATCATGAACGTTTCTGTCTGCGTGCATCTCGAAATGAACCGTTGAAAGCCCTGATGCTGAACGCCAGTGTAGACAAGCCGGCCACGACAACCGCGCACGCGGATCAGGAAGAATCGCGCAATCAATCGGCGAAGTCGAGACTTCGTTCCCCGTCTGTTTACACCGGGAATCGAACAGCGCTGCACCGCCTCTCCGCAACCTCGCGGCATTTACAATGCAAGCTCACCGTCGGTGCCGTAAACGATCCGCTGGAGCATGAAGCAGATCGCACTGCGGAGGAGATCGTGCGCATGCCGATTGCGCCGCCAGCGCCTGCACCACCGAAGGCAAATGGTACGAGCGGCAAGCGTGATGCGGAAGAAGCTGAAGTTCAGCGCGATGAGACTGGCGACAATTTGCACACTTACGCGGAGCAACGGCACTCTTCGCGATCTGGATCGCACGGCAATTTCGGAAATCAAGCTGTTCTTCGCAGGCTTGGTTATCCACTTCCGTCGTCGCGCCCCGCCCCTGCTGCATCCCGAAGTGACATCAGTGCGACGCCTAAGGTGGACCAGGTGCTGAGCTCATCTGGCCAGCCTCTCGATCCGGCTGCCCGTGAGTACATGGAACCGCGCTTCGGCCATGACTTTGGCCATGTGCGAGTGCATACGAATTCAGCCGCGGCGGAATCCGCGCGCTCGATTTCTGCCGTGGCCTTTACTGCGGAAAACAACATCGTGTTCAACTCCGGCCAATACTCGCCTGGGACCAGCGAAGGGCGAAAGCTGCTGGCACATGAGCTTACGCACGTTGTGCAGCAAGAGGCAGGCGGACCTGCCGTGCAACGGGCTCCTGCACCGATTGACGTGGCTGCTGTGGCCGATGAAGTGGAGAAGCTGGTGCGTCCCGGGAACGATGAGAAAGGGGCGCTCGATAAGCTGAAAGCGCTGGCTGTGGCCGATTTGTTGGACGTGGTTGCGAAGATTTACGACGATGCCGATGCCACTAGCCCAGATGAAGGGAAGCGTCGAGCGTATTCGCTTCTCAATGGCGATTTGGCGCCCGCTGTTGCAGGTGGCCCGGATTCTCCCGCGAAGGATTTAAGCGATGACGAACGTATCCGCCTGAAGGCCGCGTTTGACTCGGCGCCGAGCAGAAAGCTGAACAACAAGATGCCACCCGGTAAAGATAAAGGGGACACCATGTCTGGCTCTCGCGACATGTCTGCCGCCACTGGGCCCGCTCGTCCTGGAGACTGGGGAGAGGATACCGCGAAGAATACCTGGGTTGCACACACCGATGGAATTCGAACTTACTTTGGCAGCCCGATTGTTGGCGACCAGAGATCATCGTCTTGGCTGGGCAAAAATCCCAGCAATTTTGATTACACGCCTTCATTCACCAAGCGGGCAATCGGCTCGTTTCACTGGGGTACCGGCGTTCACCACTTCGCGATTTACCTGCAGGAGTCTGATGCTGTCCTCGACCTGAAGGAACGGATGGATGGTTTCGCGACGATGCTTGGGTATATTGGCGTCCACCTGGGCCCCAATAAGGCGGACAAGAATAGAAGCCCCGAAGACTACATAAAGGAAATGCAGCGCAAGGCGCCCATCAACGAGGGTGATAATCCGGCGAAATGGACAACCGCCAAAAATCTGCCCGCGCTGATCGAAGGATTCAAGGCCGCGGAAGGATGGAACCCAGGCACAGTGATTACGGCCGCAAAGCTCAAGGAGCTTTCAGCGGATCCCAAGAATGCGGATCTGGTTGACTACTACCAGAAGCTGCTTGGTACCACGCCGTAGGGGCGGTGCCGCTTGGACTTGGCGCTCGGCTGACGCAAGTTTTCCGATTCGGTGCGCTTGTTCAAAATTTCAGGTGCGAACAGAAGGCCAAACCGAGGCATATGGTTATTTGGTGGTTTGAGCACAGGCCGTTTGCTCGTTGGACGAGCAGCCCTTCTTTTCCAAAGTGCAGGCACGCGCTGGATCGTGAAAATTCTTCTCTAAAAATTGGCCATAGAGACAGGAAGACTCTTTGATTTGGTCCGGGTCGGTTTCGAGTGAGATTCCTTTCTGGTACCACTTGTCCGCAAGGTCGGCTTGGCCTGCGTAGTCGTAGGCTCTGCCCAGGTCCCAGGCGTTGATTGGATCTTTGGGGGCGAGGTCGGCCGCTTTTTGAAGATAGGGAATTGCTTCTCCTTCTTTCTTTTGCATCGACAGGAAGGCACCGATGTTTCCGAGAACGTCAGGGTTGTCCGGATAACGTTTCTCCAGTACCTTCATGAATGCGAGGCCCGCTTCGTATTGACGGAGATCGCTCAATTCGGAGGAGTAAGCCATCCATGCGTCGAGCGCATCTTTGCCTTTATAGATTGCGCTGCTTTCATCGAGTGCCTTTACCATTTCCGAGTAACGACCCGATACTTCGAGGACATGTAGGCGGCCCTGATGAATGGACAGATCCTGAGGAGCAAGCTCGAGTCCACGGTTGAGATGTAGAAGTGCTTCATCGACTGCCTCAAGTTGATATCCCTGGCGGAGAGAACCGCCGCCGGCGTTATCGCCTTCCAAAAGGACCACATCGTTTCCGTACAAGGCGACATTGGCAAGGCACTTCTGCGCCTCCACTTGTTGTGCAAGGTCTTTCGAATCGGTGAATCGCTCGCAGAGGGCGCGGGCCGCCTTGACGTCTTTCTTGTCGAGCAGTTTAGGCCAATCGGAAAGTTCGGGCGACTGAGCGGCACAAGTGACCACGGCGCAAAGAACAACCATCGTAAAAAGCTGGGATTTCATGATGGCGGAAAGGTATCACACTGACGGGCTGAGCGGGACGATCTCTGCATCGAAATGGCCTTCGCTGTTCACAGTGAGCGTGCCGATGGTGATGGGGAGGTCGAAGCGGCGGGGGCCGCAGGAGCCGGGGTTGAAGTAGAGGACACCGCGTTTGTGGGTGATGCTGGGGACGTGGGTGTGGCCGTAGAGAACGGCTGCGAATCGCCCGGCCACGGGATCAAGATGGAGGGTGTTCAGGTTGTGGAGCATGTAGATGTAGCGGGCTTCCTTCTTCAAATCTTCGACGAGGACGACTTCGGTTTCGGGGAGTTCGCCACAGGGGCCTTCACGGTCGACGTTGCCGCGGATGGCGGTTACTGGGGCGATTTTGCGGAGGTCGTCGAGGATGGAGATTTTGCCTACGTCGCCCAGGTGAAGAATGCGCGAGACACCGGCGAGGGCGGGGAGGACTTCGGGGCGGAGGAGGCCGTGGGTGTCGGAGAGGACGGCGATTTTCATTGGACTCCGTTGAGTGCGAGAACGGGGGCTGGTGGGGCTTTGCTGCTTGCTGCAATTGCGGCCTAAGAAGCCGCGAGGATGGGACACTCGTTTGCTCTGAAATACCGAGAAGTTTACTTCCCGGTAGGCGGTGATTCAGGCTTTACAAGGGGCCACGCGCTTTGAGTGGTGCAGGACTATTGGTTAACAGGGCGAAATTTCCACCAAAGCCTCAAAAAGAGCCAGATCATGCCGAATCTAATCGCGAATGCAAGAACCATAACTGACGCCATCCTGTGGTCTGATTGTGCGGTATGGATCGCATTCACTATGGCGATAGGAGTCTGCGCAACCCCTAATGCTGCGATTCCAAACCACAGCCATCTCATCCGGCTCCATTGGGGTCGGTTCACGTTTTCCGATTTCGCAGACGGATCAGTCGAGACGACCGGTGATATTTCGGGTCCAAATTGACTTCGGATCATGTAAGCAAACGCAATCAAAATGAAGCCGATGAGTTGAGTACCGACAAGCGCGGGGATGATTCTTTCAGTCCAATTTGGATTTGCGATCATAGTTACGATGCCGATCATGTCCAAGGCACCCAGCGTAACAAGCCCGATAATCAGGGGCTTAAACTTGGAATTCAACATTCTGCGTTCCCCTAGGTTCCCTGCTCTTAAGTTCTTTGTACATGAATTCTACGGTTTGGATTCGTCCATGCCGAGTTCCGGCCGAATTGTCGCCGACTCGGAAGTAATCGTTGAGGAATAAATTACCGCTGCCAAACTTGGATGTCTGCCATTGAACAGTCGAGCGGTCCCTAAGTGCAGATGCAGATCCTTCGACTCACCACCCTCAACTTGATGAACGGGCTTCTGGCTTCCCGCCTTTGCGCCAGGAAAAAGGCGCAAAAACGGGGCACGGTGCTTTTGTGCTTGGTCCGACGTGGGTTCACTGAAGCCGAAACTTGCAACTCAAGTCATGATACTCAGGATGGCGGGTCATCTTTATAAACCCAACTCCAGGCGGGTGCGGGGGTCCAGGCGGTCGCGGAGGGCGTCGCCTAGGAAGTTGAAGCCTAAGACGGCGGCGGCTACGGCGATGGCGGGGAAGAGGACCAGGTGGGGTGAGTCGAAGAGGTGGGAGCGGGCGTCGTTGAGCATGGCTCCCCAACTTGGCGCGGGGGCGGGAATGCCGAGGCCGAGGAATGACAGCGTGGCTTCAGCCAGGATGACGCCGGCCATGCCGATGGCGGCTTGGACGACGATGGGCTGAATGATGTTGGGCAGAATATGGCGAAAGAAGATGCGGAGGTCGCTGGCGCCGAGGGCTCGCGCTGCATCGACGTATTCTCGGTCGCGGACGGCCATGACCTGGGCGCGGACCAGGCGCGCGTAGCCGGCCCAGCCGCCGATGGCGAGCGCGAGAACAAGATTGGAGAAGCCGGGACCGAGGAAGGCGGCGAAGGCGATGGCGAGGAGGATTCCGGGGAGGGCAAGGAAGGTGTTCATGGCGACGGTGGTGAGAGCGGTATCGACCCAGCCGCCGAGATACCCGGCGAGGCCGCCGATGGCGAGGCCGAGAGCGAGGGAGATGGAGACGACGCTGACGGAGACGGAGAGCGAGAGGCGCGCGCCCCAGAGCAGGCGGGAGAAGGTGTCGCGGCCGAGCTCGTCGGTTCCCGCCCAGTGGGCGGTGGAGGGGGATTGGAGGCGATGGAGCAGGTCGACGGCGGATGGATTGTGGGGCGCGAGCCAGGGGGCGGCTAGTCCACCGAGGACGAAGGCGGCGAGGAGCAGGATGCCGACGGCGGCCAGGGGCTGGCGGCGGATTTGTTTGGTCCATCGGGACATGGTTGCGGGTGGCGAAATGGATTGAAAAGGCACTGGCATGAAAAGAATACCGCGACACTGGGGCTGGAGCGGGGTCTACTAGAGTATGCGGTGTTCAATTAAGGGATTGATCTTGAGTCTGGCGATGGCTGCGCCTGTGGTTTACGGGCAGGCGCGGGCGGTTCCGTTGTGGCAGGGGGAACGGCGGCAGGCGCTGCAGCCCGAGGCGGAGCAGTTGCTGGCGCTGGCGAATGAGTCGCGCGCCGCGCATGGGGCGGGACGGCTGAAGTGGGATCCGGAATTGGCGTTGGCGGCGAAGCAGCATTGTCTGCGGATGGCTGCGGAGGGTCCGATTTCGCACCAGTACCGGGGCGAGCCTGAAGTGTCAGAGCGGGCGGGGCAGGCGGGCGCGCACTTCAGCTTGATTGAAGAGAATGTGGCCATTGGGCCGGATGCGGCGGCAATTCACGATGAGTGGATGCACTCGCCGGGGCACCGGACGAATTTGCTGAATCCAGATGTGGACCGGATGGGTGCGGCGGTGGTTGTGAGCCGCGGAGTGCTGTACGCTGTGGCCGATTACTCACACGCGGTGGAGGAGCTTTCGGCGGCACAGATTGAGAACGAGGTTGCAGGATTGCTGCGGGAGCAGGGAATTGTGGCATTCGGCGATCGGGCGGAGGCGCGTGCCTATTGCGAGCGCGGGCAGAGGATTTCAGGAAGGATAGACGCTATAGAGCCGAGATTCAGGATGCTGTGGCAAAACTCAGACGTGAACGAACTTCCGGGAGCGCTGATGGGAAAGCTGTCTTCGAGGGCATACCGGAAGGCTGCCGTGGGAAGTTGTCCAGCGCAGAATGTGGAAGGGTCGTTTACGGCTTATCGGGTGGCGGTGTTGCTGTACTAATCACACCACGGATGAAGGCCCTGTCTAGTCTCATGACATTCTTCACATGTCGTTATCACAAGATTCTTTACACTTTCAGCCGAGCCATGGTCAGGGCCTGTGCATGATGAAGGGCACCATGACGGAGGCCATGCCGGCGGCGGTGGCGGCCTGGATGCCAAGTTGAGTGTCTTCAAAAACGAGGCAGTCTTTTGGGACGACGCCGAGTCGTTCGGCTGCGAGCAGGAAGCAGTCGGGTGCGGGCTTGGGGTGGATGTAATCGCCGGCGGTGACGATGGTGTCGAATTTATCGAGCAGTCCGACTGTGGTGAGCGAGCCGACGACGGAATCTTTGCGGCTTCCGGATGCGACGGCGAAGGGGATCCGGCCGTACTGTGCGGTGATGTGTTCGACCACCTCAGGAATGGCTTTGAGGCTCGGAAGCTGGGCGAGGTAGAGAGCTTCTTTGCGGACAGCGAGGGAGTCAACGGCCATGTTGAGTGAGTACATCCGATTCAGGTCGGCGATGATGTTGCGGACAGGCTTCCCACCCCAGGAGTAGAAGAGATCTTCAGGGAAATCGCAGTTCCATTCGGCGAGGGCGGCTTTCCAGGCGCGGTAGTGCAGGGGCATGGAATCGACGACGGTGCCGTCGCAGTCAAATATGTAGGCGCGGAATGTGCCGGCGGGAATTTCAAGCTGCATCGGAATAGGGATCTCCTGGGTTGCGTGCGGGTTTTGGCAAGGCTCAAGCTCGAGGCGCTAGAAGGAACTGGCTGGAAACGCGGCTTCTGGCGGAGGGGCGTCAGGCGGTGAGGTACAACCACCTTCGCCGGGCTTGGTGGGCTCCATTTGGAGAGCGTTGTTGAAGCGGTTGAAATAGTTGAAGAGACCGATGGCGCAGAGGAGTTCGACGATTTCGCCCTCGGAGTAGAACGTGCGGAGTTCGGCGAACTGCGCGTCGGTGACAGCATGGGCGTCGCGGGTGACGGTCTCGGCAAGGCGGAGAGCGGCCTTTTCGGCGGGGGTAAAGTCGTCGCGCTGGGGCCAGTCGGCCAGGTGGTCGAGCTGATCGTCCGACCATCCAAGTCCCTTGGCGAGGAGGGTGTGGCTGGCCAGGCAGTAGGGGGTTACGTTGACCTGGCTGGTGCGGACGATGATGAGCTCTTTTAATTTTGTCGAGACGGTGCCCGTATTGAGAACAGCGCCAAAATGGGCCTGCATGGTGGCGAAGATTTCAGGGCGGTGGGCCATGACGCGGAACATGTTGGGCACGTTGCCGCGGGCTGCAAAGGCCTTGTCGTAAAGGGTGCCCATTTCAGGGGCTACTTCGGTGCGATCGAGCCGGGAGATTCTGGACATTGGCCCTCCTGAGGGTTGATCTAATGGTATCGCCCCACAGCGGGTTAAAACGGGGGGGGATTTTGACGCGACCCGCCCTCTCTGCTACCTTTGTAGAGGACATTTTAGAGAAATCACTCCTCAGTAGCTCAATGGCAGAGCATTCGGCTGTTAACCGAAGGGTTGTAGGTTCGAGTCCTACCTGAGGAGCCAATAAATCAACAATTTAGAGCAAAAGAAAGCAGCAGAAAGACACGAAATTGGCCCGATTGTAGTCAATTTTGTCGTCACTCCCTTTCAAAACGGATGCTAACCCATAGCAACCGAGCTCAGTTGTTGCTCCCCTCGATAGTTCGACTCCAGACCTCCAGCCGCATGTCCTGAACCACGCCTTCGCGTGGCATCTGGACTTCTGAAACTTGATCGAATTCTGTCTTCGCCTGAAGCTTCAGTCGCGCACCCACACAGGCGCGCTCACCGGCAGGACAGGAGACCCGAATGGCAACTTATCAGAGAGGAAAGTATTGGTGGTACCGGTTTCGGTTCGCCGGCGAACGAATCGACGAACCGACAAAATCGACATTGCGAACCGTCGCGAAAGACGCTGAGCGGCAACACCGGAAAACACTCGAAGCTGGCTACAACAATTTCAAGGAGGTTCGGCAGAACCGTGTCCGGATTCTTGAGGAGATCATCAAGGAATACCTCACGGGCTACCGGCTCCGCTACCGGTCGGCGAGTTTTGCCGAATACGCACTTGGACACGTCAGCCGTCTTCTCGGCGCAAAGATCGTTGCCGACATTACCGACATTTCGGTTCTTCACTATCAGGAGGACCGACTCCGCGAGAAGGCAGCGCCAAAGTCGATAAACGAGGAGGTCCGGTTTCTTCTGAAGATGCTGGGAGACCCCGGCGAAGTGATCCGAGCGCACCTCAAGAAGACCCGGCAGCTCAAGCTGACTGTTCACAAGAGCATTGGCAAAGCCTTCGACAGCGAAGAAACGGAGAGTCTCGCGGCCAAAGCAAAGAGCTCACTCAGCCCCCATATGTACCCGGCCTTCATGCTCGCCCGCAATGGCGGTCTGCGAGATACCGAAATCAAAACCCTTACCTGGGTCCAGATCAACTTCGCCGCGAAGACGGTCCGGGTAGGCAGGGCAAAGAGCGAGGCCGGAGAGGGGCGAATCGTTCCTCTGAACTCCGAGGTCTACCAGGCGCTCATCGACCATCGCGCATGGTATTGCAAGCGGTTCGGCGAAATCAGGGAAGAGTGGTACGTCTTTCCCTGGGGTAAGCCGAGGCCGTCGGACCCGACGCGGCACATTACCTCGTTCAAGAAGGCCTGGACGACGACCCGCACGAACGCAGAGGTGAAAGGCCGGTGGCACGATAACCGGCACACCCTCATCACAGAACTGGCCGAAAGTGGCGCCGGCGACGAAACCATCATGGAAATCGCCGGGCATGTCGATCGCCAGATGCTTCGTCATTACAGCCACATCCGCATGAAGGCGAAGCGCGAAGCGTTGGAGTCGGTCATCGCCTCTCGAAGGGGCCTGCCCCAATTGGGTCCTGCCTCGAAAGCAGACTCCTCCACGTAGCAATCGGGGATGTACAGGTCGAATTGACCGAGACCGGACCAGAGGGTAGGCTCTCGGTCAATTCGGGCCTCCGGCTGCCAGCCACAAGGAGAAAACTATGGAATCACTTTTGAACGAAATCCAGCTTTCAGAAAAGATCCACGTCAGCCTGGCTTGCTTGAGGCGGTGGCGGCTTCGCGGAGAAGGACCACAGTATGTGAAAGTGGGTCCGCTAGTACGCTACCGTCCTGAAGTAGTAGAGCAATGGGTGGAGGCCCTACCAACCGGTGGCAACGGTCGCAAACCGAGGTCAGTCCAGGCAGTCCGCGACCGACTTGCCCGAACGGCTTAGCCATTACCGTTCCTCGGATTGAAGCCAGAGCAATTCGCTTTCGGCCCGGTCGGAACCGTGGACTGAATCGGGCGGGGTAAATCCACACCC
>Ga0302267_10004670_pt1 | contig 14883 bp, 8 predicted proteins | sample III_Bog_E1_3_FD_194555 | JGI IMG/M metagenome (GOLD analysis project Ga0302267, IMG submission 194555) | Peat permafrost microbial communities from Stordalen Mire near Abisko, Sweden - III_Bog_E1_3 | ecosystem: Environmental > Terrestrial > Soil > Wetlands > Peat | place: Sweden: Abisko... | reverse complement strand
ATGTTTCTGGTAATGATACCTCGCCGTGTATCCATCGGCGTCTGTCGCGCTCGCGAGGTTTCCTTTCTCGTCGTACGTGTAGCGAGCGACCTCCATCCACTGGACATGCGTCGGCTCCGTGGCCACAGACGCCGAGAGGACGCGTCCCTCCGTATCCGTCTGAAACCGAAGCGGTCGCCCGGCGGAGTCGATGATCTGGAGCAGAGCGCCCTTCGGATCACGCTGGACGGCGATCGTGTTCCCGTTGCGGTCGGTGACGGAGATAAGAAGCTGAAATCCGCCGTACGTGTCGGGACCGAATCGGTAGATCAGGCCCTGCTGGGGGAGGCGCAGCGAGAAGCTATCATCCTCCCTTGACAGGACCCATCCGAGTCCGTTCGACTGAGCTTCTCCCGGCTTCGGGCACCCGTCGAATACCTGTTTCCTCGCATCACCGTCATAGACTTCGACCTGCTGCCGAAGCGTCCGGAGGCGCCATCCGAACGCGTGCGACCATCCGAAGCCGAACTCACCGGCGACATTGGACGTGCGAGAGCTGTAGGTGCGGAGAAAACGCAAAGGCAACGGTCCGGTGAACCCGAAGTCGTAAATCCGCAGGAACATCCGACCCGTAATCGGGCAGATCGGGTCACCTTCCGCACAGCCACCGCTCTTGCCGTCCCCGCTCCCGTCGCCGCCCTTGCCCTTGCCGTCCCCTCCGGCCCCATCCTTCCCCCCGCTCCCATCCCCATCCCCATCCCCGCCTGCGCCGCCTCCCCCGAGGACAGCAATCCCAGGACACATCCCCGGAGGGGCCGCCGCATCCGGTGCCGGTGAAGTTGCCATCGCTCAGGGCCCCTTGTTGAGGAACCCAGGGCTCCCGGTGATCCCGCACATCCCCAGCTCCACCAGCACGATGGGCGCCCCCATCACGATGAACGCCGCCCCTCCCGTATTCAGGCTCACCACCTCTTTCAGCGTCCCCGGCTCGTTCCCGTGGCACGCCTTGAAGCAAGCGCCCACCGTGATGATCTTCGCGCCCCCCATCTTCGTCCGCGAAGGCGCGTCCTTTGACCCCTCCGCGGCGCTCGCCACGACGGGGTAAGGGATGGGCAGGGGGCTCGGCGCCGCCGGCGTCGTGCACACGCTCACTGCGCAAGGGGTCATCGTGTGACCCGACTTTTCCGTGATGCAGTCCATCTCCACCGCCGTGACGCCCATGGCAACCTCTCCTATCTCAGGCCTTTCCCAGAACCAACGCCGCCCGATCACCGCCATCGTTCCCCGCAAGCGCCAGCGGCGAGGGCGCATAGCCATGCGTCCGTGCGGTCGTCGCCATCGCTCGTCGAGCCCGACTGGGGTCTTCGCGCCCACGCTCACGACGGCCACGACGCTGCTCACGCGACTTCTTCCTCGGTCACCACGAGCGTGGCGTCCTTCATGCGGCGCGGCGGATGGAACACCGCCCGCCACACCAGCTCGACCAAGACGTCGCTGGTCTCCGGCACCCGGAGCGTGTCGATCAAGACGGTGTCGAGGTACGGCCGGACGGTCTCGGGCTCCCGCCCCCTGGCCTGCAGCGACACCACGAGCCGCACCCTCGGTAGGCGAAAGCTCAGCGAGCCGCCGCCGGGTGTCAGGTTGACGAGCGCCACGTCCTCGCCACCGGCGAGAGGCGGGGACGCGGTCAGCCCTGGGGACGCGCAGAGGTTCGACCGATCGTCGTGATCGTGGGGCAGGAGGGGCGCCCGCTGCTCCAGCCAGGCCGCATCGTAGGTGCCGAGGAAGCTCCGCCGCGGCGCCCAGTGCCGCCCGATCGCGCCGAGCCCCGCCGGCGGTGGTCGCGTGCGCACCGACGCGATGGGGTGAGCGGGGTCCTCGATCGTCGGCGCCGGCTGGTGGGTGAGCACCGACAGGTCGCGCGCGATCCCCATGCCCACCGGGTTCCGGGGCTCCTCCACCGGCTTGAGCGGATTGCTCACGTCGAGCCCACCCCAGGCGTGGTCGTAGCGCACCTCGGTGCCCGTCGTCGGGCGCGGCGCGGTGAGGCTCGACCCGTTCGCCGCCCAGACGCGCAGGCCGAAGACCCGGACCATCTTCTCCAACCGCCCGACCCGCACCCCGGCATCGAACGACGGTACGGCCCTGCCACCCGGCGCGTGGGCTGCCGTGACCACGATCACGTCCGTACCCGGCTTCGTGAGGCACAGGTCCGACGGATACTTGATGCTGCTCTTCTCCGGGTCGCCCCACGGGATGTCCTGCCCCCGGATCCCGCGACCCTCTGCCCGAGACATGCGCTCCAGCACTGCCTTCTGAGGTGACCTGGCGAGCGTTGCTTTGACGATGAGGACCAGGCGTTCGCCCTCCTTGCTCATGAGAGCGCGCGGCTCGGCCGCGAATTCTGTGTGGTTGTCGAGTCCGGGCGCGTGCATGAACCTACGCTTCCGAGGCGGGCTTCGTCAGCGTGACGTTGGGCGCCGTGATGGTGACCAGCTTCGACTTGATCGCGATGCCGCCCCCGTCGATGACCACCTCGCTGTCGCCGCACTTGAAGGTGATGGAACCGCTGGCGTCGATCTTGTGGAACGCGCCGACGAACACCGCCTTACCCGCCGCCGTGACCGTGTGCGACCCGCCGATCTTTTCCAGCACCGCCGCGCCGACCATCGTCGATCGCGCGCCGCTCACGGTCTCCTCTTCGGCCCCCGAGCTGAGCACGACCAACCCCAGGGCCTTCTCGATCTTGTCCGCGCTGCACGTCTCGGCCCGGGTCCCACCCACCAGCTCGACACGCGCCGCGCCGATGGTGTGCGTGCGCGCGCCCTTGATGGTGGTGTGGATCCCCGCCGCCGCGATCGTCGCCTTGATGCTGCCCACCGTCTCGGAGTGGGTCACCGCACACTCGTTGACCGCCCAGCCGGGCCCCGTCGCGCTGTCGGCCGCGGCGTTGCTCCCGACGGCACCGACGGGCCCGGCGGTGTTCGCCGCGGACGATCCGCCGCCGCCACCTCCTCCGAGCCCCAGGGCGTTGCCCAGGGCGCCAGCGCCGGCATCGAGTGCCCCGTTGACCATCTTGTCGAGCCCGACCGCGCTCGACGCATGGGCGCCCGCGTCCGACGCCTTCTGGATGGCCCCGCCGACCGCGGACGGGCCCGGGATCCCGCTGGCCGCCGCCATCGCGTCCCCCGCCGCGGCCAGGTTGCCGCCGCTGACGGAGTCCATCGCCGCGCCCACCTTCGCCGCCTGTGCCTGCACGTCCTTGATGGGCCCCATCACCTGGTCGACCTTGGACGAGACCGCCTGATCGAGCTTCGCCATCTCCTTGGCTGCCTCGGCCTTGGCCGCGTCGGTGGCCGCCTTGATCGCCAGCGCCAGGAGCGCCTTGATGGGGTCGCCGTCCATCTCGAACTGGTTGCCGCTCACGGTAGTCGCGCTCGCTCCCCCCGAGGTGAGCCCGTAGACGGCGTTGATCTCCACGGTGCGGTTCCCACCTACCGTGGCCGTCTGCGCCGCGGCGACCGTGTTCTCGTAGCCGTTGGTGATCTTGATCGTCTGGTCGGCACCGACGGTCAGTGTCGCGTTCACCTTGACGTCCTTGGAGGAGTTCACCGCGACGGACGTGGTCTTGTTGTTCGCCGTGGCGAGGGTCGTGTCCTTCTGCGACCCAATTTTGACCTCCTCGCTCCCAGCCTTGTCCTCCATCCGGATCTCGTTGGTGCCGTTGCCGCCGGGCGACGACGACGTCTTGAGCGCGGTGCGGGACTTCCCTTCGGGCAGCGCGTAAGGCGGCATGAATTTGCCGTTGAAGACCCTGCCGGTGACCAGTGGTCGATCGGGGTTGCCCTCCAGGAATTCGACGATCACCTCCCATCCCACCCGCGGCAGGATCATCGAGCCGCTCGTCTGCTGCTGGGAGATACGCATCCAACACGAGGCGGTATCGTCGTTCTTCGCGTAGCGGTCCCAGGGGAACTTGACCTTGCAGCGCCCGAGCTTGTCGGTGTGGATCTCCTCGTTCGGAGACCCCGGCGGCGCCACAACGATGGCTGTCTGCGGCCCCTCGATGACCGGTCTCGGCGTCCGCTGCGGCGTCCGGTACTTCACCTTCCTGGGGATGACCGTCGCGTGGACCCGGTACACCCCGAGCCGCATCTCGTGGACCGCGCCCGTGATCAGGTAGTCGCCGTCCAGGTCGTTGGGCGTGTCCACCAGCGACAGCCACCGCCCCGCGATGAGCCGTGGGCACCCCGACTCCAGCTCCAGGGTCACGCGGTCCGCCTGGAGCGCCTCGAGCTTCACCTGCGCCAGGCGCGCGCCCTCCTTGGGCTCGACGTAGAGCCCGGGGTAGTCGTACACCTCCAGGTCGGCATCGGTGTCCGCGGACGTCGCCGAGGTCAGATCGAGCTGCGGCCGCTTGAAGTCGTAGTCCCGGAGCGTGACCTTGCCCGTCGCCGTCCGGTGCCTCTGGGTGATGACGCCGACCGCGTCGTCGCTGGCGTCGAGCCCCGCGCCGTGGCGGTACTCGACCTTCTTCTCCCCATCGATCGGGTCGCCCGTGGTGCTGTCGTCCTCGAACACGAGCAGCTCTCCCGCATCCCCTTTGTCGGAGAAGAAGAAGATCCCTTCCTCCTCCAGCAAGCGCGACACGAACGCGAGCGCGCTCTCGTTGTACTGCACGCAGTATTCGCGCTTGGGGTACGTAATCGCGAGCCGCCACGACTGCTGGTTGTCGGCGATGCCGAGATCCCTGAGGACGCCGGAGACGATCTCCTTGACGTCCTTGTCCTGGAAGATGCGGCAGTCGACCTGCTGGTCGAGGAGCCCCAGGACCGAGCTGACCTGGATCTTGTAGACGAGGTGCTCGCGGACGTCGTCGTCGGGCGAGGTGACCATCGCGACGCGGGTGACGACGCCGAGGAACTCCTGATCGGCCTCGCCGCGGCCGAAGGCGACGCGCGCCGGCAGGCCAAGGATCTCGTCGGGCTCGGCATAGGTGGGAGAGCGAACCTCCAGCTCGGCCTCGGCGACCCTGCCGAGGCGGTGCTCGATGCGGAGCCCACCCACGTCGAGGGACTCGAGGGGCCCGGCTTGAAAGAGGACGGTGAGGGCTCGGGTATCCATGGCTCAGCAGTTGTCCACGACGAGGGTACCCTCGTCGGCGACGTCCCCGTCGAGGGTGATCTTGGTACCGGCGATCGATACGCTCGCCTTGGTCATCGTGATGGTCGACGCCCCCATCACCACACTGAGGAGCGTGTCGGCCTGGAACAGCACGTTGACGGCCTTGATGATCTGCGCGCCCCCGGCCACCTCGAGCCAGTCGGCGCTGCTGGAGTCGGAGCGGTCGCCTTTGATCTTGGTGAGGATCGCCCCCGCCACCTTGTGCTTGAGCCCTGCCCCGATCGTGACCGCCCGGCCGCCCTGGGACACGATCACCTTCGCCGCACCGGCCTTCTCGGTGCGGGTTCCGGTCACGCTCACCGTCCGGTTCGACGGCGTCATCTCCACCAGCGCCGCGCCCACGTGGTCGTCCATCGTGGAGAGACCGTTCTCGTCCGCCGCGCCCGCCACCAGATCGACCTGCATGCCCCCGATCGTCAGCTTCGACGCCGCGGCTACTGTGCGCTTGTGATCCCCGCCCGCCTTGAGGTCGCGGTTGCCCCCGATGGTGAGCGAGTGGCTGCCGACCTGGTCCACCATGAAGGTGGAGACGTGGATCGTCTGGTTCGCCCCCACGGAGAGGGACTGGCTGGCGCCGATCTTGGCGGACATGCTGTCGGTCACCGAGAGCGACTGGTTTGCACCAATGGTTCGCGTCTCGTTGTTGCCGACGCTCTCGGTGGCGTTGTTCCCGGCGGAGACCGAGGCGTCCTTGGAGGCGTTCATGAACATTTCCTCCTTGCCGGCGGTGTCGTCCATGCGGATCTCGTTGGTCGAGCCCCCACCCGGCGTGGTGGCGGTCTGGATCGACATCCGTGTCTTGTGCTTGGGCAATTCGTAGGGGGGCGGGACCTTCCCGTTGTACATGCGCCCGAATACGAAGGGCTGGTCCGGGTCGCCGTCGGTGAAGTTGAGGTACACCTCCCAGCCGACGCGGGGCGTGAGCATGCTGCCGCCGAGGGGGAGCTGGCAGGTGCGGATCCACAGGCTCGACGTGTCGTCGGGCTTGCCGAGGCGGTCCCAGGGAAAGATCACCTTCACGCGACCGTGCTTGTCGGGATGGATCTCTTGGCCCGGCGGCCCCGTCGTCACCGCGACCTGGGCTCCCGGGGCGACCACGGCCCGAGGCACCCGCGGCGGCCGGTAGGTGGTCTTCGTCGTGGGGATGGCGCGGAAGGTCAGGCGCTCGCCGGGCTGGGTGGTCGAGCGCGCGTGGGGGTCGCGTCCGGAGCCCCCGCGCGCCACGGCTTCCTCGCGTCCGCCACGCTGCTGGGCGTGGTGGCGCGACTCGAGCGAGACGGTCACCTCCAGCACCAGGTACTCCTGGTTGAGCGGCGCGTAGGGGTGCTCGTCGAAGGCGAAGAGCTGACCGGGCTGGAGCCGTAGGGTGTTGGTCGGGCCGCCGATGGTCTCGCGGCGAGCGCGCAACGAGTCGAGCAGGACCTTGGAGTAGCGGTCCCCGTCGGCGGGCTCCTTGAAGCGGCCGGGGTAGTGGTAAACCTCGAGGGTCTTCTCCGCCGCGTCGTCCCCCTCCGCCTTGGAGTCGAGCTGGAGGCGCGGCCGCTCGAAGTCGTAGTCGCGGAGGTTGACCTTGCCGGGCGCCGTGGACTTCTCGTGAGCGACCGCGCCGATGGCGTCCCGCGCGGCGTTGAGCCCGTCGCCGGGGCGGTGGACGATGGTCTTGTCGCCCTCGATGTCGCCGAGGTCCTTGTCGAAGAAGGTGACCACGTCCTTGCCGGAGCTGGAGTCGACGGCGAAGGCGATGCCCTCCTCGGAGAGGAGGCGCTGGACAAAGGCGAAGTCGGTCTCGCGGTACTGGGTGGTGTAGACGCGCTCAGGGTAGGTGCCCTCGAGCTTCCACGCCTGGGCGTCGGCGGGGAGGCCGGCCCCGGTGAGGACCTGCTTCACGATGTCGGGCGCCGCCATGTCCTGGAAGACGCGGCAGTCGGCGCGCTGGGTGAGGCGGAAGAGGCGCGACCGCGCGGTGACCAGGGTGCCGGACTCGCTCTCGCCGCGGGTGGTCGAGCTCTCGGCCTCGACCACGTAGGCGGCGATGGTGCGCTCCTGGCCGCCCTCGTCGCGGCAGAGCTTGAGGACTAGCGGCTTGCCGATCAAGCTGGCCGGATCCGGGCCGCCAGCGCGATCGGTGATCTCGCAGCGGAGCACGCCGATCTCGTCGAGCGCCTCGCGCGCCTCGAGCTGGGCGACGTCGTACTCGGTGCCGTCGATGGTGAGGTGACGCTCGATCTCGATGGGATCTGCCATGGGCTCCCCGCTCAGCCGATCTTGAGGTCGGACGCCATCTTGACGATGCCCACGGCCTCGATGGCGATCTTCGATCCGGTGAGCGTCACCGGCCCGCCGTTGAGGTTGATCGAGCTCCCGCCCCCCGTGAACTTGCCCACCCCGCCACCGAGGATGATCTTGGGCGCCTGGACCACGAAGTCTCCGCCGCACTTGTGGACGTGCACGCCCCCGATGAGCTGCTTCACCCCCGCGGCGGAGGTGGTCAGCGCCGCCACCACGTGGAGCTCGGCGGCAAGCGAGGTGAGGTCCTTGGCGGCCCCCACACTCTCGCTCACCGATCCCTTGACGAGCTGGAGGATGACTCCGCCCACCGTCTCGTCGTAGGTCGACAGCATGGTGTCGTCGATAGAGGCCAGCGAGACGCTGGCCTGCACCGCGCCTACGTGGCGCGTGTAGGCGCCGGTGATGTCCTGGCGGATGCCGTTCGAGATGGTGATCTGGTTGCCGCTGACGGTGTAGTCGCGCGTGGCGCCCACCTTCTCGACGTAGTCGCACTTGGCGTGCGCCTGCTCGTTGCCGCCGACGGTCACGCTCTGCGCGCCACCGACCTTGACCTGGAGGGCGTTGCCGACGTCGATGCTCTGGTTCGCCGAGATGGTGCTGGTCTCGTTCGACCCGATCGTCACTTTGTAGTTGCTGCCGACGCTGGTGTCGTCGTTGACGGCCACGGTCTCGTTCTTGTCGTTGCCGGTGGAGCTGTTGAGATCCTTCTGCGACGAGATCGCCATGCCCTGCTTGCCGCCGGTGTCGCTCATCTTCACCTCGTTGTGGCCGGCGCCGCCCGGGGTCGACATGCTCTTCATGGAGCCGTCGGCCGCGGCGCCCGGCTGCGGGTAGGGCGGTGTGTGTTCCGCGTTGTAGGTTCTGCCGAGGATCAGGGGGCGATCCGGGTCGCCGTCGAGGAAGGCGACCGACACTTCCCACCCGACGCGCGGGAGGATCATCGAGCCGCCCAGGCCGAGCTGGGATACGCGCAGCCAGCAGCTCGAGGTGTCGTCCTGCTTGCCCGAGCGGTCCCACAGGAAGCGGACTTTGATGCGCCCGTACTTGTCGACATGGATGGACTGCGGCTCGTTGGCCGGGCCGGTCACCACGGCCGTCTGGATGCCGCGGATGCGGGGCTTGTGGGCCCTTCGCGGCGCCGCAAACGGCGCGTCCTTGGGGATGGCGGCGAACTCGTTCTCACACGCCTCGCCGCCCAGCTCGCCCTTGGACCGCAACTCGAGGACGATGAACTCGCCGTTGAGGTATTCCTCGTTGACCCCCACCACCGTGGCCGGCGCCCCCGCGCACAGTCCCACCGCGCGGCTCTTGCCGTGGGAGACGTCGACGTCGCCGCGCAGGCCGCTGATCACGCCGCGGGCGCGGCGCGATCCCTCCGGGCCGGCGGTGAAGCCGCCGGGGTAATGGAAGTGGCTGATCGGCCAGTTGCCCGGCGCCGGAAGCGCCGCCTCGGGGAAGACGTCAGGCTTCTCGAAGTCGTAGTCGCGCAGCGCCACCTGCGTCGGCCGCAGCGTCCGCGCCCGCTCGAGCGCGACCAGCGGCTGCGCCCCCTTGCCTCCGCCCGTGCGCGGCGCCAGCACCACCTTGGTCTGCCCCTCGGGCGTGATGAAGGCGGCGGGATCGTCAGCGAAGATGAGCTTGTGGTCGTCGGCCGAGTGGTGGAAGAAATAGAAGATGCCCTCCTCCTCCAGGAGCCGGTGGACGAAGTTCATTTCCGTCTCGCGGTACTGGCAGAGGAACTCCCGCGGGGCATACGTCTGGCGCACCTGCCAGGTGACGTCCTTGTCCACGCCGGCGTCGGCGAGGATGGCCTTGATGACGTCCACCGGGCTCTTGCCCTGGAAGATCCTCGACCCCTCGCGGTGCTCGAGCGCTGCCAGCGCGGGGCGGAGCCGCACGCGGAAGACATTGTTCTCTCCCTTGTGGGCTACGAAACCCACGCGGTCAGGTAGCCCATCGTAGTACCGGGTGCCGCCCTGCGCGTCGCTGACCTCGAGCAACATGCGCTGGCGAAGGCAGTCGTCTATGCGGAAGGAGGCATCGGCGGTCGTGAACTCCACCTCCACGACGAAGGGAAGCGAGACGCCTTCGTGCGCTCGGTAGCTGTGCGCCTGCGCGTCGGTCGGCAGTACATCGCTGAGGAGGTTGAGGTGTCCGGCCATGACAGGATCGCGAGGCTACCGCCGAGCGCACTGCCTGAGCAATCGTGGCAGCACAGTTCCGTCGGGCGAGGGTGGGACCGGCGCGGAAGCCACGCCCGTTCTCGGCCGTGGCATAGGCGGGCGCCGCGAGATACTCCCCGCGTGTGCGCGCTTCCGCCCGGTGGGCGACGGTCGCCCGTCATGCCACGCCTGGCCCGCGCGGCTGCCGGCGCGCCGGGGTGTCGTGGTTACCGCCCCGTCGCGCGCCCCCACGAACCCGGCGTCTCAGCCGATGCCTTCACCAACGCCGCCCACGCGGCCAGGCTTTGCTCCTGCACATGCGCGAAGTCGTGGGGATCGAAGGGCGTCAGCCTGCCCGTACGGACGGCGAGCTCGCGGTGAAGGCGACGCCGGTCGTCGGGGGCGAGAGGCAGCCGGTCGAGCTCGTAAAGCGAGACCGAGGGCGAGTAGGGATGGCCCCGACGCAGCCGCAGGGAGGGCTCGTGGCGGTGGCCGTGTTCCGCCCAGTAGGCACGCCACCTGGCGGGATCGGCCGACGGAACCTCGAGCGTCTCAGACGAACCCGCCGGCGGCTGGTCTCGGGGATCGCTCACCAGCACTGCCAGGCGCGCGGCAGGCGGGGTGGGGTCGGGATCCGCCACAGGAACATCGTCGAGGGCCTCCGGCATGATCTCGATGGTGTCGATCAGGTTGGCGCCAAGGAGCCGATCGAGCGCGGCCCCAGCAGCAAGGGGCACGTCTTCCTGTTCCGACGCGAGGAGACCGATCAGCGCCGGGACCGCGGTGACAAGCCCCGCCCAGCCCACGGCCTCGATCGCGGCGGGTGTGGGCGAGCCTTTCATCCGCTCCAGCAACCAGCCCGCGTCCTCGTGGCTCGCCACGATCGCCAGCCGCACGAGAGCGCGGTCGCCGAGCCGGCCTACCGCGGCGGCGCGGGCCGCGGCGGCCACGTGCGGATGCGCGCCGAGCGTCATGGCGTCGAGCGCGGCCTCCTGGACGCTCAGGTCGGTGTGGCCGAGCGCCCGAGCGACCGCGCGATTGAACGAAGGATGGCGGGCCGCGGCGAGGGCGGGCAGTGCCAGTGCGAAGATGCGAGGGTCCTCGTCGTCGGCCAGCGCTTCGAGCTCGGCGGCCGTCAGCCACCCGCGGTAAGCCAGCACTTCGACGGCCAGCGCGCGGCACCCGCGCTCGGTGGACGCATGGAGCGAGCGCAGCGCGGTCGGGATGAAAGGGTTGGGGGTTATCTTCATGGCCGCCGCAAAGGGCTCGGCTGCGGGGGGATCCGCCGGCCCGAAGTGATGGAGGACCCGCTCGGCACCCGCGAGGGCGTCGCGGCCGTCGAGGCAGCCGCCGATCAGGGTGATCGCGAAGACGGCCATGGGGTTGACCGCGGGCGCGTCGAGCGCCAGCGGCTCGAGCGACGCGATGGCGACAGGGCCCAGCGCGGCGAGGGCGTCCACCGCGCCAATCAGGCGCTTCTCGAGGGCCTGGCAGGCCCGCCAGTCGTCGCCCGCGAGCGGGCTGCGCTGGATGCCGAGCATGCCCACCTCCTCGAAGCACTCGCGCGCCCAGCGACGAACGAAGGCGTCTTCGTCGAGGGGCGGCGGGGGCAGGAAGGCGAAGCCCGGCGGGGGCTCGGCAGGAGGCTCCTTCGGCTTCAGCTCGGTGGGAGGCGGCAAAGCCCTGCGACGCGCCTGGGCCTTGATCTGCTCGGCACCCACCCGGCGAGCGGCCTCCGCTGCGGCCGCGAGCTCGGCAAAGGTGGTGGGCTCCGGCAGCGCAACGACGGACACCTCTTCCTCGGGCTCAGGGATGGGAGGCGCGCGGAAGCGGGGGCGGAGCGATGTCCGAGGGACGACGTGGGAGGGGGGCACGTCCGTTCCGGCCTGAATCGGACGCGCGACGGGGACGGCGAGGGGCACGCGCGGGAAGCGCTCCTCGGCGCCCACCAGCTCTTCGCAGGCCGCCTGGAGCGCGGCGAGCGCGCCCGACAGGCCCGCCCGGGCGAGGAGGATGGCCGCGTCCCAGAAGCGGCTGTGGGCGATGTTGAGGGACGTGAGCCGGTCGGCGCGTCCGTCGAAGGCGTCGTACACCGCCACGAGCCCCCGCTCGACATGCTGGGCGCTGGGCGCGAGGTGGGGGCTGGGCTCCGATTCCTCTCCGATCGCGCGTGCTGCAACGTGGGCGAGGCGGTGCGCCTGCTCCAGATGCTTCATCCAGGGCGAGGTGGGGTCGGCGGCAGCGAGCGCGGTGTCCATCCTGGAACATCGTTTAGCGCCTTTCGCCTGTGGGGGTCGAGTACCATGCCCTCGGCATGGCGATGACGATCGAGGCGTACGCTGCGGTGATGGCCGAGCTTGCCTCCGCCGGCGAGGCCCGCGCCCGGGTGCTCGCCCGCCACGGCCTCGACGAGTCAAGCTGGGCGGCGATCGATGATCCTTGGCAGGAGGCGCTCTCCGCGGCCCTCGACCCGGAGGACGATGGCGTCCCCGCAATCCTCTCGGCGTACGCCGCCGCCTACGAGGCTGCCCAGCGCGCCCTGGCGCCGCCCATCTCGATCGAACAGTTCGCCCAGGTCACGCGGCTCCTTCAGGCGAGCGGCGACATCGGTGCCGCCCTCGCGAAGGTCGGCGTCACACTGGCCGACTACGTCCGCGGGAGCGCACACTGGAGCCCGCAGCTCGCCGGAGATCCGGAGCTCGAACGCCGGTTCCACGACGTGGTGCTCCACGGACACGCGTGAGACGCGTGCTCTGCGCCGCAGGGCTCAGTTCAGTCGCAGCATCCGCCCAACGATGCGGAAGAGACCCCGCGACGCGGCACTGATCCGGCTGCCCACGACCTCGATGTTGCCGTCGGCACGGAGGCGGATCGCCGCGCTGCCGGCGCGAATGAGCACCTCCTCGTCCCCCTCGATCGCGATCGTCCCTGCCCGGAGGCGTAGCTCGCGGGGGCGCTGGGTCAGGAGCACGCCAACGATGACCGGTCGTTCACCGGCCACGGTCTCCACGAGCACCGCGTCGCCGCTGGCCAGCGCATCGGCCACGACACGAGGATCCACCTCGGGCGCGACAAGCGCGTCGACCGGCCCGGCCTGCCCCCGAAGGGTGAGGGTCGCGTGCTGTCCAGTCACGCCCACCACGCGCGCGGTACGCATCGCGGCCGGCAGCGGAACCACCGCGATGGCCGGCGTGGAGAGGATCTCGTCGAGCGCGAGGCTGCCCGCCGCGGCCGGCGCAGCAACCTCCGCCGCTTCAGCCTCATCCGGCGCGACGGCTTCGGGGGCGGTATTCATTCGACATCCGCCCCGCTGTCGGACGACCCGAGCGCGACCTCGACCAGAGGCGGCTCCGAGGTCGCTCCTACGGCGTCGAACGTGCACGGAAGGCGGGGCATGACCATCGCGTCATCGTAGGCGATCGGCTCCGGTCCGCAACCACGCCGCGACCGTCCCGCGACGCCTCGTGAGACCGAGCAACGCCTTCCCGCCGCGCGGCACCGGGGGACGGCCGGAACCACCGCCCGCTTCGCGTGACCGCGTCCATGACCATGACCATGACGGGTGCCCAGGAGGCGGTAGCGCTTACAGAAGCCGGTGGCCTCCCGCCCAGGCACTGCATCGGCTGGGCTCGCGAGGGAGCCCCGAGCTGGTCACGCTTCCGCGTCACAACGAGCCCATCCGATGGGGGGCGAGATGGGCGAGTTGACGGCGCCGTGAACACGCAACGCACGACCCTGAACGTCATCCTCCAGCGCCTCAGTCGGGTGCGCCGCCGGTACACCTGGCACGGGCTACCAGGTGGCGCCGGCCACGGAGCAGCGGCTCGCCACGGTCCGCGCTATGGCTTGGGCTGCGCCGTGCGGGAAGGGGGCGAAGTCTGACGGGTGCTCGGCTGTGCGCGAGGGATGGCTGTTCCCGACGTGGTAGGGGGAGCCACCGCCGAGGTGAGGGAAGCAGACGGGTTGGCCTGAGCAGACACGGCTCCCGACGCTGGCACCCGCTCGAGTACGCCTCCGCTCGCCCCAAAGAGCAGCCATGCGGCGAGCACGACGGCGACGAGCGCGCCGGCGACTGCGACGGCGGGCAATGCGCGACGTGGTGTGGTTGGACGCGTCACCCTGCTCTCCACCGGGATGCCGGTCGACCCACGCTCGCCTGGCGACGAGGCCTCCCCGTCCATCGGAAGGGTCCCCGCGAGGGCCTCTCTCGTCGCACGGTGGCGGTCCAGAGTCATCGGCGCGCTGGGTTCGTTCATCGGTAGCGTGCTTGCGAGTTGCTCTCTCGCCGTCCGAGACTCGCGTGCGCCACGATCATCCAGCGGCAGCGTCGCCGCCAGCGGCGAGCCGCGGAACGGCGTTCCCATGGAGATGGGCAGGAGCTCGGTTCGCGCCCCGGGCACCTCGACCCTGGATGCACGAGGCACCTGTGCGTCGCGTGCTCTCGCCTCCGCGACCGGCATCGCTTGGGTCCGGCCGCTCGTTGCGGCAGACGGCTCGGGCGGCAAGCGTGGCGTCGGAGGAAGCACCGCGTCGCGCGCGGCCTCTCCGCGAGCCGGGTCCATGGCTGGCAGAGCGGCGGTCGGCGCAAGTACCGGATCTTTGCTCGGCAGCACCTCGAGTGCCGCCTTGCGCAGGTAAAACGTTAGAATACGCAGCTCAGCATCCAAATCGTTCGCGAGCTCGAGCATGCTCGACTGCCGGGTACCCGGATCCGTTGCAAGCGCGCGATGCACGATCCACTCGAGGCGAGGCGTGACCTCTTTCGCGAGCTCGCGGAGTCGTCGAGGCCGCTTCCCGCTGAGCTGCCACATGACCACGTCGTGCACGTTTTTCGGGTTATATCCCATCGGATGCACACCACCGAGCGCCTGGTAGAGAATGACTCCCATGGAGTAGACATCGGTGCGCACGTCGGCATCCACGTGCTTGAGCCGCTCGGGCGCCATGAAGAGGGCCGTGCCGAGACCTTGCTCGCTCGTCGTGCGGACTCCGCAGCCCTGCAATTTGGCTACGCCGAAGTCGATCACCTTCACGGCATCGGAGTCGGTGATCAGGATGTTTGAAGGCTTGAGATCGCGGTGAATGATGCCATGCTTGTGTGCCGCTTCCATGCCATGGCAAGCGTCGCGAATCCACCTGACGATGTCTTCGATGGGAACGAAGCCGTTAAACCGCGCGATCCTCTGGAGCAGCGACATCCCCGCGACATATTCCAGAATCAAGTAGAGGCGGTCGTGGAACACCGCGGACCGGAAAAGGCGGACCACGT
>Ga0302267_10004661_pt1 | contig 14901 bp, 15 predicted proteins | sample III_Bog_E1_3_FD_194555 | JGI IMG/M metagenome (GOLD analysis project Ga0302267, IMG submission 194555) | Peat permafrost microbial communities from Stordalen Mire near Abisko, Sweden - III_Bog_E1_3 | ecosystem: Environmental > Terrestrial > Soil > Wetlands > Peat | place: Sweden: Abisko... | reverse complement strand
TTATCTATCGCAAAGCGAATTCCCCCTAACCTTCGGTCTGGGAAAGCCCGGAAATGAGAAATTCGTAAACCTGGAAATCCTATGGCCCAACGGCGGAAAAGAATCGATTCCTCATGTTGCCGCCAACCAGTTCATTACGATTAAGGAAGGCGCAGGCATTCTCTCCTCAAAGCCGATTTCGTTTACTCCGCCAATCTCGGAAACTCCAGTGAACAAATAGAATCATCAACCAACTGCAATTCGAAAGATTGCAACTAGAACCCGCATCGACGAATCATCTCGAAAATATCTTCACGGCTTGCACCGAGCTTCGCTCTCGAATCAACAAGATCTTCCGCATACGCTGGATACCAATTTCGGCGCGCGCTGCGTCCCAGGCCCGCAACATTGATCGGTTCGATCGCGTTCTGAACGTCTTTGATCAGCCGGTTTGATTCATCTTTCGACAACTGATGGCAGGAACGTTCAATCAGCCGCGCATAAGCAGGACCGAAAGCCGGATCATCGCAGAGCAAGAATGATTTAGCCAGATGCGGCTTCCCGAGCCTTCGCGCAGTTTCAGAAAAGCTGGCCGCAGCAAAATAAAGCAGTGTCAACGCGACAAAAACCGGGAAGTTGCTCATGTTCTCGTAGAGCGCCCCGATGAGGCGCGCAGTTACAGTCAACTCGCGATCCGTTTGCGCCGTGTAGGCTCGTAATTGCTCGGTGAAGTGCTGCGCACCCCAGTCTCGCTGAATGATCTCAGCGAGGCGGCTGACTCCGAGCAGCGTCAGCGGAATGCCCGTAGAAAGCAATGGATCAACAAATCCAGCAGCCGACGGGAGCAACGCCCACCTCTCGCCAGCCACTTCAGATGACCGAAAAGCCATACGTGGCATATGCACAAATGGCCGCATGGCCCGGGCCTCTGCAAACTGCTCTTTCAAAGCCGGAATCATATCGACGACTCGACTCCACGCTTCCGCTCCATCGCTGAAACGCAACCGCGAAGCCAACTCATCTGTTGCCGCAACACCTGCACTGGTCACACCGTTATTGAATTGAAGCACCCAGACCCACCCGCCATCAAAGACATGGTGCACCGCGGCATCGTCAATCGGATACGGCGGCGACCCATCGATTCGGCTCCATGAAGTCCCTTCGAGTCGGCTCACTCCTGTGAAATGGCTGTAGAGGCCCTGCGTACGCGGATAGTCCGGCAGTGCAAGTTCGCGGAGCCCAAGCGCGTGATACAGAAATCCCCGAGGACCCGTCGCATCAACGACAAACCTGGCGTGAAACTGCACTGCATGCCCGTCCCGCTCGCCTTCTAGCGTGACCTCTTCGCCCCCATCGCGAAATCGTCTTAGTGCGACTCGATCCACATATTCGACGCCGAGTCTCTGCGCCTCACGCACAAGCAGGTGGTCAAAATCAGCCCGGTACCAATGCGTGTCCGCAATCTCGTCGCGCGGACTCGCTGCCACCAACAACTGATCTTGACGCTCGTTATCACCGGAAGATGACGCGCCCAACACATGATGATGAAAGGTGAACCCGCGTTTGAGGCCACAGGCAATCTCCGGGTAAGATCGCTGCCAGCTGCCCCACTTTGCAAGCGGCCTCAGTTCAGTTAATCCATAACGAATCGTCAGTTCTTCCAGCAGCAGATTCGAAAGTGGCGTCGACGACTCTCCGATCACGTTGCGCGGATGAGTTCCCTTTTCAATCAGGATGACAGACCGCCCCAACTTCCGCGCAATCATCGCCAGCAGCGAACCAGCGAACCCGGACCCAACAACCGCAATGTCGTAAATCTCGCTCAGCTCAAGCCTCCGCAACGCTCGCAGGGTACCGGCGGCATCGCGCATTGCTGAAAATTCATCGCATGTAGTCTGGCGATTCGGAGTTCAGTGCAAATCTCGCACGATGCGGTTTTCCTAACATCCCATAGGTCCGCAAATACTCTCCCCTTCTTCATCGCGATCCCATGCGCCAATGCAGCTTCCAGCGTCGCCAGCTTCGGCGGCGAAAAAAGTCCCGCCCCTGCCAGCTCTTCCATCGCCCCATTGCCGCCGCGGGTCGGGATCAGAGTAGCAGCCGTCGCGCCACAATCGAACGCAAACTCCAGCGATCGCGCAGCCCATTCAAGCGCTTCCTCTTCTTCCATGAAAGGTGGCCTCACAAGAATGAAAACACGCAAGTCTATATTGTTGTTCCCGAGAAACTGCGCTGCATGTTCGAATTGCTTCAGGCTCATGCGCTTATTCAGCCGCTCAAGGATTTCAGGATGCGCCGTCTCCAGTCCCATCGCAACTTCAAGCCTGCCTGCAATTCGGTCGTTAAAGTTGATACAAGTTTCGCCGACAAGGGCCGGATGACACTCGACGATCACCCGTTCGAATCCGGCCACACGCTCCGCGATTGCCGCATGATCCGCCACGGGAATGGCCTTCGGGTCAAAGAAACTTCCGCTGTTATAAAGCTTGATCTGCCGCGCCACACCGAGCCGCTGCAAGGCATAGTCAATTTGCTTTGGAATGGCTCCGACGGGCACGCTCTCAGTCAGCGTATTTCGCCATAGATCGCACATCAGGCAACGCCATGGGCACTCACGATTCGTCAGGAAGATCGTCGCCACCGGCACAATTTCGCCCGACGCGGCGCGCTCATCCTCCACAACAAACGCGTAAGGCCGGAGCGGATCCATGACGTTCCGCTCAGGCCTGCGCGCAACAATCCACGCATCTCGCTCCGCGGCGCTCGCAGGAAAGGAGGTCAGCGAAGGATGCTTCATTGGTAGAGGGACAAGAACTGTTTTCTGTAGTCCGCTTCGAGATATGGCAAACGGCGGTGCAGCGACTCCTCTGACACCGCGCCATGTTGAAAGCGACGCTTCGGAAACACCGGCATTTCCAAACCAGTAACAGCCTTGACTCCGCGCGACACAATCTCGCCCTTCAAATCATAAAGGCGGTTCACATCGTACTCGGTCAAATCAATGAACGGAATCGCCTCCGCTACGGCAATCACGTTCGGCCGGGTAAAGGGGCTGAAGCCCTGGAATCCATGATGCCGCGCAGTTGCATAGGTGCGTGAATACGATCGGCTCAGACCGCCGCTGTACGTCAAGGAATGCTTGATCTTCCCAACTCCCCAGCCCTCCTGGTAGAGCATCGGGTTATTTATCACGCTGCGAATCGTAAGCTCGGGGTTCTCCTCGATCGGGTAATCCTTCAGATTCTCGTCTCCGCCGTCGCCATCGATCAGGCACCGCCAGTCAGGATAACGAGCGCGAATGCCCCGTCCAAGTGCAAGCGCCATGGTAGCCGATTCAATATCGAGGGGCTTGTAGTCTTCAACCACTCGAATCGTCGCGTTCGCATCCAGCGCGGAAGCGTCTGCCTCAATCGGCTCCAGAAACATCGAGAGTCCCAGCCGTTCAAGAAACGTCCGCGCCTGCTGCAGGTCGGGACCATCCCCGAGATCGAGAACAAAGGCCTTCAGCCTCGCAGGGCTCATTCCAAGTGTCCGCATGACGTGGTAGGTCGTGAGGAAGACACTTCCGCTGTCAATGCCCCCGGAGAAACAGACACCAATCGGCTCTTGCGGTGGAATCGCCCGTAGCCATCGCGCAATCTCTTCAGCCAACGCTGCAATGTATGTCTTGCCGATGACATTTAGATCAGTTGGCAGAGTTCCGGATGCGGGCGTGAAAAATCGCGCGTACACCGGGTCAGGATCGGGGCAGCCCACAAGCTGCAATTCCACGACGTGATGCGCCGGCACCATGCGCGTATAACTCGGGTGAAACTGCCCGGCGAGCCCCTCAGCCTTGAGCCATCCGAATATCGTGTCCACCCGGGATGCGACGATAAGCGCTGGGCCCTCCTGTCGCTTGGCTAGAAAATACCGCATTGGCCTATCCAGGGAACGCGCCATCCGCACCGTCTTGCCAGCCTTTGCGAGAAGCGCAAACGAGCCTTGTATCTGGAGCACGGACTCGGCCTGCCGATTAAACAGAAGCTCCCGTGCCGCAGCGACGCTCATGTTGTAAATGAGATTTGATTCGGGTTCGGTGAGATCGACAACTCGCTCAATATAATGGTCCACAGGTTTCCTCAACGACATTCAACCGCTAAAGAGAGTTTACCGTGCGCGACAATGAACGCGCTGCCGCAGTTTGCCGTGTTCGTCAGGAACGAATTCGACAACAACGTCCTAAGAGCAAAAGGGCTTCCAATGCACTGATCGACAATTTCCCATCTTCAACTCAATAAGTTCGAAGCCATTCTCAACCGACTGGTTAAGCAATCAGACCCCCTGGGCGGGTCAAAGCATTTGGGCTAGTGCATTCGCGAAGCATCAGTCCAAGTCAGCGACGAAGCCATTCGAGTATAACGTTCTGTTGACGCCGGAACGCCGTCACTTTGGGTGACCTCGGCGGGCAACAGAAGCCATCGATCGCGCCTGTCAAACCCGTACCCGCAGGCTGTGACTTTTAGCGAGGGTTGGTAACCTATTCTGACATTCCCCGGATGGATGGATTATAAGCCGAGGCTGGGAGGCCGGTGTCAAGGCTCCACGACCGCGAACGCGGCGCGCGCAGCGCGGCCTTGACACCGGCCGGGCCTCGGCTATCCGAGCCTTCACTGATAATCAGATACGAGAAGCATACGAGCGACAGAAAGGTTTCTGCCCGGTTTGCAACAAACATTACGAGATTGAAGGCATGGAAGGGGACCATATCACCCCTTGGCATCTAGGCTGGAAAACAATAGCCAGCAACTGTCAGATGCTCTGCAAGGAAGATAACCGGCTCAAGTCTGGGATATAGGTGTTCCTGTGCCTCATCATTCCCACCGCAGTCATCTGTGTGGTGGCGTTGATTGTGGGAAGGTGAGGGCGGAGCTCAAGTTGGCAACCCACCGGATTTAGCCGCCGGAATTGGACCACTAAGAACATTCTTCAGTCGCACACGGTCCCCTTGTCTCCATGCGTCGATCAGAAGTTTCCCCTTATCGCTGATGTTGACTGCGTAGCTGGCCAGCATCCAGTTGTTATGTGCCTTCAGTTCTACTGAGGCTAAGCCAGCAGTTACAAGCCGCGAAAAATGGAGTAGACCGTCTCCAGACACGAGAAGGAAATCTCTTTCAATCTGGCCCAAGAACAGAAGTCGGTCTATAGCTTCGAGATCGAATGCGCGCCCAATTGCAACCAACATTGCTTTGTACGCGTATATCGAGTCGGAGGAGATTGTGCCTCGGTGGTAGAGTGCGTGGTCGGATGGACAAAGTGCGATCAAATTAGCCGGGTCGTCTCCGCCGCCATCTTTTACTTGGTAAATATGATGCAAATCTAGTGCCAGTATTTGCCGGCATGTGGGGACAGCACAACGGTATCCAGACTCCGTGAGCACAGCGGTCCGGGTTTGTACCGAGAGATTCTTCCGCTCAATCGGCTTCTTGCCTTTTGCCTTCCCAGCCATGGCACCTTCGAATCAACACGAATCAGATCGGACACATATTTTCATCGCCTGCGGGCGCAAAGGAAGCTAGGAGTCCAAAATCTCCCTGATTGTCTTTTTTGGGAGCCTCTTGAAGAGGTTACTCCACACAAAAGTCTGCGTGCCAGCGTCATCAAGGTACTGCCGAATCAGATCAGCTTCGCGTAGTGGAGTAAGGTGATAGTCGAGCGCCTGTGCACTCGCAAAGTGGAATTTCGCAATAAGCTTCTCCCGCGTCTGCGGAGCTTCGCACTCCTTCATAATTTGCTTGCCCTTGGCTGTCGTGAGGTATTCCTTAACAAAGGCCTCCACAACCGTCTTATTCGAGATGCTGGCGATTGTCTCAAGCGCACCCAACCGCTCTTTGATTTCTATCAATTCCGCCTTAATTTGATCTGACGAAACCTCGAGCTGAACAGTAGCGTTCGCTGGCTTGCTTTTCATTTCTTTAGTGTTCGCTGTTTTGGATTTCATTTCTTTTTCCGCTCAACCGGCTGCTCGCTGACGCCGATCAAGCCGAAATCGTTCAGATCAAACAACCTGACGCGCTTTTTGTCGTCTCTTGACTCCATTAGCCCCATCGCTGTGCACCGCTGGGCTTGTAGGCTTTGAGCACTAACCCAGCGATAATGGCCGGATGCCCGTCGCGAATGCGTTCACCTGCGTGTTGTGGGCACTGTGCAATACCGTCAATGACCAAGATCGCTTGGTCCCTGCAGTTTTCGCACTGCCTGGTTTGGACTGGAATTTCTACTTTTGCGTGCATGGCTACTGGCATTTCTAGCATCTCCTTTGAGTGTAAGCCACTAAGAAATCCTAATCCTGAAACGCTCCGAAATACAAATGGTGGCCCTAAACGGAAAAGGGGCAGATTTCTCCACCCGTAATCCACACCCGTATTTTGCTCGTATTACCCGTACAAGACGACGTTAGGCAGCCTTCTACGTCTTGTAAGTTGTTGGTTTCATTGAAACTCGGTCTCTTTTAAGGCGTGGGTCCTGGGTTCGAGCCCCAGCGAGCTCACCATTCATAATAAACGACTTAATCTAATGTGAGTGGACATCCAAAAAGGCTGCTGTGATACGAAAGTGATACATCGATATGTTCTGCGGAAATGTAGAGGGTTTCGAATGTGTGTTTGTGGTGTTGCACTGAGTCGCACGCGCTCGCATTGAATTGCACATAGTTTGCATTCCGCGCCGATTGTACGGAAAATCAATTCGCAGGGACTTAGGCTTTTCCTCATTGAATGTCGCCTGAAGCCATCGATTTCGCATTCCGAATCCGATGGCTTCAGGCGACGTCACTTCAAACGCCTTCTGGCGTCTTCCCTCTTCGATCGGTTCCAATCTCAATCTGCACGTGGATTCGGGCCGCATTGATCCGTCCCGTGAATGCCGTTCTGACGCCCGAGCAATCGGCATCCTCGCGAATTGCTGCGCCGGCAAACGAGGCAGGATAGATGACGATGGCGTCATTCGGAATGTCCAGCTGGGCGACCTCCTTTATGAGTTGCAGAATCGCGTCAATCTCATTGGCCGTCCGTCCTAGCCGGTCGACGTCCATCGTGGGTCGCGTGATTGGCGCCTGCCAGGTGCTGAGCAACAGCGCGCCTTTCAATAGGAACTCTCCGCCTCCAGATATGCTCGCATGAAACGCTTGACGCGGCACACGTTCGCGTGTCGCTCAAGCTGATCCACTTTCATGCGGCATCGCCTGCGATATAGGTTAAGCGCCACCACACATACCCTCGATGCCAAGCTTGTTGGAATACTTAAAGCAGCCGGCGACCGTCTATTCCGGCAAATCAACGCAAACCTTCGAATAATCCAGCGTCAACATGATTCTCTGCGCTCTGCTCGTAGGAATCTATGTGATTCGATAAGTGTGTGATTACAAAAAACACCAACCATTCGACCCGCCATAGAGCCCGCGCCTGTTCTCGACCGCTCTGAAACGGAGGATGAAGATTGCAGTGACGATCTTTCAGAGCCAGGAATGCGTGACGCCTTCCGCACAGACATCTCACGAATCTCGCTTGCTATTTGCGGCATGGTCGAATTGAACGTCGATCCTGGATTTTTTGGGCGAGGTGCATTGCTGCGTATGCCCGCCATGGGCGCCACCGTTCAGCCTCGGCTAGCGCCTCTGCGCAAGACAAGTTTGGCCTCAAGCCGGAGAGACAACGCCTTGACTCGAATTCATTCGATGGAAACGCGTCAGGTTCTCCGAAGGCTCGCATTGCGATATAGTTCGCCATGCTTTCATTGATGCCACCGATCGCTCCCAGTTTAGAAACTACTTGTTCCAGCGTCCTGGACGTGGCAAAGCTGAGATTTCTGCCAATGGTGGAGGAGGTGAGCTTGCGCATGGTGTTGGCGCAATCATGGCTGATGCCAGCCTTTGACAGATCGGCATGGGCAAGGACATCTGGTCGAGGGAATAGATACTGCAGACCGCGAATCGGAGAATCCACGGGGGTTCCGAACATCCGGACAAACCGAGCCACCAACCGCCTTGGGCCGCTCTTTGTAAGCTTTTGTCCGAGGACGGCAAGCGCGGCTGCTTCGAATCCGTCCCACACTCCGGGCACCCTGAGTCCAGGACGCAGTTTGATAAGTGCCCGGAGTTTTGGGTCACTGGATAAATGGCTGGCGATCTGAATCGGATCGGCACTCAGGTCGAAGATGCGGCGGACCCGCTCGACCGCCTGCGCCAACCCTTCATAGCTGGCCGTTTGAAGGTGAACAATAAGCCGGGATCTGGCTCCATCCGGTCTGACAGTTAGAATCCCCGGAACTCCGCCGACCTCGATCGTTCGCTGGTACGAGTCGTCTAAGACGAGCTCAACCCCGGGAATCGCCCTCGATTTCAGAAATGCAATCAACCTGGTCCAATCGAAGGGCCGTCGATAGGGAAGGCGAAGTTCCAGCCCGCCTTGACGGGCCTTGGGTCTCGATCCATCTACGGCACGGCGCAGTTCACTTGGAGACTGTCCGGTCGACAAACGGATTGCATGATTGAACTCCCGAATGCTTTTGAATCCCGAGCCAAACGCAATCTGGGCCATGGGGAGCCCCGATTCATCGATAAGCTTTCTCGCCAGATGAACCCGGTGCGTCGTTGCGATCTTAAGTGGGGACGCACCGAGGTGCTGCACGAAGAGACGGCGCAACTGGCGCGAGCCGATTCCTAGCCGTTCAGCCAGTTCCTCCACGCCTCCATCGTTCAAAGCTCCCTCCAAAATCAGTCGAAAGGCGCGCGACACCACGGCGGACGTGCCGACCCACGCAGGCGTACCGGGTGCTGCCTGCGGCTGACAACGCTTGCAAGGACGGAAACCGGCCGACTCGGCAGCCGCGGCGCAGGCGAACAGGAGAATGTTCTTTGGCTTTGCAGGGGGAACCGGACAGATGTTTCGGCAATAGAGTCCGGTGGTAGTTGCACCTGCAAAGAATCGTCCATCGAAGCGCGGATCGCGGCTATGGATGGCCTGCCAGCAAATGGCGGTGTCAAGCCCATCCTCGCCTCTTACCGCACGCAGACGAGTGCGAATCGACCCCGAAGCCGGAATCAAGCCAGGATCCATCATTGGTCGCATCTCCTTCGCAACAATCGAGCCTACGTCCGCAATGATAGGAGCGTACTTATAAAGACGATATAAGAGTCGCTGGCAAGTTTCGGACATGACGAACGTTTGCCAAGCCACTGTGTCCGAAAGTTGCCAGCCAGGATTCGTGGAGCGGCTAGATTCTAAGCAGGACTAGCGAGAGAGGAAACAAGATGGCGTTTCTCAAGAGATTTTTCCTGAAACGTAAAGTGTCGAGGGATCGAAAGGCCATCGAGAGTGCTTTGGACCTTCACCGCCGGGGCGAAGTACGCCGCGATGGTCTGGCTTTAACTCAAGCATCGCATCGTCTGGAGATCGAATGGCGCGCGCGCGACGTTCACCCGTGGGATCGCGCCTGTGATCCGGGAAAGCGAGAGTCTCTTTTCGCCGAACAGTTCTTCGCGGATACAGATGCAGCGCTTTCCGGTCTGTTCGACGAAATGCCAGAAATAGATGTGATTGAGTTCAGGGTGATTCATCCGGACTCCGGCCAGCGGATTCTATCCGGTACCGTGGTACGCAAAGATCGAGTGCCGGGCACTCGAGGTTTCTCAGCGAGGACCAGGCTTTGGCACAGAGGCGTCACGCTCACGTTCATTGTCACCGTGGTTCTCGCGCTGGGCTCAGGCGCCAGATGTGCCCAGTCGCAAATTGCCAAGACAGGTCCGGAGTCCGATGCCTCCAATACAAGCACCGACCTCTTCATCATGGTCGGATCGGACTTCGATCGTCCCGGCCTTCTTCCTCGCGCAAATTACAATATCGGAATTGGTCACACTTTTGGCTTCCTGAAGAAGGATCCGATTGGAGACGAGTTGACCTTCGGTTATACCTATGAGAACGCCGGGACCCATGGGTTCCTCCACAGTGCATATGGAGAGCACACCGAGTCCGCAGGAGTTATGAAGAACTTCTCGTTACCCAGGACAAAGACTTGGACTGGCTACACATGGATACAAAGCGGCATAACAAGTTTTACCGGCAATTCTCACATTCAAAACAGGCTCGATAGCGGTGTTTCCCTGGGAGCGATCGCTCATTTCAATAACAACAACTCACTCTGGCTGCAGGAGAGCTACAGCAAGGTCGTTACAGTCTCTTGGTACACGACTTCGTCCATTGGCTACACATACAGTTGGTGAAGACATCGCGCCGCCGGAAACTCGATATCAGATTTCTGGAATCTGTTCTCTGAACCTGTAACCGACGTAAGCATCCGTCAACAAGTATTGCGGATTGCGCGGATCGTCTTCTATCTTCTTGCGCAGTTGGCGGACAAACGTTCGCAGATACTCAAGTTCATTTCCATACTCCGGCCCCCACACGGACTTTAACAAGCGCGCGTGTGGAATGGGCTCACCTGCATGCATCATCAGATAATGAAGAACCTCGAATTCCTTCGGCGTCAGATGAATCGAACGACCGCGCTTCTGCACTCTGTATTTCACAGGGTCAAGCTCAAGCTCGCCGTGGCGGATCGGCGAATCGCGATTTGCGTCCTCGGCACTCCGCCTTCGGACGGCCGAACGCAATCGCGCCGTCAACTCCCGAACCTGAAATGGCTTCGTAATGTAATCGTCCGCGCCGGCATCAAGCGCCAGGACTTTGTCGTCCTCGCTGTCCATAACGCTCAACATCAAGATGGGTAGCCGTGCCACCGCGCGACGGATGCATCGGCAAGCTTCAACACCCCCCATGCCCGGCATATCGACATCCAATAGGACAGCATCGAACCAATTTACCCGGCAAAGCGAGAGAGCCTCCTCGCCTCGGGCTGCTTCGACGATTGTGAAGCCCATTCCCGATAAGGTCACGCGCAATGCTCGTCGCGTGGAGCTATCGTCGTCCACAACAAGAATCGTACCCTGGCCTTCAGTCGACTGCTCGGTCTTCAAAGCGCCCTCCTTGCGTCCGCCGGCAAGGAAAGAAAGAATGTGGTTCCTTCCTTCTCGTCGCTAATCGCCCACACGTGCCCGTGATGAGCTTCCGCGGCCTTCCTCACAACGGAAAGCCCGATTCCTGTGCCAGGAACGGAATCTTTCAAGTCAGGAGAACGGTAAAAACGGTCGAATATCCGCTCCCGGTCCTCAATCCGAATCGTCGATCCAAAGTTATGGACAGAGATGAGAACCTCCGAACGATTCTTCCGTGTTGCAATCTCAATGGGCGTGTCGGGAGTCGAATACTTTCGCGCGTTATCGATGTATTGGGCCAGGATCATCTCCAGCAACGCACGATCAACATTGACCGCCAACCCAGGATCTTCCATCACCAACTGAATCCTCTCCCTTTCCGACTTCTCCGGATGCGCGGCCAGCACATCGAGAACTAGATTCTGTACAACCACACTTTCCGTATTCAGACCAACTTTTTTCGCCTCGAGTTTTGCCGCCTGAAGCAACCGTGTGCACAGCTTATTCAAGCGAACCGCCTCGCCATCGATCAGCATCACTAAGTCTCGTTGCGAATCAGTCAACTCTCCCAGAGCAAGCAATCCCGAACTGGCGGTCTGCACCGCGGTCAAAGGCGTCTTCAGCTCATGCGCCAGTGCATCCATAACTGTTGCACGCAATTGCTCGCCTTTACTGGCATTCTCAGCTCTTTCTTCTTTCTCGATCCATTGGTGACGATCGATGGCAATGGCCGCAAGGGTCGCGAGCGCATCGATCAACAGTGAACTGAGGTTGCCGCGCACAACGAGCGCTCCCACCGGCGTTGATCCGGCAAGCAACACGCGCTCTGCGGTGTGCGATTGCAAGTCATCTCTTTGGACGCCGCGCAGATAGCATTCCTTGGCTATGTTTTCCTCGCCCGTGTTCCACTCGCCCGCTCTGTCCTGGCGACCCAGAGCCATATCGAACACGGCAATTGCCTGCGCACCAAAAATCCGTTGAATCAAGACCACCAATTGCGGGCCGGGCGCCTGCTTCATATCCAACAAAAGTGAGTTTCGGCTCAACTCGTAAAGCTTTTCCATCTCCAGCCGGTGAGTTGCCGCATCTCCTGCACTTCTGCGCTCGCGTGCGGAAAGCCTGCTGATGATGAGTGCCGTTATCACGAATGTACCCATGGACACCCAGTCCTGTGGGTCCTCAATATTGAAAGTGAAAATCGGCGGGGTAAAGTAATAATCCAGGCAGGCCACGGCCGCTAAAGACGTGAGTGTCGCCGGCCAGAAGCCCCCCAAGGTCGCCACTGCTACAACTACAAGCAGATAGAGAAATGCCATCGTCGTCAGATGAACCTGGAAGGCGATTCCGTAAAAGGTCAGCAACCCAAGTCCGACGAATCCGGCGACCCACCGCCCTAGAACACGAAGTCTTGCCATCGGCTCATCCCATCTTGAGACAGTTAGGTCTTCCATCTGAATTGCAGATTGCCCGATAGCGCTTGCTCCGATCATTTAATAGAGCGTATCTTGCAATAAGTGAAGAATCTATAAAGAATGAATCAAATTAACATTAGGTGATTGTAGGGAGTCCGTAATTCTGTTCGGCTCCCTACCTCACATCTTTTCAGATCGGCGCACTGCCATTATGCACGGATGCCGCGCGTTATTCCGCGTTTGCAGGGGCGCTCTGACCTGCCATCCGGCCATACTTTGCTACCAGCGCCCCGTTCTCTGAGGCCTTGTACCTGTAGTACTCGTATAGGTTGCGCGCCGAGTCTACGGGCCGCGGATACTTCGCCAGAGTGCTTACGATGGGCTGGCTGCTCCTCCGATCCAACTCTATCTTCTCCTCCGCGGCAAGTTTCGCATACCGATTCTGCTCCTGCCCATAGTAGCCGGCTAGAACTTTGTATTGCTCCGGGGCGTGGGCATTGAGCGCCAATTCCTTCAATTGCGCTTGAGTGTAATGGGCGTCAGTCTGCGCTGAAGACATCGCGCCTTGTGCCAAACCAACACCGGTGAAAGCGATTGACAAAATACACGTTGCGATCAGTTTCCGGGTCATGAGTTTCTTTCCTCCCATGCTTAGTATTGAAGTAAAAACATGATGGCCGCATGAAGAGAACCATTCGAACGACATAAAACTTCCACATTAAGAGAGTTAACGCCGCTTTGCTGTCTATTTATGGCGATTTGCTCTCTAGATATAAAGAAAATATGAAGACTCATGGTGGCCTAACTGTATGGATAAAGCTGTGCGGCCGCGAAGGTATCTTGCCATATCACCGGCAACCCGCATCCAGCGAATGCCAACTCCCGTCAGGTCGACATGGAAGCCAGACCGTCACGCTAGATTCAGAGTGAGACGGTCGGTCATGCCATTTTCTTAGTAATAGATATCCTTCATGGTTCGTGCGTCTTTGACCATTGCAAGGAACCTGCCGGCCAGCTCACGAATTCGATCGACCTGACGGAAATGCAGTGCCTCCTTTGGCAGCAACTGTCCTCCCAGACCGATAGCGGTTGCGCCAGCAAGAATAAAGTCGCCTGCGGTTGCCTGGTTTACTCCTCCCGTAGCGATCAATGGAATCTGCGGCAGGGGAACTTTTAGAGCTCGAACATATTCGGTGCCGCCGATGTGCCCTGTAGGGAATATCTTGACAAGGTCCGCGCCAGCCTTCCAGGCCGCTATCACCTCCGTAGGCGTCAGCGCTCCTGGAAGAACGACAATGTTGACTTTGTTCGCATAGGCCACCATCTCAGGGACAAACCCTGGGCTCGTCAGAAACCTCGCTCCTGCCTCGACACAGTGTTGCGCGGTCTCCTCATCCAATACCGTTCCTGCGCCTACAGCCATGTCCGGGTACCGCGTCGCCAGGTCGTTGATAACATCCAGTGCGCCTGGCACGGTCATTGTGATCTCGACGACCGGAATGCCTGCTGAGTAGATGGTCTCCGCCGCAAATCGCGCCAGGTCCCGGGACGATACACGCACCGAAGGCAGAATGCCAAACTCTTCAATGCGCGCTCTAACTTCGTGTCTCTTCATCGACTGGCCTCTTCGCACCCGTGAATCGAATAATCCCGCCACTCGTTCGTCCAAACAGAAGCAGCGATCATTGAATCTCCTCGTGTCCCACGGCAAGATTCATTTGGCCAGCGGCCGTCATATACGCGCCGATCAGCTGCAGATAGGCCAGTTGAACCGCGCGGTAGTCGCTCTGCGCGTTGAGAAAGTCCATCAGCGATGCACCTCCATGCTGGTAAGCAAACGTCACAGTGTCGCGAACATAAACCGACTGATCGAGATATTGCGCTTTGTATGGCTTAATCAACGCAATATTGCTGCACACCAATTCGTAGGCATCGTCAACGTCGCTGAAGACCTGCGCCTTGGCTGCTTCGGCAGCTTGCTGGCTTCTGTCGATGTCGATCAGCGTTCGCTTCTTCTCGCCCTGGTTCTTGTCGAATATCCGTAGTGGGATGCTGACGCTGAGGCCGAGTGTCTGGTTGGCGTTCGGGTTATTGGTCGAAGAGTTATAGGTGTACCACGCGCCGAAGGTGGGATCAGTGGAACCGTTGGAGATGGCGAGCTTATGATTGGTTTGCGATTGCTGGATGGTCTGGATCGCTGCCCGGAGGTCCGGCCTGTTGTCGAGCGCAATCCGATGGTAATCGCTCAGGGGCTGGAGTTCTGGACCCAGATCGAAGGTTCCATTTACGTCGAACTGGTCGACCGGAGTGCGATCGTCGAGCAGCAGCAGGAGCTGAATTTTCTGCGTGCGCAAATTGACGATGGCGGTCTCGATCTCAGATTCGTATTGCACGCGCTGAAGCTCGATACGGGCCAAGTCGATTTTGGCAAGGTCGCCTGCATTGAAGCGTGCGCGGCTAATGTCGATGATCTTGTCGTAA
>Ga0302267_10004658_pt1 | contig 14903 bp, 16 predicted proteins | sample III_Bog_E1_3_FD_194555 | JGI IMG/M metagenome (GOLD analysis project Ga0302267, IMG submission 194555) | Peat permafrost microbial communities from Stordalen Mire near Abisko, Sweden - III_Bog_E1_3 | ecosystem: Environmental > Terrestrial > Soil > Wetlands > Peat | place: Sweden: Abisko... | reverse complement strand
CTTCGCCCTCCTGGTCGCCACATCGTTCGTCGCGCTGTGGTTCGGAGGCCACGACCTGATCATGATGATCATCGGCATCCTGGTCCTCGACGTGGGGGTGCAGGGTCTCCAGGTCACCAATCAGTCGGTCATCTACCGACTGGCCCCCGAGGCCCGCAGTCGGATCAACTCCGCCTACATGGTCTGCTACTTCATCGGCGGCGCCCTGGGATCGGCCCTCGGCAGCGCCACCTACGGCCGCTGGCACTGGGCGGGCGTCTGCGTGCTGGGGGCCGGTATCGGAGGGTTCGCGCTGCTGCTGGCGGGGTTGGACGCCGTTCGCGGCGGTGGCCGCCGCAGTGGAGCCGGCCGGAGCGACGTGGATCCGACGTCCTGGTGAGTCCGTCGTGCCCGACGATGGCGCCGGAGTCCTACCAGGCGGCGACCGACGTGCCGAGTGGGCCGGCCGGCAGCGACCAGTGCAGGGGCGCACCGGCCACCGTCACCGGCGGCGGGATCCGTCGGACCCCGCCCCACACCGTGTGCTCGACCGGGTCGGCCGGACGCGGCGCCTCGGGATCGATCCCGTCCCCGACCAGTCCACCCGCGGATCCGACGTCGACCAGCAGACGAGCGATGCGGGCCAGTGACGTCCGCCACCGGCTGCCGGTGCCCTCCGCCCGTCGGCGGGCCAGTCCGGTCAGGGCCGCGGCCGCCAGGAGATAGCCGGTGGCGTGGTCGAGCGCCTGCACGGGCAGCGACACCGGTCGGTCTCCACCGGTGGTGACCATCCCGGCGTGGGCGATTCCCGAGCTCATCTGTACGAGGCTGTCGAACCCCCGACGGGTGGACCAGGGACCCGTCCACCCGTAGGCGTCGAGGCTCACGTCGACCAGTCCCGGTCGGGCGTCATCACGGACGTCGGGTCCGAGGCCGAGCCCCTGGAGGGCGTCGGCGCGGTAGCTGTGGACCAGCACGTCGGCCGAGCCGAGCAGGTCGAGGAACCGGTCCCGGCCTCCAGGGGTGGCGAGGTCGACCCGTGCGCACCGTTTGCCGAGTGTCACCTCGGGGACGACCGCCGGCTCGTCCCACCACGGGGGGTCGATGCGGAGGACGTCGGCCCCCCATCCGGCGAGGAGACGGGTGGCCACCGGCCCCGCCAGTACGCGGGTCAGGTCCAGCACCCGCACCCCGGCCAGCGGACGATCGTCGGGCCCCGCGGTGCCCGCGCTCGGCGCGGTCGAGGTCGACCCCACCTGCAGGAGCGGCTCGGCCGCGACAGCCCGACCCTGGGGGTGCCCGTCCCACTCCCCGACGGATCGCAGGGCCGCCGCCGCTCCGCCTACGGTGACCACGGCCGTCTCGAGCGCGGTCGCCTCCCACCCGGAGACCGCCGCGGCCACCGCGTCGCGGTCCCCGTCGACCCCGAGTACCGACAGGGCGGCATCCCGATGATGTGGCGCGTTGGTGTGGAGCTTGATCCACCCGTCGGCCGTCGCATAGTCGCCGGCCACCGCGTCCCACGGCGAGGGGAGGGTCCACCCCTGTGGCCGGAGCGAGAACCCGAACCAGGCGGAGGCGAGATCCCGGTCGACCAGGACGGCGGGTGCGCTCGCGCCCTCGAGGCCAACCAGTCGGGCGAGTGCGGCACCGGCTGCGGCCACCGACGCCTGGGCGAGGTCGCTCACCGCGAACACCGATGGCAGCGATCCACCGGCAGGCAGCAGGATGTCGGGCGACGGCCCAGGTCCTGCCAGAGCGTTCATGAACTGGGTGAGCATCGGCCGGGCAGCGGACGTCATCGGCCCATCGTGGGCCAGGCCGCGAAGGGCGTCAACCAGGGGACATCGACACCGGTGGTGGGGCGGAACTGCATCAGGGGTAAAGAGACGGCACCGGATGGTCGATAGTGACCGCATGGAGTCGACCGTCCACTTCGATACCGACGACCCCGAGTTCAGCCGGGGCTTCGAGATCGGCATCCTCTGGGAGCGTCTCAGCTCGGACGGGGCATGCCACATGGCGGTCAGCGCCGCCAACGCCGAGATGGTGCTGCGCGTGGCCAAGGCCTTCGACTGCGCGTTCAGCGGCCAGGAGCTGGCCGACGACATGATCTCCGTCGAGCTCTACCGGGTCAGCAGCGACTCCTAGCGCGACGCCACGGGGCCGCCCGGTGGCGCGCAGTCTGCTCAGGAGGCGACGGCGACCGGCCAGTCCGCCACCCGGTCACGGTTGGACCTGGCCGACCGGCGCATGGACCGGATGGTGGCCAGCTGCGCCCCGAGGGAGGTCGGCTGCGGGGCCAGCGATCCCCGATGGCCGTGGACGGTGAACCGGCCGGCACGGACGACGCCGACCAGGGTCAACTGCCGGAGGTCGGCCATGGCGTCGTGCTCCTCGTGGACGAGCACGACGGCGGGACCGTCGCCGACCCCGGGGACCTCGAGGGCGCCGCAGTGTTCGTCCACCGGCTGGTCGACCGGTTGGTCGATCGGGGTGATCCGGGGGAGGCCCTGGGGGTTGATCGTGGTGATCGTCACACGGTCACCACGATCCGTCCGCGTGACGTCCGCCGGGTCGAGCCCGATGACCACCCGGGCGCTGTACCAGGGGAACAGGCACTCGTGGAACGGGATGGCGAGGAACTGCTTCGTCGGCGGGAACTTCTCGATCTCGGCGTCACGGATGTGGGTGTTGAACCAGGCGGGGGGTCCGGTCCACGGCGACGGATGCGGTGGTGGCCAGCTGGATCCCACCGGCCAGGAGGGCCACGTGCGGGTCCCGGCGGACGGCAGCGGCCTTGGCCACGTAGGCCAGCGTGGACGTGACGACCACCTTCCCGTCCACCACGAACGGGGTGACCGGAACGGCGTTGGGCGTGCCGTCCCGACGGACGTAGGCGAAGACGCCGATCGGTGCGTCCGCGACCTTCCGGAGCGGGTCGGTCCCGCCCACGGGGGTGACGTCCCCGGCGTCCGGCACGGTGCGACGCCCGTCCGGTCAGCCGTCGGCCAGCAGCCGGCGGGCGATCACCTTGAGACAGAGCGTCTCGTCGGCGCCCTCGAAGATGGAGAGCACCCGGGCATCCACGAAGTACCGGCTCACCGCGTACTCCTCGGCGTACCCCATGCCGCCGTGGATCTGCAGCGCCTCGCGGGTCACCCACTCCGCGGTGCGGCATACGTAGGCCTTGATCATCGATGCCTCGAGTACGCCCTCACCCTTGGACATCAGATGGGCCACTTCGTAGGCGAACTGCCGGGAGGCCTGGATCAGGACCGCCATGCGGGCCAACTTCACCTTGGTGAGCTCGTAGTCGACGATGGGGGAGCCGAACACGACCCGGTTGCCGGCGTACTCGACCGCGGCCTCGTAGGCGGCCTGCATGAGGCCGACGGCCCGGGCCGCGGTCTGGAGCCGGCCGTTCTCGAACCCCTGCATCTGCAGGTAGAACCCCTTGCCCAGGCCGGCCTCGCCGCCGATGAGGTTGGCGTCGGGGACGAACCACTGCTCGAGCGCCACCTCGTAGGAGTGCATCCCCCGGTAGCCCAGTGTGTCGATGGCCCGACCCTCCATCTTCCCACCCGAGTCGGCCGGCCGGCCGTCCTGGCCGGGCTCCTGGACGAACGTGAATCCGTGGCCGTCGGCCTGGGGCTTCTCGACCAGGAAGATCGACAGGCCTTTGTGGCCCTTGGACCGGTCGGGGTCGGTCCGGGCCAGCAGCAGCAGGACGTTGGCCCGGGCCGCGAACGTGCACCATGTTTTGACGCCGTTGAGGATCCAGCCGCCGTCGACCTTCGTCGCCGGCAGCATCACCCCGGCCACATCGGACCCGAAGTCGGGCTCGGTGACGGCCACCGCGCCGAGGACCTCCGCGGTAGCGAGTTTCGGCAGCCAGTACTGCTTCTGCTCCTCGGTCCCGCCCTTGACGATCGCCCGGGTCAGGATCTCGGGCCGGGTGATCAGGGACCCGCCGGCTCCCAGTGACCCCCAGGTGAGCTCCTCGGTGGCCACCACCATGCTCAGGTAGTCGGCGTCGCCCTCGGCGGCGAAGCCGCCGTACTCCTCGGGCACCGACATGCCGAAGCCACCCATCTCGGCCATGCCCTCGATGATCTCCTCGGGGATGTCCGTGTTGGCCCGGTGGATGTGCTCCGCCCGGGGCCGGATCTGTTCGGCGGCGAACCGGTGGAACGTGTCGCGGACGAGTTCGAAGTCAGGGTCGAGATGGCGGTCGCCCTGGGTCTCGGCCAGGGTGGCCAGGAAGGCCGGGTCGCGGTAGGTGGCGACGAACGACTCCGCCGGGGACATCCAATCGGTGGCCACGCCCCATTCGGCGGAGCGGCCGACGATGCGGGCGGCCAGTTCGGCGAGTGCGTCGGCCACGAAGGCGCAGGCGATACGGGCCTCGGTGTCGCCGTGGGCCCCGTAGGCCAGGACCGATTCGGCGGTGCGCACGGCGGCCGCTGCGTGTGAGACGTCGTAGGCCAGGACCTGGGCGTGGTCGGGCCCACCGGCGGCGCGCAGTGCGGCGATGCCGCTGTCGACGACGGACTTGGCCACGGCCGTGGCATCCGATGCGGCGAGCAGGTCCGGGGCGGGAATCGTGTCGGTGGTCACGGCACAAGAATAACGGCCCACCTGCAGGCCCGGTCCCCCGGTGGAACCGGTGCCTCCGGTCAGCCCCGGGGCACCTGGGCGACCACGGTGACCAGGGGCGGGAGTACCACCGGGTCGTCGCCGGGATCCACGTCGGTGAGGAGCTCGAGGTAGTCGGCCACCGGTCCCGGCCCCGCTCCGGCCGGCGCCTCCGCCCAGGCGTCCACGATCTCCAGGCCGACCCCGCGGGCGAGGGAGGGGAGCAGGGCGCCGACGTCGGGGTGGCGGGCGTCGGGCATGGAGAAGGGTCTGCCGGCGATCCGTCCGGCCGTGGTGACCGGTTCCTGGGCCACCACCCAACCACCCGGTCGTGTGGCCGTGGCCATCCGGCGGAGCACGGCCACCGGGTCGACCACGTGGAGCAGGAGGAACCGGCAGAACGCCAGGTCGACCGGTTCGGGCAGCCGGAGGTCCTCCCCGGCCTGGGTGATGGCCAGGACCTGGCTGTGGGCCGAGGCGGCCTCGGCCACCTCGTCGCGGGTCGTCGGGTCGCTGTCCACCGCGTACACCCTGCCGTCGCGCCCCACGATCTCGGCCAGGGCCACCGTGACGTCGCCACCTCCTGCGCCCACGTCGACACACGTCCATCCCGGGCCGATACCCAGGCGGTCGAGCGCGGTGGCCAACGGCCTCCGGTAGACGTCGTCGCGCAGACCCCGCAGTTCCATGGCGCAACGTTACCGGCGGTCCCCGTCCGGCCCCGTCGTCGCGGGGGCAGGCCCGCGACCGGTAGCCTCACCTCCCGTGAAGGTAACCATGATGTTGTGCGACTCCGCCCAGGTGGCCGACGGCAAGCTCTACGTGCTCGGCGGCGGCTGGAGCATGACCGGACCCGACCCGGTCCCGTCCGCCATCGCCCTCAAGATCGACGTCGGTTGGCACGAGGCGGAGGCCGCCCACCACTGGGAGCTCTACCTGGAGGACGCCGACGGCCGCCCCGTCCTCGTTCCGACGCCCGACGGCGAACACCCGGTGGAGGTGCGCGGCGAGTTCACCGTCGGCCGACCGGTCGACGTACCCGAGGGCTCGCCGGTCGATGTGGCCCTGGCCGTCAACCTCGGTCCCCTTCCGCTCGACCCCGGCACCCGCTACACCTGGCGCATGGCCATCGACGGTGACAGCCACCCTGACTGGGTACTGGCCTTCACCACCCGGCCCGCTCCCGTCCAGGCCTGACTCCGGACCACCCTCCGGCAGGGTCGCAGACCGGTCGCCGGCGTCCACGGTCAGACCGGTTCTGGACTTCCCGGCCCGTACCGGACGACACTGGCGGGCATGACCACGTATGACCGCCCCTTCGGCCGCTACTTCGAGGACTTCACCCCCGGCGACGTCTATCGCCACTGGCCCGGCAAGACCATCACCGAAGCGGACGACCACCTGTTCTGCATGATCACCATGAACCATCATCCGTTGCACACCAACGTGTGGTTCGCCGAGAACGAATCGGTGCAGAAGAAGAACGTGGTGGTGGGCAACCTGGTCTACTCACTCGCCCTCGGTATGAGTGTTCCCGACGTGAGTGGCGCCGCCATCGCCAACCTCGAGGTCGAGTCACTGCTCCACCGGGCCCCGACCTTCCACGGCGACACCATCTACGCGGAGACCCTGGTGATCGACAAGGTCGAGTCGAAGTCACGTGACGACCGGGGCGTCGTCACCGTCGAGACGAAGGCTTTCAACCAGCGGGGCGAGGAGGTGTGCTTCTTCCGTCGCAAGGTGATGGTGTGGAAGGAGGCATTCGCCCCGGCCAGACGACGTCCCTACGGGGATGACGTCTGGGGCTGAGCCCCGACCCGCCGTGACCGGCACCCGTTCACCGACCCGACCAGCGCGGCCGGCGTCCCAGGTCCGGGCCATCGGCGCGGTCATCGAGGCGTGGGGGTCGGCCGACGGGGACTCCCGTCGGCCCGACCTGCCGTGGCGCTCCACCCGGGACCCCTGGGCCGTCCTGGTCAGCGAGACACTCGCCCAGCAGACCCAACTGGCACGGGTGGTCCCTGCGTACCGCCGCTTCCTGGCCGCCTTCCCGACCCCGGGCGCGTGTGCGGCCGCCCCACTGGGCGACGTGCTCCGGGCATGGGAGGGAATGGGGTACAACCGTCGGGCCGTGTACCTCCACGGTGCGGCCCGGGCCATCGTGACCGTGCACGGCGGAACGGTTCCCGACGACCTGGCGCTCCTGTTGGCGCTGCCCGGAGTCGGTCCCTACACGGCACGGGCCGTCCTCGCCTTCGCCTTCGAACGCGACGTGGGTGTGGTCGACACCAACGCCGGACGGGTCATCGCCCGCAGTGTCGCCGGCCGACCTGTCGGAACCGGTGACGCCCAGTCACTGGTGGACTCGATGGTGCCACCCGGGAAGGGATGGTCGTTCGGTCAGGCACTGCTCGATCTGGGGGCGACCGTGTGCACGTCGCGTGCGCCGGCGTGCGCCACCTGCCCGGTCCGCCGCCGCTGTCGGTGGTCGGCCGCGGGGCATCCCGATCCGGACCCGTCCCGAGGGTCGGCCGGCGTCTCGGTGCGGCAGTCCCGGTTCGCGGGTTCGGACCGTCAGGGTCGTGGACGCCTGGTGTCCGCACTGCGCTCGGGACCGGTGCCGTCGACATCCGTGGCCGACGCGGCCGGATGGCCCGACGACCCGCAACGGGCCGAGCGGGTGGCCGCCGGTCTGGTCGCCGAGGGGCTGGCCGTGCGTGGACCGGGAGGATCGCTCCTGCTCCCGTGAGCCGGAGTGCGGTCATCTCGTACCGTCGGGCGGTTGATGGCTACGCTCGGTGCGGCCGCCCGTCCGGGCGGTCTCCTGCGCCGGGGGTGCGGGATGCGATCCTGGGGGAGCGCCATGCGACGACGGACCGGATGGGTGGGCGCGGCGTGTGCCGTGGCGGTGGCGGCGACGGTGCTGGCGTCGTGCGGGGGCTCCTCGTCCTCGTCGAGTCCCACGACCACCGTGCCGGGCAACCCGACCGCCCTGGGCGCCCCCTCCTCCGTGCCCGAATCCGTCATGACCATTCCGACACCGGCCGTCGCCGGTACCCCGGCCAAGTACGACAGCGTGCAGGTCCGGACGTTCGGCAGTGCCACTGCCTCCCACGTCCTGGTGCTCGTCCCGGGCACGAACGGCGGGGCCGGAGACTTCGACCTCGTCGCCCCCTACCTGGTGGACCACGTGCCGGACCTGCAGGTGTGGGCGGAGATGCGGCGGGAAGGCGTGCTCCAGGACGAATCGGTCATCCAGTCGACCCTCGCCGGCAAGACCACCACCCAGCAGATGTTCGACTACTACCTCGGGTGGATCTCGAACCCCAAGATCACCGACCACTACCAGCCCTTGAAGGCCTCCAGCTACGCCTTCGTCGACGACTGGGGGATGGCGGTCGCCATGAACGACCTCCATGCGGTGATCGTCAAGGCCGACGACGGTGGCAAGCGCACGGTGACCCTCGGTGGCCACTCCCTGGGCGGCACCGAGGCGGCCGCGTACGCGGCGTGGGACTTCAACGGCACGGCCGGCTACACCGGTATCAACGGCATCGTGTGCATCGACGGCTGTGCGGGTGCACAGGGCTTCTACGGGACCACCCCGACCATCCCGTCCGTCCAGGCGGAACTGGCCCAGCTCACGACAAAGGGGCCGTGGCTCGACCTGCTGGGAGTCGGACTGCCGTGGGCCACCGGTGCGTTCAGTGAAGTCGGCGCCGTCACCGCCTACAAGGACCCGACCGGTCCGGCCACGACGTTCGAGGACTTCCCCCTGCTGCCGGCCTCGTTCAAGGCCCCGGTGCCGGTGACCAATGCGGCCCAGCTGGGGTACGCCTTCGACTACAAGACCTCCCCTCCCGGCCTCAAGCTGATCCAGGTGCACTCCGGTCACGTGGCGACCACCGGCGACCCGGCCGGCTGGGTCGACGACGGCATCACGCCGATCACCAATGTGGTGGACACCTTCGCCCAGACCCCGCTGGCCGCCGCGGAGTGGTACTACCCCGAGCGCCTGTCGATCGACGCCGGGGCCGCCGCCTCGCTCCAGCAGACCCCGGTCGCCACCTACCTGGGCCTCCGGCTCACCCATACCGCGCAGGTCGACGTCCCGCTCTACGCCTTCCAGACCGCGCTGGGTGGGGCGGACAACGGAGTGGCCGACAGTGCGGAGGCCTACAAGGCCGAGTCCAAGATCCCGAGCGTGACCGTGGTCAGTCGAACGGCGACCTACAGCCACCTCGATCCGCTCCTGGCCGCCTCGGACCAGAACGACTTCCTGAAGACCGTCGTCCCGTGGTTGAAGAAGCTCGACCAGAAGCCGGCAGCCGGGTAGGGCGGTCCCGGTGACCCGGACCGTGACCTATGCGCCGGGGGCGCTCGCCGAGGTGCACGGCTCCGGTGGTGCACCGGTGGTCCTCCTGTGGCACGGGAGCGGCGTGCGGGAACGGGACGTGCTGGCACCCCTGGCCGAATCGATCGCCGGGCACGGGGTCACCGTCGTCGTGCCGGACTGGCAGTCCGACGACCCGGCGACCGGCCGGACCCACCTGATGGCGTCGGTGGCGTTGGCCCTGGACGAGTCCGACGGCGACGACGGTCCTGCGCCGGTGACCCTGGTCGGATGGTCCCTGGGAGCGAACGCCGCCGTGCACGTCGCGCTGCATCCTGAGGTGACCGGTGGGTGGCGCCCGGCCGCAGTGGTGGCCCTGGCCGGCTCCTATGACGAGTCACCCTTCGGCGACGACCCCTTCGCCACCGGGGAACCCGCCACTGTCGGGGGCCTGCGGGTGTCGGTGTTGCACGGCGAGGCGGACACCGTCGTCCCCTTCGACCGTTCGGTGCGTGCAGCCGAACTGCTCAGTGGGTTCGGTTGTCAGGTGTCGCTGCATCTGCTGGACACCGATCACGCCGGCATCGTGGGGACGGTCTACGACCCGTGGCGCAGCCGCTGCGTCCCGACCGAGGACCCGCCGCGTCTGGCGACGCTCGCTGCGGTGGCGGACCGGATCGCCCGCGTCGCGCTCGCCCACCGCTGATCCGTCAGCCGACGTCCGTCAGCAGTCAACCGACGTCCGTCAGCCGTCGAGGAACCGCAGTACGTGGCCGTTGACCACGTCGGGACGCTCCAGGTGGAGGAAATGGCCGGCACCCTCCACCACGACGAATTCCGACCCCGGCGACAGGTGGTCGGTGACCGGGCCGACGACGTCGACGCCCATGCATCCGTCGTCGGCACCGTGCAGGTACAGCGTGGGTTGGGGCGCATCGACCTCGCCCGCGGCCTGGGCCGCTGCCGCCCTCGGGTCATCCGGTGGCGGGGCGAACATGGCGCGGTAGTACCCGATGGCCGCCGAGAGGTTGGCGTCGTCGGCGAGCGCCTCCTTGACCCGGGCCGCGTCCCATGCCCCGTCGTAGCCGGGGGACCAGTCCGCCCACAGCCGGTCGATGAACGCGTGGTCGTCCAGGGAGACGGCGAACTCGGCGAGTGGTGTCTGGAAGAAGAAGACGTACCAGCTGCGTCGGAGCTGTTCATAGGCGAAGAATCCGAACCCCATCGACCTCGCCGGCGGTACGGCCATGGTGACCACCTTCGCCCACCGACCCGGATCGTGGGCGGCGGCCGGATAGGTCAGCAGTGCTCCCCAGTCGTGACCGATGATGACCGCATCGTCCCCGCCGCCCAGTGCCTCGTGGAGGGCACAGGCGTCGAGCGCCAACGTGCCCGTGTCGAAGTGCCCCCCCGGCGGAACCGCCGTCGGTGCATAGCCCCGGAGGAACGGTGCCACGGCGTGGTAGCCGGCGTCGGCCAGTCGGGGTAGGAGATGGCGCCAGGTGTGCGCCGTGTCGGGGAACCCGTGGAGGCACAGTGCGAGCGGACCGTCCTCGGGTCCGTCGGAGAAATAGGCGAATTCGAGCCCGTTGGCCGAGACGGTGCGGAGGTCGCCCTCCGGGCGTGTGCGGTCGTCCATCCGGCGACGGTAGCCGGTGGGCACAGGTGTCGCCGCGACTAGCCTCATCACCCTGTGCGAATCACCTACTTCGGCGTCCGCGGCTCCTGTCCCACCTCCTCCGACCAGCAGCGTCGCTACGGGGGCAACACGTCGTGCGTGCTCGTCGAGGTCGCCGGCGAGCCTCCGCTGGTGCTCGACATGGGTACCGGCCTGCGTGCGCTCGGCCATCAGCTGAATGCGCCGCTGATCGCCGCCGGCAAGCCCCTTCGGGGCAACGCGCTGCTGACCCACCTCCACTACGACCACGTGCTCGGTACACCGTTCTTCCCGCCCATGCGGGATCCGGGCGCCCTGCTCGAGATCTACGGCCCGGCCCAGGCCGACGACACGCTGCAGGCGACGATGGCCGGCATGGTGAAGCCCCCGTTCTTCCCGGTCCACATGGCCGACTTCCGGGGAGAGCTTCGCTACCACGACCTCGGCCCCGACGACGAGTTCGCCCTGGGTGGCATCACCGTCAAGGCGCGGACCATTCCCCACATCGGCACCACCCTCGGGTTCCGTATCGAGGCGGGTGGGGTGGCGATGGCGTACATGCCGGACCACCAGGCCCCGGTCGACCGCACGACGGTCGCCGACGCGGTCATGGAGCTCTGCCAGGACGCCGACCTGTTGATCCACGACTCGCAGTACACCGAGGACGAATTCGTCGAGCTCTTCGACTGGGGGCATTCGACGCCCGCCTACGCCGTGCACGTGGCCACCCAGGCCGGGGTGAAGCGTCTGGACATGTTCCACCACGACCCGAGTCACAACGACCGCCAGATCGACACCATGCTGCGGGCGGCCCGCCAGATCGCCCAGGCCACCGGCAAGGTGGAGGTCAACGCCGCCAAGGAAGGCGGCTCGTTCCAACTCCGGGGTAGGTGAACGTGCCCGAGCACCCGCCGGCGACCCACCCGGCCTTCGACGGCGCCCGCTTCAAGGACGCCATGAGTCGATTCACCACTGGGGTGACCATCGTCTCGGGCGTCGAGGACGGGGAGCCCGTCGGATTCACCTGTCAGAGCTTCGTGTCACTGTCGATCGACCCTCCCTATGTCGCGGTCGCACCGGCCCGGACCTCCACCAGCTGGCCGCGTATCGCCCGGACCGGCAGCTTCTGCGTCAACGTGCTGAGCGAGGCACAGGAGGAGCTGTGCCGCGGCTTCGCGGTATCGGGCGGCCCCAAGTTCGACGGCGTCGACTGGCATCCCGCACCGCACACCGGTTCTCCGGTGATCGACGGTTGCCTGGCGTGGGTCGACTGCCGGCTCGAGCTGGTGCACGATGCCGGTGACCACGAGCTCATCCTCGGGCGGGTGGTCGATCTCGGCGTGGGTGCGGGCGAGCCCCTGCTCTTCTTCCGCAGCCACTTCACTACTGTGTCCCACGACGACCACCGGTCGACCGAAGGGTAGCGAGCATGCCGAAGATCATCGAGTCCGACGTCATCCAGGACGTCATCATCGTGGAGCCCGAGGCGCACGGGGACGAGCGTGGCCGGTTCGTCGAGACCTATCGGCGCAGCTGGTTCCCGCTGGGTCGCGAGATGATCCAGGGCAACCGCTCGACCAAGCAGGCCGGCGCGGTCGTCGGGCTCCACTACCACCTCCACCAGTCGGACTACTGGTACGTCCTGGCCGGAACGGCGCGGGTCGTCCTCCACGATCTGCGCGACGGCTCGCCCACCGACGGCGCCACCCTCTCCCTCGATCTCTCGGGCGATCACGATCGCGGCCTGTTCATCCCGCCGGGGGTGGCCCACGGGTTCGCCTCGCTGACCGATCTCACCCTCTGGTACCTGGTGGACGGCTACTACAACCCGGAGGACGAGCTGGGCGTGGCCTGGGACGACCCGGCCATCGCCGGCGACTGGGGCGTCACCGACCCGGTGCTCTCGAGCCGCGACCAGATCAATCCCCTCAGGTCCGAGATCCCAGCCGGCCGCCAGCCCTACCTCGGTCTGCGCACCTGATCGCCGATCCGGCCACGGCACCGGCACCGTCGAAGGTGCGCGGGGCGACGGCGGGCCGGCCCGCGCCGCCGGGGCGGTCTGGAAGAATCCAGCCATGACCGCCACGCCCGCTGCCCCCGATGCAACGTCCACCCCGTCGTCCGGCCGCCTGGGTTCGCCCGGGACCGGGGTCCTGATCACCGGAGGGGGATCCGGCATCGGGCGGGCGACCGCGGTGGCCCTCGCCGACGTGGGGCGTCCGGTCGCCGTCTGGGACATCGACGGCCCCGGGGCCGAGACGACCGCATCGCAGTGCCGGGCGCTCGGAGTGGCCGCACATGCAGCGGTGGTCGACGTCGCCGACTCGGAGTCGATCGGTGACGCGGTGCGCGGGGCGGCCGACGCGCTCGGATCGCTGGGCGGGTTCGTCCATGCCGCGGGCGTGTCGGGGGCGGCGGCCATCGACGACCTCGACGACACCGTGTGGGACGGGACCCTCGATGTCAACCTGCGGGCAGCTGCGGTGATCTGTCGACACCTCATCGATCCGTTCCGCTCCGCCGGTCCCGGGTCGTCGGTGGTGCTGATCTCCTCGATCGAAGGGCTGTTCGGCAGCGCCATCCTGCCCGCCTACTGTGCGTCGAAGGGTGGCATCCTGGGCCTGATGCGGTCGCTCGCCCAGCGCTTCGCCGTCGAGGGGTTCCGGGTCAACGCGGTCTGCCCCGGTGCGGTGGCCACACCCATGCTCGAACCGGCGTTCGCCTTCCCGGGCTTCCGCGAGCAGATCGAGCAGCGCACACCTCTGCAGCGGATCTCCACCCCGGACGAGATCGCCCGGCCGATCCGCTTCCTCCTGTCCGAGGAGGCGTCATTCATCACCGGCGCCCACCTCACGGTTGACGGCGGCATGACCGCGGTCACCGCCATATGAGGTCGCCACCAGGGACGATGCGACCATCAGGCGTGGCCCTCCGACCTCCCGTGACCGTGTCGCTCTGCCATCACCACCCGATTCGGGGTTGAATAGACCGGATGTGGGCCGTGGCGTTGGTGCTCGTGGTGCTGGTGGTGGTGGCCGTCGTGGTCGCCCTCGTCCGGCGACCCCGGGGTGATGACGTCCACTCGGTGCGGAGCTACAACCACGCCCTGGGCACCCTGGAGCACCTGTCGGAGCAGATCGGACCTCCCACCGTCCGGCCCATCGCCCGCCAGGTGGTGCCGGGAGGTCCCGCCGGGACGCCCGAGCGGGTGGTCCCGCCGGTTCCCGTGCGCGGCACCGACGAGTTCCCCGACCCGGACGCCCCCATCGTGTTCGACGACGCCCGACCGGTGGACCGCACCCGCACGGTGACCACGGGGGACGCGGGCCATTCGCCGAGGAGCGACCGTGCCCAGCGGATGGCCCTGGATTCGATGAACCACCGACGTCGCGGTGGCACGGGGATCGCGGTGGGGGTCATCGTGGTCGCGCTGTTCGTGGCGTTGGCCGTGGTCGGGAGCCACAAGTCCCACGGTGCCGCCCATGCCGCGTCGACCACGACGACCCGGGCGTCGGCTCCGGCAGGACCGACCAGGACCACCCCCACCACCAAGCCCAAGCCCACCCCGACCACCCGACCCACACCGACGACGTTGCCCACCCAGTTCGTGGCCACCACGACGTCCTCGTCGGGGACGGCGGCGGACTACACGCTGCCCAACGCGTCGTTCCAGATCACGGCGACCGGAACCGGCGCATGCTGGGTCGAAGTGGATTCGGCGGCCACCGGCAAGACGGTGTGGGCGGGGGAGCTGTCGGCCGGCACCGTCCAGAACATCCAGGCGTCGGGAGTCACCACGGTCCAGTTCGGCACGCCGACCCTGACCTTGGCCGTCGACACCATCCCGGTGGTCTTCCCGAGCCCGCTGCGCACGCCGTTCATCGCCACCTTCACCCCGTCAGCGGCAGCCGTGGCCGCAGCTCCGACAACCACCACGACGGCCGCCGGGGCCGGGACCACCACCTCCACGACGTCGGCGCCGTAGCTCGGCCCCCGGTCCGAGCGGTCCGGCCTCGAGTCCCCGTCAGTCGGTGGTCGTGTCCGGGTAGGGGAGGAGCGGCGCGTCGGCGATACCGAGCGCATCGAGGATGAATGCGTAGACGAACGCCTCGTCCTTCCAGGCGTCGTAGCGACCCGACGGGCCGCCGTGACCCGCTCCCATCTCGGTCTTCAGCAGCACCCGGTTCTCCGGATTGGCGGCCCGCAGTTTGGCCACCCACTTGGCCGGTTCCCAGAACCCGACCCGGGGGTCGGACAACCCGGCGGTGGCCAGGATGTCCGGGTAACGGACCGGGG
>Ga0302267_10004644_pt1 | contig 14946 bp, 11 predicted proteins | sample III_Bog_E1_3_FD_194555 | JGI IMG/M metagenome (GOLD analysis project Ga0302267, IMG submission 194555) | Peat permafrost microbial communities from Stordalen Mire near Abisko, Sweden - III_Bog_E1_3 | ecosystem: Environmental > Terrestrial > Soil > Wetlands > Peat | place: Sweden: Abisko... | reverse complement strand
CGAATAGTTGAAATGAGGGCAGCCTTGGGGCGGCCCAGGAGCCTTACTCGGTAATCGACCGTGTTCCCGACCTTCGTACAAGGGTCGCCGCGGTCGGTTGCTGACGCAACCGGCCGCGGCGGTACCTGAAACCAAATTCCGGCGGGCGTGTTCCTCTTCACTGGAGTGCAGGCCCATCAGATTTCGATCGCATAAAGCCTGCTGGGGCTGCTTTCCAGTGAATCGGGACACTAGCGCAAGGATTCTGGTTCAGTTCCCGTCACGGCCGGTTGCGCCAGCAACCGACCGGGACGACCCTGATGAAGGTCTGGAACACGAACCTTTACATAGCCAGGGTCCTAGGTTTTGGCGGCCAGGAGCTGGGCCAGCAGCGGCGACCCGACCGGGATCAGGGTCATGGCCGCCTTCCGTCCCAAGAGCTTCTGGGTTTCCAGCACGTTGAACATGGCCTCGGAGACTTCCTTGTCCCGGGAGATCTCCTCCAGGGCCGAGCCGACGATCTGCGGGCGGACCGCCCCGGCCTTGCCGAATTCCACGGCCGCCTGGCGCTCGGCGGTACTGGCGATGATGTTCACCTGGTTCTGGCCGTCCTGTTTGATGCTGGCCGTCACCTGCCGCAGCCGGTTCACCACCTTCGACTCGATCTGCCGGATCATGTCCACGTCGCGGAAATGGACCTTGCGGACGTAGATGCTGCCCAGCTTGTAACCCCATTCGTGGGACAGGGGCGAAACCTCGGTCCGCACGGTCTGGCTCATGGCGTGCCGGTTGCTCAGCATGTCCCCCAGCGGCATGTTGGACAGGCAGCGGACGGTGGAGTTGCTGACGTTCGCCGCCAGGGAGCCGCGGGGGTCGGTGTTCTTGAACAGGAAGGCCACGGGATCGCTAATGAACATTTCGTACCAGATCCCGATGCCCATGGGCGCGCCTTCTTCGGAGTTCACCGGAGAGCTGCGCAGGTACTCCTGGTCCATGCGCATGTCGAGCTCGTAGCATCGGCCGACCCAGTTGACGATGGGAGCCTTGAGCCCGATCTTGAGCCAGAGGAAATGCAGCCCGGGTTCGTCCAGGATGGCGACGACCTTGCCGAACAGCATGTAGACCAGGCAGCGGCGCTCCCGGACGATGGCGTAGAAGCCGACGGCGCGCAGCAGGCCCAGGAAGGCAGGGACCAGGAGGAAGAGGGCGATGAAGGTCAGGGCGGCGCAGATCAGGGTTTCGAGCATCACTTCACCTCCATGATGATGTTGGCTTCCCCGTAGAGCCCCAGGCGGACGTTGCGCACATAGGCGTCCAGGGCGCCGGCCCCGCCGCTGGTCTTCAGCGCCATGATCTGGCCGGCCAGGCGCCGGAGCGGCTCAACTTCGGCCTCGGCCCGGTTGGTTTCGATCTCCACCGCCCGCCGGCTCTGCACGATCTTCTGGTCCGCGGCGGCCTGGGCCAGGCTGATGCTCGAGGAGACTTCGTTGTGGGCCGTGTTGATGGCCGCCAGGGCCGCTTCCACCTCCTGGGGGGGGTCGATGGCGGTGATCAGGGAGGCTTCCAGCTGGATTCCATAGCGGGCCTGGGCCGAGGCGCACTCGCGGTCCATGTGCTCGTTGAGGTCCCTCAGGTTTTTCCGGAGGTCATTGATGGAGATCCCGGTCTGGACCGCCGGGTTGCCCTCCGCGTCCGGCGGGGCCTCGAAGGTGGCGATGCGCTCCCGGAGGATGCTCACGAAGTAGCCCACCACATGGGCGACCGGGTTCTTGACGCCGAAGATATACGAATAGAGGTTCTTTTCGCTGATCTTGAAGCGGATCTGGCCGGTGAGCCCGGTGTTGAGCTGGTCCTTGGTGACCGCGTCCAGGATCCGGCCATCCTGGTTGGCCGAAGGGCTCAGGGGGTCCCAGGCCATGCTCACCGTCTCGGTGGCCACGGACACCTTGTAGACCGTTTCCCACGGCCACTTGAAATAGGGGCCCCCGGGCAGGATCACCCGGACCTGGGGGACCTGGTAGCGCTCCTTCTCTTCCGGGGTCAGCATGTCCGAGACCGGATCATTGGAAGTGGTGAGCCGTTCCACCCGCTCGGCCCGGCCGAACGAGGTCTTCACGGCCCGCTCGTTCTGGTTCACGGTGAAAATCCCAGCCGCCAGATAGCGCACCAGGAACCATACGATGAACCCCAGGGCACAGCCCAGGGGGAGGCCAACCGTCAGATCGGGCATGAGAGTCTCCCTTGATGATGAAAAGTGGTGATGAAGGAATTCTATCGAAGTTCCCGGTATTCGCCAGGAAGCGATCCCGTGCGAACTATTGAGAATGACCTCTGATCTGATTGGGCCTTTTTGGGACTCGAGGTCAGGGCGCTTCGGGCGGCGCCATGGGCAGCAGGATGCGGATCCGCGTCCCCCGGCCCAGGACCGAATCGCACTGGAGAACGCCGTCGTGGCCCTTGGCGATGGCATGGACCATGGCCAGGCCCAGGCCGGTGCCCTTGCCCGGAGCCTTGGTGGTGAAGAAGGGGTCGAAAATGCTCGACCGGATCTGCTCCGGGATCCCGGAACCGGAATCCTCCACCTCCAGGAAGGCATAGGATCCCGGCTCACGCCCCTGGGCTTCGGCTTCGGCGCCGCCCAGCCGTTCCGGGCCCGTGCGCAGCCGGATGATGCCGTCCCCGAGGATGGCGTCCTGGGCGTTGATTCCGAGGTTCATGATCACCTGGATGATCTGCCCCGGATCCACCGAGACCGGGCAAGTCCCTTCGCCCGGAATCACCTCCAGCCGCACCTGAGGCCGGAGCAGGTGGTTCAGCAGCGCTCCCCCCTCTTCCACCAGATCGCGGAGATCCTGGCGGATCCGATGGGTTTCCTGGTTCTTCCGGGCGAAGCCCATGAGTTGGCGGACCAGATCCCGGGACCGCACGCCGGCGCGCTGGATGGTGTCCACCAACTTGCCCTGGGCCGCCGGCAGGGTGGAGGCCTCGAGCATCTCCGCATTGGCCAGGATCACCATGATGTGGTTGTTGAAGTCGTGGCAGAGCCCGCTCACCATGATGCCCGCGGTTTCCGCCTTCTGGCTCAGGATGAGCTGATCCTGCCGGGCATGGATTTCCGACACGTCCTGGAGCACCCCCCGGTACCCTTTGGCACTGCGGGTCAGGGTCCAGCGGGTCCAGACCCAGGCCCCGGCCTGGTGCCGCATCCGGCAGTCGAACCCGGCCGGCTGGCCCGCCCCGCTGGCGGAGCGGGCCGAAAAGAAGCGGTGCACATCGTCCGGGTGGATGAGCTTCTCCACCAGCCCGAGGTCGGATCGAAACGCTTCGGGGCTGTAGCCCAGCACCAGATTGGCCGAATCCCCGAACACCCAGGTTCGCGACGGCAACTCCTGCTTCCAGGGCACCACCCGGGCGGTGCTGGCGGCCTCCAGCAATGACTGCCGTTCCTCGTCGGCCGCCATCCGGGCACGGCGCTCGGCCACCTCGGCCAGGGCCCGGTCCACCACCATGGGCAGGCGCAGCAGGTTGCTCTTCAGCACGTAGTCCGTGGCCCCGCGCCGCAGGCACTCCACGGCGGTCTCCTCGCCCACCGTGCCCGACAGCAGGATGAAGGGCAGCAACGGCCTGGCGGCCCGGCAGAGTTCCAGCGCCGCCAGGCCATCGAAACTCGGCAGGTTGAAGTCGGAGAGGATCAGGTCCAGATCCGGATCCCCGAGCCGGTCGACGAACTCCGCCCGGTTCCTGGCCCACACCAGCCCGCAGGGGTCCCCCGCCGTACCCAGCGCCGCCTCGGCGAGCGTAACGTCCAGTTCCGAGTCTTCGAGGTAGAGGATTTTGAGGGATCGGGTCATGGCTGCACCACGTGCATCGTTCAAGGGGAGGTTGCGGCGATGGGAACCGGGCCAAAGTCAGAGCGGGGAAGCCGGCGGCGGCTCGTTGATGAGCGCCCAGAACACTCCAAGCTGCCCCACGGCCTTGGCGAACTCCGAGAAGTCCACCGGCTTCACGACGTAAGCGTTTACTCCCCATTGGTAGCTGCGGACCATGTCCCCCTCCTCCTTGGATGAGGTGAGCACCACCACCGGCAGGGCCTTCAGGTGCGGGTCGGAGCGGATGGCGCGCAGCACTTCGATGCCGTCCACCTTGGGCAGTTTCAGATCCAGCAGGACCACCGACAAGGCTTGCGCGGCACGACCGGCGTAGGCCCCCTTCCGGAAGAGGTAGTCCAGCGCCTCGGCACCGTCCCTGACCCGGTCCACGCCGTTGGCGAGGCGATACTCCCCGAAGGCGGCCAGGGTCAGTTCCGCGTCATTGTCGCTGTCCTCCACCAGCAGAATCCGATTCCACGGCTTGCCCATCTCACACTCCTTTCAAATCCATGAAAAAGGTGGCCCCGCCGTCCACTTCGCCCACCGCCCACACCCGCCCGCCATGCTTGGCCGCCACCCGGGCCACATTGGCGAGACCGATGCCCGTGCCTTCGAATTCGTCCTGCCCATGCAGCCGGCTGAAGACCTTGAACAGCTTTTCCCGGTACTGCATATCGAAACCCACCCCGTTGTCCTCTACGAAGAGGCTGATCCCGGCCTCGGGACGGCTGCCCACCTGGATCCTGGCCTCCGGCCGGCCGCGGGTGAATTTCAGGGCGTTGCCCAGGAGGTTCCGGATCGCCTCCCGGAGCAGGATGGGGTCCCCCGAAACCGTGGGCAGGGGCCCGATTTCCCAGCGCACGGCGCGGCCTTCGCAGCCGCTTCCCAGCTCCGCCCGCACTTCCTGCACCAGGGGGCCCAGCGCGACCGGCTGGCGCTGCAATTCGGCCCGGCCCAATCGGGAATAGCCGAGCAGATCGTCGATGAGGGCGCCCATCCTTTTCGCCGCGCCCTGGATGACATCCAGGTAATGAAGGGCGTTTCCCGGCAGCTTCCCTTCCATGTTCGTGCGCAGCAGCCCCGCGAATCCGTCCACATGCCTTAGCGGCGCCCTCAGGTCATGGGACACGGAAAAAGCGAAGGCTTCCAGTTCCTGGTTGCTGTTCTCCAGGCGGCCATTGAGCTGGAGCACCTCCGCCTCGCCCTGGGCCCGGGCGACCACCTCCCGCTGAAGATGGACCATGGCCCGGGCCAAGGTGAAGCTGGCCATGAGCACCCCGAGGAAGATCAGGATCATCAGGGCGCCCTGTTCCAGCGCGCCGCGCCGGATGCTGGAGCCGGCTTCCTGGTCCAGGGCGTTGATCCGCACCACCTGGGCCTCGATCAGAGACAGCCGGGCCTCCCTGACCCGGTCCATGAGCAATTTGCCCTTGGCCTGCATAATCAGGCCGGCCACGTTCCGATCCCCCTGGCGCACGGCCTGAACCGTCCGGGCCAGTTCCTGCAGTTTGGCCTCGGCCAAGGTTTCCAGGGTGCCCAGGCGCTCCCGTTCGGCCCCGCCCAAGGCGTGGCGCCTCAACTCGGCCAGATCCTTCCGGTATTGCTCACATCCCGCCAGGTAGGGGGCCAGGAATGACTCGTCCCGGGTGATGAGGAAGCCCCGCTGCCCGGTCTCCGCATCCTTCAAGTCCGAGAAGGCCTCCTCTATCAGCCGGAGGACGATCTGGGCGTCCTGGCGCTGACCTTGGAATGCAGAAGTCCTCCGGGCGCTCTGGAAGGTCAAGCCTGCCCCGACCAGGAGGGCAAGCAGGATGCCGACGCTGGCCAATACCAGTTTTTTCATAGTCATGGCCTACCCCGGTCGCCCTAAGGGCCCCATCTGGATTAGATACCTGCCAGCGGGACGGGTCAATGGGATTTACAACACTCGCCGAGCAGCCTGCCTGGGAAATCGAAGGTGTTCCAGACTTTCGCCGGGGGTCGCTGCGGTCGGTTGGATAGGGATCAGGGCCCCCAGAAGGGAACCCTGATCGGATATACCTGGAGGGCCGAGGTCAGCCGAGCTTTGCCAACAGGGCCACCGCCGCCGGCGCCGAGGACGCCGGGTTCTGACCCGTGATGAGATTTCCATCGGTAACCACATACGGACCCCAGTCCGGTCCCTTGGAGTAGTTCCCGCCGTTTTCCTTGAGCAGGTCCTCCACCAGGAACGGCACCACCGCCGTCAGGCCCACCGCCTTTTCCTCCGAATTGCTGAACCCGGTGACCTTCAGCCCCTTGACCAGGGGCTCCCCGGCGGCGGTGCGGACGTGCCGGAACACGCCGGGCGCATGGCAGACCGCCGCCACCGGCTTGCCGGCCGCCAAGGCCGCCTCGATCAACAGGACCGACTGGGGATCCTCGGCCAGGTCCCAGAGCGGGCCGTGGCCCCCGGGGTAGAACACCGCATCGTAGGGCTCCGCCAAGGCTTCGGCCAGTTTCTGGGTGTTGGCCAGGGCCGCCCCGGCGGCGGCATCGGCCCGGAACCGCCGGGTGGCGTCGGTCTGGGAGCCCGGTTCGTCGCTTTTCGGATCCAGGGGCGGCTGCCCCCCCTTGGGGGAGGCGAGGATCAGTTCCGCGCCCGCATCCCGGAACACGTAGTAGGGAGCGGCGAATTCCTCCAGCCAGAACCCGGTTTTCTGGCCGGTGTCGCCCAGCTGGTCATGGGAGGTGAGAACCATCAAAATCTTCATGAAATCTCCTTTGAAGGGGGTCAATGGCTGACCCGAACGACCAGCTTGCCGAAGTTGGCACCCTGGAGCAGGCCGATGAAGGCGGCGGGAGCGTTTTCCAGCCCCTCCACCAGGTCCTCGCGGTATTTGATCTTGCCGGCCCGGACCCAGTCACCCATGGCCTGCTGGAATTCCCCGAACCGGGGGCCGAAGTCGTCGAAGATGATGAAACCCTGCATCTTGATCCGTCTGGTGAGGATGGCCCTCGGCAACAGCCCCAGGCGATCCGGCCCCGGCGGCAGGGTGGTGTCATTGTAGTGGGCGATCAGGCCGCAGACCGGCACCCGGGCCTGCACGTTCAGCAGCGGCAGGACCGCGTCGAACACCGCACCGCCCACATTCTCGAAGTAGACGTCGATGCCGTCCGGGCAGGCCCGGGCCAGCCGCTGGGGCAAATCGCCGGCGCGGTGGTCAATGCAGGCGTCAAATCCCAGTTCTTCGACCACATAGCCGCATTTCCGCGGTCCACCGGCGATACCCACCACCCGGCAACCCTTGAGCTTGGCGATCTGGCCGACCACCGAACCCACCGCACCGCTGGCGGCGGCGACCACGACGGTCTCGCCGGCCTTGGGCTGGCCGATCTCCAGCAGGCCCATGTAGGCGGTGAAGCCGGGCATGCCCAGGATTCCCAGGGCCAGGGAGGGGGGATCGAGCGCCGGATCAAGCTTGGTGAGGCCGGCGCCATCGGACAGGGCATAGCTCTGCCAGCCGCCGTAGGCCAGCACCAGGTCGCCTTCACCAAAGCCCGGGTGCAGGGACGCCTCCACCCGGGCGATGGTGCCACCCCCCATGACCTCGCCGAGCGCCACCGGCGCCGCGTAGGATGGGGCATCGCTCATGCGTCCCCGCATGTAGGGATCCAGGGACAGATACAGGGTGCGCAGCAGCAGCTGTCCCGGCGCCGGCACCGGGACCGGCGCGAACTCCAGCTGGAAGTTTCCGGCGGTGGGTGCCCCGGCCGGACGGGAATGGAGCAGGATTTTCAGGTTGCTGGCCATGGGGCTCACCCCTTGCCGAAGAAAGGGCGGATGGGCGTGGTGGCGTGGGCGGCCCGCAGGTACGGGGCCGGCCAAGGCACGTTGCCGTCGCCCAGGGCCTCGGCGGCATGCAGGGGCCAGCGGGGATCCCGCAACAGTTCCCGTCCCAGCATGACCAGGTCGGCCTGGCCGGTGCGCAGGATGTGCTCGGCCTGGGCCGGCTGGGTGATCATGCCCACGGCGCTGCTGGGCATGCCGCCCTCATGCTTGACCCGCTCCGCGAACCGGGTCTGGTAGCCGGGCCCGACCGGCATCTTGGCGCTGGCCGCGGTGCCCCCGGACGAAACGTCGATGAGGTCCACCCCCAGCGGCTTCAGCCGGCGGGCCAATTCCACCGTCTCATCCGGGTTCCAGCCGCCGTCCACCCAGTCGGTGGCCGAGAGCCGGACCAGCAGGGGCAGATCCTCGGGCCAGACCGAACGCACCGCGCTGGTCACCTCCAGCAGCAACCGGATCCGGTTGTCGAAACTGCCGCCATAGCAATCCTGGCGCTGGTTGCTGAGCGGGGAAAGGAACTGGTGCAGCAGGTAGCCATGGGCGGCATGGATCTCCACCACCTGGAACCCAGCCGTCAGGGCCCGCCGGGCGGCCTGGACGAAGGCCTCGACCAGGGTGCCGATCTGTCCGCCGTCCAGGGCGGTGGGTGCCTGGTGCTGGGGATCGAAGGGGATCGGCGAAGGTCCGACCGTATTCCAGCCGCCTTCGCTGATCGGTACCGTTCCCGGCTTGCCGGCCCAGGGCTTGCGGGTATTGGCCTTGCGTCCGGCATGGGCGAGCTGGATGCCCGCCGCCGCGCCCTGGGCATTGATGAAATGACGGATCCGGCGCAGGGGTTCAATCTGGCCGTCGGACCACAAGCCCAGGTCTTCGGCGGTGATCCGCCCCTCGGGCAGGACCGCGGTCGCTTCGGTAAGCACCAGCCCCGCCCCGCCCTGGGCCAAGCCGCCCAGGTGGACCAGATGCCAGTCGTTGGCCAGCCCGTCCTGGGCGGAGTATTGACACATGGGCGAGACCACGATGCGGTTGGGCAGGGTTACATTGCGTAGATTCAGAGGTTCAAACAGGTAGCTCAACTTATGATCTCCTTGCAGGTTAAAAGCAGCCGGCCAGAACCCGCCGGCTGTCCTCGAGGGTGAGATCCCGGCGTTCGCCCAGGGCGGTCATGCCGTGGTTCTTGAGCTGGGCCACCAGGGTGTCCAGGTTTTCCGGCCCCACGCCGTAGGCCGGCAGACGGGTGGCGATGCCCATGCGCTCGAAAAAGGCCCGGGTGGCGTCGATGGTGGCCTGGATCCGTTCGGCTTCGCTGCCCGCGGTGATGCCCAGGACCCGCGCGCCATACTGGAGCAGCTTGGCGTGCTTGGCCTCCCGGCGTTCCCAGAGGAGGGAAGGCAGCACCACGGCCAGGGTCCGGGCATGGTCGATGCCAAACAGGGCGGTCAGTTCATGGCCGATCATGTGGGTGGCCCAGTCCTGGGGCACGCCGGCCCCGATCAGCCCGTTCAGGGCCAGGGTCGCCGCCCACATGAGGCTGGCCCGCACCTCATAGTCCTGGGGGGCGGCCAGGGCCTTGGGCCCCAGTTCCATCAGGGTCATCAGGAGCCCCTCGGCGAAGCGATCCTGGACCTGGGCCCCGGCGGGGAAGGTCAGGTACTGCTCCATGACGTGGACGAAAGCGTCCACCACCCCGTTGGCGATCTGCTGGGGCGGCAGAGTGAAGGTCTTGGTGGGGTCCAGCACGGAGAACACCGGGAACACTTTGGGGCTGCCGAAGGCCAGCTTGGCCTTTATTTCCCGGCGCATGATGACCGACCCGCTGTTCATTTCCGAGCCGGTGGCGGGCAGGGTAAGGACTGTCCCGAATGGCAGGGCCGAGGCGACGTTGCGCCCGTGCTGGAGCAGGATCTCCCAGGGGTCGCCCGGGAAGGGCACCGCCGCGGCCACGAACTTGGTCCCGTCGATGACCGAACCACCGCCCACCGCCAGCAGGAAATCCACCTTCTCCTGCCGGGCCATGGCCACGGCATTCATCAGATTCTCGTAGGTCGGATTGGGCTCGATGCCGCCGAACTCCCGCACCTCCCGCTGCCCCAGGGCGGTGTGGACCTCCTTCAGGATCCCGTTGGCGATCACGCTGCCCCCGCCATACAGCACCAGCACCCTCGCCTGGGCCGGCACCAGCCGGTCCAACTCCTGAATGCGGCCCTTTCCGAACACGATCCGGGTCGGGTTGAAAAATTCAAAATCTTGCATGACCGATCTCCTTGCCGTCCAGGCTGCCGGTACCGGCCGCCGTCCGTTGGATTCAGTGGACCGGTCGTCTAGCGCCACAAGTAGCCTAGGGCAAAAACCGGCTGTTGAGTTTATAAAGTTATTTAATTCCCAAGATGACTTCAGTCGTGGCCAGGGCCAGGGTCAGGGCGCTGGGGTCCCGGCGCACCTTGGTCAGCAGGCTCGCCCCCAGCCAAAGCTGGTAGAGCGCCTGGGCGGTGGGCGCCGGATCCAGGGCCGGCAGGGAACCGTCGGCCACGCCTTCGGCGACGCAGGCGGCGAGCCGGCCGATGACCCCGTCGGTGCCGCGGTGGAGGGCGGTGCGCATGGGTTCGGAGAGATCCGAGACCTCGGCCCCCAGTTTGACCACCAGGCACTGTTCCTGGCAGGGCCCCTGCTTCTGGATGTCCAGCCAGCGCCTCCAGTAGCGCATCAGCCGTTCCCCGGCCGGGCTTCCGTCGTCCAGGAACAGGGCGTCCAGGGCCTTCAGGTAGGCTGTGAAATAACTCTCCAGCAGGGCTTCCCCGAACTGGTCCTTGGAGCTGAAGTAATAGTAGAAAGAGCCCTTGGGAACCTTTGCCGTGGTCAGCAGTTCCGCCAGGCCCACCGCGGTGAAGCCCTTGCCGAGGATGATGGCCTTGCCGGTATCGAGGATGTGCTGGCGGACGTCGTTCTGGTGGTTGCCCATGGGGGTTATCCTAGGCGTTATTAGACCGGTCGTCTAGATACCTTTCGCCAGGGTCTGGTATTCCAGGAACCTTGGCCCCCGGTAGCCTGATCACTCCGGCTGCCAACGGCGCTAACGGATGATGAAATTCCGGGCCGCCAGCAAGTTCCCCACCGCCACCTCCAAGGCGGTGATGGCCTTGGCGTGGCCGATCTGGGCCGCCAGTTCCTCGTCCCTGGCCTTGTCCAGCTGGGTCATGGCCTCCAGCACCAGGAAATTGGTGGACATGCCGTTCTGGTATTTCTTGCGCTCGACCTCCAGGCTGCGCTCCCGGAAGAGCCGGGTCTTGGCCGAGGCCTTGATCCCCTTCGCTCTTTCTTCCAGGTTGCGCAGGGCCATGCGCACTTCCAGGGTGACAGCCTGCTCCTGGTCGCGCAGGGTGAGCCCGGCGGCGTTCAGATTGGCCCGGGCGGCGGCGCGCTTGGCCTTGGCGGTGCGGTTCTGGAGCGGCACCGAAAAATGGAGCCCCACCTCGTAGCCGGGACGTTTCAGGCCAGCCAGGTCCGAGTTCACCGGCCCCAGGCTGCCATGGCCGTCGCTGCCGCCGCGATATCCGACCCGGGCGTCCAGCTGGGGCCGGACCCCATCGGCGGCGGCGGTGGAGCGGACCTGGGCGATCTCCCGGTCGATCCGCGCCTTTTGCAGCTCCACCCGCCGCCGGAGCGCCATGCGGATGGCGGCGGCCTCGTCCGGGGACGGGTGGTCCAGAACCGGGTCGTCGGTGGGCTCCAGGGTGACCGGCCCGGGAGCCTCGGGATGGAGGTCCCGGAACAGGGTGTCCTGGGCATTGAGCAGGTTGGCTTCGGAGGTGATGATGTCCTGCTCCTTCTTGGCCACCTCGGCTTCGGCGGAGATCACTTCGATCGGGGCCAGGGTCCCCACCCGCACCTGGATGGTGTTCGCCTCCAGGAGCTTCCGGGCCAGTTCCAGGGCCGTGCGCTTGTTGGCCAGGTTCCGACCGGCGAAGACCAGGTCCCAGTAATGGGTTTCGGTGTTCTGGGCCAGCTTGATGACGGCCTCCTGGAAGGTGTGGTCCGCGGCTTCGGCGCTGTTCCGGGCCACCACCAGATCGACCGTTGCCTCGCCCTGGCTGCCAAACCCCTGGAGCAGGTTCTGGGTGTAGCTGGCGCCCAAGCTGCCGCGGTACGGGCCATACGGGCCTCCGCCGCCAGGGGAACCCGGAAGCCCAACCGGGCTGCCCGGGTCCGGCCCGGTGCTGGTGCGGTAGTACGGCTCGTATTTGAACCGGAGGGCGCCGCCCCACTGGAACCCCTTGTGCAGTTCCCCGCTCAAGGAACGCTCATGGGTGACCGACTTGCCCTGCACCGCCGGGCCCTCGAGCCCCTGCTGCAAGCCGCCGGATTCCTCCCGGCCAGTCTTGGCGTCAAGGTTAAGTTTCCAGTCGAAGGCGCCTTCACGGTCCGCCACCCCGGCCCGGGCCGTCTCCCGAACTTCCTGGGCGATGGCCACCTGGAGGTTGTTCTGGAGGGCGGTGCGGATCGCCTCCTGCAAGCTGATGGCCTGGGCCGGCAAGGGCCCGGGAGCCTCGGCGGCCAGGCTGGCCCAGGCCAGAAGCGCCGGAAACAGGGTAAGGCGAGTCATGGCAGCAACTCCTCGGGAAATCAAAACCATAGAAATGAAGGGCTGTTGAATTTGCCCGGAATGAGCGCATCCTCCGGCCCTGGCAATTATTTATTTATGCCGTCAGCGGCCCCCTGGGTTCCAACGGGCGCCCGGACCGGTCAAACTCGGCCGCGCCCTTGGATTATTGAATTGTTCAGCGGGTTTATTTGCCATGATATAACCCGGTGCTTTCACAGGCAGCTCCGTCTCCCTTCGTGATTCCGCAACGACCCGCCCCAAGGAGCGGACATGGCATTCAAAGAACCGACCATCGCCACCCGGCTTCTGGCAACCTTCGCCCTGCTGCTGGGCATCAGCCTCGCCGGGGGGGCGATGTCGATCCACTGGATCGACAGCCTCGCCACCGCCACCTCGAACATCCTCGAACACCCCTTCACCGTCTCCGTGGCCATCGCCGAGGTCCGGGCCGACATCCTGGCCAACCAGGTCGCCCTGATGCAGCTAGCCCACAGTGACGGTCCGGACCGGATCCAGACCCTGACCACCTCCATCGAGGCGAAGCGGGGCGCGGTCGACCTGGATATCGCCATCTTGCGCCAGCGCTATCTGGGCAACACCTGGGATGTGGAGAACATGGAGGTGGCCCTGGACCGCTACCGGGCGGTGGCGGACCAGGCCATAGCCCTGGCCCGGAGCGGCCAGAGGGACCTGGCCGATGCCCTGGTCCAGGGCGAGGCCACCCCCCTGGCCGGTTCGGTCCTGGAGCAGGTGGGGGTCATCATCAACACCGCTGCCACCAAGGCCGAGCAGTTCCGCGGCGACGCCCGGGCCAAGGCCGCCCTCGCCTTCCGCACCACCCTGGCCGCAGTGCTGGCCATCGGCGCCCTGGGCATCCTGGTGGCCGGGCTGTTGATCCGGAGCATCGCCGGCTCGCTCAGGGCCGTCTCCCGGACCGTGACCGGCCTGGTGGAGACGGGCAAGGACCGGGTCCTGGCCACCGAGGCGGTGGCGGCCGGGGATCTGACCCGCGTGCTCCAGTTTTCCCAGCCCTTGCTCCTGGATCTGACCCGCCTGCCCAAGGACGACCTGGGCACCCTGATGCGCGGCATCGGCAGCTTGAGCGAAATCCAGGCGGCCCTGGACGCCTCCTTCGGCAAGATGACCACCTCCCTGCGCCGGGCCCGGGAAGAACAGCGGCTCGACCAGTGGCTGGAGGCCGGAATGCTGGAACTGGACACCCTGCTCCGGGACGAGCAGACCCTGGCGCCCCTGGCCGGCCGGGTCCTGGCCTTCCTGGCCCGCTACCTGGAGGCGGGCGCCGGGGCCCTGTACATCTACCGGGAGCGGGATGAGGAGCTGGAACTGGCGGCCACCTATGCCACCTCCGCGGTCCGCGGGCCCGGCGAACGGGTGAAGCTGGGCCAAGGCCTGCTCGGCCAGGCGGCCCTGGAGGGACGGATGATCGCCCTGGAGCAGGTGCCGGGGGGCTACCTCACCATCGGTTCGGCCCTGGGCGCCTCGACCCCCAGGATGGTGGTGGCCATGCCCTTCGCCCATGACGGCAAGCTGGTCGGCGCCCTGGAACTGGGCACTTTCAGGCCTTTCTCGGCGATCGAACTGGCGTTCCTGAAACAGGCCACCGAGGCCCTGGCCATCGGCGTCCAGGTCAACCTGTCCCGGCAGCGGGTGAACGAGTTGCTCATCCAGAGCCAGTCCCAGGAAGAGGAACTGCGGCTCCAGCAGGAGGAACTCCAGCAGACCAACGAGGAACTTGAGGAACGCGCCCATCTCCTGGAGCAGCAGCGGGAGCAGATCAGCGCCAAGAGCCTGGAGCTGGAGCGGGTGAGCGCCTACAAGTCCGAGTTCCTGGCCAACATGTCCCATGAGCTCCGGACCCCGCTCAACAGCCTCATGATCCTTTCCGGGATCCTCAGGGACAACAAGGACGGCAACCTCTCGCCCAAGCAGGTGGATTACGCCGGCACCATCAACGGCGCCGGCAAGGACCTGCTGGACCTCATCAACGACATCCTGGACCTGTCCAAGATCGAAGCCGGACACATGGAATACAGCCTGGAGGAGGCCGAGCTGGAAGCCATCGCCCTCAAGACCAGCAAAGGGTTCCAGCCCCTGGCCGACCAGAAGGGGCTCGACTTCAGCGCCCGGGTTGAGCCGGGGACGCCCAAGCTGTTCTGGACCGACCTCCAGCGCTGCTCGCAGATCATCAAGAACCTGGTGGCCAACGCCATCAAGTTCACCGCCAAGGGCTCGGTCTCCTTGCGCATCTTCACCCCGCAGACGGCGGAGAACCCGCTCCAGGTTCCGGCCATCGCCTTCGCGGTGGCGGACACCGGGATCGGCATCCCGGCCGGGAAGCTGGAAGCGGTGTTCCAGGCCTTCCAGCAGGTGGACGGCACCACCAGCCGCAAGTATGGCGGCACCGGGCTCGGCCTTTCCATCTCCCGGCAACTGGCCCGGGGCCTTCACGGGGAACTCCTGCTGACCAGCGTGGAAGGCGCGGGCACCGTGGTCACCCTGTACCTGCCCCTGGTCGCGGCTCCCGTGGAGGCGCGGCCGGCCCCCCGCATGGCCGAGGCCCCCCGGCGGATCCCGCCGCCGCTGGCCGGGGGACCCCTCGGGGGGCCCCTGCCCCCAGCCCCGCTCCCGGACGACCGGGACCAGCTCAAACCCGGCTCCCGCAGCATCCT
>Ga0302267_10004638_pt1 | contig 14950 bp, 10 predicted proteins | sample III_Bog_E1_3_FD_194555 | JGI IMG/M metagenome (GOLD analysis project Ga0302267, IMG submission 194555) | Peat permafrost microbial communities from Stordalen Mire near Abisko, Sweden - III_Bog_E1_3 | ecosystem: Environmental > Terrestrial > Soil > Wetlands > Peat | place: Sweden: Abisko... | reverse complement strand
CCACTTCAAAGGGCAAGATGGAGCGCTGGTTTCGCACCGTCCGCATGCAGCTGTTGCCGCTGCTCGGGCCCCAGCAGCTCGCCTCCCTCGACGCCATCAACCGCGCGCTCGCCGCGTGGATCGAGGGGGAGTACCACCACGCCCCTCACCGCGGCCTCAGCGACGAGTCGCCCGCCGACAAGTGGGCGCGCACCAGCGAGGGCGTCCGCATGCCCGCCGCCGACCTTGGCGACCACTTCCTCGCCGAGCAGAAGAGGAGCGTGCAGAAGGACCGCACCGTCACCCTCGACGGCGTCGCCTTCGAGGTCGACGCCGCCCTCGTCGGCGAGCGCGTGACGCTGCGCTTCGACCCCGCCCGCAGGCCCGACAAGCGCACCGTCGAGGTCTGGCACCAGGGGCGGCGCATCGAGATCGCTCGCCGCGTCGATGTCCTGGCCAACTGCTTCATCAAGCGCAACGGCACCACCAAGAATCTCGAGATGCCCACCGGCGCGACCGTCGACGTCCCCGAGGGCATGGCGATGCGCGACCTCGTCGGCGACGACGACGCGGAGAGGGATCTCTTCTGATGTACCGCAAGCACTTCGCGCTCACGCGCCACCCCTTCGACAAGGATCTCGCGGCCGATGACCTCTTCGAGTCCGCGTCCCTCGCCGAGCTCAGCGCCCGCCTGCGCCACCTCGTCGACATGCGCGGCATCGGCCTCGTCACCGGCGACAGCGGCTCAGGCAAGACATCCACTTGCCGACGCCTCGTCGCGGGCCTGCACACCGGCCTCTACCGCGTCCTGTACGTCTCGATGACCACCGGCAACGTCATGGACCTCTACAAGTCCATCGCCTGGGAGTTCGGCCTTCCGACCGAGCGCAACCGCGCCGCCCTCTTCCTTCAGATCCGCAACGAGGTCTCCCGCCTCTGCGCCGAGAATCGCCTGCGGCCCGTCCTCATTGTCGACGAGGCCCACCATCTGCGCACCGATCTGCTCGAGGACCTGCGCCTGCTCACCAACTACGCCATGGACTCCGAGAACCGACTCACCGTTGTCCTCGTGGGCCACCCCGAGCTGCGCAGGCGCATGAGCATGGCCGCGCTCGATGCCCTCGCGCAACGCATCGTCGTGCGAGCACACGTCCGCGGCCTCACACGCGAGGAGATGGCGCCCTACCTCGCGCACCGGCTACGCCTCGCGGGCACCGAGCTGCCGCTCTTCGAGCCCCCAACCGTCGAGGCCATCTACCAGGCCTCCAATGGCTTGCCTCGCAGAGCCAATGGGCTCGCCCACCATGCCCTCTTCGCCGCCGCGATCGCCAAGGCGAAGTCCGTCACCACCGAGCACGTCCAGGCCGCAGCGCGCGAAGTCGAGTAGCTCGCCCGACGAGCACCCTGAAGTGGACCCCGGATTTCGGACCAGGGGTTAAGGTGGTACGGGGAGCCTGCTCCAGGAAGGACAGGAGCAAGGACCATGAAGAATACACGGACCAAGCATACGGCGGAGTTCAAAGCGAAGGTCGCACTGGAGGCGGTACGCGAGAACGCGACGGTGCCGGAGCTGGCCAAGCGGTTCGGGGTACACGCGAACCAAATCTACAAGTGGAAGCGGGAGTTTCTAGCAAACGCGTCGCGAGCGTTCACGAACGGGGAGAGCAAGGGCGAGGGCGGCAACGAGCGAGAGGACCAGCTGCTCAAGAAGATCGGGGAGCTGACGGTGGAGCGCGATTTTTTATCCAGAGGGCTCGGGCGTCTGGGCTGAAGGAGCGTCGCGCGATGATCGCGCCGGAGCAGCCAGCGCTGTCTGTCCGTCGCCAGTGCGAGCTGCTTCGGGTGTCACGCTCAGGCTTGTACTACGAGCCGGTACCGACAAGCGCGGAGGAACTCGTGCTGATGCGTCGCATCGACGAGATCCACCTGGAGCATCCGTTCTACGGCAGCCGCCTCTTGTCGTTCACGCTGCGTGCCGAAGGGCACGAGGCAAATCGCAAGCGCGTGCAGCGCTTGATGCGGCAGATGGGTATCGAGTCAGTGGCGCCGAAACCCAAGACAAGCGAGCCCCATCCGGAACATGTGGTCTACCCGTATCTTCTTCGAAATCTCCGTATTTCCAGGCCCGATCACGTATGGGCGACGGACATTACGTATATCCCGATGAAGACCGGCTTCGTGTACCTCGTCGCGGTCATGGACTGGTACTCGCGGCGCGTGCTGTCGTGGCGGGTGTCGAACACCCTCGACTCGAGCTTCTGCATCGAGGCGCTCGAGGAGGCCCTCGAGCGCTTCGGGCAACCGGAAATCTTCAACACGGACCAGGGGGCGCAATTCACGGCGGAGGCCTTCACGCAGGTGCTGCGCGCTCGGGGCGTCGCGATCAGTATGGACGGCAAGGGGCGGTGTCTCGACAACGTGTTCGTCGAGCGCCTCTGGCGGTCGGTGAAGTACGAGGAGGTCTATCTGCACGCCTACGACAGCGTCGCCGATGCGCGTGCGGGCATTGGCCGCTACCTCGCTTTCTACAACGACGAGCGGCCACACCAGGCGCTCGGCTACCAGACGCCCGCAGCGTTCCATCGCGTCCTGAGGCCCGCGGCGTGATGCGAGGCGCTCTCCACAGCCGCGTCCCCAAGTTGCGAGTCTCCCCCCTCGCGCTCCCCCCTCCTGCGCTTCGCTTCGAGGACGGGGTCACGGGGGAGGATCGAGAGGCTCTCGTGACGGAGATGAGACTACTGTCTTATTGTTTGTATGATACAGAAGAAGAGAACAGAGCAGGCTCCACCTTAGCTGCTGCCCTCTGTGGTCCGAACAGTGGGGTCCATTCATTGTATGTCTCTTCTCCCGATCGCAAAGCGATCCAGTGGCGGTAGTAGTGAGGTGGGGGCGCGGGGGAGGAGACTGAAAACCTGTGGCCTTGTGGAGAAACGGTCTCCTGAGGCAAAAGACTACGGCACGGCAGACCGAGACACCTCGGGTCTTTCGAGACCGCTCAAGAGCAAGGATCGCCGTGCGGTAGACATTGGAGGAGCCCGAACACCTGCCAGAGCGCAAGAGAGCTCGCATCACAAGGTTGGGCGGAGCCGGTGTCGTTCTCAGGAGGAAACGGTGGCAGCAAGCGCAGTGAATGTAGGAATTGACGTTTCGAAAAGTCGCCTCGATGTGGCCGTTCGGCCAACCTCGCAGCAGTTTTCCGTGGCGAACGACGAGGCGGGGCACGAGGAACTGCGAAAGCGGCTGAAGAAGCTGAAGCCGGAGCGCATCGTGTTGGAGCCGACGGGCGGCTACGAATCGCAGGTCGTCCAGGTGCTCCTCGCCGCAAGGCTTCCGGTCGTCGTGGTCAACGCTCGACAGGTCCGCAACTTCGCGCAAGCGCTCGGCCGCCTCGCGAAGACGGATCGCATCGACGCCGACGTACTCGCACACTTCGGCGAGGCGATTCGCCCGGAAATGCGGCCGTTTCCTGACGAGGCCCTTCTCGAGCTGGAAGCGTTGGTGAATCGTCGTCGGCAGCTCGTCGACTTGCGAGCGGGCGAGATGAAGAGAAAGCAGACCGCGCCGACCGCCGTGCACGCCAACATCGACGAACTCATCGAATTTCTCGACAAGCAACTCGCCGATCTCGACGACGACCTGCACAAGCTCATCAAAAGAACGCCCGCATGGCGTGAAGCAGACCAACTTCTCCAGTCGGTGCCAGGCGTCGGCCCAGTGTTGTCGAGCACGTTGACCGCACTAGTTCCCGAGCTCGGCAAACTCAACCGCAAACAGATCGCTGCCCTCGTCGGAGTCGCGCCCTTCAACAACGACAGCGGAAAGAGCGAGGGCAAGCGAAGCACCTGGGGTGGTCGGGCGCCCGTGCGGGCCGTGCTCTACATGGCCACCTCCGCTGCCCGGCGCTTCAACCCCGTCATCGCGTCGATGTACGACCGCTTGGTATCGAACGGCAAAGTCCCGATGGTGGCCCTCGTCGCTTGCATGAGGAAGTTACTCACAATCCTCAACGCGATGAAGCGCGACAACCGTCCCTGGACTCTCCAGCTGGAAACCGGGAGCTCAAAATGAGCTGGACTCGAAACACACCTGCTCCCGCGAAGCGGGCCGAATCGGACCGCCTGGCCGTCACTGGCCGCCCGTCACCGTTTTCCAGACGCCGCGGTTCGCGACCCCGAGGTAAACGACCCCGAACGAGGAAGGGGCTACGCCCAGGGCGACCGAGCCGAGCGCGCTCGGGAGTCCGACCGAGTGGCTGACCCACGTTTGCCCGCCATCCAGCGTGTGCAGGAAGCCCGCCGACGTCGCGAGGTAGAGCTCCAGCGCGTTCAAGGGGTTCATGGCCAGCATGCCGCCCGACGTCACCGTCGGTAGCTGCGCCCACGTCGCCCCTCCGGTGGAGGTCTGGAAGACGGCCGTGGCGGTCGCGGCGTAGATGACGTTGCTGTCGTTCGGCGCGGGCGCAACGCTCACGACCGGCATGTTGCCGAGCGCGGACAGCGGGGAGAACGTGCCGCCCTGGTTCGTGCTCAGGAACAGTCCCGTCCCCGTGCAGAGAAAGATGGCGCCATCGAGCGGCCGCACCGCGAGCATGTTGTCATTCACACCGCCCGCGATGGGCGCCGCGCTCGTCCACGACGCCCCCGCGTTCGTCGAGATCCTGATGTAGCCTGCGCCCACCGCGTAGACGGTGGAGGCGTGCGGGTCGACGGCCACGACGTTGAACCGACTCGACGTGGCGGGGAACCCCGGAGTCCATGTCGCACCCCCGTCGTTCGATACGTAGACCGTCGGGTAGCCGCCGTGGGGGGAGGCGGCGTAGACGTTGTTCGAATTCACGGGGTCGATCGCGATGGCGGAGAGCGTTGCCGTCGCGAAGATCCCGGACGCCGTCCATGTCATCCCGGCATTGGCGCTCTGGAAGAGGGCCTGGTCCGGGGCGGCCAGGTAGACCTTGCTGGGCGTGATCGGATCGACAGCGATGGCCAGCGGGGAGACTGCGTCTATCCCCGCGTTGCGCGCGGTCAGAGTCGTCCCCTGGTTGCCCGAGAATTGCATCCCGACGCCCTGGTCGCCTACCCAGAGATCGGACTGTGCATCCAGCGCGAACGCTCGCGCCGTGTACGTCGAAAGGGCAAAATTCGACCACGTCATGCCATGGTCGCCCGATCGGTAGCCGGTGGACGCCGTGAACCCGTAGGCCGGGGTGGTTGGTCCAGCGAGGATCGACAACAGGCCGCTCTGGTTCAGCGCGAGCGCCCATGTCTGGAGGCCGGCGGACGTGTAGATGCCTCCGGCGTCGGCGCCCTCGTTGTCGTTCGCGTAGAAGTAGCTGGTATTGTCGTAGGCGAGGGCCTGCGGGGTCGCGACGCCTTCGGAGGGCGCCGGCAGAGCGCTCCAGAGCGAGCCGCCGTTGGTCGACTGGGAGACGTCGGTCGAGTCGAGGGAGACGAGGTTGTTCGGCAATGCGAGCAAGGAGACGACGGGCGAGAGTGGACCGCTGATGTTCGTCCACGTGGATCCGTTGTTGGAGGATTTGACGAAGGTGCTCGCCGTCTGAACGTAGAGCGTGCCTTGCGTGACGGGATCGGCAACGAGAAGCCCCTGCGTGCCGCCGCTCGAAGTCCCGCCATAGAAGACGTCGGGGAGCGGAACGGTCGTCCAGGTCACGCCTTCGTCGGCGGCGCTCACCGCGAGCAAGGACGAGCCGACGGCCGCCGCATAGACGATCACGGCTCCGGCTCCGTTCGAAGGGCCTACCGCCACGGCGCCACACCCGAGCGCGGACGGCAGCCCGGTCGTCAGCCGCTCCCAGGTGAGACCGGCGCTCGACGTCTTGAAGAGGCCTCCGCCCGTGCAGGCGAACACGACGCTCGCGTTCGTCGGGTGCGTGGCGATCGCGTTGACGGTGCCGCCATAGAGGCCCATGCCGCTCTCGAGCCACGGCGCGGCGCCTCCGTCGGCGACCGCGTCCCCGGAGGCTACGGCGTCCGCCGCGTCTCCTGCGTCCGCGCCGGCGCCGCCCTCACCGGTCTCGCCGACGTCTGCGCCTGTGGCGTCCCTGGGCGGCCCCGCGTCGGGGGTGGATGCCTCGTCTGCGTCTGGCGCGTCGTGGCCCACGGTCGCGTCCGCGTCGGCTCCCGCGTCCCTGCGCGCGTCCCCGGGCGGCTCGGCTTCCGGAACGGCCGCCTCGCCAGCATCCTGAGGGCCGGAGGTCTCCGCTACGGCATCCGCCGGCCCCGCTTCGTCCGCCCCACCCGCGGTCAGGTCACTCAGATTCGAGCACCCGGCCAGGAGCAGCAACGTCCCGCACGCACGCACCCAGCCCATCAGTACGTATTACCATGGTCAGCTCCCAGGAAGCCTCGGTAAGCGGACGCACCAGGGCTCCCTACTCGCCACAGGGCATCCATGGGCCCGAGAAGTCATACCTCGGGTCCCGTGCGAGCACCTCCTTGCACGACTCCGAGCACGCCATGCCGTCGCGTTTCCAGAACCAGGCCGGGAGACCCCGGATGGCAAGGCCAGGCCTCTCGTAGCGACGGTCGTCCAGGGTGATGCTGCCGTCGAACAAGCATTTGACCTTGCAGGGGGCGACCTTGCCACAATGATCGCAGGTCGCTTCGGCGGGGATGTGAATGGGCATCGGTTCCTCGACTGGCTTGGTGCCTGGCGTGAGCCTCGAGGATATCGCGAAGCCCGCGCGGGGCGATGGGCTTGCGCTGGCGAGCTGGGCGCCCTCGTTCGCGAGGAGGACGGCGTGGGTGCTGCCGTCCGCCTCATCGAAGGTCTGAAGCGTTGATTCCGGGCATATACTCCCGCAATCCAATGAAGACATCGCTGCTCGCCGTCGCTGCCGCTGCGCTGCTCGGCGCCTGTTCTTTCACGACCGGCGGGCCCGCTTTCACCGGCGCCGCGTATTGCGGCACGGTGACGGCCTGCGACGAGGGTTGCGCACGGGGAGACGCTCACGCGTGCGGTTACATGTCCCAGGCCGCGATGATGGGGTCCGGGATCCCTCGAAGCGCCGAGAGGTTCCTGTCGTATGCAAGGAAGGGCTGCGACGGCGGGGACGGGCGTAGCTGCGCGCAGGTCGCGCTGGCCTATTTTGCTGCCATTGGCGTCGCACAGGACTGGCAGAAGGCGGTCGAATACAACGACAAGTCCTGCGTGCTCGGCTTCTCCGTCGGCTGCAACAGCCTCGGGCTCGCGTACCGGGATGGGCACGGCGTTGCGAAGGACCCCGCCCGCGCCTCGACGCTGTTCGCACAGTCGTGCGACGGCGGCAGCGCCCTCGGGTGCCTCTCGCTCGCGCAGGAGTCCCCCGACGGGATGGTGCCCGAGGATCGCGCGGCCAAGGCGCTCCCGCTGCTGGTGCACGACTGTGATCCCGGCGCGAACCCCGCGATTCGAGTCTGCACCGTGGCGGCCAGGATGTACGCGGCGGGCAGGGGGGCCGCTCGGGATGACGCGCAGGCCAGGAGCCTGTACGAAGCGGCCTGCCACCGCGGAGATCCGGACGCCTGTGACCTGCTCCGGCGCCGCTAGGGAATCCCTCCATGCGCTCGCTCCTCGCTGCCCGCAGCCTCGTCGCCATTGCGGTCGTCCTTCTCCTCGCCCTCTTTACGTCCCCCGCCCAGGGCTTCTGCGGCTTCTACGTGAACACGGGCGGCGGCCCGCTGTTCAACGAGGCGAGCCGGGTCGTCCTCATGCGGGTCGGGCTGCGCACGGTCCTGTCGATCCAGAACGACTACAAGGGTCCGCCGGAGAACTTCGCCCTCGTCGTGCCCGTGCCCGTCGTGCTCGAGCGCCGGAACGTGCGCACGTTGCCGGCCAGCCTCTTCGACCGCGTCGAACGATTGAGCTCGCCGCGGCTCGTCGAGTACTGGGAGCAAGACCCCTGCGGGGAGGCCGAGGACGAGGACGCGAAGGAGGGCGGCACCGGCGTCCGCGCGAAGGGGGAAGAGGGATCGATGGGCTCGCCGCGCAAGCCGCTCGTCACGATCGAGGCGGAGTTCAGCGTCGACGAGTACGACGTCGTCGTCCTGAGCGCCCTGGACTCGGGCGCCCTCGACGCCTGGCTGCGCGACAACCACTACCAGATACCCGCCGGCGCCGAGCCGCTCCTGCGGCCGTACGTCGCCGAAGGGTCGAAGTTCTTCGTCGCGAAGGTCGACCCGCACCGGGTGCGCTTCCGCTGGGGGCGGGCGACGCTCTCTCCGCTCCGCTTTTACTACGACGCCCCGACGTTCACGCTGCCCATCCGGCTCGGCCTCATCAACTCGGCGGGCGTGCAGGACCTCATCGTCCACGTCCTCGGCGCCAGCCGCTACGAGACAGCCAACTACGACAACCTCACGATCCCCACGAACCTGCCGGTCAAGGACGAGGTGCGCGGCGAGTTCAACGCGTTCTACGCCGCCCTCTTCGATCAGACCGTCGCCGGCCACCCCCACGCGGTCGTCACCGAGTACGCCTGGTCACCGGGAGGCTGCGACCCCTGCCCGGAGGGGGGCGGCCCCCTCGCGGCCGAAGACGTGGCGCTCCTCGGCGCCGACGTCATGGCGACGATGCCGCCGACGCTGGTGCTCACGCGCCTCCACGCCCGCTACGGCAAGGACTCCGCGGGCGACGACCTGGTGCTCGAGCCGGCGCCGCCCATCGTCGGAGGGCGCAACGAGCCGGGGGCGGACGGCCGTCTCCCGCGTGGACCGCGCCCAGGCGTCACGGACGCCTTCCAGGGCCGGTACGTCATCCACCACGCCTGGGCCGGGCCTCTCGGGTGCGCGTCTCCTCGGTTCGGCGTCTGGGGCGGGCCGCCCGCGGACGGCCGACGGCTCGCGCCCCCGCCGACGACGGGCCGCTCGCTCGTGCGCCGCGATCTGGACGTGAAGGCGCTCGTCCTCGACGGAGCTGGCGAGGAGGCCGCGACGAAGGGCCAGGGCCCCACCTTCGTCGCGCGTCTCGGGCGATGGATGGACCGACTGGAGCCCAGCCGCGACCAGAAGGCATGGCTCGCTCTTTCCCTGCTCCCCTTGGCAGGCCTGGTCGTCGCTCTCGGCGCGCGGCGCCGCCAGGGCAAGGTCGGCCGCAGCGTCGCGCTCTTCGTCGTCCTCGCGCTCGTCCTGTTCGGCGCCGCGGCGGTCTGCAGCCGCATGTCCGCCCCGCTGCGCGACCTCGCGCACGCCGCGCTCGACCTCTTGCCGCTCCTCGGCCTCGCGGTCGGGGCGGGCGGCGTCTCGCTCCTGTTCGCACCGCCGCCTTCGAGCCCCCCGCGCACCGGCGCGAAGCTCTTGCTCGTGGCCCTCGCGCCCGCCATCGCCGGGTTCACCGAGGGCCTCCGGTCCCTCCGCGCGAGCGAGGCATCCCTGCTGGGCGTGAGCTTCGGTCTCGACGAGACCGCGCGCGTCGTGAGCGAGCTCACCGCCGAGACGCTCGAGCCCATCGTCGTCGGGTGCTTGCGCGCTGGGCTCCTGCTCGTCGTCGCGAGCGCGCTCGCGGGGCGGGCCATCGCGAACGGCCAGCGTCCGGCGGCGCTCGCCGTCGCTCCTCGCGCCGCGGGAGCGCTCGCCCTCGCCCTCGCCGTCGTTGCCAGGATCCTGATCCGCGGGCACCTCGCCGCCATCGACGGAGTCATCCTCGCGGCGATCGCGGCGGGCTCCGTCGCGATCGTGCAGGCCCTCGCGGGCGCACGGCGCCCGGGCGCGCCGATCGTCGCGCTCGGCGTGGTGGTCGGCGTCCTCGTGCTCGACGCGGCGGCCCGCTTCCGAGGCATCGGCCTCGGGCTGTCGGCCATCTCCGGGGAGTCGGTCGACGCCGATCAGCGCGCCCGCATCCTGCGGTGGGCCGTGGATGAGGGTAACGCGCGTCTCTCTCTCTCGCTCATCGATGGGCTGTTGCTCTCTGCCCTCGCCGGCTATGTGTGGTGGCGATCCGCGCGTGACGTCTCCGCAGCCGCGCTGCCGCTCGCGAAGGCGTGGGGGATCGTGACGGGCCTCGCGCTCCTCGGCGTCCTCCTCGCGGCCTTCACGCCCCTCGCCTGGACGGGGCGCGTCGCAGTCATCGCCCAGCTCGGCGCGGGTCCGATGTTTGCCAAGGGTGACGATGCGCCGAAGGCGGTGCGCCAAGGAGCGCCGCCGGAGCTCCAGGGTCCGGCGCTCGTCGTCGATGGGTCGAGAGGCCTCCTCGCCACGCCGGGCGCCGGAGCGCCGCTGGAGCCGTACGGGCCCGCGGTGCTCGATCGCATCGCGCAGTCGGCCGCGGAGAGCACGACGTCGCCGCTGCTCCTCGCCCCGAACGGCATGCCGCTCGGCAACCTGCTGGGCGCCCTGTCCCCCGTGCTGGCGGGTCGCCAGCTCGACTTCCGACTCCTCGCGGGGATGACCGGGCTCGACCCTGCGCTCGGCGCGCTCGCCCCGCTGCTCGTGGCGAGCCGCCTGCGCTTGCTGGACGTCGACATCGTGCCGGGGATCGTCCTCGCCGACGCGAAGCCCTCGGCGAGCGGGCGGCGCTGCGTCGGACTGCTCGAGGAGGGCCGCGTCCTCAGGATGCTTCCGCTGCTCTGCGACGGGCAGAGCGTCGCGCCCGGAAACTTCGCCCTCACGGGGGAGATCACGCTGGACGGAGCGAGCAGCGGGGACGCGGCCAGACGAATCGAGCAGGCGGACGCGCGAAGCGTGGCGGTCCTCGGCTTCGCTCCGGAGGAGACCCTGGAGACGGCGGAGCGCGCGACGGCGGCCGTCGACGAGCTGCGGCCGACGTCGCCGGGCGCGAGGCAGAGGCTCTTCGAGCGGATCGTCGTGTCCACGGCGAGAGCCGCCCTCGCGGGGTCACGCTCGTCGTGGTGAAGCCGGACGCGTGGGCTCCGGTAGCGTGCTAGGTACAGGCATGAGCCCCAGCGGAAAGGCGGCCGCCGCGCGCGTCCTGGCTTTGCTTGCCGTCGTCCTCGGCGCGGCGTGCAGCGACCGCTCGCCTTCCGCGGCTTCCGGCGGAGAGGACGCAGCGGCCCCGCGCTCCGACGCGGCGTCGCCTGCCGACGGGGCCTCGTCCGACGCGACCGTCGGCGATGCGACGTCCCCTTTCGACGCCGCCTCGCAGGACGCCTCGCCGACGGACGTGGGCCCCTCCCCTGACGGCCCTTCGGTGGAAGCGGGCGGTCCCCCGATCGACGCCTCCGACGCGGCAAGCGGCGAAGCCGACACGAGCGCGCCGGGCGTCGACGCCGGCGCTCCTGGCCCGACGCTCGCCGACTACTGGTCCACCAACGCGTTCGGCCAGCCAGCCGCCAAGTGGCAGCTCGAGCACATGCTCACGTACCCGAACGGCGGCATCCTCGCGACCTCGTTCGACCACATCGTGATCGGCCCCAAGGGGCGCTGCGCGAACGGCGCCTCGCCGTGGTGGAGCATCCACGGCGGCGCGGAGACGACGGACGCGACGTGCATGAGCAAGCCCGGGACGACGGGGTGGGGCACGGCCGTGAGCCTGTCGTGCGACCAGGGCACGACGTGGTCGGCGGACGTGCAGGCCGTCCCGGCGGCCGCCGGTCACGCGTGGGCCTGCTTCGCGACCGACGGGCGGATGCTCTACGACGCGCCCGCGGCGACGTGGCACTTCCTCTTCCAGTGCATGGGCGAGGACGGCGTCTGGAACGGCTGCCATCTGCAGACCTCAGGCGACCCCGACGGCGCGGGCTGGGCGATGGGACCGGGCCAGACGACCAACCCGGTCATCCTGGGGGGCGCGCCCGGCGTCATGAGCGGGCAGCTCTGGGGAGCCATCTGCCAGCCGGGCGACAGGTGCGGCGGCGAGACGTGGATTGGCAACGAAGGCACGTTCGACATCATCCAGAAGGACGCGGCGGGCTACTTCTGGATCGATTTTCACGGCCTGGGCTCGTCGGGAAACCTTTACCGCGGCATCGCGCGAACCGCCGACTTCGTGAGCTACCAGACGAACGGCACGGGAGGCACGCCCACCGACAGCGTCTTCGACGTACCGACGCAGATGGCGGCCGCCAACGGCGTCAACGAGGCCTGGCCCGGCTACGCGGCGGGAGGCGCCGGCACCATCGTGCAGGACGGCGCGCAGGGCCTCTATTACCTCTTCGTCGAGAACATCGCCGACAACCGCGACCTCACGAACCCGAACACGGACCCGAGCGCCGACAAGAAGTGGGACCTCTCCCTCGGGCGGCAGACGAGCCTCGGGTCGAGCTCGTGGGACTGGTCGACCTTGCCGCAGGGTAACCCGATCTTCTTGTCGCCTTACGACTCGTTCGCCAATGCGTACCCCACGTGGATGGGCGGCTCGGACTGCTACCCGTATCTCTTCTTCGACCCGAGCGACGCCGTCTGGCACCTCATGGCGTGCCGGGAGCAGAACGGCTCCATCAACGGGTCAGCGCCCGTCCTGTACCGCCTGGTCTTCACCGGCAACGCGCTGCCGGACGGCGACTTCAACACGCGGCCGGGCGCGAGCGGCAATGGCAACTGGCAGCGGCTCGCCGTCGCGGGCGGCACGGTCAACTTCTCGGTGTACCGCGTCCCGTACGCGGCATCGGACGATCAGCAGTTCCTCGAGACGAACACGTCGACCGCAGGGGGCAGCGTCTACGAGGACGTGGCTTCGCTGACCGCGCTCGCCAGCAAGCCCGCGGCCTTCGGCGGGAAGGTGCGCGCTGCGGCCGGCAGCACGGGGACCATCGTCGTGTTCGAGTACGACGCCTCGGGCAACGTGCTCGGCCAGCTCCAGCAAGCCTTCACGGCGACGGGCCCCGGCGGATGGACCGGCACGTGGCAGAGCGTGGCGTACAGCGGCGGCGCGACGTTCGCGCCCGCGCTCGATCACGTTCGCTTCCAGATGTACCTGGGCACGACGGGCACAAACTTCGACTTCGACGAGATGTACCTGAACGCCCCCTGACCGCGCGGATGGCACCCGGCGCGCTCGGCGGGGCGGGAAGCTCGTCCGTGAAGCGAGCGCCGCGCTCGAGCGCAGCTCTAGCTCACCGCGCGTAGACGCGAAGCTTCCGGCACGCTAGGTCCGTCCCCATGACGGTCCTGCTCACGGGTGCCAGTGGCCATGTCGGCGCCAACCTCCTTCGCCTGCTGCTCTCGCGCGGCGAGGAGGTGCGCGTTCTCGTTCGAGCGAGCACGAAACCGGCCGCCTTCGAGGGCCTCGGTGTGACGTTCGCCACGGGCGATCTGCGTGACGCGCCCTCGGTGCGCGCGGCCGTCCGCGGGTGCGAGCTCGTCTACCACTGCGCGGCCAAGGTATCGACGACGCAAGGTCACGAGCGCGACCTGTACGAGACCAACGTGATGGGCACGCGCCACGTGCTCGCCGCTTCGCAGGCCGAGGGCGTGAAGCGCGTCGTCGTCACGAGCTCCCTCGGTGCCGTGGGACATCCGCAAGGCCGACCGTGCGTCGAGGGCGACGGGTTCAACCCCTTCGAGCATCACCTCCCCTACGAGGAGTCGAAGGCCTGGGTGGAGCACGAGTGCCTGAAGTTTGCATGCGACGGATTGCCCGTCGTCATGGTCGTGTCCACGGCCGTGCTGGGACCGAACGATTTCGGCCCCTCGCGGATGGGTCGAGTCATCGCGGATTTCGCCAACCGCGAGCTCACGGCGTTCATCCCCGGCGGCTTCGAGTTCGTGGGAGCGGGCGACCTCGCGCGAGGCCATGTGCTGGCGATGCAGAACGGACGACCGGGGCAGCGCTACATCGTGAGCGGCGAGTTCTTGTCGGTGGACGACCTCATGGCGATGCTCGAGCGCGTCTCGGGGGTCGCGAAGCCGCGCTTGCGGCTGCCCCCGACGCTGATGATGGGTGTCGCGCACGCGTCCACGTTCCTGCTCCGGCGTTTGCGCCGAGGAGCCTCCGTTCGCTTCACCCCGGACGCGGTGCGGCTCCTTCAGCTGCAGCGACATGCGAGCATCGACAAGGCCCGCCGCGAGCTCGGGTACGCCCCGACGCCCATCGAGCGCTCCGTGAGGGAAGCCCACGACTGGTTCGTCGACCGGGGCGTCATTCGGCGGGACGCGCGACCCAAGGTAGGCGCTGCTCCGGCGCGAGAGCCGGCCACGCCCTCCCCCGCCCGCTTCGAACATGGCCTCGATCAGGACCGGGGGGTGAGCACGTGAACGGAGACACCATTGCCCGTATGCCCGATTACGCCGGTGCCCGGTCGCGCCGTCAAAAGCAGCGGGCGGCCGGTCTCCACCCCGATTACTGGTATCCCGCGCTCTGGGAGCACGAGCTCGCGAAGGGAGAGGTCCGCGAGGTCGTGTTCTGGGGCCGGTCGATTGCCGTCTACAGGGGCGCCGACGGGCGCGTGCGTGCGCTGGAGAATCGATGCGCTCACCGGCAGCTCAAGCTGTCGCTCGGGCAGGTCGAGGACTGCCGCTTGACGTGCTCGTACCACGGCTGGAAATACGACGGGACGGGCAAGTGCGTGGAGATTTCGCACTCGCTGTTCGGCCACAAGATGCCGAACGTTCAGATCCGGTCGTTCCCGGTACAGGTCCGGTACGGGATCGTGTGGATCTTCCCCGGTAACCCGGAAGTGTCCCGGACGCGGCGGATTCCCGATATTCCGGAGTGGGACGCCGAGAACCGCTGGGGAAAGATCTCGATCGACTTCACCTGGCGCGCGCACCACTCGATCATCATCGACAACACGTGCGACTTCACGCACGCGTACCTCCATCGCGACAAGAAGCCCTTCACCCACGCGGAGCTCACGAAGCTGACCTCCCAGGGGGACAGCGTGGAGCTCGCGTACGACACGAAGGTGGGGCAAGGGCGCTTCTCCAAGCTCTTCGTGAACCGCGAGAAGACGAACACGAACTCGATGACGCTGGGCTACGAGTACCCGTACCAGTGGTCGAGCACCGACGAGAAGATCAAGCACTGGTGCTTCGTCCTGCCCATCGACGAGCGGACGACGCGCGCCTTCTTTCTCTGGTCC
>Ga0302267_10004631_pt1 | contig 14964 bp, 16 predicted proteins | sample III_Bog_E1_3_FD_194555 | JGI IMG/M metagenome (GOLD analysis project Ga0302267, IMG submission 194555) | Peat permafrost microbial communities from Stordalen Mire near Abisko, Sweden - III_Bog_E1_3 | ecosystem: Environmental > Terrestrial > Soil > Wetlands > Peat | place: Sweden: Abisko... | reverse complement strand
AACAGGATGTTGAGCGCCCTCCTGCAGGAGCTCGGGCACGAGGTCCGCACCGCAGGTGAAGGACTGCACGCTCTCGAGATCGCGCACGAGTTCAAACCTCATGTCGTGTTCTTGGATCTCGGTTTCCCACCCGAGAGCTTCCCGCGCACCGAGAAGGAACAGGAAGTCGACCGGATCGACAGCACCGAGATCGAGCGGCACAAGGTCGTCGGTCACAAGAGCCCTCACGAGGGCGCGGATCGAGCAGCACCATTGGCGGGTGCGGCGCGTGCCAGCGCGCGCGCGGCGGGAAGTGCTCGTCCGCAGGAGGCACGACGCCTCGTCGCAGTCGGCACCCGTCGCCTGAAAGGCGCGCACGAGGGCACCGACGGCGGCGAGGGCGCGCATCTACTTCTTCTCCGTGGTCGGGGAGGCGGGGGCTGGAGTGGGGGCCGGAGCGCCCGCGGGCGAAGGAGCCGGCTGACCACGCGAGGAGTGGTACGTCGGGTTGTTCGGGTTCATCTGGTTCGAGCGATTGTCCTGGTTCGAGCGCGTGCTCATGGGTCCCTTCTTTCCGGGCGACCTTCGGTTCGACGTCGCCTACGACCGGACCATGCACGTGCGTTGTGGGTCGATCAAAGGCGCGACGCGCTCACTTCCGGAAACGACCCGTGGTTTCCGGCCGTTGCGACCTTCCTGGACGGCCCCGGAAAGCGGATAGGAAGTCTTCGCCGCCGAAGCCGGACGCTCGCCGAGCGCACTGCGGAGGACGCGGGCCTGAATGGTTGAGAGTGACCGCGGCCCAGCGCGATCCATCGTGGAGCGGAAGGTCATGGGCCCCGATTTTCGTCTTGTTGGTCGCGGAAACGAGGGGGCGGGGGTCGCGACGACGGGACTCCGGCTGCCGGCGGCCTGAGGTCGGGCTCGATGCGCCTCCGACCTCATTCTGACGCTAGCCGCGCGGGGGAGGAGCCGGTCATGGCTTGATCACGGACGGGCGAGCCCCGCTCGGTGATCCCCTTGTGCGCCTCCTTCGACATGAGCCTCGACCCCTCGGCTGACCCCGAGCGACTCGTCGCCTCCTTCACGACGCGCTCGCGAACGCTATCGCTGCCCTCGAACGCGCCGACCTTTCGAAGGCCACGCCGTTGGAGGTGTTGCAGGTGAACGCCCTGCTCGAGGAGCTTGAGCAGCGTCTCACGAGCATCCAGCGGACGGTCGAGCGCGCAACGCTCACCTCGACGACCTGATCTGGCGCACGCTCGCCAAGCTACCCATCCGTACCTTGCCATGCTCGACGAACTACCCTCGCGTTTCGACCCGAAGCTGGCCAACACCCTCTGGCGGCGATGTGTGGCGCGGGCGCGAGCACGGGTCAGGATGCTTCGAGGGCGCCGGCCAGAGGGCTGCACTCATCGAGCAGCGTCATCCGCGATCACCCACGTGCACGCAGCGCTGTGCGTACGAAACGGCACGCACGGAGGAACGTACTCGTCCCGTTCGCGGGCTCAAGTTCGGATCCCACCTGCGCCAACTCGAGGAAGTGCTCTGCGCGCGCGTCGTTTCCGGCGAGCGCCTCAATCACGCCCACGACGTTGTGCGCCAGCACGCGGTTCATCACCTCCTCGTCCGAGTCGAAGCCCAAGTCGAACAAGCACCGACTCCACTCGCGTGCGACGGCGCGCGCGCCTTCGAGGTCGTGAGGGAGGAAATGCTCGACGAGCCGCAGCCACAAGAGCTCGGAACCTTCTCTCGTTGGATCGTTCACGGCCCCGAACGACGTCATGCTCCTGAGGAGTTCGACGCCGACGCGGACGGCCTCGGTAGGGGTCCGAGCGCTGCTAAGCAGCTCGTCGAGGAGACGGCGGGCCTCGCGCAGCTTGGGCGAAGAGGAAAGGGGCGCACCGCTCGCACCCGCGCCCAACACGGCCTCGAAATCCCGCTCCGCTCGGTCAAGTCGGTCGCCAAGGAACAGGTCTCGGACAGCGGAAGGTAGGTTCCGATTCCCCATCATGGGCCCGATGACACTTGCCCTCGTGCCTCCACGCCCGTGAGCAAGTGCTCCGCAAGTTCCACCGCCCGCACAAGAGCAAAGGGGCTCTTCGCCTTGAGGAGCGCGTCGAGCGCCACCGCCATCCTTACGAGCGGCTCCTCGAGAACGCTCATCACCATCTCGGCAGCAAGCTCGAAGCTCGACTGCGACCCGCCAGCGACCGCAGCCAAGACGGCTTCGGCCGCGGCCCAGGTAGCATCTGGTCTTGGCGATTTGGTCTTGTGGTCCGCCGTTTGGTCCGGCATTTGGTCCGAAGCTGAGGTTCGGTGCCGGTCCGTGCCGACTGGTGCCAAACATTTGGTCCGTGGCAATTCGTTTTCTCGCAGGTTCTTGCCAGTGCAACCGCTTGCAGCGGCCGAGTCTGAATTTGAAAACCGCCGTACGGGTAACCGTACCAGGGGTTCGAATCCCTTCTTCTCCGCCAGAGTTACGTGTGTTTTCCCGTGGCGCGGCAACAGCGGGATCGCAGCGCTCGCTACCGCTCGACGTTCGAATCCGGTCGTAGCGCGCGGCGAAGGGGGACTGATCATGGACGAACGGAGGGACGGCGCGGTGAAGGACCTGTTCGACCGGTTCTGTGTAGGCATCGCGCGGGGCGACGCGGCCCTGGCCGAGGGAGCCTTCCACTTGAACGACCGAGCGAGGGTCGTCACTTCGGAAGCGACCGTGCTGAAGGGCGCTGACGCGGTGAGGTCTTTCTTGGCGCGGTACGCGTGCGGCGCGACGCGGTACGTGTGGACGTGGGATCAACGTGAAGCGCATGTCCTCGGTGAGGCGGCCTGGCTCGTCGCGCTTGGCACGGAGCTCACTGCGTCCGCCGACGCGTCGATCACGCGCGCGTACCGCATGACCGCCGTAGCTACACTCGAAGGCGGCCGCTGGGGGTTGACGCAGGTGCACGGTTCGTCGCCGGTGCACGCGTAACCCGGCCGATCTTCGGTCGCGACGAGCACCGCCCTGGCGAAGAACGTCGTCGATGCCTGGAGCGCATCGGACGCTCCCATCACGGAAGTCGCCGACCTGCGCACCCTCGTTGCGCCCTGACCGCGGAGAGCCGTCCCCTCGCGCGACCCCCCTCGACGTCCCCCTACCGCCCAGTAGGATACCCAGATGCCGCACCCCGCGACCGACGCCCGGGTCATCCTCCGCCACTGCGACGCGTACGACCCCCAGCGAATCCGCGCGATCGTGCGCGAGGGGCTCGAAGAGCTCGGCCTGCGCCCGCACGGACGAACGCTCCTGAAGCCGAACCTCGTCTGCGCCGGCGAGATGTTCGAGCACGCGCACACCCGCGCGGAGTTCGCCGAAGGGGTGCTCCTCGCCCTTCGCGATCGCGACAACGGGGCGATGACCGAGCTCGCCGTGGGAGAGCGCTGCGCGATCACGATCCCGACCCGCTTCGTCTACGCCGAGTCGGGGTTCGACCCTGTCATCGCGCGCACCGGCGCCAAGCGTTACTGCTTCGACGAAGTCCCCCAGGTGGAGATCCCGCTCCGCCACGAAGGGCGCCTGCGCGACTCGATCTTCACCCCCGAGCCGATCGCGCGCACCGACTTCTTCGTCAACTGCCCCAAGTTCAAGGCGCACCCGTGGACGACGGTGACCTTCTCGATGAAGAACTACATCGGGATCCAGGACGACCGGCACCGCCTGATCGATCACGACCACGCGCTGAACCGGAAGGTGGCCGACCTCCAGTACGTCATCCAGCCGCAGTTCATCGCCATCGACGCCATCATCGCGGGCGAAGGGCGCATGCTGACGCCGATCCCGCGCCAGATGAACCTCATCGTCATGGGGAACAACCAGGTCGCGATCGACGCGGTGTGCTGCCGGATCATCGGCGTCGACCCGATGACGGTGGAGCACATCGCGCTCGCGCACGAGCGCGGCTTCGGGCCCATCGAGATGAAGGACATTCGCCTGTCGGGCGACGTCACGATGGACGAGGCGAAAGCGCGCGGGAAGGGGTTCCAGGTCGGTCTCGTACGCGTGGAGAAGTACTTCGAGGGGACGCACATCCAGGCCTACGCGGGGGCCCCTCCCGAGCACGGCACCGACGAGAGCGCGTACTGCTGGGGCGGCTGCCCCGGGGTCATGGAGGAGGTCATCGAGGTCCTGCGACTCGCCGATCCGCAGTGCGACGCCAAGCTGCCGCGCATCCACCTCGTCTTCGGTCACTACAAGGGGCCGCTCGACGTGAGCTACGGCGAGAAGGTGATCTTCATCGGCGACTGCTGCGAGTGGGAGGGGCGACTCGGGAGCGAGCTCGTGAAAGTCGAGAGCCTGTACAAGAACCGCGCGACGCTCGACCCGCACCACGCCCGGCACAAGGACGTCTACGCCCGCATGCTGAAGATGGCGGCCAAGCTCCGCGAGGCGAAGGGGAGGCCGTACATCCGGTTGGAGGGGTGCCCGGTCAGCATCGGCGAGCTGATCCTCCTCTTGGCGGAGCTCGGCGGGATCAAGAACCCGTACTTCGATCGCCGGCAGGTCGTCGGCTTCAACCTGTCGTACCTCTCGTGGCGCAGCACATCCCTGTGGAAGCGCCTACGCGGCGAGCCCTACCAGATCGCCGGTGAGACAGCGCGCGGAGCGGCGAAGCCAGAGCTGCAGTGATCGGCCGCCGGGGCCGCCGCTCGAAGGCGCCGATCGCGCCGCGCGCGTGACCTTTCGATACCCGACCCTCGCGACTTCCGTCCGGCCCCGAACCGCGTTTCCATTCGGGGACCATGCCGAAATCTGCCAGCGACGAAGACTTCGCCCGCGCCTTTGCCGGCCTCATCGAAGTCCAGCAAGGGGGCCGCTTCCGCCCCGCCACCCCGAACGACGTGCTCGAGCTCCTCGAGTCCAACGAGGGGCGCTACGTGCTGAAGGGGAGCGGCGGCTACCTGGCCCAGCGCGGTAAGGGGTTCACCGAACGCCAGCGCGAAGCGATCGTGATCCCCGATCGCGCGTACGCGCACGAAGCGCGGCGCATGGGGCTCCGTGAGAACGGCGTCGCCACGAAGGTCGTGCGGCTACGTCGCCGGGGGACGTGCGGCATCGAGGCGGTGCGGATGCGCGCCGGGCTCGACGTGAGTGAGAAGGACGGACTCGTCGGCATCGGCATCACCGCGACCGACGCGATGACGATGCTCGCGGCGCTGAGCGGGGCGAAGGAGGAGCGCGGGGAGCAGTGAAGGGCGCGCGCCGGCGTCCGGCGCGCCCCGCAGCCGTTTCTCGGCACAGGCCCGCGCTCGCGGAACACTCACCCGCGGTCGGCGCGCCTCACAGCCCCGCCCACGCCAACCGCGCCTTCATCCCGAGCCACGTCGTATACCCGCTCTCCACCGTGGTCACCCGGTGCGCGCGGTTCAAGAAGAACGTCGTCGGGAAGCGCGTGACGCCCCACGCCGCCGCGATCGCGCCGTCGGGATCCACGACGACCACGGGGAACGAGACCCCTTCCTTCTGCATCTTCGCGCGCACGGTCGCCGCATCGCCCGAGCTGGTGGCGACGGTGATCACCTTCCCGCTCCGCGCGAGCGACGCGACGCTCCCGCTCTCGACGCGGCAGACCTCGCACCACGTGGCCCAGAAGTCGACGGCGACGGCTTGCCCGCGCCAGTCATCGAGCGAGACGCGCTGGCCCAGCACGTCCCGCCCCGCGAGCGCAGGAGCCTCCCCGGACGCGACGCCCCGCAGCGTGAGCGCGCGCACCCCGAGGAACAGCGCCACGATGAGCACCCCCTCGATGACCCTTCGCACCCCTGTGCGACGCGCGACGGCCCGCAGCTCGTTCCACTTCCGCGACACGCGCGAAGCGTACGCCCGGCGGGCCGTCTTCGCCCGGACCTACTGCTTGATCAGCTCCGACGTCGCGTACTGATACACGATCGCCGTGCGGCACACCGTGTCGGCCTTCGGCACGATCGGGCAGTACACGAGCTCGACCGCCGAGAGCCCACCCTTCGCGTCGTAGATCGATCGCTGGAACCACTGCGCGTCGAGGCGCCCGTCGATCTTCTCTTCGTGCACGGCGGTGACCACGTAGGCCGAGTGCGCGGCGCATCCGCTGAGGGACGCGAGCGCCCCGACGAGCGCGACGGCAAAGGCGACGTTCGTAACGGCGGAGCGCTTCACTTCACACCTCCCGTGGACTGGGTCGTAGAGGGCGGCGGCGGCGGGGGCGGAGCCGGAGGCGGCGGCGGCGCGGCGTGGGTCGCCTTGTGCGGCGGCGGCTCGGGCGGCGGCGGCGCGACGGGCATCGGCGGAAGGGGAACCTTCTCGATCTGCTCCTCACGCACCTTCACCTCGTCCGCACCGCAGCCGAGCACGCAGACCCCTTCTTCGACGGGCCCCGCGGCCTTCCCGGTCTTGGGCGTGTAGGAGATGCGCGTGATCGCGGCCTCGGTCGCGACGTCGCAGTGCATGCCGTCCGCCGGGCGGCCGTCGCAGAGCAACAAGTAGTCGCTGGTCGGGGCCACCGTGCTTCCGCCGTTGAGCGAGAGCCCGTGAGCCGTGTCGGGGAACCGCGGATGGACCACCACGAACATCACGCCGGGGGTCTTCGTCGTCACGTAGGTCACGCCGGGCGCCAGCAGCGCTTGTGGCTGTCCGGGCGCGGGTGGTCCCTGCGTCGCTGCCGTCACTTGTCCCATGGCCGCCGATGCGGCGGACGTCGCCGAGCACCCTGCCGCGCCCGTACCGACGAGTGCGACGAGGAGGAGGTCGAATGTTCGCATGGAGTCAAAGTTACGCTCATCGTTCGCTCTCCGTCCATCTCGTGGCACCCTCCCCCCCGATGCCCGCGCCGCCTCCGTCGCTCCCCTCGCAAGCCTCCGCCGGCGAGGCTCCGGAGCGCATCCTCGTCCTCGATCCTGACCTCGAGCTCCGCACCCCCCTCGTGCGCGCGCTCCTCGACGAAGGCTTCCTCGTCGAGCCGTTCCCGATCGGCCTCCAGGGGCTCGAAGCCGCGCGCGTCTTCCGCCCCGGCGTCATCGTCCTCGAGCTCACGCTCCCCGACATGCTGGGCACCGCGTTCTGCGCGCTCGTCCGCCACGATCCGGCGCTCGCGCGGACGGGGCTCCTCCTCATGTCGTCGCGAGGCGGCGACGAGGATCGCATCGCAGGGCTCGAGGTCGGCGCCGACGACTATGTCGTCAAGCCGTTCAACCTTCGCGAGCTCGTCCTGCGCATTCGCGCGCTCGCGCGCCGCTGTGCGCGGCCCCCCGCGAAGCGCCCCCCCGCGTACCGCTGGCAAGGGCTCGAGGTCGACGTCGCGCGTCACCGCGTCGCGATCGACGGCACCGAGACCACGCTCCGCCCGCTCGAGTTCAAGCTCCTCACGGCGATGCTCGCCGCGCAGGGGACGACCTTCTCGCGCGCGGACCTCATGCACCTCGTCTGGGGCCTGGAGGGGGAGAGCGACTCACGTACCGTCGACACGCACGTGCGCCGTCTTCGCGATCGCCTCGGGCCGTACGGCGAGGCGCTCGAGACCGTCCACCGTTTCGGCTACCGCTGGCGCGAGCAGCCCCTCACGGCAGCGACAGCACCCGATCCCAGGGCGTCGCCCCCTCGGTGACCGCCGCCGAGAGCGCGAGGGCCACCCCCGCCGCCCCGGTGAGGAACCCCGTGGTCGGTTGCAGGGCGAGCTTCCCGTTGGCCGTGGGCTCCCACGACTTGAACCCCGCGAACCCGCCCCGCTCCGTCTGCATCGCCAGCGCGCGCTTGAACCAGAGGCGCGCGGCCGTCGCCAGCTCCTCTTCGCCCGACGCGAGGTACATCCGGTGGAACGCGTGCGCGACCCCTGTGGCTCCGTGGCAGATCCCCGCGTCCCTCACCTGCGACGTCTTCTCGGAGCGGGCCGCGGCGCGCAGCGCGGTTCGAACGGCCGCGCGCTTCCACGATTTTTCCCCGACGGCGTCCGCAGCCACGAGCAGACACGCAGCGACACCCGGGTCGCCGTAGCACCACGCCAGACGCGCGGCGTGCGTCCCCTCCTCGGGCTTGGCGTCGAGGAAGCCGTTGGCGAAGCACCCCACCGAATCGCGCGGGAGCTCCTCTGCGAGCACCCAGGCCACCGCGCCGTCGAGCAGCGTGCGCGCCTTGTGACGCGTCCGCGCCGAGCACGGTGACGCGCACACGCGCCCCAGGAACGCGATGACCGCCGGCACGCCGTGGGCGAGGCCGAGGTTCCAGTCCATCGTGTTCTTCCGGTACTGCTCGGGAATCCACAACGGGTTCGAGCGCCACGAGAGCTCCTTGTGCCCTCGGCCGCGCGCCTTGCCGTTCCCGTTCCTCTTGTGAGCGTGCGGCGGTGCGTGGTCGGCGGTCTCCGCGAGATGCCCGACGACGGCGTCGATGAGGGCCGCCGCCTTCTTCCGCGGCAGTCGGTCGAGCGCATAGATGCCGATCCCGACGAGGCCCGAGATCAGATCGTACGTCTCGGTCCACGGCGCGTGATCGAGGTACTGGGCGAGGGCGTCATCGATGACGCTGCACCCGTCCTCCTCTTCGCCGTTCCCCGCGAGCTGATCGATGACCCACGCCACGCCCGCGAAGCCTGCGTACAGATCGGGACCGAGCGTCTCCTTTCCGAGTCGCTCGATCGACTCGGTGATCGCTTCCTCGGCGCGCTGCGTGTGACCCGCGGCGGGGAAGACGCGCTCCAGCGCCACGTGCGCGAGCGCGATGCCCGTGAGCCCGGCGGCGAGCCCGGAGGTCTCGACGTCCTTCGTCTCCAGCCGCAGGAAGCGCGACGACAAGCGCGCGAGGGCTGCGCGTGCGGCGACGGCCTGTTTGCCACGAAGAAGGGGTGCCTGCGGAGTGTGGGGTGCGGGGCGGGCCAAGGTGCGTCGAAGATAACCGATCGAGTGACCGGTGGGCGTTGGCTCGGGAATGCGACGATTCAAGACGAATGCAGCCGTTCTAGAAGTCGCTGAATTGGCGCGCGCAGCGTTGGACTCGCGCTCCCTTATCCGCTAGCGGATCTCTCCCATGATGAAGCGGATCCTCGTCTCGGCGTCGCTCACGGCTGTGCTCGGGGTGCTCACGGCCGTCGGCTGCGGCGGAAGCTCCAGCAACAACGGCGGAGGCAACACGGGCTCCGACGCAGGCGGGAACAACAACCCCACCAACGATGCCGGCGGCAACAACAAGCCGACCGCGGACGGCGGCGACAGCGGCTCGCCCTCGGAAGATGGCGGAACGACCAACCCGCCGCTCCCCCCCGGCTCCGTGCTTCCTCACGGCAACCAGCTCGTCCAGAGCGGGACGCTCGCCGTCAATGGCGTGACGAGCGACGACTACGTCATCTACACCGACCTCTCGACCGGCACGGCCTTCGCGCTCTCTCTCGCCGGCAGCAGCAAGCCGATCTCGCTCGGCCCGCTCGACGACCAGAACGACGTCACCGTGATCGGCAAGGTCGTTCTCCTCGGCACCACCGTCAACGACAACTCCGGTATCGGCACCACGTCGATCTGGACGTCGGTGGCCTCGGCCCCCGCGCCGCTCGCCTCGGCGACGTTCAACGGCCAGGCGGCGGCCTTCGCCGTGAGCGCCGACGGAAGCCACATCATGTATATCGACAGCGTCGACACGAACGTCACGACCGGCACCGTCATGGTTGCGGCGACCGACGGCACGGGGAAAGCGACGCTGGTCCCGGGCGTCGACCTCACGGACAGCTTCTGCATCCCGCAGCTCGGGTTCGCCGCCAGCAGCTACGCGGTCCTGGCCTACTGCGTGCTCCCGGCCGGTGCCACGGGGGTGGACGCGGGTGAGCCGGACGGCGGGACGACGGTCAACCTGGCGACCGTGGCCTCGTACTCGGCGGCGAGCAGCTGGGCGGCGGCGACGATCGCGTCGAACGTGCAGGACGTGTTCTCCGTGGACAAGGCGGGCACGAAGGTCGCCGTCAACGGCGCCGCTGGCACGCTCCTCTACCCGATCGGCGGAGGGAGCCCGTTGACGATCGATGCCGCCGGCGAGATCGGCTCGGTGAATTTCACGCCGGGCGTCTTCACCAGCGACGGCTCGCACTTCCTCTACACGACCAACGCGCAAGCGCTCTCGGTCGCCGCCACGACGTCCCCGGCGAATCCGGTCGCCCTCACGGCTGCCGGCAAGTTCTCGGACGTCCTCGACATCAGCGCCGACGGAAACTGGCTGATCGGCCCGCTGAACGTCGACCCGAACAGCGGAGAGAGCGATCTCTATCTCACGTCGGCGACGACGCCACTGGCCGACGGCGGCGCGCCCGTGACGCTGACTGCACAGACGACGGGCGGCATCTTCGGCAACGCCTTCACGGCGGACTCGACCCACGCGCTCTTCCTCTCCAGCGTCAACCAGGGGACCGGCACGCTCAATGCGGCAGCCGTGGCTTCTGCCGGGAACCCGACGGCGCTCGGGACGAACGCCTTCGCCGACTTCGCGACCTCGACGGCTCAGGTCGTCTTCAACGCGAACTACAACGGCACCGTGAACAACACCAACGGCGCGGCCGACATCCTCGTGGTGGACACGTCGCAGGCGACGGCGCCGACGGTTCTCGTGACGCAGGCCGATCCGGCCATCGCGCTGAACGCCGAGAAGACCCTCGTCGTCTACACGTGGAGCTACGTCCCGACCGACACCGCGCACGCAGGACTCTGGACGCTGGCGCCCTGACGCGCCCCATGAGCCACGCCCCCACCGGCTACCTTCACGGTTACAGCGAGGACGAGCGCGAGCGCCTTCACCGGCAAGCGCGCTTCCTCGAGCCGATGGTGCACGACCGGCTCCCGTTTCGACGGCGCCGGCACCTGCTGGAGGTCGGTGCGGGAGTCGGCGCGCAGACCGAGATCCTCCTCCGTCATTTCCCGGAGCTCCACGTCACGGGTGTCGAGATCAACGACGCCCAGATCGCCGAAGCGCGCCGCTACCTCGCCACCGTCCCCTGGGCGAGCGACGGCGGAAAGCCGCGCTACGAGATCCTGAAGATGGACGCGACGAAGCTCGACTTCGCCCCGGAGACCTTCGACGGCGCGTTCCTCTGCTGGGTGCTCGAGCACGTGGGCGAGCCGGCGCGCGTCCTCTCCGAGGTTCGGCGCGTCCTTCAATCTGGCGCGCCGGTGGTCTGCAACGAGGTCCTGAACGCGACGTTCTTCATCGATCCGTACAGCCCCGACACGCTCCGCTACTGGATGGCCTTCAACGACCACCAGCTGAGCGTCGGCGGCGACCCGTTCGTGGGCGCGAAGCTCGGCAACCTCCTGCAGTCGGTCGGCTTCCGCGACGTGACCACGGAGGTGAAGACGTTCCACCTCGACAACCGCGCTCCCGGCGAGCGCGCCGAGTTCCTCGCGTACTGGACCGAGCTGCTCCTCTCCGGGGCGCCCGCCCTCCTCGCGGCGAAGAAGGTCGAGGAGAGCATCGTCCAGGGGATGACGCGCGAGCTCGAACGGGTCGCGCGCGACCCGAACAGCGTGTTCTTCTATTCCTTCATCCAGGCCCGCGCTCGGGCCTGGTGAGGGCCTCGGCCGCCCCCTGCTCCGGTCGGACCGCTTCGCACCGTCGCGATTTGCCCCATATTTCCGCGCAATTGACCCCGAAGATACGCGGACTTGCGGGACTGCTCTCCCGCGACTAGTGTTCGCGACCCCGCTTTAAGGAGCACCGCATGGCCCGCGTTACCGTAGAAGATTGCCTCGAGCGCGAGGAAAACCGTTTCGCTCTCGTCGTCCTCGCCGCCCAGCGCTGCCGTCAGTTGATGAAGGGCTCTGCTCCGCTCGTTCACTCGAAGAACAAGCCCGCGGTCACCGCGCTCCGCGAGATCGCCGCCGGCAAGGTCCACTTCGACCGCCCCAGCCACGGCGCCGTCGTCGAGTGGATCGCCGTCCAGCACGCAGCCGGCCGCACCTAGTCGCCACGTAAGCGCGCCTCCGCGTTTCCGAGGATCACCCACGGGTCATGAAGCCTGCGCGCGGTAACGATCGCGAGCTGGATGCGGGATCGCGCGCGCACTACGACGACGCCGCGTACTACGCGAGCCTCTACCGGAACCGCATCGACGACGTGCAGTTCTACGTGGACGTCGCGCGCAAGTACGGCGGTCCGGTGCTGGAGTACGGCATCGGCAACGGGCGCATCGCGCTCCCCGTCGCGCGGCACGGCATCTCGGTGGTCGGCATCGATCACTCGCGCCCGATGCTCGCTGACCTGCGCGCGCGCCTCTCGCGCGAGCCCGAGGACGTGCGTGCGCGCGTGACCGCCCACTGCGGTGACATGCGGCAGAAGCGGCTCACGAAGCGCTTCCCGCTCGTCACGTGCCCGTTCAACGCTGCGCTCCACCTCTACACGCGCGACGACGTCGAGCGCTTCCTCGCCCGCGTCCGCGCGCACCTCGCGCCCGGCGGCATGTTCGTCTGCGACCTCTCCGTCCCCGTCTTCCAGGACCTGCTGCGCGATCCCGCCCGCGCCTACAAGGCGCCGCGCTTCAAGCACCCGACCACCGGTGACGTCGTCCGCTACGTCGAGCACTTCGACTACGACCGCGCGCGCCAGGTGCTCTTCGTGTCGATGGAGTTCGACCCGATCGAGCGGCGCGACGAGCACGGCAAACGCGGCAAACGTGACGAGCGCGGCACCGTGAGCGACCGCGGGTGGATGACGCCGCTCGCGCACCGTCAGTTCTTCCCGCAGGAGTGGGAAGCGCTGCTCCACTACAACGGCTTCGAGGTCGACAAGGTGGACGGGGACTTCCACGGAGGCCCCCTCGATCGCACGAGCGACGTCATGGTCTGGTTCGCGCGCGCTCGCCGCGCCTGGAGCGCGAAGTGACGACCATCGCGCGCGCGCTCGCCGAGGTCCGCGACCGGATCGAGCGCGCTGCCCTCGCATGCGGGCGCCCCGCGGACTGCGTGAAGCTCGTCGCCGTGTCGAAGACGAAGCCCCCCGAGGCGATCCGCGAGGCGTACGCCGCCGGCCAGCGGGCCTTCGGCGAGAACTACGCGCAGGAGCTGGCCACGAAGGCGGAGGCGCTGGCTGACCTACCGGAGCTCGAGTGGCACTTCATCGGCCACGTACAGACGAACAAGGCGAAGCTCGTCGCGCGCTACGCGCACGTCGTCCACGCCGTGGACTCGGTCGTCGTCGCGCGCGAGCTTGGGAAGCGCGTCGCTGCGGCCGGGCGCCCCCCCCTGGCGGTGCTCATCGAGGTCAACGTGAGCGGCGAAGCTCAGAAGCACGGTGCCTCCGCGAGCGACATCGGCGAAGTGATGGACGCGGTGCGCGCCGACGCGAACCTCGTGTTGCGTGGCCTCATGACGATGCCTCCCTTCGGCGACCCCGAAGCCGCGCGGCGCACGTTTGGGACGCTGGCGTCGCTGCGATCGCTGCACGGGGGGGAGAGCGCGCTGCCGGAGCTTTCGATGGGGATGTCGGGGGATTTCGAGATCGCGATTGGGTGCGGGGCGACGATGGTGAGGGTAGGGACGGCGATTTTCGGGGAGAGGTGAGCGCGAACGCGAGGTCGAGGTCGGGGGTCGCGGTCGGGTTCGCGGTCGCGGTCGCGCCCCAAAAAAGAAGCCCCTCGGCTCCGCAAAGGAACCGAGGGGCTCTCCCAGATCACGCATGACGCGTCACGCGTGCCCCGTCGCGCTCGTCGCCGCGCTGCCGCCATCGCTGGCCGCACTCGTCGTCGAGCCACTCACCGAGCTCGCGCCCGGCTGCTGTGTCGAAGCCGCCGCCTCCGCCGCCCCTTGCTCCTTCTGGAGCGCGCGAGCCGCTTTGGCCTTCTTCCCCTTCGGATTTGCCGCGCGCGCCGTAGGAGTCCGGTACGCGAAGAACTCCTGCACAGGCGCGAGTTGGGTCCGAACTTCCGGATCCGCCTTCGCGACCTTCTTCAGAATGCCGTACAGCGTCGTCGCGGTTTCCCACGAGCCGCTGTTCGCCTGAAATGTGTTCCCTTCCACGCTGGCGAGGAACGCTTGCAGTGCCTTCTGAAGAGGCTCGAGCTCGTGGGCGAGCGCGACCTGGGCCGTCATCGTCGATGTCGGCTGCAGGGGAAGATTCACGCCGAGCTGGTTGGCAAGGAGCGAGATCGTCGGAATGACTTTCTCGGATCCCTTGCGCGCCTTCGCGGCGATCTGCTTCTGCCTCTTGGTCAGCTTCGGGGTCGTGAGCGCCATCGCGGCGACCGCGGCCTGAATGTGACCCAGAGCCGTGGCGACTCGATCGGTCGTCGCCACCTTCGTGACTTTCTTTTTCGTATTCGTAGACATGTTTTCTCCTCTCCAAAGGTCGGCGCCGAGGGCGCGCCCGGGACCATCCCCGGGGCCGCGCTTCGTCGCGTTCCAATGAGTGAACAATGGAGGAAAACGCGCGGCCGGTATCGAGCGACGGTCGTACCGATTTCGGAGGCGAGGGGCGCGGAGCGGTACGGTGAGAGGTACGCATCCTTCGGATCCGAATTCAGATCGCGAAAGCCCTCCGAAGACCCTCTGGAGGCCTCGCTCGCCTCGTTCGGATCCAGATTCGGCTCCACGCGATCCCTTTCCGCATCGCTCCGATCCCGACGAGGGTCCTCGCGATGTGAAATGGGCGGAGCCCGATGCGAAATCAGATCGCTCGGATCCTCGCGTGCCTCGTTTCGATCCGGATTCGGATCCGATCGAGGCAAGCTCGGGTCCGAGAAGGTGAAAATAGGGCTCTTCTGACCCTCGCTCGGATCCGAACGATCCGAATTCGTGCTCGGCGAATGCGAGCTCGGATCGCTCGGATCTGAATTCGGGTCCGCGCGATCCGATTTCGGATCGCTCGGGTCCGAATACGGATCGCTCGGACCCCCGCTCGGATCGCCCGCCCCCAAATTCACATCCGATCACCCCGAGCGAAGCGTCCCCGCCCCCCCCCGCCCCCCCCTACCTCCCCCTAATCCTCGCAATCGCCTCCCGCGCCCT
>Ga0302267_10004629_pt1 | contig 14966 bp, 12 predicted proteins | sample III_Bog_E1_3_FD_194555 | JGI IMG/M metagenome (GOLD analysis project Ga0302267, IMG submission 194555) | Peat permafrost microbial communities from Stordalen Mire near Abisko, Sweden - III_Bog_E1_3 | ecosystem: Environmental > Terrestrial > Soil > Wetlands > Peat | place: Sweden: Abisko... | reverse complement strand
CAAAGAAGCTTATGATTCGACCAATGGCGGCTTCGGCAGCGCGCCAAAATTTCCGCAGCCGAGCATCCCATCGTTTGCTTTGGGCGCGGCAAAACGCTTTGGCGATGCGGACGCAGTGAAAATGGTTTTACACACTTGCGACCGCATGAATGCTGGCGGAATTCACGATCAACTCGGCGGCGGTTTTGCGCGCTACGCCGTGGACGCCGAGTGGCTCGTGCCGCATTTCGAGAAAATGCTCTACGACAACGCGCAACTCGCGCAGTTGTATCTCGACACGTTTCTCGTCAGCGGGGACGCACGTCACGCGGACACCGTGCGCGACATTTTAGATTACGTTCTGCACGACATGACCCATCCCGGCGGCGGATTTTTTTCCGCCGAAGACGCCGACAGCGAAGGCCACGAGGGGAAATTTTACTGCTGGACGCAGGATGAACTTTCTAAATTGCTCACCGTTGAAGAATTCAACGTCGCGGCAAAATATTTCGGCATCACGACCGAAGGAAATTTTGTTGACCACAGCCATCCGACGCCGCTGGCCGGGCAAAATGTTTTGAGCATTGTTGGACCAGAAATTTCCGCTGGCGACGAGATGTTGCTTGCCGCTGTAAAAAATAAAATGTCTGTCGTGCGCGCGAAACGCATCCGCCCGCACCTCGACGATAAAATTCTCGCGTCCTGGAACGGCCTAATGCTCGGCGCGTTCGCCCGCGCGTCCGTGGTTTTGGGCGAAAAAGAATACCGCGCGGCGGCAGAGAAAAACTTGGCGTTCATCCGCAAAAATCTTTGGGACAAAAAATCGAAATCGCTGTTCCACCGCTGGCGCGACGGCGAGCGCGACCACGTCCAGTTGCTCGAAGGCTACGCGTTCCAGCTTTCCGGAATTATCGAACTTTATGAAGCCACACTGGAACCGGCGCATCTGGATTTTGCGATTGAACTGGCCGACGCGATGCTCGCCAAATTTTACGACGCGGCGAATGGCGGCTTCTGGCAAAGCCCCGCTGGCACGAACGATTTGATTCTGCGCGTGAAGGACGATTACGACGGCGCGGAGCCGAGCGGCAATTCCGTCACCACGCTCGCGCTGCTTAAACTTGCCGCCATCACGGGCCGCGAGGATTTCAAGCTCGCCGCCGAAGCCACGCTGCAACTCTGCGCGCATCGCCTGCAAACGCAGCCCGCCGCGCTCGCCTTCATGCTGCACGCACTGGATTTCTGGCTGGACGAACCGCGCCGCGTCGTCATGGCTGGCGAAAATGGTTCGGCAGAATTTCAAAAACTGCTTCGCGCCGCGCATTCCGTTTATCAGCCGAACAAAATTGTTTTGGGAAATTCCGGCGCAGTCGAGCCGTTCGCCAAAACTTTAACTGCGAAAAACCCAACGACCGTGTTTGTCTGCACCGGCAATACCTGCCAGCCGCCGACGAACGATACGAAAATTTTGCGAGAGCATTTGTATTAAAGAGGCATGAGTGATTTTGAAACGCGTTTTGGCGGCATCGCGCGGCTTTACGGCCAAAGCGGATTGCAAAAATTGCGCGCGGCGCACGTCTGCGTCATCGGCATCGGCGGCGTCGGCGCGTGGGCGGCGGAAGCGCTGGCGCGTTCAGGCGTGGGCGCGATGACGCTCGTGGACTTGGACGAAGTCTGCGTGTCGAACATCAACCGCCAGCTCCACGCGCTCACGGAAACCGTTGGTCACGCGAAGGTCGAGGCGATGGCCGAACGCATCCGCGCCATAAATCCTGCCTGCCGCGTGACGGAGGAACAGAAATTTTTCAACGAAGCATCTGCCGAAGAACTGCTCGCGCCAAAATTTGATTTTGTCCTCGACGCGATTGACAACGTGCCGAACAAAGTTCTGCTGCTCGTGCGCTGCCACGAAAAACATTTACCCGTCATCGCCTGCGGCGGCGCGGGCGGACGCCGCGAACTGACTTCCGTCCGCGTGGGTGATTTGTCGCAAGCCAGCCACGATAAATTATTGTCTGAAGTGCGGCGGCGGTTGCGTAAGGAACATCAATTTCCCGCCGAACATTCGGCGATGAATGTGCCGTGCGTCTATTCGGTGGAAAAAACTTTTTATCCGCAGCCGGACGGCTCGGTCAGCGGAACGCGCGCGAAAATTGAGGACGGGACAAAACTGAATTGCGATGGCGGCCTCGGCTCGGCGACGTTTGTGACGGGCGCATTTGGTTTTGCGGCGGCGGGATTTGTGGTGCAGAAAATTGCTGAAGGCTGACTACAGACCGCCAAACACGCGCTGAAAATTTTCTTCGACGTGTGCGGCGAGCGGTTCAACTTTTTCACCAAGTAATTCCGCGAGGCCGGAATAAACGGCGGCGAGATTGGCCGGATGGTTCAATGGTTTACCTTCCGCATCGGCGAGCCGAAATTGATTTTTGTCGGCGGGCAGAAGTTGGTCGGGCGCGTCGGTTTCGATGAGCAAACGGTCGGCGGGAACTTGGCGAAATGTTTTGCGCTGGCGTAGTTTTCGTTCGTGCAAAAAATAGCCGGGAAAACTGAAATACGCGCCGAGCTTCGCGAATGCGGGAACCATTTCCGCCGGGCCACCGAAACTGTGCAGCACAATACCACGCGCGGGACGGGAATTATTTTGAAGCAGTTCGAGCAAGCGTCCCCATGCGTGCAAACAGTGAATGCTAACGGGCAAATTTCTTTCGGTGGCGATTTGCAGTTGCGCGAGAAAAACTTCTTCTTGGCCAGCGTAGCTCAAATCCGATTTCCAGCGGTCGAGGCCGATTTCGCCGACGGCACTGGGAGCGGCATCGAGAAATTTTTCCAGATTTTTTTGCCAATCCGGCGTGCGTTCAGCGAGATGCCACGGATGATAACCAAAGCTCGGCAGCACGATTTTATTTTCCCGCGCGAGCGCGAGCATCTGCGGCCAGTCTGATTCGCAAGCACCGTTGACGACCATTTTTGCCACGCCAACTTTTTCGCACGCGGCAAGTAGTTCGCTCTGGCGACCGGCGAAGCGTTCGTCCTGCAAATGATTGTGTGCGTCGTAAAATTTCATGGCGCATTGGTCTCGGCGAATTGCCGGATATGTTCCCAGATTTTTGAAAGCGCGTTGCGCCGGTTCGGCGTGAGATGCTGTGTGATGCCAAGGGGCGCGAGAAATTTTGGGTCGTGCGCAAGAATTTCGGCGGGCGCTTGGCCGCTGTAAAATTCGCAGAGCAGGCCGGCGATGGCTTTGACGACGAGCGAATCCGAATCGCAGTCAAAAAAACATTTTTCAGCGCGGACGTGCGCGACGAACCAAAGTTTAGCGAGGCAACCGGGAATCAGATTTTCTTCAACGCGCAATTCCGGCGCGAGCGGGGGACGTGCTTTGACTTTTTCAACGAGAAACGCAAGCCGATCTTGTCCGTTTTTTAACGGAGCTAACTGCGCGGTGATTTCAGCCTGCTTTTCCGCGAGGTTCATGGCGCGGAATTATTTTTAATCAGCTTGGCTTGGGGGTTCTTCCGTCTCTTGCGGCGGACGCGATTCTTCGGGCCGTTGAATCGGCTCGCGCTGGGCGCGCGGTTCATCGCGGCGGGGCGGCTGGCGAAACGGCGGCGGCTCGCGGCGCGGCGGCTGGATGCGGCGGAGTGCGCGCCGAAGTTCGTCAATCTCGCGTTCGTCGGCGAGCTTCTGGCGCTCGGCGACTTCGACGAGTTCGAGCACTTCGTCGAGCTGGTCAATCATCTGTTTGAGCGACTCGGCGATTTCGGTGGCGTGCGCGACGGCCTGACTTATGGCGGAGGTTTCAGCCGGACGAAAATCGGCGGGCTTGACCCACGGTTTTGGGCGCAATGGTTCGGGACGACGCTCGGGGTGACGCTCACGCGGCAGTTCGCTTTGCGGTGTTGGAAAATTTTCAGTGGGAGTTTGCGCGACCGGCGTTACGGTAGGATCCGCTTCGTGCGCGGCAAAATCTGCGGGCGCTTCAGCGTGCGGCTCGCGAAAATCGCCGGACGAATCGGCCTCGGGTTCGACGTGTTCGGCAGGCGGAGCGATTGGTTCGGTTGCTTCCGGCGCAGGAGAAATTTCTTCGGGACCGGGCGCGCCGGACTTGGCAATTGCCGGGCGCGGATCGCGACCACGACCGCCGCGACGACCGCGACGACGACTGCCGCCGGGACGAGGCGTGGGCGATTTCAAATTGGAGTTTTCGTCAGGCACAAATTTTGACGTGAGGATGGCCGCTGGCCGCGCAAATGCAATCGCGAAGTGCGCCTACTTTTTCACAAACAGCGCGATGGAAGCCGTGAAACCGTGCAGGAAATTTTTCTCGCCGACGGGTCCGATTTCGCCGTTGCAGAAAAATCCGGCCAGCCCCGTCGGGCCGAAATGCGCCTGCACCAGCTTGGCATCGTGGCTCGTGCGGCCAAAAAGATTTTTCCCGCGCCCGTTGCAGCAAAACAAACAGCCACCGTAAATTTCCGTGTCCGCCAGATTTTTTTTTGCCCGCGCCAGCAGCTCGTTCAGATCCTCGGACGCGGCGGCGGCATCGCGGCGCTGGAACTGAATCGTCTGTCCCGTGCGCGGCAGTGCGCCGACCTGCAGCACGCCGGAATTCGGATCGCCGCCGAGCAGATTGCGCACGAGAAAATCGCCGCGCTGGAAAGTTTCCAAGTATTCATTCACGACGAGGCCGATGTGCAGGTTGCCCTGCACCTTGCGCTGTTCCTCCGCCGAAAGCTGCTGCACCGTCTCGGACAGCACCGCGTAGGCGGGACGGTTGCCGATGTGGCGGATGAGATTCTGCTCGACGCGCGTGAGCGTCCACGCCTCGCCGATGGGCGTGCAGCCTTGCGAAATCACGCCGGCCAGCGTCACGTCGCCGCCAACCGCGACGGCCACGCCGCCGTCCTCGAAAACTTCGCCATCAAGATAAACTTGCGTGAGCGGCTCCGGAAAATTGCCGCTGGCCAGCCCGCCATAAACCGGAATTTGAAAATAATTTTGATTCCACGATTGCAGCCACAATTCCGCGTTGAGATGAAACGGGTCAATGAACGCAAGCCATCCGTTCACTCCGTCTTTCGTCATGCCGGTTTCCGCCGGCCAGAAATTTTTCCCGTCCGCCGCCTCGACCTGTTCCTGCGAAAAACGTACAGCCTTGAGATTCGCGCCCGGCAGCGAGTAAAGCGCCAGCACGAGGCCGCCCGCGCTTTCAAGTTCCTCGGCGTTCGCGACGAGTCCGCCGCCGGAACATCCGGCCAGCAGCGGGATGCGCGCGTGGACGCGGAGAATCTCCAAGACTTGCGCCGCGTGCGGGAAAAATTTCGGCGACATGAACACGAGGCCGAGCGAAACCTCCTTCGCCGGCAGCCGCGCACGCAGCCGCCGCGCCCAGTCGGCCAGGCCGTTTTCGTCCATGCCGTCCGACCAATAGGCCGCTATGGAATTTTCTTCGCTCACAAAATCACTTCAACCATGCCACAATTTTTTCGCCCGCCCAAATTTCTTTTACGGGCTGGCGCGCGCGCGCGGCGGCGGATTTTTTGCCGCTCACCAGAATTTCCGCCGCCAGCGGGCGCGTGTTGTAATTGCTCGCCATCACAAAACCATACGCGCCCGCGCTCAACAACGCCAGAAAATCACCTTCGCCGACTTTCGCGAGCGGACGATCCTTGCAAAAATAATCGCCCGACTCGCAGATGCCGCCGACAACATCCGACGAAACCGTCGCGCCGGATTTTTTCACGAGCGGAACAATTTCGTGATACGAATCGTAAAACGCCGGACGGATCAAATCGTTCATCGCCGCGTCCACGATAACAAAATTCTTTTTACCCGTGCGTTTCACATATTCAACTTTTGTGACGAGAGCGCCGGCATTGCCAACGATGAATCGGCCCGGCTCGATCAGAATTTTCAAGCCCAGCGGTTTCAACAGCGGCAGCAATTTTTCCGCGTAACTCGCCGGCGTCAAAATGCCTTTCGCAGCGGAAGATTTCCACCAACTTGCCGAACCGCTCGCGAGCGCCGGATTGTAAATAATTCCCAAGCCGCCGCCCGGACTAAAAAATTCCAACTTATATTTCGCCGCCAATTTTTGGACCAATGGCAAAACTTTTTTCACCGCCATTTCAATTGGTGTGACCTGCGTCATCTGTGAGCCGATGTGCATTTGCACGCCGCGCAGCCAGATGTTTTTCAATTTGCTGGCGCGCGCGTAAATCGCCTCGACGTGCTCAAACTGAATGCCGAACTTGTCTTCATAAGTGCCGGTCGTAATCTTGGAATGCGTCTTGGCCGCGACATTCGGATTGATGCGCACGGCGATAGGCGCGCGTTTTTTCAGCCGCGCGGCAACTTTGTTGATACGCAAAATTTCCGGCTCGCTTTCGCAATTGAAGCAATAAATTCCCTTCTGCAGCGCAAATTCAATTTCGCTTTCTGACTTCGCGACGCCGGCGAAAACGCATTTCTTCGGATCGCCGCCCGCCGCGATGACGCGCTGCAATTCGCCCGCGCTGACCACGTCGAAACCGCTGCCGCGATTCGCCAGCACGCGCATCACGGAGAGATTTGAGTTCGCCTTCATCGCGAAACAAATCAAATGGTCGAGCGGCGCGAGTGCAGCATCCAGTTTTTGAAAATGGTCTTCGAGCGTGTGCTGCGAATAAACGTAGAGCGGCGTGCCAAATTTTTTGGCGAGCGCGTCAATACTCACGCCTTCGCAGAACAGCTTGTCTCCCACAAAACGAAAATCATGCATCGCGCGAGAGTTTAGTGGCCGCCGCGCAAAGTTCAAGGTCGGGAAATAAAGATTTGAAAATAAAAAACCCGCCGGAAAATTTCCGGCGGGCGGAGGAAAAATAAATTTCTACGGCGCGGCCAGGATGGCGGCGCGCTGGGTGTGATATTCCTCCGACGAGATTTTATCAGCCTTGTAACTTTCCAGCAGCGCGTCCAAATGCGCCTGTTTGGCCGCGTTAATCGGCAGCGGCGGCGGATCAATTCTTTTGAAGCCGAGCTCCTTGCCGGGATAATCGGCTTGGGCAGCCAGCAGCGCGGCTTTTTCCGCGTCCGCGCGTTTCTGCGCGTCAATAGCCGCCTGTTTTTTCGCGTCGGCCTGGGCTTGCGCCGCGGCGGCAGCAGCAGCAGCGGCAGCGGCGCGCTTGCGTTCGGTCATGATCGCCGCGTTTTGTTGGGCGGCTTCATTTTGCGCAATGTCCTTGGCTTGCGCGGCGGCTTGCGCCTTGGCCTGCGCGTCTGCATGAGCTTGCGCGGCGGCGGCGGTCAATTTTTGCGCCGCGTCATTGCTTTGGGCGGCGAGATCGGCTTGTTTCTGCGCGCCGGCTTTGGCCGCATCTGCGGCTTGGGCTTTCGCTTGGGCATCGGCGGCGGCGGCGGCGGCATCCGCCTCGGCCTTTTGCGCGGCATCCTTGGCTTGCGCGGCGGCATCAGTCTGCTTTTGCAGATCGGCGGCGGCTTGCGCTTTCGCTTGCGCGTCTGCGTCCGCGCTGGCGGCCAGTTCCTTGGCTTTTTGGGCGGCATCCTTGGCTTGCGCGGCAAGATCCGCCTGCTTCTGCGCCTCGGCAGCGGCTTGCGCGGCGGCTTGGGATTTCGCCTGCGCATCGGCATCCGCAGCGGCCGCATCCGCGTCGGCCTTTTGCGCAGCATCCTTGGCCTGCGCGGCGGCATCGGCCTGTTTTTGCAAATCGGCGGCAGCTTGCGCTTTCGCTTGCGCGTCCGCGTCTGCGCTTGCGGCCGCGTCTTTCAGTTTCTGGGCGGCGGCCTTGCTTTGGGCGGCGAGATCCGCCTGCTTTTGCACGTCCGCCGCCGCCTGCGCGGCAGCTTGCGACTTCGCGAAGGCATCGGCTTCAGCACTGGTGGCCGCCGCCAGCGCCGCCGCTGCGGCATCCTTGGCCTGCGCCGCCTCGGCGGCAAGTTTTAAGGCGGCGGCATCGGCGCTTGAAATGACCGCGCCGTTTTCTGGCGCTTCCTTGAACGTGACCGCAGGCGGCGCGTCGCTCACCACCGGAGCGGGTTCACCGGCCGCTGGGAGCGTGGCCGCCGGTGCGGGCGTATCGGGCATCGTCGGAGCCGCAGCAGCCGGAGCGGGTTCGTTCGCAACGGCGGGAGCACTGGTATCGGTAGCAGGCGCGTCCAGTTCATTCAACTTTTGCAGCAACGCCGCGCGCGCAGCGGCCTGCGCGGCATTATCCTGGGCATGGAGCGTCATGGCACCGGCCGAGGCGAGCGCGCAAATCCAGACGGGGAATTTGGAAATCTGCATGACGCCTTGTTACGCCAATTTGCCGCCGGAATCAACTGCTTTTAGAGACGGCACATACAGCCGCCGCCACGCCGACGCGAACGGAATGCGCACCAGCGAGTGAAAAATGATGCTCCGCACCTCGCTGCGCGACACTTTCACGTGTTGCTGCAGTTCAACCACGCCCGTTGCGCGCAATTTTTCAATCGTCTTAACCCCGAGCAAAACCGGCCACGCGCACGCGAGCCGCACGCGGAATTGTCCGAAAGGCAAAGTATTCGTGTAACGCCAGCCGGCCGCCAGATGCGACTCCGCCTTGTCGAGATATTCGTGAAAGAGCGGCAAAAACTTTTGCTCGTTCGCGGGCGAGAGCAACGTTTCCGGCAATAACTTTGCCTCGTCCAATCGTTGCGTCGGCAGATAGCAGCGACCGCTTTTCAAATCCGCCGGCAGGTCGCGTAAAATGTTCACGAGCTGCAAGCCTTTGCCGAACCGGATGCCGTCGGCGATGAATTGTTTTTCGTCCAGCCGCGCGTGCGGAAAAAGATGCGCGCGGCAAATATTCGTCCAAAATTCGCCCACGCAGCCCGCGACGCGATAGGTGTAATCATCCAGCTCCGCCGCCGTTTCGAGCGCGATGATTTTTTCGGCGGACGTGTTGGCGAACCGCCGCAAGTCAAGTTCTTGGCCGCTCGTGATCGTCGTCAAAACGCTGCGGATCAATTTTTTTTCGGCGGCGGAAAAATGTTGCAGCACCGCCAAGCTGTCCTCGATTTTTTCCAGCAATTTTTTTTCGGCGGCCGAACCTTGCTGCCGGGCGAGTTCGCCAAAATTCAGCGGGGTCGAATTTTGGCCCAAAATCCGTTCGCGCAATTTTTGCAGTGCTTCAAGCCGTTGCGCCACCGGCAAAATTTCCGTGTCCGCGATCGTATCCGTCGTGCGCGCGAGCAGGTAGGCGAGGCCGATTTGCGGGCGCACGCGCGCGGGCAGCACGCGCAACGTCAGATAAAACGAGCGTGACGTCGCCTGAAGTAGATTATTTAACGCCGCTGGCATTTTTAGACAGGGAAATTTTCGGTTTCAAGTTGCGCCGCCAGTCTGGATTATCTTTTCTTCAAGCGCAACCGCGCGCCGCCCGAATGCGCGGCGGCAAAAACCGCGTTGCCAGCCCCGCGCGGATGTGAAATGTTAGCGGCGCATCATGAGCGAATTCAAATTTGCCTGTCCCGTGTGCGGCCAGCACATGATTTGCGATGCGTCGCGCGGCGGTTCGGTGATGGAATGCCCCACTTGTTTCCAGAAAATCTTGGCACCGCAGGCATCGTTGGCAAACGCCAAGCTCATTCTGACCGGCATCAAGGTTTCGGAGAAAAAAATTCCGGCGCGCGGCGATGGCGGGACGGAAAATAACTTTCCGACCGCCCTGCTGACCAGCGCTCTGGTCGTGGCGTTGCTGGTGGGCGCGGCTATGTTTGTGTTTCGCAAACAGATTTTTGACAACGCGCCGCCGGTCAGTGCCGTCCGCTTCAATGCCGCACCAACTGCGAGCGACACGAATTGGACGCTGACGCTGGTTCATGCGGCGATTCCGGATTCTCCAGTGGTCGGACGGATTCACGGACAGGATTTTATCCTTGAACGCGCCGCGTATCTCAATTTCAACGGCATCCTGATCTTGCGCCATGGCGCGCACGGGCCGGTGGAGTCTGGCGCGTTGATTGATTTTAACGGAGCATCGGCGGATGCGCTGGCTGGCAAGACCATAAATATTCTGGCCGACACCAACGCTTCGGCGCGCGTCACACTGCGCTGGAAAGACGAGAATGGAGCGTTGAATAGCGGGCATTTTAATAGCAACTATGCGCTGCGGCTGGAATTCGGCGCGCTGGCGGACAACCAGTTGCCGGGTCAAATTTATCTCTGCACGCCGGACGCAGAGAAAAGTTATCTGATGGGAAAGTTTAGCGCCGACATCGTCCGGCCCCAGCCACCAGGGCAATGACTTTTAACCGGTGAAGCGGAAGGCTGGAATTTTTTTATGGATTCCGCTTTCCGTATTTAATTCAAAATGAATATTGAAATCGTCAACACGGGCAGCGAACTGATGCTCGGTCGCGTGCTGAACACACATCAACAATGGCTTTGCCGCCGCCTCGCCGACCTCGGCCACGTCGTCACGCGACAGGTCGCGATCGCGGACGATGGCAGGAAAATCCAAGGCGCGGTCGCCGAGGCGTTGGCGCGCGCAGATCTGGTCATCACCACCGGCGGACTCGGTCCGACTTCGGACGACCTCACGCGCGAACTCATCGCGGAACTGCTTGGCAAAAAACTGATCGAGAACACGAACGTGCGCGCGCATATCGAAAACTTTTTTGCCAAACGCAATCGCGCGCGCCCGGCGAAAACCAGCGTGGAAAACTTCGTGCCCGAAGGCGCACTGGTTTTTCTGAATCAAAACGGTACCGCGCCGGGTCTGGCGATGAAGCTTGAGCCAAATCTGTTTCGCGCAGATAAAAAATCTTCGTGGCTCGTAATGTTGCCCGGCCCGCCACGCGAACTGCGGCCGATGTTTGACGATGCCGTTGCGCCGTTATTGAAGCGCGCGTTTGCCGCTGAGATTTTCATCTGTCGCACGCTGCGCACGACCGGCATCGGCGAGTCGCGCGTGCAGGAACTGGTGGAATCCGACTTGCAGCCGTTCGTCAAACGTGGACTCGAGATCGGCTATTGCGCACGGCCCGGCGCGGTGGACGTGCGTTTGACCGCCAGCGGCACGGCGGCGGAAAAACTCGTGCGCGCAGGCGAGGCCGTGGTGCAAAAAATTCTCGGCGAAAATATTTTTGGTTTTGACGATGACGAGATCGAAAACGTGGTTGTAAAACTTTTGGCGCAAAATAAAAAAACGCTGGCGCTGGCAGAATCTTGCACCGGCGGCCTGATGGCGAACCGGATCACCGACGTGCCCGGCGCGTCGGAAGTCTTTATCGGCGGCGTGGTGAGCTATGCGAATTCGGCCAAGGAAAAATTTCTCGGCGTGCGCGCGGAATCACTCGCGGCGCATGGCGCGGTGAGCGAAGTGGTGGCGCGGGAAATGGCCGCCGGCGCGCGGGAAAAATTTGGTTCAGATTTTGCGCTGGCAGTGACAGGCATTGCCGGGCCAGGCGGCGGCGCGGCGGACAAACCGGTGGGAACGGTTTTCATCGCGCTGGCCTCGGCGCACGGCGTGGAAGTGAAAAAAATTTTGAACGTCTGGGAACGGGCAACGTTTCGGCCGGTGACGGCGACGCAGGCCTTGGAATGGCTGCGACAGACGCTTTCTGCTTGAGGCGGCACGATTTTTCGCTAGTGTCGAAGCAGTTATGTCTGCAACCGCCGATTCTTTTGTTGAAGCCAATGCCGTCCTTTCCGAACTGATCGCCGCCACGCCGGTGCCGAAACGGCGCGGCACGCTGCTCGTCGTGGACGACGAGGAAGGGCCGCGGATGTCGTTGAAGCTGATTTTCAAGGACACTTATGATTTACTGATGGCAGAGGACGGGCCGACGGCCATCGAACTGGCGCAGCAAAATGACATTGACGTGGCCATCCTCGACATCCGCATGGCGGGGATGTCGGGCATTGAAGTTTTAGAACGGCTGCGGTTCGTCCGCCCAAACATCGAGGCGATCATGATCACGGCGTTCGAGACGACGGATACGATGCGTCAGGCGCTGCGTTTGCGTGCCTGCGATTACATCAACAAGCCATTCGACCTTGCGAGCATCCGCAGCGCGGTTAGTCAGGCGATGCAGCGGCGTGTGCTCGAAAGCGAAATCCACAACAGCGCCGAGAAAGTCCGCGAACTGCTCACGGAACTGCAAAACCAGCGCGTCGAGGAACAAATTGCGCAGACGCGCGGCGACATCTACGCCAGCATCATCCACGACATCAATGGCCCGCTGACGGTCAGTTTCGGTTTTGTGCAGTTGCTGAACCACAAGCTGAACCAGAACTTGAAGCTGGAGATGGAGGACTTGGAATTCATCAAGGAGCGACTGCGTTCCGTCGAGCGGCAGATGAGCAACTGCATCGAGATCCAGCGCCGTTATCTGGGTTTTCTCCGCCGGCAAAGCGGCGATTCTACGTCCGCCGGTGTGAACCAATTGCTCCACGACCTCGACCAGTTGGTGCGCGTGCATCCGAGCCTGCAAGAAAATGAATTCCGCCTTACGCCGTTGACAGGCGAAATCGGCGTGAAGGTCAACGGCACGGATTTGATCCAGATTTTGCTCAACCTCGCGGTCAATGCGTTTCAATGCACCTCGGTGCCGCATCGCGTGGAGATCGGCGGCGAAGTGCTGGCCGCGCCGCTGGAACTCGCGCAGTTCAAGGACGGCCCAAATGACCGCCTGCTCAATGTTGAGAGCATGGAGAACACCGCGCCGCTCGTGAAGCTTTGGGTGCGCGACACCGGTCCCGGTATTCCGGCGGTGGTGTTGCCGAAGATTTTTGATCCCTATTTCACTACCAAAGGCCCGCGCCAAGGCACCGGTCTCGGCCTGAACATCGTGCAACGCCTCATCAAGGCGGCCAACGGCGCGCTACACGTCCACACCATAGTCGGCGAAGGCACGACGTTCACAATTTATCTGCCAGGAGCGAGTCTGCTGAAATAAACCAGCACCCATGCGCATCAAAATTATTCTCACCATGATTTTGATTGCGCTGGCTGGCAACCTCCGCGCGGACGAAAAAATTCCCCTGCTTCAGGTCGGCGGCGATACTTACACCAACGTCATAGTCACCACCGTCAGCGCGACGGATATTTATTTCATCCACGCCGGCGGCATGGCTAACGTGAAGATCAAGTATCTTTCGCCCGAGTGGCAGAAACATTTCAACTTCGATCCGCAACAGGCGCAAGCGGTGGAACTCAAACAGTCGGCAGACAAGGTGAAATATCACGCGCAACTTCTGGAACAGCCAGCGGTTCAGGCACCTGATATGACGCGCGAACCGACCAGTGCGGTCGCCAGCGACTCAGACGGTGCGTGGCTCAATGATTTTCCCACCGCGTTGAAACAGGCGCAGGCGGAGAACAAGCCGGTGCTGATTGATTTCACCGGCTCCGACTGGGATCCGTGGTCTATCAAATTCGACCAGGAAGTCTTGATCACCGACCGGTTTACTGATTATGCCCGGAAAAATCTCGTGCTTTTGAAGGCGGATTTCCCGCGCCACACGCCGCAGGACGAAAACCTGCAACGCGCCAACGCCGCGGTGCAAAAAACTTTTCATGTGGATCGCTTTCCAAGCTATATTTTGCTGAACTCCGCCGGCAACGAATTGGGCCGGCAAGTCGGCTATCTCGATGGCGGGCCGGACGCCTTCATCAAAGAACTGGAGATGTTCGCCCACCATTAAAAGATTTACCGCTTGCGCATCGCAGCCGCGACAACGCAAGCGGTAAAATTATTTCTGTAATTTTAATTCCCCAAATACTCGCGCGGATCCGTCACCTTGCCGGTCAACGCGCTCGCCGCCACCGTCATCGGCGACGCGAGGAACACCTGCGATTCCTTGTCGCCCATGCGGCCGGGGAAATTGCGGTTCGTCGCGCTGATGCATTTGATGCCGGATTTGTTGATGCGGCCAAACGTGTCCACCGGCCCGCCAAGGCACGCGGCGCAACCGGCGTTCTCCGTCATCTGCACGCCGGCGTTCACGAGCACGTCCCAAATCGTCGTATTACCCCAATACGTGGACTGCAAATCGCGCACAATCTCCGGCGTCGCAGGCACTCCAAAGGTATCAATCACGACGTGCTTGCCGCGCAACACGCGGGCGAACTCCACGAAGTCGCTCGTCTTGCCGCCGGTGCAGGAGCCGACGTAGGCGCGATCCAATTTCATGTCCATGTCCTTCGCTTTTTTGCGCTGACCCGGATCGGGATGACACGCGACGGTCGGTTCAAGCTTGCTCAAATCCACCGTGTGTTCGTAAACAAATTTTTCATCGCGGTCGCGCGCGACGGGTTCGTAAGTGGATTTCGTGCCGTTCAATTTCACACGCGAGTCCACATATTCCGCCGTGCGCGAATCAAATTCAAAAATCGCATTTTTCCCACCAGCTTCGATTGCCATATTCGCGATGGTCATGCGATCATCAATCGAGAGATTGCTCGCGCCTTCGCCGTCGAACTGCAACGCGCGATACGTCGCGCCGTCAAAACCAATCTCGCCGATGCAATGCAAAATAATATCCTTCGCCATCACGCCCGGCTGCAATTTTCCTTCGAGCCGGAAGTGCATCGTCTCGGGAACTTTGATGAGCAACTTGCCCGTGCCCATCACAAAACCAGCGTCCGTATTGCCGATTCCGGTTGCAAATTGATTGAACGCGCCCGCCATGCAGGTGTGCGAATCGGTGCCAAAAAGAATTTCGCCGGGCCGCGTGTGACCTTTTTGCGGCAATGCCGTGTGGCAAACGCCCGCGTAGCGCGAACCGTATTGCTTTTTCATGTTGCCCTTGGCGGCGTCGAAGACCCAGTGGCCGTTCGCGTCGTCAATCACGTCATAAAAATATTCAATGCCCTGCTCGCGCGAAAAATCACGGAGGATGTCCACGTTGCGGTTGGACTTCGAGTCGGCGGTGAAGATGTAATGGTCAGGGATGATGACAATTTTATTTTTGTCCCAGACCTTCGCGTCCTTGCCGAATTCGCGCTTAAACACGCCGA
>Ga0302267_10004625_pt1 | contig 14980 bp, 15 predicted proteins | sample III_Bog_E1_3_FD_194555 | JGI IMG/M metagenome (GOLD analysis project Ga0302267, IMG submission 194555) | Peat permafrost microbial communities from Stordalen Mire near Abisko, Sweden - III_Bog_E1_3 | ecosystem: Environmental > Terrestrial > Soil > Wetlands > Peat | place: Sweden: Abisko... | reverse complement strand
TCGAGGCCTGGGGCCCCCAGGCTGACCGACCAGCTCGGCGACGGTGGGAGGCGCGCCGCCCGCTCCCTCCGCCGCCATCGACAGGTAGGCCGCCTCGAGCAGCACGGAGACGCGGCGATCGGTGGTGCCCAGCAGATCGACGCGGGGGACCAGGGCGCGGTAGACGGCGAGCGCCTCGTCGCGCTTGCCGGTCTTGACCAGCACGCGGGCGAGGTCGTGCATCGTCGAGGGGTCCTCCACGCTGCGGGGGTCCACCGCGCGCGCCCGCTCGAAGGCGCGGGCCGCCTCCGCGGTCGCTCCCATCGCCAGGAACGCGCGCCCCAGCACCACCGCCGGCGCCGCGTGGCCGGGGAGGGCCTGGTCCGCCTCGGCGGCGGCGAGGCGCGCGGCGTCGGGCATGGTGGGCAGCTCGGCGTGGGCGCGTGCCATCAGATCGCAGTAGCGCTGGAGGGTGGGCGCGCGCGCCAGCTCCCAGACGGTCGGCCCCCTGGCCAGCGCTCGCTTCGAGCGCGAGCTGCACTCCGGCGGGCGCCCCGAGGCCGCCGCCGCCGCCGAGAGCCCGGCGCCTTGCCCGAGGGCGGCCGGGACAGGCGCGGGGGAGAGCAGCGCCGGGATCAACAGCAGCAGGCCGATCGACACCGGCCGAGCATACCAAGAGCGGGCCCGCCGCGCCGGTGCTCGATGGCGCCCCGGCCCGAGCGGTTCCGATCTAGGCTCCCCGGCTCCCCCAGCCATGTCCGAGCGTTCCTTCTACGAAGAGCGGGCCAAGCGCGAGGCGCAGGCCACGGTGGAGGCGATCGAGGCCCAGACCTCGGCCGAGATCGTCGTCTGCCTGCGCGGCTCGTCGGGGAGCTACCGCGACGCGGACTACCTCTTCGGCTTGCTCTCCGCGCTGGGCGCGTTGCTGGCGCTCACCTTCGTCGCCAGGCCCGCGCAGCCGGGCTCGGTCCCGGCCGGCGTGGTGGCCGCCTTCCTCCTCGGCGCGGTGGTCTCGGCGAACCTCGCCGCGGTGCGGCGGCTCTTGCTTCTCCGCCGGCGCCTGCTCCACGAGGTGCGCACTGCCGCCCGCGCCGAGTTCGTCGACATGGGGGTGTCGCGCACCGAGGGGCGCACCGGGATCCTCCTCTACATCTCCATGTTCGAGCGGAGGGTGGAGGTCGTGCCGGACATCGGCGTCGACGCGCGCGCCCTCGGCCCCGAGTGGAAGGCGGCCGTCGCGACGCTCGAGGGGTCGCTCGACTCCGGCCCCGACGTCGGGCGCTTCCTGGCGGCGATGCGCGCGCTCGGCCCCGTCCTCGGGCGCGGGCTTCCTCGCGAAGAGCCAGGCGAGGATCCGGGTGAGCAGCCGAGCGAGGAGTGATCGGTCGGGGAGCGCTCTCGAGCGCTCCACAGGATGACTCACGGTCGGTGTTCTTTCCGCAGAGGAGGGTGAGGTCTGCGCGACCGCTTGAGAGCTACCCCCTCACGGCCCCGCGTCCCAGACGATCTCCTCGCGCCGCTCCTGTCCGCCGGCGCTGGCGATCTGCACCGAGAGGCGCCGGCTCCCGCCGCCGTCGTAGGTGTGCTCGGCAGTGAGCGGCAGGCGGTCCTTGGCGTGGCGGCGGCCGGCGCGGAAGCCGTGGCGGAAGACGCGGCCGTCGTGGTCCCAGTCGACGGCCCAGTAGTCGACGGCGCCGGTGCCCGCGCCCTCGAGCGCGAGGTGGACGGCGCGGCGACCGGTGAGGAGTCCGGCCCGGGAGAGCGACACCTTCACGTGAGGTGCGTCGCCGGCGGGGCGGGGGGCTTCCGCGGCGGGATCGGCGTCGCCGTCGAGGGTGAGGATCTCGAAGGCCGCCGCGGGCAGGGCGGTGAGGCGCTTGCGGGCGGCGTGGATGGCGGCGCGGCCGACGTCGCAGCCGATCCAGCGGCGCCCGAGCTTCTCGGCGGCGACCAGGGTGGTGCCCGAGCCGGCGAAGAAGTCCGCGACGAGATCGCCGGGCCGGGAGGCTGCCTCGATGACGCGGCGGAGCAGGGCCTCGGGCTTCTGGGTGGGGTAGCCGACGCGCTCGTGCGCGATGGGCGCGATAATCCCGATGTCCCAGACATCGCTCATCGGCGCGCCGCGGGTCTCTTCGTCCGTCTGGCTCGGCTTGCGGTGCCCGGAGGAGAAGTCGGCGACCTGCCGCTTCGTCCCGAAGGTCGCCAGGGTGCTGGCGGCGAGGGGCTCGTAGAGCCTGGTGAAGGCGTGGCGATCGTCCGGGGTCTTGCCGTACCAGAAGAGGACGTCGTGCATCCGCTGGAAGACGCGCGTCTTGGCCGGCCAGCGGCGGTAGCGCCACACGATCTCGTTCTTGAAGGCGTCCGGCCCGAAGACCTCGTCGAGGAGGCAGCGCAGGTAGTGGCTGACGTGCCAGTCGCAGTGGAGGAAGAGGGTGCCCCGCTCGGAGAGGAGCGCCCTCATCAGCTCGAGCTGCTCGAGCATCGTGGACAGATAGGCGCCCAGGCCCTCGTCCCGGCGATCGCTGTAGGCGGGGACGTCCTCCCCCGCGCCGCCGGCGCGCTCGGTCAGCGAGAAGGAGCCACCCGTGCCGAACGGGGGATCGAGGTAGATGAGGTCCACCTGGCCGGCGTAGTCGGGGAGCAGCGCCCGCATCGCGGCCCGGTTGTCGCCCCGGATCAAGCGGCCCCGGCGGAGGTCCGCGCCGGCGGGGCCGGGGGTGCCCCCCAGGGTGACCGGCTCGCCGGCCACCTCCTCGACCTGGACCAGCGTCGGCGGGGGGGCGGGGAGCAGGGACGCGCCCGGCGCGCGCTTGCCGGCCCAGGTGAGCTCGGGGGGTCGGGGGCGCTCGCGCTTCATGCGGGGGCGCCGAGCATCGACCGTCTGGGGGCAGCGGGCAATGTCTTCACGATGCCGGCGCGTGGGTGCGTGCGCACGGGCGTGTCACGAGGGGCGTCGAGCGGTCGCGCGCACCGCGTACGTGAGCAGAGTGCGCGCTGGTCGGGCCGGAGGCTGGGCTTGGCATGTTTCGCGCAGAAGCGCGGGTCGAGCACATGCGCCGCGGGCGCGCTGTCGATCTCACACCTGGGAGCTCCGAATGAAGGCGACCGAATTGCTTCAAGAACAACACCGCGATCTCGAGGCGCTCCTCGAGAAGCTCCGCACCGCCGGGCAAGGCGAGGAGCGGACCGTCCGCCAAGAGCTCGCCGCCCACCTGGTGGCCCACACCGTCATCGAGGAGGAGCACTTCTACCCGGCCGTCCACGAGATCCTCCCCGAGGAGACCCTCGAGGCCATGGAGGAGCACGGGCTCGCCGACGTCGAGCTGGCGAGGCTGCTTGCCTCCAAGCTGGGCGACGCGACCTCCGAGGCCAAGCTGGCCGTTCTGTCCGAGGTCCTGATCCGCCACATCCGCCGCGAGGAGGCCGACGTTTTCAAGGCCGCCGACCGGGAGCTGGGCGACGAGGCGCTCAACGAGCTCGGCGAGCGGATGCACGCGCGCTTCCACCAGGTCATCGACACCGGCTACAGCAAGCTCCTGCAGAAGGCCCTCGAGGAGGAGCTGCCCCGGACGCCGAGCCGGACGCCGACGCGCCCGGCGGCGAAGAAGACCGTGCGCCGCGCGGCGGCCGCCAAGAAGAAGGCGACCCCCAAGGCCCGCGCCACCCCGCGCCGGGCGCCCACCAAGCGCGCCGGCGCCAAGCGGGGCGCGGCGGCGCGGCCGCGCAAGAGCCCGAAGCAGACCCGGGCCGCGCGCGGCACCAGCGGGACCACGCGCACGCGGCCCTGACGGCCCCCTCCGGCGGCGGCTCCCGCGACGATCGGCCGGGTGGGCCCGCCGTCCGTCGTGAGGCCCCTTGCGGCGCTTGCGGTTTCCTCTAAAAGACGCCCCAAACGATGGCGGGTCGCAGCGGGGCTCCGCCCTGCGAGGAGACAGCATGCAGAACAGCTACGGCGCCAAAGGCACCCTCTCGGTTTCCGGCTCCACCTACGGCATCTACCGCCTCTCGGCCTGCGGGCCGGCGGCCGCGCGGCTGCCGATGTCCCTCAAGGTTCTCCTCGAGAACCTCCTCCGCCACGAGGACGGCCGGGTCGTCCGCCGCGAGCACGTCGAGGCGATCCTCCACTGGGACCCGACCGCGCTCCCCAGCCAGGAGATCGCCTTCCACCCCGGGCGCGTGCTCCTCCAGGACTTCACCGGCGTCCCCGCCGTCGTCGACCTCGCCGCCATGCGCGAGGCCGTGGTCGAGCTCGGCGGCGACCCCAACCGCATCAACCCGCTCCAGCCCGCCGATCTGGTCATCGACCACTCGGTGCAGGTCGACAAGTTCGCCTCGGTCGCCTCGCTCCGCCAGAACGCCGACCTCGAGTACCAGCGCAACGAGGAGCGCTACGCCTTCCTCCGCTGGGGCGCGCAGGCGTTCAACCGCTTCCGGGTGGTGCCGCCCGACACCGGCATCTGTCACCAGGTCAACCTCGAGTACCTCGCCACCGCGGTGATGCAGAGCGAGGGAGTGGCCTACCCCGACACCCTGGTCGGGACGGACTCCCACACCACCATGATCAACGGCCTCGGCGTGGTCGGCTGGGGCGTCGGCGGCATCGAGGCCGAGGCGGCCATGCTCGGCCAGCCGCTGTCGATGCTGATCCCCCAGGTGGTCGGCTTCAAGCTGACCGGGACGCTGCGCGAGGGCTGCACCGCGACCGATCTGGTGCTGATGGTCACCCAGATCCTCCGCAAGAAGAAGGTGGTCGGGAAGTTCGTCGAGTTCTACGGCCCGGGCGTCGCCGCCCTCGGCCTCGCCGACCGCGCCACCATCGCCAACATGGCCCCCGAGTACGGCGCCACCATCGGCTTCTTCCCCGTCGACGAGGAGACCATCGCCTACCTGCGCTTCACCGGCCGCCCCAAGGAGACGGTCGCCCTGGTCGAGGCGTACTGCAAGGAGCAGGGCCTGTTCCTCGTCGCGGGCGCGCCCGATCCGGTGTTCAGCGAGACGGTCGAGCTCGACCTCGGCGCCGTCGAGCCCTCCCTCGCCGGCCCCAAGCGCCCCCAGGATCGGGTCGCGCTGGTCGACGTCAAGAGCAGCTACCGCAAGGAGCTCGCGGCGATGGCGCCCGCGGATCCGGCCGCGGTGGCGAACGTGGGCAGCCGCGACACCACCTACAACCTGCACCACGGCTCGGTGGTGATCGCCGCCATCACCTCGTGCACCAACACCTCCAACCCCGCGGTGCTCCTCGCCGCCGGGCTGCTGGCCAAGAAGGCGGTCGAGCGCGGCCTCACCTCGCGCCCCTGGGTGAAGACCTCGCTCGCCCCCGGCTCCAAGGTGGTCACCGAGTACCTCCGCGACGGCGGCTTCCTCCCCTACCTGGAGGCGCTCGGCTTCCACGTCGTCGGCTACGGCTGCACCACCTGCATCGGCAACTCGGGGCCGCTCCCCGACGCCGTCTCCGACGGGGTCCGCGACAAGGACCTGGTGGTCGCCGCGGTGCTCTCCGGCAACCGCAACTTCGAGGGTCGCATCAACGCCCAGGTGCGGATGAACTTCCTCGCCTCGCCGCCGCTGGTGGTGGCCTACGCCATCGCCGGCGATCTCGACGTCGACCTGACCACCGAGCCCATCGGCACCGACAAGAACGGCGACGCCGTCTACCTCAAGGACATCTGGCCGACCTCGGCCGAGGTGCGCGAGGCCATCCGCACCTCGGTGCGCCCCGAGCAGTTCCAGAGCCAGTACGAAAACGCGCTCGAGGGCGACGAGGAGTGGAAGCGGCTCAAGGTGCCCGCCGGCCAGATCTTCGCCTGGGACGAGAAGTCGACCTACGTGAAGAAGCCGCCCTTCTTCGCCGACATGCCCCGCGAGCCCCGCGCGCTCACCGACATCGCGGGGGCCCGCGTGCTCGCCGTGCTCGGCGACTCGGTCACCACCGACCACATCTCGCCCGCCGGCAACATCTCCAAGCAGAGCCCCGCGGCCCGCTACCTGATGGGCCTGGGCGTCTCGCCCGCGGACTTCAACTCGTACGGCGCCCGCCGCGGCAACCACGAGGTGATGATGCGCGGCACCTTCGCCAACATCCGCATCAAGAACGCGCTGCTCGGCGGCGAGGAGGGGCCCAATACGCTCCACCTGCCCGACGGCGCCAAGCTGAGCATCTACGACGCCGCGATGAAGTACGCGGAGGAGAAGGTGCCGCTGGTGGTCCTCGCCGGCGCCGAGTACGGCACCGGCTCGTCGCGCGACTGGGCGGCCAAGGGCACCAAGCTGCTCGGGGTGCGCGCCGTGATCGCCAAGAGCTTCGAGCGCATCCACCGCTCCAACCTGGTGGGGATGGGCGTGCTCCCGCTCGAGTTCGCCGCGGGCGAGGGCGTGGAGACGGTCGGCCTCACCGGCCGCGAGCGCTTCGACATCGGCGGCGTCGCCCGCGATCTGGCGCCCGGCAAGAAGCTCCAGGTGGTGGCCACGGCGGAGGACGGCTCCCAGAAGACCTTCACCGTCACCTGCCGCATCGATACGCCGAACGAGGTCGACTACTACCAGCACGGCGGCATCCTCCAGTTCGTGCTGCGGCAGATCCTCGCCGGCAAGTAGCCATCCTGGGGAACGCCCGAGAGCGTTCCCCAGCTTCAGTCGGGCTCTGCGGGCGCTCCGCCGAAGGCCTCCAGGACGAAGTCGCGGAAGGCGACAAGCTTCTTGGGCACGTGGCGCCCCGCCGGGTACACGAAGTAGAGGCTCGCCGAGGGGCGTGACCAGCCCGGGAGCACGCGCACCAGTCCCTCGTCGTCGCGGTCGCGCCCGGCGGGAAATGCCGGCAGCATCGCGATGCCGGCGCCGGCGCGGGCTGCGGCGCGAAGGAACGCGAAGTCGTTGCCGCCGATGCGCCCGGTGACGGTGACGCGCCGCTCCTCCCCGTCGGGTCCGGTGAACGACCAGTCATTGCGCCCGTCCACCGGCCGGAAGAGCACGCACTCGTGGTCGACCAGCTCCTCGGGCGTCGCCGGCACGCCCCGGCGCGCGAGGTAGGCCGGGGCGGCGAAGAGCCGCACCTCCGGGGTGGCGATGCGCCGGCCGACGAGCGAGGAGTCGTCGATGACCATGGCCGCGCGGAGGGCGGCGTCGAAGCCCTCCTCGATCAGGTTCTGGCGATGGGTCGAGAGGTCGACCTCGAGGCGCACCCGCGGGTAGCGCGCCGTGAAGCGCACCAGGACCTCGCCCAGGAAGGAGCCCGCGTCAGGCGGCGCGGTGATGCGCAGCGTGCCCTGGGCCTGATCCTCGTCGCCGAGCGCCTCGGCGGCGTCGCGCAGGCCGGCGATGTGGGGCGCGGCGCGGTCGTAGAAGGCGCGCCCCGCCTCGGTGAGGGCGATGGTGCGCGAGGAGCGCTGGAGCAGGCGCGCGCGCATGGTCTCCTCCAGCCGGGAGACGGCGCGGCTCAGGGTGGACTTGGGGACGTTGCGCTGCCGGGCCGCGGCCGTGAAGGAGCCCGCCTGCACCACGTGCACGAAGACGGCGATCTCGTCGAGGCTGCCTGTTGCGTCCATGCAACGATGCGTTCCACTTTCGCAGACTGGTGCGAGTTACGCAACGGACGCATGGTGGCGCTCTACCGAAACGTCACCTTCGAGAGGAAGCTGCCATGCACTCCGTTCAGCGTTACGTGCCCGTGGTCCTTCGCTACCTGATGGGGATCATCTTCTTCGTCTTCGGGCTCAACGGCTTCTTCCACTTCATCCCCCAGCCGCCGATGGAAGGGGGCGCGGCCGCGTTCGCGGGCGCGCTGTTCGCCACCGGGTACATGTTCCCCCTCCTCAAGGCGACGGAGGTGGTCGCGGGCGTGCTGCTGCTCGGCAACCGCTTCGTGGCGCTGGCGCTGGCGCTGCTGGCGCCCATCACCATCAACATCTTCCTCTTCCACACGGTGCTCACGCCCCCGAACCCGGTCGCGTTCTTCGTGCTCCTCGCCAACGCCTATCTGGCCTGGTCGTACCGCGCCGCCTACCGCCCCATGCTCGCCGCCAAGGTGGCGCCGGCCGCGCCCGAGGCCGCGCCCGCCGCTGCCACCCCGGCGAGCGCGGCAGCCTAGGCCCTCGCCCGCCGTCGACGCCCGCCCCGCGCTCGGCTAGACCGCGGCGCATGCTCGACCTCCGCCACGTGATGGAACACCTCGAGGAGGTGCAGGCCGGCCTGCGCCGCCGCTCCGACGCTGCCGCCGAGACGCTCGCCCCCATCGCCGAGCTCGGCAAGCAAAGGCGCGAGCTCATCGGCGCGGTCGAGAGCAAGCAGGCGCAGCGCAACCAGGCCAACGAGGCGATGGCCAAGGCGGACAAGAAGTCGCCCGCCTTCGCCGAGAAGCGCGACGAGCTGAAGCGCCTCTCCGGCGAGATCAAGGACGCCGAGAAGGCGCTCGCCGAGGTCGAGGGGCAGATCCAGGCCCAGCTCGCCGTGGTCCCCAACGTGCCCGACGCGGGCGTGCCTGACGGCAAGGGCGAAGAGGACAACCAGGTCGTCCGCACCTGGGGCGAGAAGCCGAGCTTCAAGTTCACCCCCAAGCCGCACTGGGAGGTGGGCACCGCGCTCGGCATCCTCGACTTCGAGCGCGCAGCGAGGATGTCCGGGCCCCGCTTCACCGTGCTGTTCGGCGCGGCGGCGCGGCTGGAGCGCTCGCTCATCTCCTTCATGCTCGACCTGCACACCCGCGAGCACGGCTACACCGAGGTGCTCCCGCCCTTCCTGGTCAAGGACTCGGCGCTCTACGGCACCACCCAGCTCCCCAAGTTCGAGGACGATCTCTTCAAGACGGCGCGCCGCGGCGACACCGCCGCCGAGGGCTCCTACGACCTCTACCTGATCCCGACCGCCGAGGTCCCCGTGACCAACCTCCACGCGACCGAGATCCTCGAGCGCGAGCAGCTCCCGGTCGCGTACACCGCCTACACGCCCTGCTTCCGCGCCGAGGCCGGCAGCCACGGCAGGGACGTGCGCGGGCTGATCCGGCAGCACCAGTTCGACAAGGTGGAGCTGGTGCGGTTCACCGTGCCGCAGGACTCGGCGGCGGAGCACGAGCTGCTCACCCGGCACGCCGAGGAGGTGCTCCGGCGCCTCCACCTGCACTACCGGGTCAGCCTGCTGTGCACCGGCGACATGGGCTTCGGCTCGCAGCGCACCTACGACCTCGAGGTCTGGCTGCCGAGCGCGGGCGCCTACCGGGAGATCTCGAGCTGCACCAACTTCGGCGACTTCCAGGCGCGCCGCGCGCAGATCCGCTACCGCCCCGAGCCCAAGTCCAAGCCGCAGCTCCTCCACACCATCAACGGCTCGGCGCTGGCGGTGGGGCGGACCGTCATCGCCATCCTCGAGCAGTACCAGCAAGAGGACGGCAGCGTGATCGTGCCCGAGGTGCTCCGCCCGTTCATGGGCTGCGACGTGATCCGGGGGCGTTAGTCCCGATGGGGGGGCCCGAGAGCCCCCCCAAACCCCCCAAGCCCCCCAAGCCCCCCAAGCCCCCCCAAACCCCCCCAACCCCCAGCTCCCCGAGCCCCCTGGCCTCGCCTGCGGTCAGCGGGGCAGGCGCTCGATGGCCGCGACGGAGTCGAGCTCCAGCGTCCAGGGGCCCCGGCGGGTGGGGGTCTGGAGAGCCACCGCAAGCGCGGCGAGATAGCGGACACGCGGCCACTGCTCGGCACCGAAGCGCGCCAGGTGGTCGGTGTACACCTCGCAGTCGACGAAGGCGAAGCCCCACGCCGCGAGGTTGCCGAGCAGGGTGGCGAAGGCGATCTTGGAGGCGTCGGGGGCGCGCGCGAACATCGACTCGCCGGTGAACATGCGGCCGAGCGAGACGCCGTAGAGGCCGCCGACGAGCTCGCCGTCCTGCCAGGCCTCGATGCTGTGGGCGTAGCCGAGGCCGTGGAGCGCCTCGTAGCCGGCGAGCATCGGGGGCGTGATCCAGGTGCCGTCCTGGCCCGGGCGCTTCGTGGCGCGGCAGCCGAGCATCACCTCGCGGAAGGCGGTGTCGGCGCGGATCTCGTAGCCGCCGCGGCGCGCGCGCTTGCGCAGCGAGGTGGGCACGTGCGCCCGCGCGGGCTCGAGCACGAAGCGGGGGTCGGGCGAGAACCAGAGCAGCGGTAGGTCCCGGTGGGGCCAGGGGAAGATGCCGCTCGCGTAGGCGAGGAGGAGCCGCTCCGGCGAGGGCTCGGCGCCGAACGCGACGACGCCCTCGGGAGAGGCCGTTTCGGGCCGCGGGAAGACGAGCTCGGGGCCGAGCCTCGGGATGGGCATCGTGGTGGCGCGAGGATCCCACCGAACGCGGCGGGCGCCGAGGGCTGGGCGCGTTTTTTGGCCCGGTCGCCGGATCTCCGGTACCGACCGTCTCACCGATGGGCCTTCCCATCCAGCCCGCGCGGCCCCGACGCCGCGCGGCGTGGAGGAGCGGCGAATGAACGGCGGCTACGCGTTCCAGTCGATCGAGCACACCAGGAGCGCGAGCTTCCACGCCGACTTCCGCAGTCTGCGCGGGGTGCTCGGCGCGCCCAGCGAGCCCCCGCCGTCCTCCGGGCGGTCCGAGGTGGCCACCCAACCGTACGCGGACCCGTTCGCGGACACGATGGCGTCGCCGCCGAGCCTCGCCAGCGATCACCCCGACTGGTGCGTCGATGACGGGCAGGCGCTCCTCACCATGACGACGTTCGAGCTCTGGCAAGGGCTCGAACGCGCCGAGGTGATGCCCTGGATGCGCGTGTGGCGCGAGGGGATGGAGTGCTGGACGCCGGTCGGCGAGATCGCCGAGTTCACCTGGGCCACCGCCGGGACGCCGGATCCCACCAGCGCGCCCGGTCCACGGTCCGAGCCCGAGCCGCTCGCCGAGGCGGAGACCAGCCCGCCGCCCGCGCCGGGCCCCGCCCTGGAACCGCCCCCCGACAGCGCGGTCCGTCCGGTCCGCCACCGCGGCGGCGCACGCTGGATCGCGCTCGGATCCGCGGTCGCGGTCGCGGCCGTGGTCGTCGCCATGTTCGCGCGGAGCGAGCCGCCCCCGGCGCCTCCTCTCCCGGCCGCAGGCGCGCATCCGATCGAGCGCCTCGCGGATGGGCCCCTCCCGCCGGTCACCGACACGCCCGAGGCCGAGGCTGGGCACCACGTGGAGCGCGGCCAGCACCGGCTCCCCCGCGGCGGCGGCCGCGGCTACGGCCGGTAGTACCGGGCCACCACCCGGAGCAGCTCACCGACGTCGAAGGGCTTCCTGAGGATCGCGTCCGCGGTCCTCGCCCCCCCGCTCAGGCTGGAGCTGCCCGTCATCAGCACCACCGGGGTGTGCGGGGCCGCGCGGCCGCGCGCCGCCGCGAGAACGGCTTCCCCCGAGCCGTCGTCGAGCGACCAGTCCAGGAGCACCAGCCCGGGATCGTCGCGCTCGAGCGCCCCGATGGCGTGGAGGACATCCGGCGCGGTGATGGAGGCGTAACCCTCGTCGGCGAGGAGCATCCGGAGCGCCGCGACCGTATCCTCGTCGTCTTCCACCACCAGGATCGGACGCTGAGCACGCCGGGCAGAGCCCCCCTCGTGACCGGGTTCTCGCGGTCCGGCCTCGGCCATGGAGCTTCTTACCAGCTGGAAGCGAGGGCGCCCCGAGGTCTCCCCCGGAACGCGGGGTCGGCCGCTGCAGGAAGCCCGCGTCCGGCGCCCCCCGGGTTTGCTAGGGAACGGCGTCGTGAGAAGAGTGCGAATTGCGCGCGGTCGCGCTATCGTGCCCGACCAATCCGGTGTCGTCCAAGGGCAGGACGGGGGACTTTGAATCCCCTAATCGGGGTTCGAATCCCTGCACCGGAACAAGTGTTTCTGAACGATCGGCCTTGGCGGGGGCCGATTCGGGGGTGCGGTCGTGGAACCGCTCGCGCGGGCCCGCTTGCTGCCCCTCGCCATCCGTGGTCCGCCCCGCGACCTCGATGCGCCTCCTCCCCGCCCTGCTCGTCCTTTGCACCGTCGGTTGCGCCGCGCCCCTCACCTCGCCCGCGAAGGGCCTGGCACAATACTTCGAGACGCTCCGGCTCGAGGGCGACCACCTCGTGCTCGGCGAGACCGGCGCCCTCGACTTCTCGGAACGGCCCGTGCCCTGGGTCTCGCACCGCGCCGCCGGTGACACCGACACGACGCAGATCCCGGCCTTCAAGGCCCCCCGGGTGTGGGACCTCCTCTACGCCGACTGGACGACCTTCCACTCGGCCACAGCGATCGAGGACCCCACGCGCGCGCAACGTGAGCAAGAGTCCACCAACTACGCCGCCGCCTGGAAGCTCGTCCACTACCCAGCCGCCCGAGCACGTCTCCGCCGTTGCAGACCACCGGCGCCGTCTTAGGCTTTCCCCTCATGACGACCCCTCGCTCGCTCGCAGCGTCTCGACCGCACCTGGGTGCGCTCGGCTTGCTGCGGGCGCGCATGCTCGGCGTGTCCGCCGTCTCGAAGCAGCGCAAGGCGGTGGCCTTCACGGTCGCCCTGCTGGCCGACCTCGCCCAGATCGTGGTCTGGCCCGCCTTCGCCGGCGGTGCGGTCTCACCGTTCGACGATGCCCTCGACGCGGCGGTGGCGCTCGTCCTCTGGCTCACGCTCGGGTTCAGCCCTCGCCTCGCCCTCGCCTTCGCGCTCGAGCTGGTACCGGGCGCCGATCTGTTCCCGACCTGGACCGCGGTCGTGGCCAGCATCCCCGCGCGCGAGGAGCCCGATCTCGGCGCGCTCCGAGGCGACGCGGACGCGCTCACGAGGCCCTCGCGCACCTGATCTCTCGGGACGACGCGCTCCACGGAAGGCGCGCCGAGGCGGCCTCTCTCCGCGCGCCCGGTGGTCGGCGCTGGCGCTCGCCCCCGCAGGGCGTCTACCGTAGGAGCCGGAGCGACCCGGGAGTTGGCGAGCGAGGAGGAGATCGAGGCACTGTTCGTCGCCCGTCTCATCGCGCGCGACGAGGGCGCCTTCAACGAGCTCGTCGTCACCTACCAGCGCCGCGTGTTCGCCCTGATCTACCGGATGCTCGGCCACCGGGACGGCGCCGAGGATCTGGCGCAGGAGGTCTTCGTCCACGTCTTCAAGGGGCTCGAGCAGTTCCGCGGCGAGTCGAAGCTGTCGACCTGGATCTACAAGATCGCCGTCAACCTCTGCAAAAATCGCATGAAGTACCTGAGGAGCAGGTACGCGGGGCAGCCGATCGACGTCCACGTGATGGCCGAGCGGTCGCCCTTCTCGTCCGCCAAGGGGGTGAGCGTCGGCACGCTGAGCCAGCCCGACGAGCTGGTCGAGGGCATGCAGGTCGAGGTGGTGGTAAAGCGCGCCATCGCCCAGCTCTCGCCCGAGTTCCGCGAGGTGCTCGTGCTGCGCGACGTGGAGGATCTCTCCTACGAGGAGATCGTCGCGATCACGGGAGTGGCCGAGGGGACGGTGAAGAGCCGTCTCCACCGCGCCCGCGCCCAGCTCCGCACGCTGGTCGAGGAGGCGATGAGCGAGAAAAGGAAGACCGGCAAATGAACGAGGGCGAGAAGAAGCCGGATCTCGACGCGCCGGTGGCCGGTCACGAGGAGGGAGACCCCCACGCCCCCGAGCCCATGGACGAGGATCTGCCCGAGCTCGACGACGAGGCGCTGGCCGCGCTGGACGAGCTCGACATGCGCGACCTTCTCCGCAGCGCGCTCGCGCCGCCCCCCGGCGCGGTGGCCCCCGACCTCCTTCGCGGCGTCCAGCGCAAGCTGCGCCGACGCTCCCGCGGCAAGTTCTACGGAGACGGGTGGAGCACGGCCACGTCGCCGCGCTCCACCTACCTGTTCACCAGCGTGCTCATGCTCGCGCTGATCGCGTTCGTCTTCCTCGTGCTCATCCCCTGGGGCAGCGGCTCGCTCCCCTGACCGCCCGGAGTCGCGGAACGCTCCCGGGCGTCCCGCAGGTTGCCCGGTCGTTCCAGGATGCCCGGTCGCGGGACGCTCTCGGGCGTCCCGCAGGATGACCAAGCGTTCCGCAGGGTGACCGTCGCGGGACGCTCTCGGGCGTCCCGCAGGATGGTCACTGCGTCCAGCGCACCAGGACGGCGGTCACGTTGTCGGGGCCGCCGTTCTCGTTGGCGGCCTCGATCAGCTTGGAGGTGGCGATCTTGATGTCCTCGCCGTGCTCGGCGAGGATGGTCGCGATCTGCTCGTCCTTGACGGGCCCGCAGAGCCCATCGGAGCAGAGCAGGTACACGTCGTTGAGCTGGGGGATCTCGAAGCGCGTGTCGACCTTGACCGTGTCCTTCATGCCCAGCGCGCGGACGATGACGTTCTTGTGGGGGAAGTTGGCGATCTCCTCCGCGGTCAGGCGCTTCATCTTGATGTAGTCGTTGAGGAGCGAGTGATCCTCGGTGAGCGCCTCGAGCTTGCCGTCGCGGAAGCGGTAGACGCGGCTGTCACCGACGTGGGCGACGTAGACGCCGTCGTTGGCGGTGAAGATGCTGACGAAGGTGGTGCCCATGCCCCGCTTCTTCGCCTCGCGCTGCGCGGTCTCGTAGATGCGCAGGTTCGCGAGCTTGATGCCCGTGATGAGCCGGTTCTCCTCGTAGCCCTTGGAGCGGTCCATCTTGTAGGGCCACGTCCGCTCGGGGTCCTCCTGCGTCTGGCTGAAGAACTCCTGCATGGAGTCGACGGCCAATTTCGACGCGACTTCGCCGGAGGCGTGGCCTCCCATGCCGTCGGCGACCAGGAACAGGCCGAAGTCGGGCATGATCGCGAAGTTGTCTTCGTTGTGATTGCGCTTGCGGCCGACGTTGGTCTCGCCGGCCACCTCGATACGGAACGGTTGTGCCACGGGTCACCAGCAGGGCGATGGAAGGCATGCGGCCGATCAGTGGCCGCGCGTCGGGCGATGCTCGCGTTTACGAGTGGCGGGTGTCAACAGGCAGCCGCCTCCGGTCGCGCTGGAGGGGGAGGAAGGTCGCTTTTTCGGGGCTAATGCCCGGTCTGGGGACGGCGGGCAGGGAGGGGGGCGGGGGCCGGAGGGGGC
>Ga0302267_10004622_pt1 | contig 14987 bp, 16 predicted proteins | sample III_Bog_E1_3_FD_194555 | JGI IMG/M metagenome (GOLD analysis project Ga0302267, IMG submission 194555) | Peat permafrost microbial communities from Stordalen Mire near Abisko, Sweden - III_Bog_E1_3 | ecosystem: Environmental > Terrestrial > Soil > Wetlands > Peat | place: Sweden: Abisko... | reverse complement strand
GTGCACGAGGCCAATGCCGGCGGTGGCGCCGTTCAGCATGCCGATGACCGGCTTGGGGATCGACGGATAATAGGCATAGCGCGCCTGCCAATCGGGCCGGCGGTTCATGTCGAACGGCGGCAGGCTTTGCGCGCGCTTGATATCGTCGGGATCGAGTCCCTTCAGCGCGTCCATGTCGGCGCCGGCGCAGAACGCCCGGCCCGCGCCGGTGAGCACGATGACCCGCACCTGGTCGTCCGCGGCAGCAGCCTCCATGGCATGGCGCACGTCGCGCTCCATGATCGGCGTCCAGGCGTTCATGCGCTCGGGCCGGTTGAGCGTGATGGTCGCGATCTTGTCGCTCACCTCGTAGAGGATATGCTGATAGGTCACCGCGGGTCTCTCCCTGTGCTTACTGCCTGTTGCGACAGCGTTTTGCCCTTGATTCAAGCCTTCTAATTCAAGCTTTGGACCGGCCGGCACGCGAGCCTTTCGGCCGCGCCAGATAGTCCAGCGTTTCAGGGCGCTCCTTGAGCCAGCCGGTCCAGCGCCCGAATACCTTGGTCATGCGCTCCGGCGCCACCCCTAGCTGCGACATCGCCACGCCGCCGTTGACGGATTCATGGTATTCGGCGATCAGCCCGTCGCGCAGGATGAAGCGGCTGATGCCGTCGATCACGACCGGCTTGCCTGCGAACTGCGGGATTTTCGAGGTGAAGCTCGACAACGACCAGGCATAGCCGGTTTCGCCGTCGCAGATGGGATCGAACATCTCCCAGCGATAGTCGGCCGCATCGCGATGAAACAGGTTCTGCATCATATGCGCGATGTCGGCGCGGCCCTTGTGCGCGCCGTAGATGTAATCGTGATAGACGGCGTCCTCGGTGAAATGGCGGGCGAAGCGCGCGCCGTCTCCGGATTCGGCCGACAGCGTGAAATCGCTCAACAGCTGCGCGAACTCGTCGCCGGTCATGTCGCCTCCCGCTTCGCCTGCTAGAGCCTTTTCCGTTTCGATTGAATCGAAACGGAGCTCCAGATTCTTGATTTGACGCGTTTTCTTTATGCGAACCGGTTTCCGCTTCGCTCGAAAACGCTTTGATGGGCCGCAAGCCTGTTTAGCGGGACACTATCACATCTACGGAATTGCAAAGGGCCTTCGGAAGGCGGCCCGGCCGCGCGTTATTCCGCGGCTTGTGACATCACCGAAAGCGGCACCCGGGCCAGCCAGCCATCGATGAATCGCTTGAGCCAGGCGCGCTCGCTCACGTCATGCACCGCGCGATCGGCGAAGTGATGGTGACGTTCCCGCGCGCCCGGCAATGCGAGCCGCGCATGGCCGCGCGTGGTCCAGCGATGCATCATCGCGTAGGTGACGTCGGGATGGAACTGGAAGCCGAACGCATGGTCGAACTGGAACGCTTCCACGGGAAAATCGCTTCCCTCCGCCAGCAGTTCGGCGCCCGCAGGCAGCTCGAATCCCTCGCGGTGCCAGTGGTAGACATGATCCGGCCAGTGCGGGCAGATATCGAGCCCGGCGAGCGTCGGGCGGATCGGGTAATAACCGATCTGCGCGCGGCCTTCGGGGTGCGGCGCCACCCGCGCACCGAGATGCCTGGCCAGCATCTGCGCGCCCAGGCAAATCCCCAGGAACGGGCGCTGCTCGCGCAGCGGCACGGCGATCCAGTCGATCTCCCGGCGGACATAGTCATCCGGGTCGTTGGCGCTCATCGGGCCGCCGAAAATGACCGCCCCGGCATGACCGTCCAGGGTTTCCGGAAGCGCGTCGCCAAACCGCGGGCGCCTGATATCGAGGGGATGGCCGAGCGCCCGCAGCGCGTTGCCGACGCGGCCCGGGCTGGAGGTTTCCTGGTGCAGGATGATCAGAACCGGCCGCAACGGTCGGGCGGCCGTAGGCGCGACAGGCGATGCGTGTCCTCCGCCGGGGAGATGCAGCAGGTTTTCGCCGTCCATTTTGATCGATCGAACCGACATCGATGGAGCTTCGCTTTCCGGCCTATCAAGCCAGAATCATCCTTAACGCGCCCTTAATTTCGTAAAGCCGTCATCTGAATTGACATGCAAATTCAAAGCCAATCGCGGCCCGGGGGAGCCGGTCGACGCCTCAGCGGCGCTTGCGCAACTGAAAGAGGCCCACGGCCGCCAAGATAAATCCGCGCGGGAACAGCCGGAGCAGGAACGGCACCATCTTGATGCCGAGTCCGGGCAGCACCACCCGTTTATTGGCCATCAACCCCCGATAGCCCGCCTTGGCGACGTCAGCGGCAGAGACGTTCAGGATCGCGGAGTCAAACCCGGGCTCAAATCCCGCCCGGACCTGAAACTCCGACGGCACCGGTCCCGGACACAACGCGGTCACCCGCACGCCGCGCGGAGCGAGCTCGCAACGCAGGGCTTCGCTGAACGACAGCACATAGGCCTTGGAGGCGTAATACACGGCCATTCCCGGGCCCGGCAGAAAGCCCGCGATCGAGCCGACATTGAGGATGCCGCCGCGATGCCGGATCAGCTGATCGGAAAAGCGCAGCGACAGATCGGTCATCGCACGAATATTGACGGCAATGATGCTGAGCTGTTCGGCGCGATCGAGCTCGATTGCACGGCCGAACAAGCCAAAGCCTGCATTATTGACGACGTACTCGACCTCCACCCCTTCGCTGGCCAACGCCGTGGCGATGCATTCGGTGGCATCGGGCTGTTCGAGATCACACACGATCACGATCGGCGCAGCGCCGCCGCCGCCGCCGGTGATTTCCTCCGCCAGCGCCGCCAGACGATCCGCACGACGCGCCACCAGGGCCAGGCGATGGCCGTTTGATGCAAAAATGCGCGCCAGCTCGGTGCCTATTCCCGCCGAGGCACCGGTAATCAGCGTCACACGATCGGTCACGATCAAAGCTCTTAAATCAAATGCTGCAGGATGTGCGTCTTGCTCTCGACGAGAGAGCATACGGCTTAGGCGGGATGCAAGCCACCTGCAAGCATATCGGCTGATCGAACGTGCATGCAGCGTGGATTAAGGCGGCATTTTGGGGCTAATCGTGCCAGCCGGCAAGCAATTGCCGGCGGAGATTAAAATTTATTCATGTCCGTGGCGCCATTCGGCCGGTCGAGGCGGTCCAGGCATTCGTGGCAGATTGCCACATTCGCGGGATCAGCCGCCTGCGGTGGCGGGCTGCCTTGCGGCCACGCGGTGCTTGAGCTCGATCCGGTCGCGCGAGGAAATCCCCAGCAGATCGGCCGCGCGCCAGACTACATTATCCTCGAATTCGCTGACCTGGCCGTCTGCATAGACGAGCTCCCACATCATTTCGACGATGCGGAGCCGGCCGGCCTCGTCGACCGAGCGCATGATGACGCTGGTGAAGTGATAGAGATCGACCGCCTCGCCCTCCACCAGGGTCGCGGATGCAATCAACTGGTCCGCCGTGCCGGGATCCAATCCAAAGCGGCTCTCGATCAGGCTGTGCAGCTTGCGTTTTTCCGCCGGCGAAGGTTCGCCGTCGAGTGAAATGACATGGATCAGCAGCGCGGTGGCCGCCAGACGATATCCGGTATCGTCGAACGATCGCGGCTCATGCGAACCGGGATAAACAACATCGGCAATGAATTGGCGAAGTCCGTTCAGCATCGTTTCCTACCGAAATCGTGCAAAGCCAGATGACCGCCGCAGCGGTGTCTCAAGCGGTATATGGGCGGGGAATTCAACCAGCGCAATCCGTCCCGGTTCCGGCGATGCGCATTACGTTTCGGCAATCTCAGGGGATCTCATAGACCACGATCTTGTCGGCAATGCCCCGCAGCGCCGCCTGCTTTTGAATCGGCGTGATCGCCTCCCTGTCCAGGATGGCGGCGACCGCCGGCGCGTCGATCACCGGGCCGGTGACGTGGATCGCCTGCGAGGTCGCCAGGCCCTGCACCCGGGCCGCGATGTTGACGGTCTGGCCGAAATAGTCCTGGCGTTCGTTCAGCATGACGGCGAGGCACGGGCCTTCATGAATGCCGATCTTGACCACCAGATCGCTGGTGCCGCGCGCGGCGTTGAGTGCATCCATCGCGGCGCGCATCCGCAAGCCCGCGACAATGGCATGCTCCGGCCGGATGAATGTCGCCATCACGGCATCGCCGATCGTCTTCACCACGGCGCCCTTCTCCGAAGAGATGATCTCCAGCAGCGCGTGGAAATGCGCGCGCACCAGATCGAAGGCGGCGAGATCGCCGACCCGCTCGTACAGCGCGGTTGAGCCCTTGAGGTCGGTGAACAGGAACGTCAGCGACGTGATCTTGAGACGCTGGTCGATGTTGAGATTGTCGGCCTTGAACACGTCGCGAAAGGTCTGGTTGGTCAGCATCCGCTTGGCGGTGAGGAACGGCTTGCGCTTGCCTATCAAGTGATGAAGCGCGTCCGCCGCGACGAAGACCGACGGCAGCACCCGCACGCCGGCCTGATTGTCGAGCGACAGCCGCAGCGGCCCCGGGCGCAATGTCATGGTTCCGACCGGCGCCTGGATCTTGTTGTAGATCAGCGACAGCTGCTGACGCTCCCGGGTCGGCTCGCCCTGGACGTCGATGAACTGCGCGCCATGCGTCACCGGCTCGAAGATGATGATGAATTCGCCTGGCAATTGCAGCGATAGCACCGCCTTCTCGCCCGCCGGCAGCTCGAGCGCATCCAGCACCACCTCCTCGGTCAGCGACGAAAAGGATTCCTTGTCGAAATCGACGCCCGAACTCCAGAAGATCTGCTTGTAATATTCCCATATCGGCAGCGTGTTCGGGTCATGCGCCGCGATGCGCCGCACCCGTGGACTGACCGTAAAGGCCACCTCGACCTGCTCGTCGACCGAGGCTTCATAGCCGCAGGCGCATAACCCGCAATGATAGTCGTCGTGACGCAGCGATTTCAGCGTCGAGTGCGCATCCAGCACGCCGCCGCAGCCGGGACACAGCACGTTCCAGGTGAGGTCGAACAGCCCGAGCCGGGACGCATGCAGGAACCCGGAGATCACCCGCTCTTCGTCGAGTCCGGTTCGCGCCGAAAAATCCAGGAGATTGATGCGGTTGAGCTCGTGGTCCTCGCCGCTTTCGATCAGCTTTCCGATGGCGTCGGCCACGGCCGGCTCGGCGGTTTGTTTCAGCACCGAAAATTGCGCCTGGAAGTCGCTCATACCGCAAGTTTAGAGCAGATCTCGGCTGCGTCCAAATGACGGTTTTGCGAGTCGAGGCAACAGCGAGCGGCGCGGATGCGGCTAGCCGGTGAACTCCGCGACCGCGATCCGGTTTTCCGACGCCGGCCACGCCCGCGCGGCAATCCGTTCCTCGTTGAAGAGTGCCGCGACCGGACGGCCGACCTCCGCGGCCGAAAGGCGCATCGTGCTGAGGGAATCGCCCGGCACCCCCGGTTTGACATCCGAAGGTTCCTTGCCATCGAACAGCACGACGTCGCGGGGAAGGCCGAAATAACCCCGCGTTCGCGACATCAGCACGACGCTGCCAGCGCCTGCATCCGCGGGTCCCAGCGGGCGCGCGGCGCGCAGATGCACGATGTCGGAGGAGCGCGGGAACGGCGAGCGGTAGAAATGCGTGGTGGGCGAGCCGGCAGAGGCCAACACTATTTCAAGATACCAGGAGGGATCGACCTTCGCCGGACCCCAGCGGCCATCGGTCCCGGTCTGCGAGGCGTGAATGGCGCTGCCGATGCGCTCGCCGGTGTCGCCAGACACGCGATGGATTTCCACCGACGCGCCGGCGACCGGACGGTTGGTCTGAATGCCGCCGGGCGTGCCGGTTACAAGTCCGCTCAGCCTGACTTCCGGCTCCGGCACGATGGCGACCCGATCGGGCGCCCGGCCCGAAATGAACTTGTAGATCTCGGCGAATCCACGCGGGGAATACGCGGTCTCGCGATGGTCGACCGCGCCGAGCACGAGATTGGTCGCGCCCTTCAGCGCCGGCCCTTCCGCGGTGATGCCGGTCGGCGCGCCGGGTTTGCCGACGAAGCGGCCGTCGGCCTGCGCAAATTTGTCCATGCCGTCGCTGCGCAGTGTCAGGAACGCGGTGCCCGGCGTGACCTCGCTGTCGCCTTCGTTCAGCCCGCGCAGGAACGGGCCGCGGCCGTTGAATTCGTTGTTGAGACCCGCGTCCCAGTCATAAACGCCGTGGTTTGGAGTCCCGCACAGTACGGCGTGGCTGACATCCGCTGACCCGCCGTTCTTGATGTAATTGCGGATCGAATAGCCGCCGCGCGAATTGCCGACCAGCGCCACGCGCGATGCCCCGCTGCGGTGCTTCAATTGCTGGATCGCCTCGCCGAGTTCGCGGCGCTGGTCCTCGGTGGAGGATTTGTTCGGCTCCGCCACGGTATCGTCGGTGCGCGCCAGCGGATCGGTGAAATTGATCGCCAGCATGCGGTCGCGCGGCACCCCGTTGGATTCCATCCGCCACAAGGTGGTGAGCCAGAGCGCCGCATGGTCGCCATTGCCGTGCACGAACAGGACCGGCGGGATTTCGGCGGTGCCCGGGGCGGAGGCAGGCGTCTGCGCGAACGCGGCCCGGCCAAAATTAGCTGCCAAAGGCAGCGCGCCAACGCCCTTCAGAACCGTCCGCCGCGATATCAGCATATTTTACCTCCCAATCTGTTTCCGCACCCTAGCGACCCACTGTGACCGCCGATAGCGGCCCTAAGCACTGGACAGCCCTGGACTTTCAAAGGCATCACTGCAAATCGACAGGGAATCAAGGCCGGTCGCGGCCGATCGACGGAACCGGATATGACTCAAGAGCCGAAACGCCAGATGTTTGCCGCCAATGGCGTCGCAGCGCCCCTGCGGCACGCCGCGTTCCGGCGGATCTGGCTGGCGAGCCTGCTGTCCAATCTGGGCCTGCTGATCCAGGGGGTCGGCGCCGCCTGGGCGATGACGCAGATGACCTCGTCCGCCGACAAGGTGGCGCTGGTCCAGACCGCCCTGATGTTGCCGATCATGCTGATCTCGATGCCGGCCGGCGCGATCGCCGACATGTATGACCGGCGCATCGTGGCGCTGGTCGCACTGTCGATCGCGCTGACCGGCGCGACGGCCTTGACGGTGCTGGCATGGCTCAATCTGGTCAACCCGCAGATCCTGCTGGCCTTCTGCTTCATCGTCGGCAGCGGCAATGCGCTGTTCGGGCCGGCCTGGCAATCCTCGGTCAGCGAGCAGGTGCCGAGCGACATCTTGCCGTCCGCCGTCGCCTTGAACGGCATCAGCTACAATATCGCGCGCAGCTTCGGGCCGGCGATCGGCGGCATCATCGTCGCCACCGCCGGCGCGGTCGCGGCCTTCGCCCTGAACGCGCTCCTCTATCTGCCGCTGCTGGTCGTGCTGTTCCTCTGGCAGCGCGTCAGCGAACCGTCGCGGCTGCCCCGCGAACGTCTCAACCGGGCGATGATTTCGGGCGTGCGCTATATCGCCAACTCACCATCGATCCGCATCGTGCTGATGCGAACCCTGGTGACGGGGATCATCGGCGGCTCGGTGATGGCGCTGATGCCGCTGATCGCCCGCGACCTGCTCCATGGCGGCGCGCAAACCTACGGCATCATGCTCGGCGCCTTCGGCATGGGCGCGGTGATCGGCGCGCTCAATATCGGCGAATTGCGCAAGCGGTTGAGCGGCGAGGCCGCGATCCGCGCCTGTACGCTTTCGATGGCGGGCGCCATGACCGCGGTCGCGCTGAGCCGGCAGCCGGTGCTGACCGCGGCGGCGCTGGTGGTGGCCGGGGCGGTATGGATGGCCGCCGTGGCGCTGTTCAACATCGGCGTGCAGCTGTCCGCGCCGCGCTGGGTCGCCGGGCGTTCGCTGGCGGCGTTCCAGGCGTCGATTGCCGGCGGCATCGGGATTGGAAGCTGGGGCTGGGGGCATCTGACGGACGCGGCCGGTGTCGAGACCGCCATGCTGGTGTCGTCGGGCCTGATGTTCCTCTCGCCGCTGCTCGGCCTGTGGTTGCGGATGCCGCGGGTTGGCGCGCGCAACGAAGATGCCGAAGTGCTGGCCGACCCCGAGGTGCAGCTGTCGCTGACGGGGCGCAGCGGCCCGCTGGTGGTGGAGATCGAATACCGCATCGCGCCGGAGAACGCCCGCGCCTTCCACAACGTGATGCAGGACGTGCAGCTCAGCCGCCAGCGCAACGGCGCCTATGGCTGGTCGATCGCGCGCGACATCGCCGATCCCGAACTATGGACCGAGCGCTATCACTGCCCGACCTGGTTCGACTATCTGCGCCAGCGCAACCGCTCGACCCAATCCGAGCGCGCGCTGCACCAGCGCGCGATGGATTTGCATCTCGGGCCCGACCCGGTGCGGGTGCGCCGCATGCTGGAGCGGCCGTTCGGATCGGTACGCTGGAAGGAAGACACGCCGGACCGCGCCGCCAGGGAGGTGCTGCCGGTCGCCACCGCCGCGGGCAGCAGCGCTTAGTTCCTTACCGCCGTCATTCCGGTGCGATGCCAACGGGTCCGCGCAAAGCGCGGCCCGATGACAGGCTCCGCATCGAACCCGGAATCCGGAGCAGGTCCGGCGGGAGATTCCGGGTTCGCGCTGACGCGCGCCCCGGAATGACAACGATATCTACTGGCCGTGCTCGGTCAGCACCTTCGCGCAGGCCTTGCTGAGCCGGGCGCGGTTCTGCTTCAGGCACGCCAGCACGATCTGGTCGCCATCGCTCATCTGGGCGCGGCAGAACCGCGAGACGTCCCGCGCGCAGGCGTCATGCTCCTGCTGCGCCGACGCTGCCTGTGCCATCAGGACGAGCGGAAGGATAAGAAGAATTCTGGCCATGATGTTCCGCGTTGCCGGTCGTGATCTCCGCGCGTTCTAATGCCCCGATACCGGCGCGGCAATGCAATTGCGCGATGTCGCGGCTGGTTTGGGAATCTCGGCCGAGCGCCCTTTCTGTGACGTTCGTCACGCTGACCAGAGACCTCCATGCCGAGATTTGTCGTCCGGAACAGGGCCGCGTTGGGACGGTGTTAACGACTATTTCCCATTAATGACCAAGGTCAAAGACCGCGTCGTTTTTTGAGAAAGTTGTAACCATGCGTCATGCGTTGGGTCTGTTGCTGGCGAGCCTTGTGACGGCTGTCGTCATCGCCGCCGTCTGGTTCTGGACCTCCTCCCGGCGGGTCGAAATCGCCGCCCCGAACACAATCAATGCCCCGCCGGCCGAGCGGTTGGCTGCCGCGACGCCCAGCAAAGCGCTGCCCGCGCGCGCGGACGTCGAGGTCACCGCGGCGATCCCGGACAAGCCCGCCGCCCTGGCGCAGCCGGCCTGCGCCAATCCGGACGCGCTCGGCGTCGCCCGCGTGGTCGTCATCGACACCACCGGCGGACCGGGCTTCGGCTTCGAGCACTTCAAGCAGCTCGATTTTCTCGCCGACAAGGAAGTCGTGCTGACCTTCGACGACGGTCCATGGCCGGGCAATACGCCCGCGGTGCTCAAGGCGCTGGCCGACCAATGCACCAAGGCGGTGTTCTTTCCGATCGGCAAGCACGCCACCTACCATCCGGAAATCCTGCGGCAGGTGGCCGCGGCCGGACACACCGTCGGCGCCCACACCTGGTCGCATGCCAACCTCAATGCCAAGAAGGTGACCGATCAGATCGCCAAGGACGAGATCGAAAAGGGCTACAGCGCCGTCAAGCTGGCGCTGGGCGCAGCCCCGTCGCCGTTCTTCCGCTTCCCGGAACTGCAGCATGGCCCCGCCGCGGTGGCCTATCTGGGCACCCGCAACATCGCGATCTTTTCCTGCGACCTGGATTCCTTCGACTTCAGGGCCAAGAACGCCGATCAGATCGTCGACACCGTCATGACCAAGCTCGACAAGCAGGGCAAGGGCATCATCCTGATGCACGATTTCCAGAAGCACACCGCCGAAGCCCTGCCGACGCTGCTGCAGCGGCTGAAGGCCGGCGGCTACAAGGTCGTGCAGATGAAGGCCAAGGCGCCGATGCAGACCTTGCCCGAATATGACGAGGCCCTGCTCAAGGACGTGAAGGTGCCGGTCGCCAGCACGCGTCCGGTCTCCAGCGTGGTGCAGACGGTTTCCCAGTAATCAAGCCGGCGTCACAGCGACCGGTTGAACTCGGGCGACGGCGGCGCCGGAATCCGCGGATATTTATGTTCCGGCGCCAGCACCAGCCGATAGGCTTTCAACCGGGGCTGCTGCCAGGAATCCAGGACCTTGCCGCAGACCGTGCATTCGACCCGGCCCGGGCTTCCCGTGGCCGAGTGCGATTCGGCGACTTCATAGGACGACGCGCAGAACGGACAGTTGAAGTCTGATATTTTCATCGGCGCAGGATAGGCGGCTTTGACGACAGTCGCATTGCACTGGATCAATGCGGCACGGCGAAGGCCGTTTCGCTGATTGATTTTTCAGCGAACCACGCGACGCCATTTCAAATGCGCCAGCCGTGTGGCGCCTTGCCCGTGATGGCGTAGACCGGCGTCGCCGATTGCGGCCGCGGTTTGGCGGCCGGCGCCGACGACTGGCTGGCGGCCAGAAATTCCGAAAACGCTTCATCCGACGACCAGTTGACGTAGCGGATCAAAGCCCCCGACAGCGCGACCAGAACCAGCACCTGAATCAGCAGGGCACGGGCAATTCCAATCCAGTCGATACCGCGACGTTCGGGATTCTGGATGCGAGATGACGGCAAGGGCGCCTCCTGTTGCGGGCTCGCTGCATCTAGGCATCGAACCGGCGATTTCGATGTGAATCGCTTCACACCTCTCGCGAAGGTGAAACATCGCGCGCCGGCGTGAACCAATGGCGGCGGTCGGGATGCTTTGCGCCTATGAGTTTCCTGTCGCGGACGGTGTTTGCCGACATTGACGGCAGGCCGGCGCGGTCCCGGTCTTAATTATGTGAGCAAGATCACGTAAACCCGGCCGGCGCCGCCACTTGCTTTCACTTTGCGGCCGCGTATACTTTGCATTGCAAAGTTCGGGGCAGGACATGCGCGATCTCGACAAGGCACTGGCCGACATTTTCACCATCCGCAGCCAGATTGCCGCCGGCACGGCGTTTCGCGGCTATGGCCCGGCCGCGGTCGCCGCCACCGGCGGCCTGGCGCTGGCGACCGCGCTCGTTCAATTCTTGTGGCTGGACGATCCGACCGGGCATCCCCTGATCTTCTTCGCCGGCTGGGCGGCGGCCGCTTTGGTGTCCGGCGGCATGATCTGGACCGAGATGCAGGCGCGCTCGCGCCGGCATCATTCCGGCCTCGCCGACGCCATGATCCACCATGCGGTCGAACAGTTTCTTCCCGCCGGCACGGCCGGCGTACTGTTGGCGGTGCTGCTGTGGAAGTTCGCCCCCGAAGCGCTGTGGATGCTGCCCGGCCTGTGGCAGGTGCTGGTAAGCCTCGGGGTGTTCGCCTCGGTCCGCTCGCTGCCGCGCACCGTCGCGCTGGCCGGCGCCTGGTATTTCGTCGCGGGCTTCGCGACCCTGCTGCTGGCGAGCCAAACTCACGCGCTGTCGCCCTGGACCATGGGGCTGCCTTTTGTGATCGGCCAGTTGCTGATGGCCGCGATCCTGCATTTCGCTTCCGGAGAAGCCGATGTCGAAGACTGATCTCAACCATGCGCCGTTCTCCTATGACGGCCTCGACCGCGTGATTCACGAGAAGGCGCGACTGGGCCTCCTGACCTCGCTGATGGCGCATCCCAAGGGATTGGCGTTCGCCGATCTGAAGCAGCTCTGTGGCCTCACCGACGGCAATCTCAGCCGCCATCTCGGGGTGTTGCAGGAGGCCGGCCTGGTCGAGGTGACGAAGGGCTATGAGGGCAACCGGCCGCACACCTCCTGCCGCCTGACCGGGACCGGCCGCCGCCGCTTTCTCGATTATCTCGCCGTGCTGGAAGGGCTGGTGCGCGACGCCGCCAAGGCCGCTGGCGTGTCCGCTGGCAACTCCGCCGGCAGGGACGACGCTCCCGCGAGCAAGTTCCGCATCCTGCCGATCTGAATTGCTGCCGCTGTTTCTCTCCCCCTTTTTTTGCAAGGAAACTTTGTGATGCAAAGTCCGCTCTCGCCCGAACCGCCGTCCAAGCTGCATGTCGGCATAATCATGGACGGCAACGGGCGCTGGGCCACGCGGCAGCGATTGTCGCGGCTGCGCGGCCACGAGGCCGGCGTCGAAGCGATCCGCCGCGTGGTGGAAGCAGCACCCAAACAGGGCGTCGGCACGCTGACGCTTTACGCCTTCTCCAGCGACAATTGGCGGCGGCCGAAGGCGGAAGTGTCCGCGCTGATGGCGCTGCTGCGGTTCTATCTCGCCAACGAGGTCGACAGCCTCTCGCGCAACGGCGTCCGCCTCACCGTGATCGGCCGCCGCGATCGCCTGCCCACCGGCATCGCCGACGCCATCGGCCGCGCCGAAGCCGCGACCGCCCAGGGCGATGTGCTGCATCTGCGCATCGCGGTGGATTATTCCGCGCGCGATGCGATCCTCCAGGCAGCGGCGCAGGCCGCGGCCAAAGGCGATCTCAACCGCGAACAATTTTCCGAACTCGTCACCGGCGAGCCCGGACTGCGCGACGTCGACCTCGTCATCCGCACCAGCGGCGAGAAGCGGCTGTCCGATTTCCTGCTGTGGGAGAGCGCCTACGCCGAGCTGCATTTCACCGACGCGATGTGGCCGGATTTCGGCGCGGCGCATCTGGCGGAAGCCCTCGCCTCCTTCCACGGCCGCGAGCGCCGCTTTGGCGGCTTGCAGGAGATGCTGGAGCCGGCGGCGGAAATGAGCGCGTAGCAAAGAAACGGCGTCGAGAAAATACGATGTAGAAAAAATACGATGTTGTCGGGACGGATGCGCGAAAAGATTAGATATCGTCATTGCGAGCGAAGCGAAGCAATCCATCTTTCCCCGCGAAGAAAGCAAGAATGGATTGCTTCGTCGCTTTGCTCCTCGCAATGACGGCAATCCAGATGGCGCACCCTCGGAAAACCTCAAAACAGGAACGGCTTCACCGAAACGGAGATCTTCCCGTCCGCCTGCTGTTCCACCTTGAACTCCACTTCCTTTTGCGCGCTGGTGTCGCCGACGCTGACGCCGATCACCCCGGTGCAGCTCGCCGCGCGTCCGCTGCTTGAATTCACCAGGATGTTGTCGTCGAGGGCGTAGGTCGCGGCCTGCTTTGCCTTGTCGCGGATCGCCGATTTGTCAGCCTCGGCATTCGCATGATCAAGCATTTCCGCGATCGAACTCGAATTCTCGATCGCGAATTTCAACAATGAATTGTCGCTGTTGTCCGCGACCAGCCGGACCACCGAATGGCGCACCTCCGCGGAATCGCAAGGAGGCCCCGCCTCGCCGCAGCCGTTCAGCAGCAGCAGAACGGGCAGGCACCAGACAACCCGCGGCTGCGCCCCGCCGAACATGCTCACCGCAACGCCCACGACACTACTGCGCTCCGGCCGAACTCCAGGTTGAATTGCACTGTCGGTGATCCCAAGTTTGCCTGATTCCGATCCCGGCCGCGCAGCCGGCGATTCATCCGGCCGCCGAATCGGCCGCGCCCGGGAAAGTCAGTAGTACCACCTACCTGCATTATTGACGGGCCGTTAGCCAGCTTGCGCTAACTTGATCAAATTACAGCGCGGGCTGCCAATTCAATTGATCGGGAAGAGCCTTGGCGACAGAACAGCGGCGGAAGAACGAGCGGGTCGTGTTCCAGAAAGGCTTCGATGCCCACATGATGGCCATCGACGGCACTTGGCGGCGCACCTGTATCCTCAAGGACGTCTCGGAAGCCGGCGCCCGGCTGATCATGCAAGCGTCGATCGAGGGGCTGCCGCTGAAGGAATTCTTCCTGCTGCTGTCGTCGAGCGGGCTGGCCTACCGACGCTGTGAACTCTCCTGGGTCAACGGCGACCAGATCGGCGTCAATTTTCTGAAAGTGGGCGAAGGACGCAAGAAGGCGAAGAGCAGGGAAGCCGAGCAGAGCGTTGCGTGAGGCGGGCGGTGGGTGAGAAGACTTCAACAGCCTTCAAGCGTGTTGATCGTCGAGAACTTCAAAAACTCGGGTGATGCGTTGCTGCGGACATTGTGCAGGAATCCGCGACGAAGCATCAACGACCGCGGCGGCAAAAAGAAAAACCACCGTTGCGTGCTAACCGCGCGATCCGAAAAATATCCGTTTAATAATTCAGTCGGACAACTGGTGCCGCAAACAGGACTCGAACCTGTGACCCCGTCATTACGAATGACGTGCTCTACCAACTGAGCTATTGCGGCGGACCATGCGGCGCGGTCGGCGTGAACCGCCGAAAACGCCCGCACCTGATATCGGGCAGCGCCCGGTTTGGCAAGAAAAACGCGGGCTCGAAGCGGACACGACGCCTTTTTGACGCGGATTGCCGGCGCCGCCCCATACCCGCGTCCGGAGCGGGATTTGCCGCGAAAAGGCTGCGATTACGCGCCCCAGCGGGACAGAAATCCGCGCCAGCCGCCGGCCTGGCCCTGCGCGGGATCGATGGGTTCCGAAAATTCGTCCGTCACGGCCTCGTCGTCGATCCCGGGATCGTCCGGCGGGCGGATGATGGGAATCACCGCCGGAATGGCCGAGGCGGCGGGTCGGGGCATGTCCTGGCGTTGCCGGAACGGCGGCGCGGCCGTGAGGGGTGCGGGTTCGGCCGGCGGCGGGGCAGGGGCCGGCTCGACGCCAGCGGGCCTTGCCGGCGAGGCCGCCGGCGCGTTGACCGGCGCGTTATCCTGCGCCGCAGGCGGCGACAGCTCGGCCGGCATCATTGCGGCGGCGGGCTCGCGCGGCGGCTCGACCCGGCGCGGGGCCGTCATCGCCTCGTTGAATTCCTTCGCCTCGATCGCCGCAGCCTTGTCCGACGGCAGGGCCGCGATCGGGGTCTGCCACTGGAACGCGTCGAGCCGGCCCGACACCGGCGATACCGGCCGCCAGCGGTCGCTGACATAGCCGTCGGCGGTCCAGGCCGG
>Ga0302267_10004619_pt1 | contig 14996 bp, 12 predicted proteins | sample III_Bog_E1_3_FD_194555 | JGI IMG/M metagenome (GOLD analysis project Ga0302267, IMG submission 194555) | Peat permafrost microbial communities from Stordalen Mire near Abisko, Sweden - III_Bog_E1_3 | ecosystem: Environmental > Terrestrial > Soil > Wetlands > Peat | place: Sweden: Abisko... | reverse complement strand
TCCGCAGGGTGCTGGTCGGCGCCATGCTGGCTACCGGAGCACTGGCCCTGGCAGCCTGCTCCTCCTCCTCGTCGAGCTCGACCACCACGACCGCCGGGGGCACCGCCACCACGGCGGCGTCGTCCGGCGGGTCCGGCAGTGGGTCGCTCAATCAGCTGACGTCCGCGCTGCAGAGCGGCGAGTCGAAGACCTTCCTGGCCACGTACACCTCGGTCAGCAACGGCCAGACCCAGACGATCACCTTGGCCAAGGACCCGCCGAAGAGCTATTTCGGCACGGGCGACGGGTCGGCGATCATCAGCAACGGTACGACCACCCTGTTCTGTTCGAACGGGTCGGACGGATCGGGCGACTCGTCGTCGTCGACGTCCTCGGCCCCGGTCACCTGCATCTCCGAGTCCGGAGTCAACCCCCTGGCATCCCTGTCGGGCCTGGTCGACCCCAAGGAGGTACTGACCTCGCTGAAGGGCTTCGCCGGTGAGGCCGAGGAGCACATCGCCGGTATCACCGTCACCGGATCGACGCAGACCATCGCCGGGGTGCCGTCGACGTGCGCCAATATCTCCGTCGAAGCGGAGCACACGACGTACTGCGCGGGTACGGACAGTGGCATCCTGACGCTGGCCAAGACGTCGTCCGGTTCCATCACGCTGGTCAGCTACACCACCTCGGTTCCGGCGTCGCAGTTCCAGCCGCCGGCCGGGGCCACCACGGAGACCATCCCCGGAGGGCTGTGAGGCCGGACCTGGCCGTCCCCGGACCGGCAGGACCGGTCGGACCGGTCGGACCGTCCTGGTGGACCGGGAATGCCTGACCGCATCGAGGGGGACCTACCCCAGGCCCGTCACCTGGCCACCGAGCTTCCGGGGCCCCGGTCCCTCGAGCTCGATCGGCGCCGGGCCGGGGCCGTGGCTGGAGGTGTCAGCTCGGTGCTGCCGGTCTACGTCCGGCGGGCCTCGGGGGCGGTCGTGGAGGACGTCGACGGCAACGCCCTGATCGACCTCGGTGCGGGGATCGCCGTCATGGGCGTCGGCCACTCGGCACCCGCCGTGGTCGAGGCGGTACGCCGCCAGGCCGGTGACGCCACCCACACCTGTTTCATGGTCAATCCGTACGAGGAGTACGTGGCGGTGTGCGAGGCGTTGAACGGCCTGGCACCGATCGACGGGCCGCTGCGGACGGCGCTGTTCAATTCCGGGGCCGAGGCCGTGGAGAACGTGGTGAAGATCGCCCGCCATGCCACCGGACGCCAGGTCGTGGTGGTCTTCGATCACGCCTACCACGGGCGCACCAACCTGACGATGGCCCTCACGGCCAAGAACATGCCCTACCGGCACCGGTTCGGTCCCTTCGCCCCCGAGGTCCACCGGGTGCCCATGTCCTATCCCTTCCGGGACCCCGAGGGCATGACGGGGGTCGAGGCGGCCGGGCGGGCCATCGAGCAGATCGAGCGGCTGTTCGGTGCGTCCAACGTGGCCTGTGTCCTCATCGAGCCGATCCAGGGTGAGGGCGGCTTCATCGTCCCCGCCCCGGGCTTCCTGCCGGCCCTGGCCGAGTGGTGCCGCCGGCACGGGGCGCTGTTCGCCGCCGACGAGGTCCAGACGGGGTTCTGCCGCACGGGGGACTGGTTCGCCTGCGAGGACGAGGGGGTGGTCCCCGACCTGCTGGCCACGGCCAAGGCGCTGGCCGGGGGCATGCCGCTCTCCGCGGTGACCGGCCGGGCCGACCTCATGGACGGGATCCACAGCGGCGGCCTCGGCGGGACCTACGGCGGCAACCCGGTGGCCTGCGCCGCGGCACTGGCCACCATCGGGACCATGCAGACATCGGACCTGGCCGCCGCGGCACGGCACCTGGGCGAGGTGATCACCGGTCGGTTGCGGGCGCTGCAGGCCGATCAGCCGGCCATCGGGGACGTGCGGGGGCGGGGGGCCATGGTGGGGATGGAGATCGTGCGTCCCGGGACCCTCGTGCCCGACGCCGAGGCCACCAGGCGGATCGCCCAGGCCTGCCACCGCCAGGGGGTGATCGTGCTCACCTGCGGGAGCTTTGGCAACGTCATCCGCCTTCTGCCTCCGCTGGTCATCGGAGAGGATCTGCTGACCGAAGGGTTGGACGTGCTCGCTGCCGCGACCGAGACGGTGCTGGCCGAGGGCTAGTCGTCGAGGTGGATCGGGAGGGTCCGACCCCGGTGGTGCGGGGCACACGATGGGACTGATCCGCACCGTCGAGTACATCGTCGAGGACCGGCGCCGTTCCGTGGCGTGGAAGGTGGTCGACGTGGCCGTCCTGCTCTCGCTCTGGACGCTGCTCGTGGCATCGGTGATCGGGTTCCCCTTCGAAGGGAACGGTCAATGGAAACTTGTCTCCGGTGTGGCGTTCCTCGTGGCGGTGTTCGCCACGGCACGTATCTGGTACGACCACCCGGAGCCGTCCAAGTCGGCGGTCGCCCGGCAGGCACCGGAGCAGGAACGGGCCGACCGGCTGCGCCGGGAGGACCCGACCGACCGGTCGACGGAGGAGGATCCGGCAGGAGGAATCACCGGCCGACCGCCGGCCGGACGGTGGGACTACCCTCCGGAGCCGGGCCGACCGTGATCGCAGCGGTCCGGCGGGACGCGTCCCGGTCGGTCGTCCTTCGGGCGAGACGTGCGGACGAGAGGACTCGAACCTCCACCCCCGAAGGGACCGGGACCTAAACCCGACGCGTCTGCCAGTTTCGCCACGTCCGCGTGGCCGACAGCCTACCGAACGGGTCGCCGGCGGATACCCGGGGGGCGGCAGGGCGCTGGCTATAGTCGACGGTGCGCCGGGACCCCGTCCGCTGTGACGTTGGTCGACGACCGGCTGCTCACGGCGCCGGTCACCGGCCCACAGGTCGAGGCAGATTGTCGCGGTGCCGACCGGCACCGGGGAAGGGATGGGACGAGCGTGGTGTCGCTACCGGCGGACGAGGAGGCCGTGGACGGGTCCGACGGGTCCGACGGGTCCGACGGGTCCGACGACGCGGTTGCCGACGGTCCGGTCCCCGGGGACCTCGACGCCGTCGGACGGGCCCGGTATCTGGCCGGGGTCATGGCCGAGATCGACGACGAGGTGCGTCGCCGTCGTTCGTCGGGGGACCTCCCGCCGAACCTCGAGCGGGACCTCGACCAGCTGTTCCTCGAGTTCTCGCCGGTGGGATCTCAGGGCCACGCCCGCCTGCGCGAGACGCTGACCCTGGTCGACAGTTCGGCGTTCATCGACATCGCCGTGCCGGTGGAGTCCCAGAAGCAGGCCGGCACCTACGTGAAGCGCCTGATCCGTAAGACCATCAGCTGGTACATGGGCTTCATCGTCACGCAGATCACCAAGTTCGGATGGGCCGTGTCGCGCATGTTCCACCTGGTGGTCGATCATGTCGAGGAGCTCGAGCGCGAGGTGGCGACCCTCCGCCCGCCGGAACTGCCCGACGGCGCCGTCCCCGTGGCCGACGACGCATCGCGGTGGTGGGCCGCCGACGCCGTCGACGCCCTGCGGGGCACGGACGGCCGTGTCGTCCACGCCGACTGCGGATCGGGGTCGCTGGTCGCCCTGCTGGTGGAGGCGGGGGTGGACGCCTACGGCGTCGACCCCGACGACCTGGCCCTCGCGCCGGCCATCGACGCCGGGCTCGACGTGCGGGCGGAGCCCGTCCTCGGTCACCTGGAGGTCGTGGAGGACGGAGCACTGGGCGGCATCGTCCTGAGCGGATCGGTCCAGTGGCTCCACCCGGCGGACCGGCAGCGGGTGGTCGAGCTGGCCGGTGCCCGCCTGGCCGACGGCGGGGTCCTGGTGGTGCACTCGTCCACCCCGGAGGCCTGGTTGCGCACCGCCCCACCGCTGGTCGCCGACCTGGCCCCCGGCCGGCCCGTCCATGCCGACACCTGGTCGCACCTGCTGGCCGCCCACGGCGTGCGGACCGTCTCGGTGCGCACCGGCGGTGAGGACCGCCGGCTCGAACGGGTCGACGGGACGTCGGACGGCGCCGAGGTGGTCAATGCCGCCGTCGACCTGGTGAACGAGCTGCTGGCCGGCCCGTCCGAGTTCGTCCTCGTGGCGGCGCGGGAGCGGTGACGGCGGCCCGCCGTGGGCCGGGGTCGGTCCGGTGAGGCTCACCTTCGTCACCCCCCGGTACGGCACCGAGGTGATCGGCGGGGCGGAGACGGCCGCCCGCATGCTGGCCGAGCGGTTGGGACGCCATCCCGGCTGGGACGTGGACGTCCTCACCAGCTGCTCGTTGGACCACCTGACCTGGGAGAACACCGAGCCGGCCGGGACGACGTCGCTCAACGGGGTGACTGTCCACCGGTTCCCCACGGCCAGCCGGCGGCTCCTCGAGTACTTCGCCCTCGATGGTCGGCTCCGGGTCTCTCCGGCCACGGCCACCCTCGAGCAGTCGCGACGCTGGGTGTCGTTGAACGGGCCGATGTGCCCGGACCTGGTCGACGCCGTCGCCGGGTCCGACGCCGACGTGATCGCCTTCTATCCGTACCTCTTCGCCACCACCGTGGACGGCGCCGCGGTGGCCCGGGTCCCCACGGTGATGCACCCCGCCGCCCACGACGAGGCAGCGCTGTACCTGCGGGCCTTCCGGGACTGCTTCCGGTCCATGGACGGGTTCGTCTACCACACGCAGGCCGAGCGGGCCCTGGTCGAACAGGTCTTCTCGGTGGGGGCCCATCCGCAGGTCGTGCTGGGCCTCGGGGTCAACGATCCGGCCGGGGACGGGCGGGCCGGTGGCGACCTCCTGGGTATCGGTGACCGGCCCTACCTCTGCTACCTCGGCCGGGTGGACGAGCACAAGGGGTGCACCATGCTGGCGGAGTTCTTCGCCCGCTACAAGGAGCGGCATCCCGGCGACCTGGCCCTGGCCATGGTCGGTCCGGTGTCGGCGGAGCCGCCCGACCACCCTGACATCGTGGTGACGGGCACGGTCTCCGAGGCCGACAAGTGGGACATCCTGCGCGACGCCCGGGTGATGGTGTCACCCTCGGCCTACGAATCCTTCTCGCTGGTGGTCCTCGAAGCCTGGACGGTCGGGGTGCCGGTGCTGGTCAACGCCACCTGCGCTGCCACCATGGAGCACGCCCGCCGGTCGGGCGGAGGGTTGTGGTTCGGGTCGTACCGGTCGTTCGAGGCCACGGTCGACCGACTGGCGTCGGACGCCCGCTTCCGCGCCGATCTGGCCGAGGCGGGCCGGCTGTACACCGAACGGTTCTACCGGTGGGACTCGATCATCGAGCGTTACGGCGCCTTCCTCCGGTCGGTGGTCGCCCGGGGGCACAAGGAGAACGCCGGGGCGCGGCCGCTTCCGTTGATCACGGCGGGCGCGGCCTACGAGCGGGGAGCCTGAGATGGGTGTGCGGGACGGCGCAGGGGACGGGGAGGGAGGCGGCACGGCGGACGGTGCCGGGCCCACCGACGACGGCACCTCTGCCGGGCCCACGGTCGACGGGCTGCCCGGCGGGCTCACGCCGATCGAGGAGCAGCTGCTGGCGGCCTTCCGGAGCCTGGCTCCCCAGGACAACCTCCAGTGGGGGTTCGACGACGCCATGCGCCGGCTCTCGGAGCCCCGTCCTATCGAGGAGACCGTCGGGGTGTGGGAGGGCCTCCCCCCCGAGCTGTGGCAGCGGGGCCGGGCCGGTCAGGTGGGGGAGCGGATCGCCGGTCGGCCGACCAACGCCGTGGCCCGCATCCTGGCCGAGGACGCCCGCCGGGTGACCGCCGCCGCGGTGGAGGCGGCCAGCCGGACGGCGTGGGACGGGCTCCGGTACCTGGCGGCCCGGGTCGAACTGCTCGAGGGGCGGGCCGCCGGGGCCACGTCGGTCGTCCGGGACCTGGAGGCCCTGGCGCCGGTGCCGGACCTCGGGGAGGTCACGGCCACGCTGGGATCGTGGTTCCGCTCCACCGACACCAGCCGGCCGGTCTTCCACGGTGACTGCGGGGACGGCGGCCTGCTGGCCGCCCTGGCCGCCCGGGGCTTCGACACCGACGGCGCCGAACCCGATGCGGCGACCGTGTGGCGCACGTCGGAGGCCGGCGGCGGTGGCTCCGGCGGGGGCGCCGGCACCGACGGCCGGGACGCCGCCGGTCCGTCGCCCCTGCGGCTCTCGACGACGATCGGGGCACTCGGCCATCTGGAGGACGGGAGCCTGTCGGGTGTGGTCCTGAGCGGCTGCATCGACCGGGCCGACGTGGCCGGCAGCCTGGTGCTGCTGGCCGAGGCCGTCCGGGTGGCCGGACCCGGGGCGACCGTGGCCGTCCTGGCCATGGACGGCGCCGCCTGGGACGCCGGCTGCACCCCGCCGGCCCGGGACCTCCTGCCGGGTCGCCCGCTGCACCCCGAGACCTGGCTGCTGCTGCTGGAGCGGTCGGGGATCGAGGCGCTCGAGTGGACCCGTCCGTCCGACGGCACCGTCCACGTCGTCGCCGGGACGAGATCGTCATGACCGGGATCCACCAGTTCGTCCCGGTGCTGCTGCGCAACGATGCCGTGGGCGAGCACACCCTCGCCGTGCGGGACCTCCTCCGCCGGGCGGGGTTCGAGTCGAGGATCTACAGCGAGACCCCCGTTGCCGCCACCCGGGACGAGGCCCGGCCCTTCCGGGAGTACGAGGCCGACGCCCGGCCCGGTGACGTGCTCGTCTACCAGTTCGCCACCCGGTCGGGCATCGCCGACTGGCTGCTGGGGCGGCCGGAGCCGCTGGTGGTGAACTACCACAGCGTGACGCCGCCGGATTCGTTCGCGTCGTGGAACAACGGGAGCGCCCGGCTCCAGGTGGCGTGCCTCGACGAGCTCGCCCGCCTGGCGCCACGCGCCGTACTGGGGATCGCCGTGTCGGAGTTCGACGGCCGTGAGCTCCGGGCGGCCGGTTGTGCGGCCACCACGGTCATCCCGGTGGTGACCGTGCCGGGCGACCCGGTCCCGGCCGATGAGGGATTCGCCGCCCGGCTCCGGGGACCCTGGCCGGCGGTCGCCGGCGCCGGCGACGCGGCACCGGGGGCCCTGTGGCTCTCGGTGGGCCGGTTGGCCCCGAACAAGGCCCACCAGGACGCCGTCGCCGCACTGTTCCTCGAGAGGATGACCGGCGACCCCGACGCCCGTCTGGTCATCGTGGGCTCCGTGTCGGAGCGCAATTACGCCGGTGCGCTCCGGCGGTACGTCTCGTGGCTGGGGCTCGACCGGGCCGTCCGCTTCCTCACGGGACTGACGGCAGGGGAGCTGTCCGCCTGCTACCAGGCGGCCGACGTGCTGGTCATGCTGTCCGACCACGAGGGCTTCGGGGTCCCGTTGGTCGAGGCCATGCACCACGGGCTCCCCGTGGTGGCCTATGCCGCCGGAGCCGTCCCCGAGGTGCTCGGGGAGGCGGGGCTGCTCCTGGCCGACAAGTCCCCGGGCCACGTGGCCACCGAGGTCCACCGGGTGCTCGGCGACCCGGAGCTGCGGGCCCGGCTGGCCTCGGCCGTCCCTGGTCAGCTGGCCCGCCTCGACGTGGCCTCGGCGGCGGAAGCGCTGGTCGGGGCGTTACGGGGGGTCGCCGGGGCCCGACCGGTGGTGGGAACCCCGTGACGGCCCGCCCGGTGGCCGACGGAACGCCCTGCCGGCGACCGGGACGGTCCCTGCCCCGGGGCCGGGCCTGCGCCGGGAACGGGCAGTGAGCAAGTAGACTTTTCCGCCATGGACGACCCCCGCTTCGACCCCCTCCGCACGCCCGCGCCGTTCCGCATGTCGCTCGACGGTGACGGTGACCGCACCGGCGGGGCGCGGAGCCAGTTCGGGGGTGACCTCGGGACGGACGTCGACATCTTCCGCCGGCTGCTGAAGGAGCGGATCGTCTTCATCGGCTCGGCCATCGACCAGAACACGGCGAACCTGGTGTGCTCCCAGCTGATCCTGCTCGAGTCGGAGGACCGGGAGAAGGACATCTCGGTGTACATCAACTCGCCGGGCGGATCGGTCACCGACGGCCTGGCCATCTACGACACCATGCAGTACGTGAAGTGCGACATCCGCACGATCTGCGTCGGGCTGGCCGCCTCGATGGGCCAGTTCCTGTTGAGTTCGGGCACGCCGGGGAAGCGCCTGGCCCTTCCCCACAGCCGGATCCTGATGCACCAGCCCTCCGGAGCCATGCAGGGGCAGGCCTCCGACATCGCCATCCAGGCCGAGCAGATCATCTACCTGAAGCGCATGATGGCCGAGCGCATCGCCTTCCACACGGGCCAGACGGTCGAGCGCATCGAGGCCGACTCGGACCGCGACCGGTGGTTCACCGCCGAGGAGGCCCTCGAGTACGGGTTCATCGACCAGGTGATCCAGCAGGCAGGCCTCGACGCCGCGGCAGCATCGGGTGGGGCCACAGCCAAGTGAGCGTTCGCGAGGTGCAGCACGCACCCGACGAACCCGATCCGATACGCAACATCGGGGGCGGGACGCGCTTCGTCCCGGGGAGCAACAGTCGGCAGATCACCGTGGTCAACGGCAAGGTCCAACTGGGCCAGCGCCTGAAGGACCTCTGGCGCAACCGCGACCTCCTGGTGCTGCTGACCCGCAGCGAACTGAAGATCAAGTACAAGAACTCGGTGCTCGGCTACCTGTGGTCGATGCTCAACCCGGCCCTGGTGCTGACCATCTACTTCATGGTCTTCAAGATCATCAGCAAGAACAACCAGCCCGACTTCGCCATCTGGCTGTTCGCCGGCCTGCTGGTGTGGAACCTGTACAACAACGCCGCCATGTCGTCGACCACGGTGGTGGTGGGCAAGGCCGGCATCATCAAGAAGGTGGCCTTCCCCCGCGAGCTGCTGGCGCTCTCCACCGTGGGTGTGGCCATCGTGCTGTTCAGCATCCAGGTCGTGGTCCTCATCCTGGCGCTGGCCATCTTCGGCATCACCCCCGACTTCCACCTGATCTACCTCATCCCGCTGGCCCTCGTCGCCCTGATCGTCTTCACCAGCGCCATGTCGATCTTCCTGTCGGCGGTCAACGTCTACCTCCGCGACACGCAGCACCTCACCGAGGTGCTGCTCATGGCCTGGTTCTGGGCCACGCCCATCGTCTACACGTACGGCATGATCTCGCGTGAGCTGGCGACCCATCCGAGCGTCTCGTGGCTCAAGTACGTGTACCTGGCCAATCCCATCACGCCGATCGTGATGTCCTTCCAACGGGTCATCTACGGACGGACCGAGTACACCTACCGGCCCCCCAAGACACCTCCCCACGTCTATGTCGCGCCCACCGTGGTGCTCCCGAATTGGGGCGGCGGGTTTTACGCCCTGCTCCTGGGGGTCGTCCTGGTGGTCAGCATCGGGCTGTTCCTGCTGGCGCTGATCGTCTTCGGACGGCTCGAGGGCAATTTCGCGGAGGAGCTGTAGCCCATGAGCGTGGCCATCGACATCCGGAACATCTCCAAGCAGTTCCGTCTCTACAACGAGAAGCACACGTCGCTGAAGGAGCGGGTCATCCACGGCGGCAAGATGCCCTTCGTGCCCTTCTGGGCCCTGGACGACGTGTCGGTGGAGATCAACGAGGGCGAGACCTTCGGGATCCTCGGACGGAACGGCTGCGGCAAGTCGACGCTCCTCAAGTGCATTGCCGGCATCCTGAAGCCCACGTCGGGGGAGATCCGGGTGCGGGGCAGCCTGGCCGCCATGCTGGAGCTGGGCGCCGGGTTCCAGCCCGAGCTGTCGGGACGGGACAACATCTTCCTCAACGGCTCGCTGCTCGGCCTGTCCCGGGCGGAGATCCAACGCCGGTTCGACGACATCGTGGCCTTCGCCGAGCTCGAGGAGTTCATCGACAACCAGGTGAAGTTCTACTCGTCGGGCATGTACGTCCGTCTGGGCTTCGCCGTGGCCGTCAACGTGGAGCCCGACGTCCTGCTGGTGGACGAGGTACTGGCCGTGGGTGACGCGGCGTTCCAACGCAAGTGCCTCGACCACGTCCGCAAGTTCCAGAACGAAGGCCGGACCATCGTCGTGGTCAGCCACGGGACCGACGCCATCCGCCAGAACTGCGGTCGGGTCATGGTGATGAACCACGGCAAGGTCATCACCGTCGACGAGCCGGGCGAGGGGATCCGCGTGTACCTGGCCGACCTGCTCGGCGTGGGGACGCTCGAGCACTCGGACTCCGGTGGGATCGCCGGCAATGTGTTCTCCATCGGGACGGTGCAGGCCGAGCACGCCGGGAGCGGCACGCGGTTGCACCTGCTGCCGGGCGAGGCGCTCACCGTGACCGCCGACCTCGACAGCCTGGCCGCCGTCAACAACGCCATGGCCACCATCGCCATCCACGACGACAAGGGCGAGCTGGTCTTCGCCTCCGACCCCGACGACCCCATCTGCCAGATGGAGGTGCCCGAAGGCGGTGGGGTCATGCGGTTCTACTTCCCCGAGGTCCCGCTCCTCGACGGCACCTACTCGGTGAGCGTGGGGATCCGCAGCCTCACCGAGACGGCCATCTTCGACTGGAAGGACCAGGTGGCGACCTTCGAGGTGGTGAACCCGGGCCGCACCACCGGCCGGGTCCGCCTGCCCATGGACGTGAGCTTCCGACTGCGGTCGTCCGGGCACACCGGCGAGGTCCCGGCCATCGGGGGGCTGAGCATCGGTGGGCTCATCGGGGCACCGGTGGCGGAGGACTTCCTGACGTGACCACCCGCCGGATTGACCAGGTGATCCCCTCCCTGGCCAGCCGGGACGCCATCGGAGGACACGTCGTGCAGTTGCGGGACCTCCTGCGGTCCCGGGGCTTCGCCTCGGACATCTACTACGGCAACGCCACCCCGGACCGCCTGGACCACGGGTATCCCATCGAGCGCATCGGCGACCGGCCGTCGGCCGGACGGGTGCTGCTCTACCAGCTGTCCATCGGCAGCGGGTTGGCCGACATCTTCCGCGACCGCCCCGAGCGGAAGTTCGTGAACTACCACAACATCACCCCGGCCGGGCTGCTGGAGGACTGGATCCCCGCCGTCGGCGACGAGGTGCGCCTGGGCCGGGCCCAGATGGAGACCCTGGCCCCCCTGATCGAGTTCGCCGTGGCGGACTCCCGGTACAACGAGGAGGAGCTCCGGGCGCTGGGCTACCGTTCGACGCTGACCGTGCCGTTGCTGCTCGACCTCGAGGGGTTCGCCGGCCGCCCCGACCCGGTGCTGGCTGCCCGGCTGGCCTCCGAACGGGCCGACGGGGGCACCAGCTTCCTGTTCGTGGGCAAGGTGTCCCCCCACAAGGGCCAGCACGACCTGGTCAAGGCCCTGGCCGCCTACCGGCGGCTGTACGACCCCCGGGCCCGCCTGCGCCTGGTCGGGGGGGCCATCAGCGACAACTACCGCGTGGCCCTCGAGCGGTTCATCGACGAGCTGGGGCTGTCCGACGCCGTCGAGATCGCCGGCTCGGTGACCCACGAGGAGCTCATCGCCTACTACGGGGCGGCCGACGCCTTCGTGTGCCTCTCCGACCACGAGGGGTTCTGTGTGCCCCTCCTCGAGGCCATGTACCACCGGGTGCCCATCGTGACCTGGGAGTTCACCGCCGTGCCCGAGACCGTCGGTGCGGCCGGGCTGGTGCTGGCCGACAAGCGGCCGGCCCGGGTGGCCGCGGCCATCCACCGGGTGGTCGGGGACGCCGAGCTGCGGGCGGCCCTGGCTGCCGCGCAGTCGGAGCGGGTGGCGGCGTTCGCCTTGCCGTCGGTCCAGGAGCGGTTCGCCTCGGCCCTCGAGGAGGCCTACGCGGCGGGCCCGGGGTCAGATCCCTGAACCGAGCGGCCTCGGCCCGGCGGTGGTCACCACCGGAGTGCCGAGGAGGGTGACGCCGGGGAGGATCCGCCACACGCCGTAGCCGGCGATGGGCAGGGGCGGGTCGAGCGGGAGGGCGTAGCCCTCGTCGGCCAGGGTGGCCAGTCCGGGCAGCGCCCCCGAGGCGATGAGGATCACCGAGCCCCCGGGGGCCACCGCCACCGAGCGGCCAGGTGCGTAGTAGAGGGTCCCCCCGAGCTCGTTGTACTGGTACTGGCCCGGGGCGAGCAGGGCCACCCGGGCGCCGGGCATGGCCCAGCCGGCGTTGCGGTACCAGTACCCGCCGCCGTCGAAGGTGTCCATGACCACGACGTCGCGGCCGTCGTCGACCGAGGGCCCGAGGGCCACCAGGGCCGCGTCCACCTGGTCGGCGGTCCGGATGGTGGCGGCCACGGTCGGGTACGGGGCCTGGTACCGCGGCTGCTGCAGCCACAGGCCGCCGTCGGCCCGCACGTACCGCATGGGCAGGACGCCAGTCGACGACACGAATTCCGTGGCGCCGGCCACGGCGATGGCCCCCACCAGCACCGTCGCCACGACGGCCCAGACCGGGGAGAACCGGCGGGCCGGCCGGGACCGACGGGTGGAGTGCCGCCCGTGGGAGCCCCGGGGACGGCCGCGGACCAGCGCGGCGACCGGCAACAGGCACAGCATGATCGCCGCGGGGAGGTAGGCCAGGAGGTAGCCCCCCTTGGCGAACTGCACCAGGGCCACGATGGCCGCCGGGGGGACGACGGCGATGACCAGGATGCACGGGGCCGACTGGTACCACGGTCGGACCCACGGTGGGGTGGCCACCGCGGTCAGGTTGTCGCCACCGCCGTTGCCGCCACCGCCATCGCCTCCGCCTCCGCCTCCGCCTCCGCCTCCGCCTCCGCCTCCGCCTCCGCCTCCGCCTCCGCCTCCGCCTCCGCCTCTGCCTCCGCCTCCGCCTCCGGCTGGGCCCCGGGTCAGCCGACGGAGCCCCAGGGCCACGCCGGCCAGGGCGGCGAGGAGCACCAGCGGCGCCAAGGCGAGCGTGGTGAAGGCGGCGAACACCCCGAGGTTGTTGGCCGCCTGGGGGGCGTGGTCGAGGATGGACGTCGTCCGGGCGGCGCCCACGGACTCCGCCCGGGTGGCGTGGAGCCAGGCACCGAACCCGCCGGGTTGCTGGGCCACCATCGGAACGAACCAGACGGCCACGCCGGCCGCACCGGCCGCCACCGTGGCCAGGGCCCGCTGCCAGGTGCGGGTCGAGACGACCACCGGCACCAGCACGAGGAGGGCGAACGCCTCGACCATCGACTGGCGGAACCCGGCGAGCAGTCCCAGCGCGGCGAACGCCGCCACGCCGTGCCAGCTCCCGGGCCGGGCCCGCCAGGCCAGGATGATCAGGAGGCAGCACGCCAGGAGGTCGAACGAGTACGTGGCCACCATGGAGCCGGTGAACCACACGAACGGCGAGGTGGCCACCAGCACGCCGGTGGCCGTGCCCATCCACCAGCCACCGAGGTCACGACCGGCCACCACGGCCAGTCCGGCCCCGACGGCGGAGGCCACCGCGGCCACGAGGACCAGGCTGGTGATGGTGCCACGGCCGCCGACCGCCGACACCAGGCGTCCGGCCTCGACGTAGAGCCAGTACCCCGGGGGCTGGGGCCGACCGTGGGTGACGTCGAAGTGCTGGACCCCGGCGGCGTACTGCGAGGAATCCCAGTCGGTCGGGCCGGTGGCCGCGGTGAGCATGCGCAGGACGAACGTGGTGATCCCGATGATCCACGGGGTGGGGTCGGACAAGGCCCGTCGCCGGGTTGCGGGGGCCGAGCCGGCGGTGGGGGCGTGGCGGGGCGAGCCGCTCCTCCGTGGCTGCGGGTCGTCGGCGTCGAGCGTGCGTCGGGCCCTGTGCCCGGGCGGTGTGACCGGCTCCGGAGCGGAGAGGACCGACGTCTCCCCAGGGGCGAGCGTCACGGGTCCAGGGTACGGCACCCCTGTCGCCGGGTGGTCGATGCCGCGCCCCACCGTCGTACGCTGTCGTGGTGCCGTCCCGACCGATGACCGTGGCCCTCGACGAGCTCAGTTCCCGCGACCCGGTGGTGGCCGGACTGGTGGCCCGGCACGGTCGGCCGCAGTTCCCGGCCCGGGCCCACGGGTCGGCCCGCTTCGAGTCCCTGGCCCGGTCCATCGTCTTTCAGCAGCTGGCCGGCAACGCCGCCACGGCGATCCACCGGCGGCTGGTGGAGGGGCTGGGTGGCGAGGTCACGCCCGAGGCGATCCTGGCGTGCGGTCCGGAGGGGCTCCGGGCCTTCGGTCTCAGCGGTGCCAAGGCCGCCGCCCTGACCGACCTGGCGTCGAAGGTGGCCGACGGGAAGGTGTCGTTCGCCAGGATCGGGCGGTTGTCCGACGCCGAGGTGGTCGAGCACCTGGTGCAGGTCCGGGGGGTCGGTCCGTGGACGGCTGAGATGTTCCTGATGTTCACCCTCCGTCGCCCCGACGTGTGGCCCACCGGTGACTACGGCGTCCGGGCCGGGTATGCCGCGGCCTGGGGTCTGGCGGCCATGCCGTCCCCCCGCGAGCTCGAGGCGCTCGGTGAGCGGTTCCGGCCCCACCGCAGCCTGGTGGCCTGGTACTGCTGGCGGGCGGCCGAGGACCGGAGGTCCGACGGGGCCTGATCCCCGGGCGTGGCGGACCATGTCCGGCGGCACCTGACCGCGCCGCGTGATCCGGTGGGCGGCGACCGGTGAGGCACCATCGCCGGGTCGGATGGCCGTAGTCTTCGGTGCGATGACGCCAGAGGAGGAGCCACTGAGCACGGTGACGGTCACGGCGGCCACCGCCCCGGCGGTGGACCCGGCGGTGGACCTGGCGGTGGACCTGGCGGTGGACCCGGCGGCGGACCTGACGACGACGGACCCGGCGGCGGACCCGGCGACAGATCCGGAGGTGGGGGAGCAGGGAGCGGGTGGTCGCGGGAACCGTCCGTGGCGGTCCATCATGTTGGCCCCGGTCGGTGACGGCCAGACGCGACGCCGGGGCTCGGACATCGTCCGGGTCATCGTCTCGGTCGTGGTCCTCCTGCTCTGCCTGGTGATCGTCCGGGCCAATTCCCACGCCGAGCACGCCGTCTTCTCGGTGCTCACGTCGCCGCCCGACGGGGTGCGCTGGCTCGTGACGGCGGTCTGGTGGATCGGCTCGGTC
>Ga0302267_10004614_pt1 | contig 15011 bp, 13 predicted proteins | sample III_Bog_E1_3_FD_194555 | JGI IMG/M metagenome (GOLD analysis project Ga0302267, IMG submission 194555) | Peat permafrost microbial communities from Stordalen Mire near Abisko, Sweden - III_Bog_E1_3 | ecosystem: Environmental > Terrestrial > Soil > Wetlands > Peat | place: Sweden: Abisko... | reverse complement strand
GCGCATGGTGTGTCAGTCCTTCTCTACGGCGCGCTTGACCCCCTGGCCAACGGCCTTGCCTGGCGTCGCGAAAACCAGGCGGCCGCAGGTGAGCTTCAATCGAATCATGTTATCCCTCCACGGAGGGACCAAGCATTTTTGAGGCCACGATTCAACATATCTATAATTCAAGTAATTAGATGGCAATTCCGAGGGAGCGGGCGCACGGGAAAGCCACTTTGACCGCCCTGGATCCTTCATTTCGACCGGCACAGGCAGCCGCGGCAAAGGATCCCGGGACGGACGGTTTCTCGGTCCTTCGTTTTGAACGAGGGAGGGGATCCTCCTGATGGACCCGGGGTTGGCGAGCCATCGGGTTGCCTTCTTTAACCGAATAAATCCAAATGGTTTTGCCCTAGGCATAAATAATGCTTCAAACGGTTATGAGCGATCCTGTCCTGGAAATCGAGCACCTCACCCGCCGGTTCGGATCATTCACCGCGGTGAATGAACTGACCCTTTCGGTCAATGCCGGAGAAATCTTCGGCCTGCTCGGCTCAAACGGTGCCGGCAAGACCACCACCATCAAGATGCTCACCACCTTGTTGCCGCCAACCTCGGGCGAAGCCCGGGTGGCCGGTTTCTCCATACGCACCCGGGCGGTCCAGGCATGGGTGTGGGTCAGGTGCTCACCATGCCTCTATTCTTCGCCAGCAACGCGATCTATCCCACCGCCATCATGCCGAGCTGGCTCAGGCTCGTTTCCCACTTCAATCCGCTGACGTACGTCGTAGATGGTTTGCGCGTGTCCATGCTGGCCGCCAGCCCGAGCAGCTTTGGCCTGGGCCAGGACTATGCGGTCATCATCCTGACCACGATCGTCCTGGTCATCATCGGCGCCCGGTTGTATCCCCATCTCGCCACCTAGCCCTGCCCGAAACCACCTATTTCCACCGTTGACAGCTAAACCATTAGAGACAGGAGCGCGTGATGACCCCCTCGAATCGTGACAGCCAGGCTCTGCTGACCCTTCAACTCCCCTCGCCAACGAAGGATTTAGGCGCATCCCTTGGCGCCGCGCTGGAACAGCGGAAGACCACCCGGGAAATCAGCCCAACGCCTCTGCCCATGCAAATGCTTTCAAATCTGCTGTGGGCCGCGTGGGGGGTCAATCGCGAGAGTGGCCCGGATGGGATCTCCGGAAGAACGGCAGCTTCGGCCAGCAACTCCCAGGAAATCGACCTCTATGTCGTCCTCAAGGAGGGCATCTATCGCTACGACGCCTTCAATCACCTATTGGCACCCATCGTCGGGGGCGACCTGCGCGCCACCGCCCTGACGCCTGGTCAGCGCGGCGTGGACGCGAGTGCCCCGGTTCAACTGGTCTATGTCGTCGACATTCATCGGCTCACCCACACGGCGGGCTTTCAGGAACCTGGATTGCTCGATCCGGAAGTACGGAAGTCTTACTATTACGTGGATACCGGCCTCATCGCCGGCAACGTGTATTTGTTCGCCGCCGCGCAGGGATTGGCCGCATGGTTCCACAACTGCGACAAGCTTGGCCTGGCGAATTCGCTCGGTTTGGGAATAGAACAGCAGGTACTGTTTGCTCAGTCGGTCGGATATCCCGAATGAGGCAAGCTGGGACCCTGGCCGCCTGCTGGCGGTGATGAGCCACACCGCGTGTCTCCCTCATTTGTCGCCCTGAGTTCAGTTTCGGTAGAAGTCCGGGCGCGGCTCCAGTTCCACCCGGACCCGGGTCTGGGTATCCCTGGCCCGCCCAGCCGCTTCGGCGGTGACCGCCCCGGCATACCCGTCCCAGGCGCTGGGGCCATCCACCCGGCCGGCCCGGGTCCCATTGATCCATTCCTGAATCTGCACGTTGTAGGCGTCCACGAAGCGATCCGACCAGTCCCGGCAGATGGGCGTCACCCTGGCGGCCTGGGTACGGACCATGGGGAAGGCCGGATCAGGCAGATGGATGATGCCATCCTCGCAGCAGACCTCGCACTTGATGTCATAGCCGTAGTGGCAATGGACGAAGGCCTCCACATCGATCCGCACCCCGGACCGGGTGGTCAGGATCATAATCTGGGGATCCTGCAGGTCCGGCCCAGCGTACTTGGTCTTCTTCGGGAACACCACCTCAGCGGTGGCGTACTCCTCGTCCAGCATCCAGCGCAGGACGTCGATCTCATGGATCATGGAATTCTCCACCGCCATGGGCGTGTGGTAGTCGGCGCCGACCGAATAGTTGCGGTGCGCGCAATGGAGCATCAGCGGCGCGCCGTAGGTGCGGGCGTCGATCAGCCGCTTCATCTCCCGGTACCCCGCGTCGTACCTGCGCATGAAACCCACCTGCACCAGATGCCTGCCGCCGGCCATTTCGGCGTCGAGGATCCGTCGCACCGCGTCCTTCTTCGGGGCCAGGGGCTTCTCGCAGAAGACCGGCTTGCCGGCCTGGATCGCGGCGAGGACATAGAGCTCGTGGAACGCGTCGGAGGTGGCCACCAGGACGGCTTCCACCAGCGGACTGGCAATCAACTTCAACCCGTCGGCGAAGAACTCGCCACCGCAGGTCTCCGCAGCCCGGCGGCCCGGGGCGGCGGCGACGTCGGACACCGCGACCACCTTCCCTCCCCGCAGCCGGGTCTGGATGCGTTCGATATGGGTCAGGCCGATGGTACCGGTCCCGATCACGCCAATGTGCAATGAGGTTTCCACGATCTCACTCCCATTCAGGCAAGGCCTTGGATGGTTGCCGGCTGAACCACCGCATTGCGCAGGGCGCAGGCCAGCCGGGTCGCCTCCCGGGCATCCTCCAGGCTCAAGGGCGAAGGCCTTCGTTCCCGCACTGCTGCCACGAAAGCGCGGGCCTCCAGCAGGAACGCGTCATTAAAACGGGCGAAGAAGTCTGGCTGACCCTCGGCGCAGCGCTGTCCATCGTGCTCGGCGATGATCGGCAGCCGGGTCTGGCCGCCGCCGATGGTGAGCGCGCTCTTGGTGCCATTGATGCTCATGGTCGCCTCGTAGCCGTGATGGGAGGTGCGGGAGGCGTGGAAGGTCGCCACCACGCCCCCTTCGAAGCAGACGGTGGCGAAGGCGGTGTCGATGTCGCCGCAGACCGCCAGGGCGGGATACATCCGCCGGGTCCCGGCCGCGCTGACCCCCAGCACCCGGGCGCCGTCGAGCATCCAGCGCACCAGGTCGATGTCATGGATGCTGCAGTCCAGGAAGATGCCGCCCGAGGTCGGGGCGAACTTGACGAAGAACCCGTGCGGGTCGATGGGATCGTGGGAAGCGCAGTGGATGTGGAACACGTCCCCCAGCACCCCGTCCCGGAGTTGGCGCTTGGCTTCGGCATAGGCGGGGTCGAAGCGGCGCATGAAACCGACCATGGCCACCTGTTCCGGCCGGGTGCGGGCGACCTCGATCACCCGCTCGCAGTCCTCCACTTCCAGGGCCAGAGGCTTTTCGCAGAAGACATGCTTGCCCGCCTTCAGAACGGTGATGGTCTGGTCGGCGTGGAGCGAGGTGGGGGTGACCAGCCATACCGCGTCCAGGCCCTCATGCCCGAGCAAGGCGGGCAGATCCGTATAGGTGGCGATGCCGGGGAAGGTCTGTTCGGCCCAGGTCCGTTCTTCCGCCACCGGGCTCGCCGCCGCCACCAAGGTCGCCCCGGGGACGCGGAGGGCGAGGTTTTCCGCGTGACGTTTGCCCAGCCGGCCCAGGCCGACGATACCGATATGCAATGTATTACTCATCAATATCTCCTCGCAGACACGGCCGCGATGGACGCGGCCGTTCCTGCATATGGGTTTCAATGGAGCGAGGTCCAGTCAGCCTGGCTATTTCTTGTCGTCGGGCATGGCGATCATGCCGTCCCAGGAATTGGAGACCTCATGGGAAGCGTCGGCATTCTCGAACCAGTGGGTCGTGACCCCCTTCTGCTCGGTGAAGAAGCGAACCCCGTCGGCGCCCATGGCATGGAGATCGCCGAAGAAGGAACGCTTGTGCCCGGTGAAGCCGAAGATCCCCAGTGGGACCGGGATCCCCACGTTGACCCCGACCATCCCGCCGTGGGTGCGCTTGACGAATTCCCGGGCGTTGTACCCGCTCTGGGTATAGATCACCGATCCGTTGGCGAACTCGTTGGCGTTCATCACCGCCAGCCCTTCCTCGAAGTCCTTGACCCGCTTGACGCAGAGCACCGGGCCGAAGACTTCCTGGTCGCCGATGGCCATGCCCTCGCGCACATGGTCGAACAGGGTCGGCCCCACGTAGAAACCGTTCTCGTACCCGGGCACCACGACTCCGCGGCCGTCCAGGACCAGTTCGGCGCCCCCTTCCACGCCCTTCTGGATCCAATCGGTGACGAACTTCTTGTGCTCGGCATTCACCACCGGGCCCAGCTTGGAGGACTTATCGTAAGCCGGTCCGATGGTGAGCTCCTGCATGTATTTCTTGAGCAGTGACACCAGCTGATCGGCGATGGACTCTTCCACCACGACCGTGGGCAGCGCCATGCAGCGCTCGCCGGCGCAACCGCAGGCGGCGTTGATGATGCCCTTGGCGGCCCGGTCCAGGGCACAGTCCTTGAGCACCAGGGCGTGGTTCTTGGCCTCGGTGAGCGCCTGCACCCGCTTGCCGTGGGCGGCGGCGGTGGAATAGATGTGCAGCCCGACCGAGGTGGACCCGACGAAGGAGATGCCCTTCACGTCAGGGTGTTTGAGCAGCAGTTCCGCTTCGCCGCGGCCACAGGTCACCAGGTTCAGGACGCCCTTGGGCAGACCCGCCTCCTGCCAGAGTTCCATGATCCGCATGGAGGTCTGGGGCACATAGCTGGCGGCCTTGATCACCATGGTGTTGCCGGTGGCGATGCACAACGGCGCCATCCAGCCCATGGGGATCATGGCGGGGAAGTTCCAGGGGGCGATGCCGGCGAAGACGCCCAGCGGTTCCACGAACTGGGTGGTGTCGAACCCGCGGGTGCAGTTCATCAGGGCGGGGCCCTTCATCAGATGGGGGATGCCGCAGGCGAATTCCACCACCTCAGTCACCTTGAGCACGTCGCCCATGGCCTCGTTCAGGACCTTGCCGTTCTCCCGGGCCAGGAGTTCGGTCAGTTCATCGAGATGCTGGTCCAGCAGGGCCTTCATCCGGAACAGCACCTGGACCCGGGCGTTAGGGGGGGTATCGGACCAGGCCGGAAACGCGGTCTTGGCGGCCTGGACCGCGGCCTCGACTTCCCCGGCGGTGCACTGGGGGGCCAGGGCGATCACCTCGCCGGTGGAAGGGTCAAAGCAGTTCATGTATTTGCCGGTGCTGGATTCGCGCCAGCCGCCGTCGATGTACAACTTCAATTTCTTGGGGGTCTCGCTCATGATTTTGGCCTTTTAGTTGGGAACGCAAGCTAGGGGAGGAGGGTCGGGAACGGGAACGGGAACTAGACCGCGGGAGGGACCATGATTTCGCGGATGACGGCATTGAGTTCGGCGCCCGCCGCCAGGAACTGGCGCAGGGTGACCACCGTGGGGCCGAAGCTGTCCATCTCGGCCAGTGTGAGGCCATCCTCGTTGTAGGCGCGGTTGAAGTCCGGGTAGTGTTTGACCAGCGCGGCGAGGGTCCTGGGGTCGACTGGCGTGCTGATCCGGTTCTCCACCGTGACGTCGCTGGCGTTGATGCGCTTCTGCCAACCGCAGGGGGGCGAGATCACCACGTCCCCGCCAACGTATTCGCTCCATTGCATGTGGTTGCGGAAAGCGGCCGAGAGCAGGCGCAGCCGGTAGCCGCGCTCCTGGTAGATCTTGTAGGCCTTCTTGAACACCGCCACGCCCGCCCATTCCAGGATGCCAGGATCGACGATAGTGCCCTGGCTCTTGGTGACCGTGCGCAACCAGTCGTCCAGGCGCCCGCCCATGATCGTGCAGACCGGCCCCATGGTGGCGATGTCCTTGCCGTCCTTCTCACGCCGTTTGAGACCGCGCTCGATGGCTTCGGCCACCGCCAGCGCCTGGGGCAGGGTGAAGCTCACGGTGGCGTTGATGCTCACGCCGCGATAGGTGGCTTCCTCCATGGCCGCGATGCCTCGGCTTGTGGCCGGAATCTTGACGATGATGTTGGGGGCCAGGGTGCTGAAGTGGACCGCCTGTTCCACCAGGGCCTCCTTGCTCCGGAAGAACCGGGGGTCGGTCTGGACCGACAGCCGCCCGTTGCGGCCCTTCTGCTGGTCGAAAATCGGCTTGAGCAGCGCGGCGGCCTTGATCGAGATCAGCTCGACCAGTTTCCAGGCGATCACGTCCTCGGTAGCCGAGGGCAGGTCAGCGATCAGCTTGGCGATCTCCGGCTTCCAGACATCCATGGATTTCTTTAAGACATCCAGCACGATGACCGGATTGCAGGTCGCCCCCACCGCGCCGTGCTCCATCGAATAGGTCAGTTCATCGATCGCCGCCGAATCGTTCCAGAGGCAGGTGGGTGTGGTCTGGGTCATCTCGTACAAAGGGCTCTTCCACTTGGTGGTTGTGCCGGTGCTGCTCATGATTTCCTCCTGACGGGACGAGTGCCCCGTTGCTTTCGTTCGCTGCAAAGAAACACCGCCGACTAGATTCCCGCCTTGGCACGGATATAGTTGCGGGCCTTGATCGCATACTCCAGAGGGTTGGCCAGGGCCGGATCCTGTTCCGCTTCCACCACCCACCAGCCCTGGTAGCTCAGGTCCCGCAGGGCCTCGAACACCGGCACGAAATCAACCGCGCCGTCCCCGGGCACGGTGAAGGCGCCCGCCTTCACCGCGGCGAGGAAGCTCAGCTTCTCCCGCTTGACCCTGGCCACCACCTCCGGACGCTGGTCCTTGAGGTGGACATGCTTGATCCGCTTGCCCCACTTGTTCAAAACGGCCATGTGGTCCTCGCCGGCGAAGGTCAGGTGGCCGGTGTCGAACAGCAGGTCGCACAGGCCGGTCTGGGTGCTGTCCATGAGCCGGTCGATCTCGGCGGCGGTCTGCACGCCGGTGCCCATGTGATGGTGGTAGGTGAGGGTCATGCCTTTTTCCTTCGCCCGCTCACCAAGCCGGTTGAGCCCCTCGGTAAGGCGTTTCCACTCTTCGTCGGTGAAGGTCGGCTTGGCATCGAAGACAGGCAGATCCAGTCCCTGGATCGAGTGACCCTGCTCGGCCGCACCGATCACCCGTGCCCCCACCGCATGGAGGAAGTCCCTATGTTTGATGAATTCCGCCTCCACCTCGGCGTACGGCCTGGTGGTGAGGAACGAGGAGAACCAGGCGTTGCAGATGGTCAGGCCCCTGAGGGCGAGGGCCTTGTTCAGCACTGCCGGGTCCTTGGGATACTTGTTGCCGACCTCGCTGCCCTGGAAGCCGGCCAGGGCCATCTCGCTCACGCACTGCTCGAAGGGGATCTGGCCGCCCAGTTCCGGCAAGTCGTCATTGGTCCAGCCGATGGGAGCGATGGCCAGTCTCACGTTCATTCCGCTCATGGGGTTCTCCTGGTTTGCCCGGGCTTGGCGCCGGGTCTTAGAATTGACGGGACTTGGCAATATTCTCTTTGACCTCGAGCGCCGCGCTCACCACGGCCGGGTTGTCCGAAACCTCCGCCGTTCCCACCCGCCACCAGGACTCGTAGCCGCTGGTCATGGACTTGGCGGTGACCTTGGCGTCGATGACGACCGGTCCGGTTTCCTGGAGCGCCTGGCGCACGGCAAGGCGGAACGCTTCCACCGTCGTCGCCCGCAGGCCCTTGGCGCCCCAGCTCTCGGCATTCTTGGCGAAGTCGACCTGGAGGTTCTTCCCTGTGAGCCGCCCGGTGGCCTCATCCCGGTGCTTCCACTCGTTGCCGAAATGGACGATGCCCTGGCTGATCTGCAGGTTGTCGATGCACTGGAAGCCGGAGTTGTCCAGGACCACGATGATGATCTTGCGCCCCTCCTGGACCGCCGTGAGCAGTTCGCTGTGCAGCATGGTGTACGAGCCGTCGCCCACCAGCGCCACCACCTCGCGCCCGGGTTCGGCCAGCTTGGCGCCCAGCGCCGCTGCGATCTCGTAGCCCATGCAGGAGAATCCGTATTCCATGTGGTACGACCTGGGCGCCCGGGTCCGCCACACCCTCTGCATGTCACTGGGGATGGAGCCCGAGCCGGCCACCACGATGGCATCCTTGGGCAGGAGACGGTCATTGAGCTCGCCCAGGCAGCGGACCTGGGACAGTCCACCCTGTCCTTCTTCGTTGTAGAGTTCGTCCACCTTGGACTTCCAGATCGAGCGTTCCCGTTCGATCGCCTCACCCCATTCGGAGTGGTAGCCGCCCCTGGCCAGGGCTTCGGTGATGGCGGCCATGGCCAGCTTGGCATCGGCCACGATCGGTTCGCTGTTCATCTTGGTGGCGTCGAAGGCGGCCACGTTGATCCCCAGCACCCGGCAGCCGGGGTTCTGGAACAGCCACTTGGAGCAGGTGGTGAAGTCGCCCAGGCGGGTGCCCAGGGCAATGATCAGGTCAGCCTCCTTGGCCAGCCGGTTGGCGGCGAGGCCGCCAGTGGCGCCGATCCCGGAAAGGTTGTTGCGATCATCCCAGGGGATGACTCCCTTGCCGGCCTGGGTCTCGGCGAACGGCACCTGGAACTGTTCACAGAACGCCTGCAACTCCGGCCCGGCGCCCGAGTAGCGCACCCCACCCCCGCAGATCACGTAGGGCCGCTTGGCTGCCAGGATCATGGCAACCGCCCGCTCCACCTGGGCCGCACTGGGAATGCGGCGCTCGATGTGGTGGATCCGCCTGGCCAGGAATTCCTCCGGGTAGTCGTAGGCCTCGCCCTGGACATCCTGGGGCAGGGCGATGGTGACCGCCCCGGTCTCGGCCGGATCGGTGAGCACCCGCATGGCGTTGATCATGGCGGTCATGAGCTGCTCGGGCCGACTGATGCGGTCCCAGTAGCGGCTCACGCTCTTGAACGCGTCATTGGCGGTGATGTTGCTGTCGGTCGGTTGCTCCACCTGCTGGAGCACCGGGTCCGGCTGGCGGCAGGCATAGGAATCGCCGGGCAGGAACAGCACCGGCAGCCGGTTGACCGTGGCGGTCCCGGCCGCGGTGACCATGTTCAGCGCGCCGGGTCCGATGGAACTGGTGACGGCCATGATCTGGCGGCGGTCCCGCTGCTTGGCGAAGCCGATCGCGGCGTGGGCCGCGCCCTGCTCGGTCTTGCCCTGGTAGAAGCGCAGGCCGTGTCCTTCCGCGGCCAAGGCCTCGCCCAGCCCGAGCACCACCCCGTGACCGAAAATGCCGAACACCCCAGCGACGTACTTGATGACTTCGCCGTCCACTTCGACATATTGCTGGTCAAGAAACCTCACCAGGGCCTGTGCCATGGTCATACGCACTGTTTTCATACGTCCTCTTTTCCTTACCGCGTCGACGTGGGTGCCCAGAACTCAGCGCCGGGTTCCGTGACCCAGGTATGCTCCGGCGTGAAGGTGGGTATGCCATAACGGTTGCCGTCCAGGTGCCTGATGATCCAGACATACCACATGGCGTAGCCCGGCGCGCTGGCCTGGGGGTGATCCTGGGTGTCCCGGATGATCACCGTGTCGTTGTCCCGCACGCAGTGCGTCTCGTCGCCGATGGCCGTGAGGCCGAAGCCCTGCTTGGGCAGGAATCGATAATGGTAGATTTCGGGTTGGGGATGATGATGGGGTGGATAGCTGGACCACTTGCCCGGCGCGGTGACCACTTCCCCGATCACCAGGTTGGCCTCGGGGGCATTGGCGTCGTCGAACACCGTGCGCACGATCCGCGTGCTGGTCTCCTGCATCGTACCCTTGCCCCGGGCCTCGCTTCGGCAATCTTCGGGGCGGTAGAAGCGGGCGGCGAAGCGCCTGGGATTGTCGGTCCTGGTCACCAGGAATTCAGCGCCGCCCTCCTGGGCCACCACCCGGACCTGGTCGCCGTCCGGCAGGTGCAACACCGTCGGCGATTGATCGAGCAGGCTCTGCCGCGACACCCGGGCCTGCTGGACGGCGCCGGGGCTCTTGGCCGGTTGCCAGGACAGCTCCGCCGTCCCGGAAACCAGGAGGATGGCCTTTTCGTCCGCGCTTCCCGATTCCCAGGCTTCCCCTGCCGCCAGGGTCAGCACGCCAAAATCCATGAGCACATCGTTGTTGGGACCCTTCCGTTCCACGATGGCCTCGTACCCGGGGAAGAAGTGTTTGGGGTGCTGGATCAACATGGGCTCACCCGACCGCTATCATGGCTTCGATTTCGGCGATCGGCACCGGCCGCTTCTGCTCCAGCGACCGCTGGGCCGCCATCGCCACCATGAGATCCTTCAACCCGTCCTCGCCGGTCACGGCACAGGGGGTGTTGTCGGCCACGGCGCCCAGGAACGCGCGCATCTCGGCGATGAAGGCCTCCTTGTAGCGTTCCAGGAAGAAATAGAGCGGCTTTTCCGAACTGACCCCGGACTCGGTGGAAAGGGTCACCATGTTGGGCCGGTCGTTCTCGGCCACCGCCGAGCCCTTGGAGCCGAACACCTCCAGGCGCTGGTCATAGCCATAGGCCGCCCGGCGTGAGTTGTCGATCATGCCGATGGCGCCGTTGGCGAAGCGCAGGGTGACCACCGCGGTGTCGACGTCGCCCGCCTTGCCGATGGCCGGGTCCACCAGCACCGATCCAGCGGCGAACACTTCCACCACCTCGCTGCCGGCCTGGAACCGCGCCATGTCGAAATCGTGGATCATCATGTCCAGGAAGATGCCGCCGGAAACCGAGACGTATTCCGCCGGCGGCGGGGCCGGGTCGCGGGAAGTGATCTTGATGAGATGGGGCTCGCCGATGGCCCCGGATTCGACATAGTCCCGGACCCGGCGGAAATTATGGTCAAAACGGCGATTGAAGCCCACCTGCAGCTTGATCCCGGCCCGCTTGACCGCAGCCAGCGCGGCGACGACCTTGGCCAGGCTGAGGTCCACCGGTTTCTCGCAGAAGACGTGCTTTCCGGCCCGGGCGGCCTCGACCACGAAATCGGCGTGGGTTGCGGTGGAAGAACAGATGATGACCGCGGTGATCTCCTTGTCGGCGAAGATGACCGAAGGATCGCTGGTGACGCACGGAATGCCGAGCCCCTTGGCCCAGGTCTCGATGGCGGGGGTCAGGTGGACGTCGGCAATGGTCTTGAGCTTGGCCTGGGGAAAGAAATAGGCGATGTTTTCGGCGTGGATCTTGCCGATCCGGCCGGCGCCGATGACTCCAATGCAGATGGGTGCGGACACGAAATACCTCCTGGTGGTTATTCAGAAAAGCGGTGATGGACCCCATTCGTGAAAACGTTTGCACGACCATGGCAGGTCATGCCTATTTTCACCTCGCCGGGGGTTTTTGCAAAAACTAATTTCACCGAAAGGACCTGAAAATAGGGGTGGCTCCCGGCTGGTTCCATGGTTCAGCGGCGCTACTGCCCGGGACCGGCGTTCCGAGCGGAGGGACCTCCCGATCAGCGCCGATCGGTCCCGGGCAGCTTGCCTGACATGGCACACGCTAAAACAGCAGGTATTCCATGGCCGATGCGGACTACTTGATGGAGGCGCGGAAATCCACCAGCTTCTGGGCATTGCCCTTGGTGATCATGGTCGCGCCGGAATCGATGCGCTTGGGAATGGTCTTGCCGGCCACCAGTTCCAGGGCTTTTTCCACCGCCAGACGACCCATGTCATAGTTGCCCTGGGCCACGGAGCCAAAGAGATCGCCCGCGAGGATGGCTTTGAGGTTGTCGCTGTTGGCGTCGACGCCGATGACCGGAACCTTCTTGCCGCTCTGCTGCAGGGCCCGGAGAGCGCCGAGAGCCTCTTCATCGTTGCCGGCGAACACGCCGCCGATGTCGGGGCTGGACTGCAGGATGTTCTGGGTGGCAGTGTAGGCCTTTTCCCGGTCGCTATAGGCGGGCTGACGGGCCGCGACGACCATGCCGGCCGCCTTGAGCACGCCCTCGGCGCCGTTGATCCGGTCGGTCATGGAAGGATTGCCGGGAGCGCCGTCCAGCAGGATGACCTTGGAACCCTTCTTCATCAGACCCGCCAGGGCCTTGCCGCCCTCTATGCCGGCGGCGGTGTTGTCGGTGCCGATGAAAGAGGCGTATTCGGTGAAGTTAGCCGGCATGCCGGTGTCGACCAGAATGACCTTCACACCCTGGGCCTTGGCTTTGAGCAGCACGTTGACTGCGGTGGCCGGCTGGGAGGGGCTGAAGATGAGCACGGCGGGCTTCTGGGCCAGGACGTCCTGGACCATGTTGATCTGCTGTTCAACGGCGTCCTCGGTGGGGGGGCCAAGCAGGATCAGTTCGACGTTGTTCTTCTTGGCGGCGTCCTGGGCCCCGGCCGCCACGATCTTCCAATACTGGCTGCTCAGGGTCTTGAGGACCATGGCCACCTTGACTTTTTCAGCGGCGGCCAGAGATATGGTGCTGCCCATGGCGAAGGCTACGGCCAGGAGTGCTGTGAAGATGCCTTTGTTTTTCATTGTCTTTCCTCTCCCAATCTGGGGTTGTGTGTGGGTTTCAAGTGCTAGCTGATCCAAACGAAGTGCTTTGCCCGGATCCTCCTTTCCCTTGGTGCTGGTCCTTGTCAATGCCGGTCGCCCGATGGCCGGCCCAAAACCTTCTCTACTTCCCGCCCTTCATGACCCGCTGGCGCAGGACGTCCACGTAGACCGCGATGATGATCACTGCGCCGATGGAGAACGTCTGGTAGGCCGAATCCACGTTCATGAGGTTCAAGCCGTTGCGCAGGACCGCGATCAGCAGGACGCCGATGATCGTGTTGCCGATCGTGCCGACCCCGCCGAAGAAGCTGGCGCCGCCGATGATGACCGCCGCGATGGCATCCGTTTCATAGTCGATCCCGGCCAGGGGGTAGACCGCGTTCACCCGCCCAGCCAGGACCAGGCCGGCCAGCGCGGCGGTGAATCCGCTGATGGTGTAGACCAGGTTGAGGATGGTGTTGACCTTGATGCCGCTGAGCCGGCTGGCCTCCTTGTTGCCGCCCACCGCGTAGATGTGCCGGCCCACCGTGGTCCGGGTGAGGAACAGGAACATCCCGCCGTACAGCACGCCCACCAGGATGAAGCTGACCGGCACCCGTCCCACCGAGTTGTTGCCCAGGAACTGCACCTGCGCGGGGAACATGCTGATGGGCGCGGCCGCCGTGATGACCAGGGCGATGCCCCGGGCCATCTTCTGCATGCCAAGGGTGGAGATGAAGGGATGCGGCAGCCTGAGCTTGGTCAGCATGATCCCGTTGAGGAACCCAAGCAGGGAACCGGTTCCCAGGCAGACGGCGATGGACGCATAGGGGTTCAAGCCCCAGTTCACGCACACGACCCCCATCACCATCGTCGACAGGGCCAGGATGGACCCGACCGAAAGGTCGATCCCGGCGGTGAGGATCGCCAGGAACATCCCGATCGAGACGATGGCGCTGACCGCCGCCTGGGAGGCCACGTTCATCAGGTTGTCCACCGTCAGGAACCTGGGCGAAAGCAGGGTCATGACGCCACCCAACAGGATGAGGCTGATCAAGACTCCCAGCTGGTAGATCCGCTCGGTCATCGCGGCGTTTCTTCCCGCCCGTACGCGAGCTGCGGCGAGCGCAGCATTACCCACTTCTGCCATTGTCATCACTCCCGAATTTTCGTTTCAGCGTCGGTTGAACTTAGTGCTCAGATTTGGCTGTTGGTTGGTTTCACTGATTGACCAGTTCCCTGCCGGCGCCCATCCCGGCCGGATCCCGGTCCGCTTTGATGTTCGAAGCGGCATACATGATCTTTTCCTGGGTCGCTTCTTCCTGGGTGAATTCGGCCGTGATCCTGCCTTCGTGCATGACCAGGATCCGGTCGCTCATGCCCATGACTTCGTCCATTTCCGAGCAGATGATGATGACCCCGGCTCCGCTCTCGACCAGTTGGTTGATCAGCTTGTAGACTTCCACCTTGGCGCCGACATCGATGCCGCGGGTCGGTTCGTCGAAGATGAAGATCTTTGCCTTGGACAGCAGCCATTTGGCGATGACCACTTTCTGCTGGTTGCCTCCGCTCAGCTTGCCCACCATCATGTCCACGCTGGGGGTCCGCAACTGGAGTTCCTCCGCCAGTCTTTCGGTGTTGACCCTGATCGATTTGAGGCCAAGGATGCCAAACTTGGCGTACTGTTCCAGTTTGACCATCGTCGAATTGAACATCACGCTCTGGATCAGGATCAGTCCCTGCTCTTTGCGATCCTCGGTCAGGAAGGCGATTCCGGCATCGATGGAATCGCGCGGGGAGCGGATCTTGACCTCTCCGCCCTGCACCAGGATGACGCCCGAATCCTTCGGGTCAGCCCCGGTGATCGCGCGGGCCGTCTCGGTCCGGCCCGCGCCGACCAGCCCGGCGAAACCCAGCACCTCGCCCGCACGCAGCCGGAAGGAGATGTCGTGCAGTACTCCTTTGCGGTTCAGACCTTCGACCGAAAGGATTTCTTCCCCGGCGGGGACCCTGACCTTGGGGTATTTGTTCTGGATATCCCGCCCCACCATCAGCTTGATGAGATCGTCCACGGAGGATTCCGCCATGTCCACCTGGGCCACGCTCTGCCCGTCCCGGAGCACTGTCACCCGGTCGCAGTTGGCCCTGATCTCGTCCAGCCGGTGCGAGATGAACAGGACCGTGACCCCGCGCGCCTTGACCTGGGCCACGATCCGGAACAGGTCTTCGGCCTCCTTTTCGCTCAGGCTGGAGGTGGGTTCATCCATGATGATCATCTTCGCGTTGGACCAGACCGCCCGGCAGATTTCGACCATCTGCTGGTGGCCGATGCCCAGGGACCCGGTCCTGGCCTGGGGGCTGATGCTCAGGCCCAGGTCCAGGAGCAGCTGGGTGGCCTTTTCGGCCATTTCCTTGCGGTTCAGGATCCCCAGGGCGCTGACCCGGCGGATTTCCCGGCCCAGGAAAATGTTCTCCACCACCGTCAAGTGGGGAATGAGGTTCAGCTCCTGA
>Ga0302267_10004599_pt1 | contig 15052 bp, 11 predicted proteins | sample III_Bog_E1_3_FD_194555 | JGI IMG/M metagenome (GOLD analysis project Ga0302267, IMG submission 194555) | Peat permafrost microbial communities from Stordalen Mire near Abisko, Sweden - III_Bog_E1_3 | ecosystem: Environmental > Terrestrial > Soil > Wetlands > Peat | place: Sweden: Abisko... | reverse complement strand
TCTATAGGGAAGAAGGTATGGGCCCCACACTCAGGCCATAAAAGGTGAACCGGCTGCTGCTGTTTCATGGACCTTCAAAGGTGGGAGTCCGTCGGCCTCTGGGCCCGCCGCCTTTGCCTGGGGGGGGGCGTGGCAGCGCCCGTTGGTTTCCATGGAACGGGCCCAAGGTGCACCGGCACTGGGTGGGGAAACGGGCAAGCAGGGGCCGGCTCCGGCCCGGGCCCAGGGTGAGTCCTCCGCCTGCGGTCCTTTTACCCCCCGGGGTGGCTGGCCGGGCGGGCCGGGGTTGAATCCCGGGAATCCGCGGAACGCCATAGCGTTCAACTCCCGGAGTATCACCCCGCCATGCCGGCTTCCCGTTCACGATGACGGCTGCCACCCCGACCGGGCCCCTGGGCCATCCCCAATGGAATGTTCAGAACCTCAGGAGGAGGCTGCACGACGGAGGTTCGCTTTGTTCACGATTGTCCATCTCAACCTCCTTTCCGGTCCTTGACCCATTGCAAGGTTGCCCCCTCCGCATTTGACCGTCAACCCAAAAAACTACAATTCGCGAAAAAAATACATTATCACTATGGGGTGAATCAATGGGTCCGAAACCGGGCTCCAGGCCGGTCGCGGCTTGGGAAATGGCACGGCCAACAGAGGTTCTTGGGCTGTCCCGGTGCGGTCAATCCGCCAATGTGGAGAGGTCCCCCGGATCCTCGCCCATTTCCACCGCCTTCAGGTAGCGGCGGAGGATCTTGCCGGAGCGGGTCTTGGGCAGTGCGGTTCGGATCTCGATCTCCGAGGGGGTGGCGATGGGGCCCAGGTCCTGGCGCACATAATCCTTCAGGGAGGCGACTTGGAGGGGGCCTCAGGCCCGTGGCTCATCCACATGCGCACGGCGGTAGGTGCGGTGAACATGATGTTGACCCCGAACCGCTCGCACAGCTCCCAGGTCACGTCCGGGCTGGGATAGTCCGGCACCCCCTCCCGGCAGAACACCGTGGCGCCGCAGGAAAGGGGGCCGTAGACGATGAAGGAGTGGCCCACCACCCAGCCGATGTCCGAGGTGCTCCAGTAGATTAAAGCGATGGTTTTCTGGGTTGGGCGGCCTTCAATTTCCGTTCCACCTGGGCCCTGAGCGCGGGCCCGGTGGTGGCCGTGCCCGGTTGGGGATGCCATTTGCCGGGCGGTACATAGGGATCGTTCAGGACCGGCCGGAGGGTTCCGGGTGGGACCGGCCCGGCGGCGGGGGCCGTCACGGCCGGGGGCAGGAACTGGCGGGGGCCGGGCCAAGGCGTCGCTGAGCCGCCGGCGGGCGCGGACTCCGGGCTCGCCGCCCAGCCGGGCGCGCCCTGGAAGAATGCGACCAGATCAGCCTTCTCCAGCGGCCGGGAGCCGTCGTCCAGGTAGACCATGTGGCCGCCGCTGTAGTGCCTGACCTGGAGGTTCGGCTGCTGGCCAAGGCGGGCCAGATCCAGCTCGGTCTGGTAGAACGGGGTGGCCAGGTCGTGATAGCCGTTGAGGGAGAGGACCTTCAGTCCGGGCACCTGGGCGATGGCCGCGGCCAGGTCGGGGATGGTATCGGGGAGTTGCAGGCCATCGTGGGAGAAGTCCCAATCGTCGTCGGCCTGGCCCATGACCGTGTAGTCCGAACCGTCGGCATAGTCCAGGAACCCGGCGAGATAGCCGGCGATGGCCGCGGTGAAGGGCTCGGTGATGAAGGTGCTGGAAGGGTCGCCCTGGCTGGCCAGAGGGCTGCCCACGGGCGCGGACACCCGGGCATCGTAGCGGCCGATCAGGGTCCCGGGCACCAGGTCCGTCTGGAAGTCCACCGGCAGCAGGTTCAGTTCCTGTTGCCAGAGGGAGGCGCCGATGCCGGTGTCGTTGGTCAGCTGGGTCACCAGGGCCGGGTCCGGGGCGGTCCCCGCCCGCAGCCAGTCCGTCACCGCGGGGGCATAGGCGCTGGCGGTGAATTGGCGCATGGTCTGGACGAAGGCCGGGAGGTCATTGGGAGCGGGGGTGTCCAGCCGGTAGTCGGCCCCGATGGCGCCGTAGGTGGGCAGGAAGCCGCCGGCGCTGATCCCCGGGCCCGCGCCGGCGTTGGTGTTGTAGTTCAGGATCGAGGATTGCAGGACCACCCCCGTCAGGTCGATCCCGCCGTTGGCGAGGAGATTGGCGAGCACGGCCGAACGCGGGGTGCCGTAGGATTCCCCGAACAGATACAGGGGGGAGCCCTGGCGGTGATTGACCGCCAGGTAGCGGCGGATGAAATCCCTGAACACCGCCGCGTCCGCGTCCACGCCCCAGAAGGTCTGGTTGGTGTTCGGGGCGATTGCCTCGGAAAGGCCGGTGCCCACCGCATCCACGAACACCAGATCGGTGGTGTCCAGCAGGCATTCCGGGTTGTCCACCAGCGGGAAGGGAACCTGGCCGGTGGTGGAGGGGTCTCCGGTCACCAGCCGCTTGGGGCCGAACGAGCCCAGGTGCAGCCAGACCGAAGCCGAGCCCGGCCCGCCGTTGTAGCAGAAGGTCAGGGGGCGGGTCCCGGGCGCTTGGCCATCGGCGGTGTAGGCCACGTAGAAGAAGGCCGCCTCGGGGCCGCTCCCGGCCGGATCGGTGGCGGTGAGGTGCCCGGCGGTGGCGGTGTAGGGGATGGCGGTTCCGGCCAGGGTGATCTGGTGGCGGGTGGTCGCGGCGTCCTCCAGGGCCGCCGGCAGGGAGGCGCCGGGAGCTGGGGAGAAGTGGGAGGCGTTGGCGTTGGCGGCGCATCCCAGGGCCAGGGCGAGCGCGGAGCAGGGCAGGGAGATTCGGGTCAGGGGCAGCATCGGCCCAGCTTAATCGGGTCAGGGCCGGGTTGGATCACCTTTTTAGTTATAAGTTTCTGGTTTATTAAGTAGATAGCTAACTTATTGGACAAGGTCGGCTGTTTCGTCCGGGGGGACGTTGGCCTGGTTGAGGCGCTGCCGGATCCGGCGCAGTTCGTGCTTATCGTAGGGCAGCACGATCTTTGGCTTGTTGTGGGCCAGTTCGAAACCATGCACATGCTGGTAGAAATCCAGGTGGTGGTGGTTGATGGTGCTTTCGATGATGCGGTGCCTGGACAGCTCTGAACGATGGATGAGGTTGCGCAGGTTGTCGTTTTTCGGGGCCACCAGGCAGGTGTAGAAAATATACTTCACCTCGAAAATCGTCAGCTGGGACATGAGGATCCGCCAATAGGGGGTCCTGGCCTCGACCGTCGGCAGCTCATGCTCGATCTGTTCCAGTAGACACTCGAGGGTGCCCAGATAGCGGGTCTGGCGGCCCAGGATCCGCTGGGCCTCCAGGAACAGTTTGAAGTAGTAGACCTTCTTGTCGTCCTCGGCGTCGGTTTCCAGGAAATGGCTGTACTTCTGCATGACGGTATGCAGTTTCTTGATCAGGAAGCTCAAGGCCGCGACCCCATCGTGTCCGGTGCCGGTCCGGTGGTCGATGATCTTGATGTCGTCCAGGTTCTGCCGGTAGTAGTCCAGCAGCCGGTAGAAGGAATCCTCGAACCGCTCCTTGCGGAAGGTCTCCTTGGATTCGGCCAGTTCATTCCTCTGCAGGTGGATGGTGAGGATCAGCCCGGCGAAGGCCAGGCCGGAGAAGATGGTGTTGATCACGCCGAAGCTTTCCCCGAACACTCCGCTCCGGCTCAGGGAGAAGTCCCGGATCGGCCAGTTGATCCACAGGATCAGCCCACCGTACAGCACGGTGATGCCGATGACGACGCTGAAAAGCGCCATGGCGATCCGGTTGAATTTCATGCCACGCCTCGTCAATGGAGTGCAGCAACTTTAACAGGGCGGGGGCCCAGGAAGGTGCACGGCGGGCGTTCCCGGCCGGGTATGCTCAGGTACCTCCCGTATGCCGAGGAACAGGAAGAGGATTCCATGGCTGCAGCTTCCCAAGCACCTTCTGCGGCCCTGGGCGCGCTGCGCCGCCGGCTGCGCGCGGCTTGGCGCCCGGAGCCGGGAATCGCCTCCAGGGTCCTGCTGCGGAAGGTGGCCCTCATGTATGCCCGGCTGCCGGCCGGGATCGTCATCAGCATCGTCGTCGCCGCCACGCTGACGCTGCTGCTGCCGACCCGGGGCGGAAGGGGCCCCCTGCTGTCGTGGGGCCTGGCCAACCTCGCCCTGAGCGCCCTGCGGCTCGCGGACTGCATCTCCTTTCATCGGCAAAGCCAGGGGTCGGTCGACCCCGGACGGCGAAAGATCCGGCTGGTGGCCGGGGCCGCCGCCCAGGGCCTGCTCTGGGGGGTCCTGGGGATAGGGTTGTTCCCCGCGGCCCCTCTGGACCAGCTCTTCCTCTCCCTGGTCCTGGTCGGGATGGCGGGCGGCGGAATCACCTTCCTCTCCACCATCCAATCCGCCTATGTGCTGTTCCTGGTCCCGACCATCCTGCCCATGGCGGTCCAGCTCATGACCGGCGGGCTCGCCATGGAGAAGGCGGCCGGGTCCCTGGGGATCATCTTCATCGGGCTGATGGCCTTCGCCTCGGCCAAGGCCTCCCGGTGGACCGGGGATGCCCTGCGCGCCGCCTTCGAAAACGAGGATCTGGTGGATCGGCTCAAGGCCGCCAACGCGGGTCTGGGCGCGCACAAGGCCCAGCTGGAACGGCAGGTTCAGGACCGCACCCAAAGCCTTTCCCTGGCCGTCGCCCAGTTGAAGGTGGGGATCCAGGACAAGGAGCAGGAGCGATTGCGCGCCGCCCAGAGCGACGCGAAACACCTCGCCCTGATCCAGGCGATGAACGAGGGGTTCAGCCATGTGGACGAGCAGGAGACCTTCCTGTTCGCCAACCCGGCCGCGGAGAAGATCTTCGGGGTGGCCGAGGGCAGTCTGGCGGGGCGCTCCCTGGTGGAATTCCTGGCTCCGGCCGGGCGCGCCCTGGTCCTGGAAGGGACGGGGAACCGCCGGGAGGGCCGGGCCGACCGCTACCTCTGCCCCATTGTCCGGGCGGATGGGCAGCAGCGCCTGCTCCAGGTGAACGCCTCGCCCATGACCGACGCCGCCGGGCGGTTCCTTGGAACCTCAGCGGTGTTCGAGGACATCACCGAACGCAAGCAGGCCGAAGATTCCCTGCGCGACGCCCTGACCTTCAACGACCAGATCATTTCGTCCGCCCACGAGGGGATCCTCGGCTACGACCTGGAAGGCCGGTACATCCTCTGGAACCGTTTCATGGCGGACATGACCGGGGTTTCCGCCGGGGACGTGCTGGGCAGGATGCCCCGGGAGATGTTCGCCTTTGCCGATCAGGCTGGCCTCACCGAAGGGATCCGCCGGGCGCTCAAGGGCGAATCCGTGGCCAGCGCGGCTTTTGCCTGGAGCGTGCCGGCCACGGGACGCTCCGGCTGGGCCACCACGGTCCATGCGCCCATGAGGGGCAGCGGAGGTGAGATCATCGGCGTGGTGGAAACCGTGTCCGACATGACCGAATGGAAACGGGTCGAGCAGCACCAGCGCAAGCTGGAAATGGAACTTCATCATTCCCAGAAGCTCGAGAGCCTGGGCAGCCTGGCGGGGGGGATCGCCCACGACATGAACAATGTCCTGGGGGCGGTCCAGGCCATCGTCCACACCCTCCAGCTCAAGCATCGCGAGGATGCTGGTCTGCTCGGCGACCTGGGGGTCATGGAGCGCGCCTCCAGCCGAGGCCGGGACCTGGTGAAGGGACTCACCAACTTTGTCCGGAAGAACCTGGAGGAACCGGAGCTGCTCGACCTGAACGAGCTGGTCCGGGAGGAGATGGAGCTCCTGGGCCGGACCACCCTGCAGAAGGTGGCCTTGACCATGGATCTGGAAGCGCCGCTGCCCCCGGTGGTGGGGGAGCGGGGTGCCCTGGGCGGCGCCCTCATGAACCTCTGCGTCAACGCCATGGATGCCATGGCGGGCAAGGGCACCCTCACTCTGCGCACCTGGAGCCTCGCCGATGGCCAGGTCGGGCTTTCGGTGGAGGACACCGGCAAGGGCATGTCCGAGGAGACCCTGGCCCGGGCCATGGAGCCCTTCTTCACCACCAAGGCCATCGGCAAGGGCACCGGGTTGGGACTGGCGATGGTCTACGCCACGGTCAAGGCCCACGGCGGGGTGGTGAGCATCCAGAGCAGGATCGGCGAAGGCACCCTGGTCCTGGTTCGGCTTCCGGCGGCGGCCCAGCCGCTGAATCTGGCCGGGAAGGTGGGCCAGCTGGGCAAAAAGCCCGATGCCATGCGCATCCTCCAGGTGGACGATGATGAATTGATCCTGGCCTCCATCCCCTTGATGCTGGAGCACCAGGGCCATGTGGTCACCACCGCCTCCGGCGGCCAGGAAGCCTTGGCCCTGCTGGCGTCGGGGCTACAGGTGGACCTGGTGCTTCTGGATCTCAACATGCCCGGGATGAACGGGCTGGAGACTTTGGGCCATCTGCGCAAGATCCATCCGGAACTGCCGGTGCTGCTGGCCACCGGCTTCCTGGACCCGGAGACCGAGGCGGCCCTCAAGCAGTGCGGGAAGACCCTCAGCATCGCCAAGCCGTTCTCCATGGATGAGCTGAACGGGATGTTCAGGAGGGTGGCGGCGATGGCGCAGCGGTAGTGTCCCAGGCCGGCCCCAGCCCATCGAGGTTGTCCAGCTTGCTGCGCAGCTCGTCGAGGCTGAAGGGCTTGCGCAGACTATCGACGTTCGGCCGGCCGGCCAGGAGCGGGGCGATGGAATCCTCGCTGTAGCCGGTGGCCATCAACACCGGCTGGCCGGGGCGGAGGGCCAGCAGGGCCGGCAGGGTCTGGGCGCCATTGAGGCCGGGCATGTTCATGTCCAGGATCACCAGGTCCACCTCCAGGCCCGCCTGGAGGCGGTCCAGGGCCTCCTGGCCACCCTCGGCGGTACTGACGTCATGGCCCAGGGCGGTGAGCATGGCGCCCACCGACATCCGGATCAGTTCGTCGTCATCCACCAGCAGGACCCGGATCGGACCCAAATGGGCCCCGGCCCGGGCAGAGAGCTCCTGCCCCTCTGCCGGCGCCGGCAGCCCGGGCAGAGGGGGGAAGCCGAGCGCGATCTCGGTGCCCTGGCCCGGCTCGGTCTTGATATCGAAGGTGCCCTTGTGGGCCTTCACGGTGCCGTAGACCATGGCCAGGCCCAGTCCGGTCCCCTTGCCCAGGGGCTTGGTGGTGAAGAACGGTTCGATGGCGCGCCGGACCACCTCGGGGCTCATGCCGTCCCCGGAGTCCTTGATGCTGATCTCCACCCCCCGGTCCGGGCTCTGGCGGGTCCGGATCTCCAGGGCGCCGCCCTCGGGCATGGCATCCACGGCGTTGACGCACAGGTTGATGAGCGCGTGGCTGAGGGCCCCCGCGTCCCCTTCGATCAGGCTCAGGGGCTCCTGGAACGCGGTGGTGATCCGGACCCGCCTCAGGGTGGTGTAGCTGAGCAGCTGGACCATTTCCCCGGCGATGGCGTTGAGGTTGACCGGCCCGACCGTTTCCAGGTCCTTGCGGGCGAAGGTGAGCAGGCTCTTGACCACGTCCCGGCCCCGGGTGCAGGCGCGGATGATGGTGTCCAGAGGCTGGGCGGAAGGATCCTGGTCCGATTGGGACGTGCGCAGGGCCGAGGCCATGCCCATGATGGCCGCCAGGACATTGTTCATGTCATGGGCCACGCCTCCGGCGAGACTGCCGATGCTTTCCAGCTTCTCCGCGTGCTGCAGTTCCGCCTGCAGGCGCCGCTGTTCGGTTTCCGCCTCCACCTGGGCGGTCCGGTCCTGGTTGATGCCGATGATCCGGATGGGGAGGCCCGAGGCGTCGCGCAGGACATGGCCGTTGGACTTGATGTGGTGGACGGTCCCGTCCGGGTGCACCGCCCGGAACTCGATGTCGTAGGGCCGGGTGCCGGCCAGGGCCGCCGCCACGGCCTGGTCGGCGGCCTCCATGTCCTCCGGATGCACGATGCCCCGGTACCAGGCGTGGTAGTCCGGTTCCCCGGCCCCGGGGTCCAGGCCATACAGTTCGAACATCCGATCGTTCCAGATCAGGGTCTGGGCCACCAGGTCCCGGTCCCAGACGCCGAGGCTGCCGGACGCCGTGGCCAGTTCCAGGCGCTGGTTGCTTTCCCGCAGGGCTTCCTCGATCCGTTTCTGTTCGGTGATGTCCCTGGCCAGGGAAAGGTTGTAGCGCACTCCTTTGATCTCCAGCACCGACGAGGAGATCAGGGCGATGAAGGTGCTGCCGTCCTTGCGCCGCATGAGCGCCTCGAGCCCGAGCACGCTGCCGTGGTCGCGCAGTTCGGCCACATGCTGGTCGCGGTCCTCGGCATTCACCCAGATGCCCAGATCGGCCGGCAAGGTGGAATGGCCGATCAGTTCCTCCCGGGCATAGCCGAACATCCGCTCGTAGCTCTGGTTGAGGTCAAGCAGGGCACCGCTTTCCAATTCGGTGAGATCGATGGAGTCCGGACTCATGTGGAAGATGTTCGAGAACATCTGCTCCGAAGCCCGGAGGCTCTCTTCGGTCCGCTTGCGCGCGGTGATGTCCCGGGCGATGCCGAACAGCGCGATCGTCCGGCCCTGGGCGTCCCGGATGGGCCCCTTGGTGGCCAGGAAGGTGGTCGTTCCCGCCATGGTGCTCAGCTCCTCCTCGACGGTGACGGGGCCGCCCGCGTCCATCACCTGGCGGTCCCGGGCCATGAGGGCCTCTGCTTCGCCCTGGGGGAAGATGGCCCGGTCGTCCTTGCCCAGCACCTCCGAAGGCTCCTTGCCGACCATGGCGGCGGCCGCCTGGTTGAAAACCAGGTAGCGCAGTTGATCGTCCTTGACGTAGATGGCATCGGGGGAGGCTTCTGAAAGCACGCCGAGCATGTGCAACGCCCTGGTCTTTTCCGCGCCCTCCCGCTGGGCCGCGGCGTCCTGGTCCGCCACCCGCAGCACCCAGCGGCTGAGGCTGGCGTAAAGCAGGCCCGCGGTGATCAGGACGAAGGCGACGCCCTTAATGGAGCTGATCAGCACCAGGGTCGGCCGGTCGGTGAACAGGAGTCCGGCCAGGTGGTCGGAGAGGAGAATCCACAGGCTCGCGAATCCGGTGTAGAGCAGCACCACCCGCCGGACCCCGGACCGGTAGCCGGACCGGTCGGCATGGTCGGGTTCGGAGCGCAGAGCCTTGGGCACGGGGTGCTCCCATCAACTCGATCGGGCGGTGGACGGGTGGCGCCAGAGCCCTTGTCCAAGGCGGGCAAGGGCTCTGGACCGGGGGACCTTTAGAACAGACTCACGCCATCCATCTCCGTGGGCTGGGCCACGCCCATGAGCTTCAGCAAGGTCGGCGCCACGTCCGCCAGGGCCCCGCCGGACCGCAGTTGGGTGGCCTCGAACCCCGCGGCCACCAGGACCGCGGGCACCGGGTTGAGGGTGTGGGCGGTGTGGGGGTTGCCCTTCTCGTCGCGCATGCACTCGCAGTTGCCGTGGTCGGCGGTGATCAGGAGCGCCCCGCCCTTGGCCAGGGTGCTGGCGGCGATCTGGCGGATGGCGTCATCCACCACGGCGCAGGCGCTGGCGGCGGCGGAGAGGTCGCCGGTGTGGCCCACCATGTCGGGGTTGGCCAGATTGCACACCAGGAACCGGAACTCGCCACCCTCGATGGCCTTGATCAGGCCGCGCACCACCTCGTGGGCGCTCATCTCCGGCTGCAGCTCATAGGTGGCCACCTTGGGGGAAGGGACCAGCAGGCGGTCCTCCCCGTCGAACGGCACTTCCCGGCCGCCGTTGAAGAAGTAGGTCACGTGGGCGTATTTCTCGGTCTCGGCGGTGCGCAGCTGTTTCCAGCCCTGGGCGGCGACCAGCTCGCCCAGGATGTTGGTGAGGTTCTGGGGCGGGTAGGCCACGGTGACGAAGGGCTCCAGCTCCACCTCGTAGGCGGTGAAGGTGACCAGCTTCACCTTGGGCTGCCTTGCCCTGGGGAAGCCCTTGAAATCCGGCAGGACCAGGGCGTGGCAGAGCTCCCGGGCCCGGTCGGCGCGGAAGTTGAAGAAGATGATGCCGTCGCCGTCCTGAATGGGCTGGAACTCGGCGAGCCGGGTGGGACTGACGAACTCGTCGGTCTCCCCCCGCCCGTAGGCGGCGGCGATGCCGTCCTTTGCGTCGGCGGCGTCGAATTCGCCCACCCCGTCCACCAGGAGCTTCCAGGCCCGCTCGACCCGGTCCCAGCGCTTGTCCCGGTCCATGGCATAGTAGCGGCCGCAGAGCGAACCGATGGTCACCAGGGGGCAATTGCGCAACTGGAAGGCCAGCCACTGGAGGTAGCCGTCGGCGCTCTTCTGCTCGGTATCCCGGCCGTCCAGGAAGGCATGGATGGTGGTGGGGACGCCGGCGGCCTGGGCCCACTGGGCCAGGGCCACCAGGTGGTTCTGGTGGCTGTGCACGCCGCCGTCGGAATCCAGGCCCATGAGATGGAGCCGGCCGCCTTCGGCCTTGAGGGAGGCCAGGAGGTTGGCCATGGCAGGGTTGTCCCGGAAGGTGTTCTTGCGGATGGCGGCGTCGATGCGGGTGAGTTCCTGCCACACCACCCGGCCCGCGCCGAGGTTCATGTGGCCCACTTCGGAGTTGCCGAACTGGCCTTCGGGCAGCCCGACGCCCTCGCCCCCGGCCTGCAACTGGGTGGCCGCATAACGCCGGCGGAGGTCATTGAGGTTGGACATGCCCGCGACGAAAGTGGCGTCGAAGGCATTGCGGGGGCCGTCCCCGAAACCGTCGAGGATGAGGAGGGTGATCGGACCTGGGATCATGGTTTGGCTTTCACGCTGATCAGGGAACCTGTTCCCCGTGTGGGTTGCAAAGGAGGAACAGCACGGCCATGCGCACCGGCACCCCGTGGGTGACCTGCTGCAGGATCACGCTGTTGGGACCGTCGGCCACTTCCGAGGTGATCTCCACGCCGCGATTGATGGGGCCGGGATGGAGCACGGCCACGTCGGGCTTGCAGAGCTTCATGCGGGCGGTGTTGAGCTGGAAGAACCGGGCGTATTCGCCCTGGCTGGGGATGTAGGCGCCGGTGCCCCGCTCGAACTGGCAGCGCAGGGTCATGATGGCGTCCTGGTCCGGAAGGGCCGCGTCCAGGTCATGGGTGACCGTCACGTCGGGCCAGGTCTCCTGCATTCCACCGGGGATGAGGGTGGGCGGCCCGACCAGGGTCACCTTGGCGCCCATCTTGGTGAGCAGCCAGAGGTTGGACCGGACCACCCGGCTGTTGCGGATATCGCCGACGATGGCGATGCGCAGGCCCTCGAGCCGGCCGAAGCGCTTGCGCAGGGTGTAGGCGTCCAGAAGGGCCTGGGTCGGGTGCTCGTGGGCTCCATCCCCGGCATTGACGATGCTGGCCTTCATGTGGCGGGCCAGGAGCGCGTGGGCTCCGGGAGCGGCGTGGCGCATGACGATCAGATCCGGGCGCATGGACTCGAGGTTCATGGCCGTGTCCACCAGGGTCTCGCCCTTGCTAAGGGAACTGGTGTCGGCGTCGAAGTTGATGATCTCCGCCGAAAGGCGCTTTTCCGCGATCTCGAAGCTGTTCCGGGTGCGGGTGGAGTTCTCGAAGAACAGGTTGACGATGAGTCGCTTGCGCAGGGCCGGGACGATCTTGATCTCGGGCCGTTCGCAGACTTCCTCGAAGGCCCTGGCCTGGTCGAGGATGGCGCTGATGTCCTGGGGGCTCAGCGGCTGGATGCCGAGCAGATGGCGGTGGGGGAAGAGATAACGTTCGCTCGGCATGTCAGGCTCGGGCCTCCAGGAACACGCCATCCACGCCGTCGACTTCCTTGACCTTGACCGAAACCCGCTGGGTAAGCGGAACGTCCAGCTTCAGTCCCATGAAATCGGCCTGGATGGGCAGTTGCCGCCCGCCCCGGTCCGCCAGGACGGCGAGCCAGATCCGGTCGGGCCGGCCGTGGTCCAGAAGGGCGTCCATGGCCGCCCGGATGGTGCGGCCGGTGAAGATCACGTCGTCCACCAGGACGACGGTGCGGTCTTTGAGGGTGAAGGGAATCTCCGTGGGGCGGACGATGGGGCTTCCGGCCAGTTCCGACAGGTCGTCCCGGTAGAGGGTGATGTCCAGGGCGCCCAGGGGGATTTCCTTCTGCAGGATGTGGCCAAGCATTTCCGCCAGGCGCTCGGCCAGGTACAGGCCACGGGTCCGGATGCCCAGCAGGGCCAGGGATTCGTTGTTGCCGAAAGCCGCTGCGATCTCCCGGCACAGGCGCTGGAGGTGGACTTCCACCTGCCTGGCGTCGAGCAGGCAAGGCGCTTGAGTGTCGGGCATGGAACCTCCTGGATCAGCTCTAGGTTTCCAGTGTATCGGATGCCTGAGCCTTTGGGTGCCGAAGGGTCGTCCCTCTGCGAACATGGAACCGGGGCCGGGCCTTGGGGCCCGGGGCCCGGAAGGAGCTTTCCGATGGAACATCTGCTGGATTCCCTGGAACCCCGTGAGCTGTGGGGCCCGTTCCTGGAACTCTCGAAAATTCCCCGGGGGACCCGGAACGAGGCCGCTGCGGCCCTTTGGGTGGCGGACCAGGGCCGGAGGCTGGGGTGCGAAGTGACCCAGGACGCCATCGGCAACGTGCTCATCCGCAAGAGGGGCTTCCCGGGCCGCGAGCGTGCCCCCATGGTGGCCCTGCAGGCTCATGTGGACATGGTGTGCGAAAAGAACGAAGGCACGGCCCACGACTTCCTGACCGACCCCATCGCCGTGTTCCGGGATGGGGACCTGCTCCGGGCCGAAGGGACCACCCTCGGCGCGGACGACGGCATCGGCGTCGCCGCCGCCTTGGCGGTGCTGGAATCCACGGACATCCGGCACGGTCCGCTGGAGGTCCTGATTACCGTCGGCGAGGAGATGGGCCTGACCGGGGCGAAAGGGCTCCAGCCCGGAACCCTTCGCGCCGGCCTGCTTTTGAACCTCGACAGCGGCCACGAAGGATTTCTCACCGTCGGCTGTTCCGGCGGCCTGGACAGCCGCGCCCTCCGCCGGGTCAGGTTCCAGCCGCCCGGGGCCGGGAAGGTGCCGTTCCGGCTCAAGGTGGCCGGGCTCAAAGGTGGCCATTCGGGCGGCGAGATCAACCAGGGACGGGGCAATGCCATCCAGATCCTGGCCCGGGTGCTATGGTCCCTGGTCCCGGCCCTGGGCCTGGAAATCGCGTCCCTGTCCGGGGGCGGCAAGCGCAACGCCATTGCCCGGGAGGCCTTCGCCCTGCTGTTCCTGGATCCCGGCCAGGAGGTGGCCCTGAGGGCCGGCCTGGAGCGGATGGAGGGCGACCTGCGGGCCGGCCTGGGCACGTTCGACCCTGGGCTTTCCCTGGCCCTGGATCGGGCCCAGGGCGTCCCGGACCTCCAGGGGGTGATGGCGGCCCAGGACGCCGGTCGCGTGGTGGGTTTCCTGTTCACCATGATGCACGGGGTCATCGCCCAGAGCCCGGTGATGCCCGGCCTGGTCCAGACCTCTACCAACCTGGCGTCGGTGGTCACCCGGCCCGGCGAGGTGGAGGTGGGCATGAGCCACCGCAGTTCCGTGGCCAGCGACAAGGCTGCCGTCGCCGACCGGGTCGCGGCCCTGTGCGAACTGGCCGGATTCGAGTTCCTGCCCGGCGAAGGCTATCCCGGCTGGCAACCCGACCCCGGGACCCCGCTGGCCCAGGTGGTGGCTGGGGCCCATGCCCGGGTGTTCGGCAAGGCCATGCAGATCCGGGCCACCCATGGCGGCCTTGAGTGCGGCATCATCGGCCAGGGCCATCCTGGCCTGCAGATGGTTTCCTTCGGGCCGGCCATGTGGGATATCCACACCCCCGACGAGCACCTCTCCATCAGCTCCGCGGCCGGGTTCTGGAAGCTCCTGACCACCGTCCTGGAATCCCTTTAGCGTTGCGGGTTCCGAATCAATCATCAGGGCCGTCCCGGTCAGTTGCTGGCGCAACCGGCCGGGACGGTAACTGAACCTGGGTCCCTGCGTGTGGGTTCCGCTTCACTGGAAAGCAGACGCGGCGCCTTGGGATTATCCGGATGCTTCGGTGTCGCTAAAAACAGACCAAACTATAGGGTCGGCGCGCATCGGCCGGATAGAGGACCCACGCGAGGCGAGTCTCCGGGACCCTAGGCCAAGCTGGACAGCCTGGAAGAACAAGTTGCCCCCCGGGATGAGCGAAGCGCGAGGGTGACAACACCGTCCAGCATTCATCGCCGTGGTCTTTCCGTCGACGCCACCGGCGGCGACGACCCTGACATAAGCCCGGAACCCGTACGCCCCCTAGGTTGTGAGGAGGGCGCGCATTTCGTCGTTGCCGAACTCCGAGGCGCAGGTGATGACCACGGCGCAATGGCCGGGCTGGCTGGGGGGAAGGTCGACCTGGGCGGAGAAGAAGCCGTCGGCATCGGTCTTGCCCCCGGCCAACAGGCCCGTCTTCTTGAAACTGGAGATGAGGCGCACGGTGACGTCGGCTCCAGGGACGGGGCTCTGGCTGGCGCAAAGCCGGGCGCGGATGCTGAAGGCGAACCGTTCGCCGAATACGGGCCGGATGGGCTGGTCGAGGACCATCTCCAGGGTGTCGGCATCCCCTTCGTGGGCGAGGTATTCCAGGATCGCCTGGTCCAGGGGCCGGTCGTTGAAGACCCGCTGCTCCGCCGCTTCCGGGTCGATGGGGGTGGTATCGTATTTGCCGTTCTTGATATCTCGGATAACTGATTTATGCTGGTCGTCCATCCGGGCCTGGATGGCCTGATCCTGGATCGGCGGCTGGGTCAGCAGGTCAGCATAAGCGCCGCGGTAGCTGTCGAGGATTTCCCCGCCCAGGTAGATCAGGGTCTCGATCTTGGGGTTGGTGAGGCCCTTGTCCTCGGTCTGCACATGGTAGACCCGGCTGCCGTGGCGGACGTCGCTGTTGTACCCGGTGATCACTGCTTTTCTACCGGCTGGAATCGTTCCGCCAATTCCGGAATGACCTCCCAGGCGATCTCCCGGAGCACCTGATCCCCCATGCGTGCGACCAGGGCCCTGGCCAGCCGGTCCATGAGCACCGGATCCGCCAGGAGG
>Ga0302267_10004593_pt1 | contig 15062 bp, 9 predicted proteins | sample III_Bog_E1_3_FD_194555 | JGI IMG/M metagenome (GOLD analysis project Ga0302267, IMG submission 194555) | Peat permafrost microbial communities from Stordalen Mire near Abisko, Sweden - III_Bog_E1_3 | ecosystem: Environmental > Terrestrial > Soil > Wetlands > Peat | place: Sweden: Abisko... | reverse complement strand
CGCCGCCTCCGTTGAAGGCCGCAGGAGCAGGGGAGCACGGGTACCCAGTGGTGCATCCGGTGGTCATCGCGAGGCCTCCTGTGGCGCCGACGTTGATCGCCAGCGTGGCGCCGGCACTCACGGCGATCGTCGCGGTGACCGACGCACCCAGACCACCGAGCTTCCCGTATGGATCCTTGCCGCCTGCGGCGCCCGACGCCGTCACGGTCATCTGCGTGACTCCGGCCGGGACGACGAGGGACTGCGCAGCGCCCGTATAGGCGAAGGTCACGGTGCATGCTCCGGCGTTGCATACGCCGGCTCCGCACGTCGTCCCTGCCGTGGTGTTCGTGAACGACGAGGCGCTCACCGCGGGCTGACACGTCTGGCACTGGTTCGCCGGGTTCACGGCGCCGGCCACGTAGGCGATCCCGTTGATCAAGCACTGCGTCGTGACGCAGGTTCCTTCCTGACACGCCGCCCCGGCAGGGCAGGAGCCGGTGAGGCAGACGTTGCCGCAGCCATCGCTCGCTCCGCACGCCTGTCCGGCGCAGGCCGGCTCGCACGCACATTCGCCGGGAGTGCCGCCGCCGCCGCAGCTGAGCGGGGCGGTGCACGTCTCGCACAAAGACCCGCCGAGGCCGCAGGCCGAGTCCTCCGTCCCCGTCACGCACGCCGTCCCCGAGCAGCATCCTCCGCACGCCGACGAGTCGCACGCGCAGGCGCCGTCGTCGCAGTACTGCCCGACGGCGCACGTCCCGCTCGTGCACACGCCGCCACACCCGTCCTCGGCTCCACAGGCCTGCCCCGTGCAATCCGGCGCGCACCCGCACTCGCCAGCGATCCCGCCACCGCCGCAGATCAACGGTGCGGTGCACGCGTCCGTTCCGCAGCACGGCTGACCGCTCCCCCCACACGCGCCGCAGGTCCCTTGCATGCAGACCCCACCACACCCGTCGCTCGCGCCGCACGGCTCTCCGGTGCAGCTCGGCACGCAGGCGCCGGTCCCGCACACGTTCGCGACTCCTCCACCGCCGCACGTCTCGCCGGCGCCGCACGCGCCGCAGTCGACGAGGCCCGCGCAGCTGTTCCGGACCTCGCCGCACTTGTCGACGCAGACCGCCGCGGGCATGCACGCACCGTCGGTGTGCATCGCTGCGTCACGCCCCGCGTCGCCTCCGGAACAGATGCACGCGAGGAACGTGCCCGCCGTGCCACACACCTGCACGCCGTCCGGGTCGCCGGACGCGCAGGGGCAGGACTGCGTGACTCCCGCGGTGCACCCGGTCGTGAGCGTGGAGGCGAGGTTTCCGCTGCATGCGGCGACGACGAGCAAGAGCATCACGAAGAAAATCGCGGACGAACGGCCCATGAAACACCCCGACGCACAGCCTAACATCCCGCCGAGGTCGGCCTGCCGATGCACAGGCCTCTCGGGGGGAGCGTGAAGTTCCGGAGATCTTCAGGACACGTCGTCCGTAGGACGTCGAACATGACCATCCGGACTCTCGCACGCGCTTTCATCTCGGTCGGCAGCTCGCTCGTGCTGGCGACGGGCTGCGCACCGACGATGGGGCTGGCCCCGCCTTCCGCGCCGAGGGCCAGTGCGAACGGCGACGCCATCGACGCTTCCGTGCCCAGAGCGAGCCTGGTCTCGCCGGGGCCAGACGATCCGGATGCCATTGCGGCGTCGTCGTCGATACGGAAGGTGACCGTCTATTCGGACCGCGCGCTCGTCACGCGAGAGGCGACGGTCAACCTCAGGGCCGCGCCGACCGTCTACGTGTTCAAGCAGCTCCCGGGCTGGGTCGACGACAGCTCGGTGCGAGCGTCGACGACCGCCGGACGCATCCTCGACGTGCGCGTTACGCGGAGCTACCTCGCCCAGTCGACCGAGCAGAGCTACCGCGATGCCGAAACCCAAGCGCGTGATCTGACCAACCGCGTGGGCGAGCTCGACGACGAGCTCAAGGTGCTCGACGCCCAGAGCAAGCAGGTCGACGACATCAAGGCGTTCTCTCTCGACAAGCTGAACAAGGACGTCGTCGCAGGCAATGTCGGCGTCAACACGTACTCGAGCGTCGTCGACTTCATCTCGAGGACGCTGCGCGAGACGGCCAGGGCGCGCCGCGCCGTCCAGCTCGAACGCGAGAAGCTCACTCCGCTGATCGCGGCGAGCAGCCGAAGGTTCGACGAGCTGCGCGGCCTGACCCAGCTCGAAGAGACGAGGGTCTTCGTGACGGTGCAGGGAACGAAGGCGGGCGATGGGCAGCTCGCGCTGAGCTACATGCTTCCAGGAGCGACGTGGGAGACGGTGCACGAGCTTCGCGCAGCAGACAGCGAGCCGACCTCCGTCGAGGTCACCTCGTTCGCGGTCGTCACCCAGGCGAGCGGCGAGGACTGGGACCGCGCAGAGCTGACGTTCTCGACGCAGTCATCGACCGCCGCGGCCCGCATCCCCGAGCTCGAGGCGCTCACGCTCGGTGAGACCCGGGCGGCGACACAGACCGTCGAGACACGGTCGGCCTCGTTCAGCCGCGCCGAGGCGGCGTTCAAAGGGCAGAATCGACTGTGGAACAAGCGGGTCGAGAGCACCAATCTCAGCGCGAACTTCGAGGAAGTTTACCAGACCAACTTCGACTACCTGCAGGTCGTACAGGGGAAGACGGTCCAGATCTTCCAGAGCCTCCAGCAGCGTGGAACGACCGCCCAGTTCAAGGCCATGAGCACGACCAAGGTGCGTGCCGACGGACGCTCGGTGCGCGTGCCCATCGGCCGGGCACAGCTGAAGGCCAGGCAAGCGATCGTCGCCGCCCCGGAGCGCTCGCTGAACGCAGCCGAGACGCTCGAGATGCAGAACGACAGCGGGCAGCCTCTGCTTCCAGGGAGCGTCGCGCTCTACCAGGCCGGCGCCTTTCTCGGCATGACGAACCTCGACTTCGTCGCGGATGGAGAACAGTTCGCGGTCTTTCTGAGCGTGGCCGACCAGCTGAAGCTCACGCGCGCGCTCGACAAGAAGCGCAGCTCGCTCGTCAAGAAGCAGCGCACTCAGATGCAGCTCGCGTTCGTCGTCACGGTCGAGAACCTGTCGAGCAAGCCGGTGTCGCTCAAGCTGGCCGATCGCGTCCCGGTGTCCGAGGACAAGGACATCGTCATCAGCGGCGTCAAGATCACGCCGGACGTGAAGCCTGACTCGAGAGGTCTCCTCCGCTGGCCTCTGATGCTCCAGGCGAAGGAGACGCGCAGGTTCGAGATCCAGTACCAGATCGAATACCCGCCGAGCCTGGTGCTCGAGACCAGCCGGAGCGAAGCGGACCCGAGCCCCGCAGCGCCGGCCATGCCCAGTCCCGCGAGGGCGCCCAGCCTCAAGAGGGACATCCAGCAGCTCGAGCGCGCGTTCTAGGAGACGTGCCGGGTCTCGTTGAAGCGCCAGCGCCACGCTCGGCGTCGGCCTGCGCCGGGAGCACGGCGCAAACCTTCACGGCCAGCTCTCTCGCTCAGAGCGGAGCGCGACGGAGCACGCTCACCACTTGACGCGCACGGGTGTCAGGACACCCCCGTCGAGCGTCGCGCTGTTGCCGAGCAGGCCGTCTCCCACCTGTCCGACGCGATTGTCACCCCAGCACCACACCGAGCCACCCACGAGCGCGCAGGTGTCGTCGTCGCCTGCGGCGATCGCGCTCGCGCCCGTGAGCCCGACCACCGGCTGCGGAAACGTGTACTGGGTCGTCACGCCGTCACCGAGCTCACCGCGGTCGTTGTAGCCCCAGCACTTGATCGACCCTTGCGCGACGACCGCGCACGTATGGAAGTACCCGGCCGCGACCTCCTGAGCGCCGGCGGTCAGGCTGTCGACAGGCTGCGGCGTCGCCGTCGTCGCCGTGGTCCCGTTGCCGACCTCGCCAAATGCGTTGTAGCCCCAGCACTTGACCGCGCCGCCCGGCAGCACCGCGCAGACGTGGTCCGCGCCGACGCTGACAGCCGTGGCCCCAGCTACGTCGATGACGTCGACTGGCGCCAGCACACCGCCGTCGGTCAGTGCTCCGCTCCCGACTTGCCCCGACAGGTTGTTCCCCCAGCACTTGAGGGCACCGTTTGCGATGGCGCACGTCGTCCGGCCCCCCGCAGCGAGAGCCGTGACGTTCGACACCCCTTTGACCATGACGGGCGGCGAAGAGGCCGTCGCAGCTCCGTTGCCGAGCTGGCCATACTGGTCGCTGCCCCAGCATGACACCGCGCCTCCCGCGACGACCGCGCAGGTGTGGAATTCCCCCGCCGCTATCGCGGTCGCGCCCGCGATTCCAGCGACGACCTTGGGCACTTCGGAGCTCGCGACCATCCCGTCGCCGAGCTGGCCCATCGCATCGTTCCCCCAGCACGCGACGGTTCCCGTCGACGAAAACAGCGCGCACGCGTGCTGGTTGCCGAGCGTGATCGCAGTCGCGTTCCCGCCCAGCGTGACGACCGCCGTCGGGCTCGCGCTGTTGCTCGTCGTGCCGTTTCCCAGCTGTCCGGACGCGTTGTACCCCCAGCAGCTCACCGACCCTCCCGCGAGGAGAGCGCACGCGAACAGGGAGCCAGTCGAGATCGCGGCGACGACTGCTGCGTCCTCGAGGCTCGCGTCGGCTGGCGCTGTCTGCGGGCCGTCCTGCGTCGCGTCACGCTCCGCGTCGGGCGAGCGCCGCGCATCGCTGGAGTCCGCTGCGTCGCGACCCGCATCCCGCAGGCTCGTGCTCGCGTCGCGAGCGTCACTCGCGTCGCCAGCGTCGCTAGGGGACGCGTGCGTCGCGTCCAGCGACCTCGCTGCATCGCCGTGCGCCGCATCGCGCGCAGCGTCCGCGGTGAGCGTCTGCGCCTTGATGTCGAAGAGCTGATCGCAGCCCGTGAGGACGATGGCGAGCGCGACGAAGGCGCGGAGCGTCCGGCGCGACGCATGCGTTCCGTGGTTCACCATGCGCCCTGGACCCCCACGCCACCCGACCGGGCGCTCGCGAACGGCACGACTGACCACGCGGCGGTCGTGTCCTTCTGCGCCGGCGTGGGGATGCGCGCCGTCAACCAGAGCACGCCCCCGGTCACGATCGCCGCTGCGCCGACACCGAGGAGGATCGTCGCCGCGTTGCCGTCATGAACGGCGCTGTCGCTCGCCGCGACGTCGCTCGCGCTGCACGCGCCGCCATTCAGGCATCCTGCGCGCTCGTCCCCCTTCTTGGCGAGCGCGGCCACGCCGAAGTACACGCCCACGCCGAGGACCGCGACCCCGGCCCCGGCGACGCCGATCGCGGCGATGCGACGACCGGACGTCGACCCGGCGGGCACAGGCAGCGTCGGATTCGGATTGTCGGCGGCCAGGAGCGCGGCGGTGAGCGGCGGCACGGTCACCGTCGTCGTCTGGCCTTCGGTCTCGACTGGCTGCGACGTCTCCCACGGTGCTTTACCCGGCGCGCGTGCGCGCACGACGTGCATCCCGGGGTCCACCGGGACGGGCGTCCCCCACGCCGCCGGTGCGAGCTCGACGCCGTCTCGCGTGACAGCGAGCCCCGCCGTGGGCGTCCCGCCGTCGACGACGACGATCGATAGCTTCGTGAGCTTCGGCGAGAGCGCGGCGATGTGTGTCTCCGCCACCTTCTCCCGGTCGGGCCGACGGTCGCGTCGTGCGCCGCTCAGCACCTCGTTGAAGAGCGCCCATGCAGTCGCCGTCTTGCCTTCTCCTTCGCGACAGAGCGCCAGGAACATCAGCGTCCCCCCCGCCGCCTGAAGCCGCAAGCTCTCCACGAGCTTCGGGCACGCCGCCGCGAAGGCCCTCGCGGCCATCAGCGACTTCGCATCGTCGAACAGCGCCTGCGCGGCTGCCGAGCTCGTGGCGTCGCCGGCGCTGGCGAGTCGAGGCGTCGTGCCCAGCCCCGATACCATGAGTAGCGCCAGCACAGACTCTCGGCCGGGACGCCGCATCGGTCGCGAGCGTAGGGCCGTTCGTGGGAGCGGTCTACGGCTGCGGACTACCGGGCGCCGGCGCGGGGATGTACTGCGGACCGTTCGATTGCGGAGGCGGTGGCGGCGTCGAAGGCACGTACGGACGTGGCGCGGCCACCGCCGAGAGCGGCACCCAGTGGCCTGGCACGAGCTCCCAGCGCTGATCGGCCGTCTCGTCCCAGTGCGCAGGCGCCCACGCGTACCCTGGCTGGAGGGCGACCCATCCCCCGTCGAGCCACTCCCACTGCCCCTCGTGGAGCGTCCAGTAGCCGGGCTGCCAGGCGTAGCCTGGACGCTCCTCGGGGACGAAGACGACGCGCGGAGGCGGCGGTCGCGTCGCGCTGATGATGACGGCCGTCAGGATCGCCGTGTCCGCGAGCGCGAAGAACAACCCTCCTCCGCCGCGCACGAAGCACGCAGACGTCGTGGGCGCGCACGCGAGCAGACCGAGAATCAAGAGACCGTGGGTACGTCGGAAGGACATGAGGCCCCTAAGGTAACCCAGCTTGCCGCTGCGGCAACGGGCTTGGCCGCGTCACGGCAGGATGCAGCTGCCCACGCCGCCGTCGCCGCAAAGCTGGACGACCTTGCCGGTGTTGAACAGCGTCATCACCTCCTGCAGGCTCTGCGGGCGGAAGGCGAGGTCGAAGTGCGCTCCGTTGTCCATCGTCGGCGTGACGTTCGTCGTGGGCGGGACGTACTTGGCGACGTCGCTGGTGAGCTCGAACTGCGAGAGCGAGATCGACGTCGTCGGCGTCGTGATGTCGGTGAGGCCGAAGATCGGGACGATGTCCGGCGTGACCTGGTTGATGCCGTACGTCCGCGCGAGGATCTCGGTCGTGAGGTTCGGCACCTGGCAGTCGTCGATCGACTCCTGGATGATCACGGTGCGCGGGCTCGGGCTGTTCGGCAGCGGGTTCTTCTCGAAGAGCGTCGCGAGGTTCACCGGGTCGGCGGGATCGAAGCGCGACTGGAGCAGGGTGATGAACTCCTGCTGGAGGAGCTTGTCGGGATACACGAGCGAGATGGCGCCGCCGATCTGCGCGTAGTCGGACGAGCGCGCGAGGAGGTTGCTCCACGACGCGCCGGGAACGGCGACGATGCCGCGCGTCACGTTGCGCGACACGGAGAGGAGCGACGACCCCTCGATGCCTCCGAGGCTGACGCCGTAGTAGTAGACGCGCGTCGGGTCGATGAGAGGATGCGCGGTCGTCACGTGCACCGCCGGGTCGTCCCCGAGGGCGCCGAGCGAGAGCTCGATGAGCGACAGGTTGTTCGTCAGCGCCTGGAGGAGACGGTCGCTCACGATTCCGACGCGGTTCAGGTTCGGGACGACGTCGTTGATGATGAGCTGAAGGTCGCCGCTCGAGAGGCCGATCCAGTCGGTGGCGACGACGACCGCGCCGAGCTGCTGCGCGAGCGGTTGGAGCGTGCTCCCGTAGCTCGTCGTGAGGTAGTCGCGCCCGGCGCCGAACAGGCCGTGACCGAAGAGCACGAGCGCGAGGCTCTGCGTCGCTGCGAGCGGCGGGACGATCATCGTGAACGGGTACGACGGCGCCGCGATGCTGGTCTGGAGCGCGGGAGCTCCGGCGCTCGAGTACGCGATCGTGTTGTCCGCCTGCAGGTAGTTCGGCGGCGTGAAGTTGCCTTCGATGATGCTCGCGCCGGGCTCGTACGGCGAGGGGGTCACGCTCGTGATCGTGTACGTGATCGTCTTGCCGTCGTTCGTGCCCGCGTCGCCAGCGCTCGCGTCGGTCGGGCTGGCCGCGGCGTCGACACCTGCGTCGGGGAGCGAGGGCCCCTTCGCGGTGCCCGCCGCGAAGACCTGCTGGCGCATCGCCGTGATGGGGCCGATGACCATCTGGTTGCTCGCGGTCGTGTAGTCCCAGGCGAGGGCGAGCGAGTCGCGCGGATAGCCGTGGGCGGCGAGGAAGGAGAAGACGGTCTCGAAGTGTGCGCGGCCCCCTTCGAGGATCGTGTTCGTCGTCGTGATCTTGTCGCGGAGGGCGACGAAGCCCGGCGAGATCGGCAGCGGCTTGCCGGACGTGTCGCGGAGCGCGTTCGTGAGCACGACGACGTACTTCGTGTTGAACGCGAGCGGCGTCAGCGGTCGGATGATGAGGGCGTGACGCGTCGTGTCGGTCGGATCGTTCGCGTCCATCTCCGAGAGGAACGGCACGCGGGCTCCGGTCGCCTCGTCGAGGAGCGCGATCGGGCTGGTCGCGAGGAGGGAGCTCGCGGTCTGCGTATTGTTCGCGAGGAACGTCGCGCCGACCTCGACGCCGAAGTGCACGAGGATGGGCGCGGACGTCGGGGCGCCGTCGAAGCGGTTGAACGCCGTCATGTCGATTGGCGTGGAGCTCACGGGGACGACGAGCGAGTTGGCGGGCAGGGCGACGCGGAGGCCCGTCACCGTCGTCGTGTCGGGCACCGTGAGGAGATCGCTCGGGTACGGGAGCATGCACTCGGTGGTCACCGTGAGCGGATTGCAGCCGGTCGGCACGCTCCAGCCATCCGGGAGCGCGTCCGGTGCGCCGACGACCGCGTCCGTCGCGACGGCGACGTCGTGCTTCGCGCTCGCGTCGTGGACGACGCTGCCGTCGCTCTTCGCCGCGTCGTGGGCGCCGCTGTCGGCGGACGCGGGTGAATCCGCGCTGGAGCCGCAGCCGGTCACGGCGAATCCGGAGACGAGAGCGGACACGAGGAGGACGAGCGGCGACCGGCGGTCTTTCATGAGGTCGAACCTATCCCAGCAGCGATAGGGTATGGCCCATGAAATGCGCATCGCGCGTGGTACGGATCGCGACCAAGGGGCGAGGGCTCTACGACGTCACCGACGAGGTCCGCCGGTTCGTCAACGACGAGGCCATAGCGACCGGCCTCTGCAGCGTGTTCGTGCGGCACACGCGCGCGTCGCTCGTCATCCAGGAGAACGCGGACCCGTCGGTGCTGCGCGACCTCGAGCGGTGGATGGCGCACCTCGCGCCGGAGGACTCGGCGGCGTACGAGCACGACGACGAAGGCCCGGACGACATGCCGGGGCACCTGCGCAGCGCCGTGACCCGCTCGAGCGAGACCGTCCCGATCGCGGGGGGAACGCTGCTCCTCGGGACGTGGCAAGCCATCTATCTGTGGGAGCACCGGCGGGCGGCGCACAGCCGCGAGGTGGTGCTGACGGTGATGGGCGAGGAGTGACGCGCGGTCGGTCACTTCTCGGGCTTCGGACGCTTCCCCGGCTTCGTCTTTTCGGACGACGTCGACTCCGCGACGAGGTCGCCGTAGATGCGCCAGTCGACGCGCCGCGTCGCCTCGTGAGGCGTGGCGTAGTCGACGGCGATGCTGGGCGGTCGGATGAGCGCCGACGCGGTGCCTGCGGGGACCGTCTCCGGGCCGACCTCGTCGGGCTGGAACGCCGGGCTGGTGGTCTTGAGCGTGTCCGCCGCGTCCGGCGGCGCCGTGATGACGAGAGGCGGAGCCGTCACGGCAGCGAGACTCATCTCGGAGGCGCGGCGTATCGCGGGGCTCGACACGTATCGGGTGCGTGGCACCCCGGAGCTGTCCGGAAATCGGCTGCCTGACGATACGGCCTCGGAGGTCGGAGGGTCGACGGAGCTCGGCGGCAACGGGGCCGACAGGAGCGCGGCCTCGCTCACGGGCGCGTCGGGCAGCGACGACGGTCGCTCGTGCGAAGTCGGCCGCAGCGCGGTGGGACTGATGGTCGGGCTCACGCGCGGCGCATCGGGCTGCCGCAGCGGGCCAGGGCTGATGGTCGGTCTCGTGCGCGGGGCGTCCGCAGCGCGGAGCGGGTCGGGAGGCGCGACGGTGGACCGTTGCCGCTCGGGCGAGCTCGGCACCTGCGCGTGGTCGCGCGCGTCGAGCGAGCCCGACGACAATGGCGGAGGCAGGGCGACCGGCAACACGCTCCTCGGGGCGGGCGGCAGCGCGCTCCTCGGCGCGGAGGGGGCGGTGCTCTTCGGTGACGAGCTCTTCGGGGCGGAGGCAGGCACGGCGCTCTTCGGGGCGGACGGAGGCAACGCGCTCTTCGGTGCGGAGGCTGGCACGGCGCTCTTCGGTGCGGAGGCCGGCACGGCGCTCTTCGGGGCGGAGGCAGGGACGGCGCTCTTCGGGGCTGGTGACGAGACGCCCCTCTCGGCAGCTGGCCTTTCGCTCTTCGCCGCGGTAGCCGCTCGAGGCGCCGCCTCCTTCGCCTCCCGCTGCCCGTTGCGCTTCGCGTCGCCGACGAACGCTCGCATCGCCTCCGTCTGCTGCGCGTCCATCTCGATCGCGCGAACGATGGCACGCCCCGGACGCTCGGCGACGGGCGCGGCAAGATCGACGTCGAACGGCGCTTTCACCGCGTTGCCGGCGGAGTCGTAGACGACGCGCACGGTCGGCCGGCCGAAGCCGATGGGCTGCTCCGGCACCCGCAGCACGACCGCGATCTCTCCGGTGTCGAGCTCCACGGACGTCCCGGCCGGGAAGATGCCGAGCCCGCCGGTCAACAGGCGCAAGTACAGCCGCTCCGTGTCGTCCACCGCGCGCGACTCGAGGAGCTCGATCGCCTCGGCCGGGCCGATGGCCGTCCCGTACGGACCCGGGGCCATGAGCTCGCCGAACGCGCGCGCGACGACGAGGATCCGCGCGAGCAGAGAGACCGGTCGCTTGCCGCCGTAGAGCGCGCCGACGCGCGAGGTTCGCCCGACCCAGTGGGCTTCGAACGAGATGACCGTCCGCGCCACCGTGAGATCGCCGATCTCTTCGAGCTCGAGGGCCAGGGCCGCGCTCGTGGGCGCGAGCCTGTCCTGCTCGTCCTCCGTGAGCGGGCTCTCGTGGGTCTTTCGCTCACCGCTGCGCATCCGGTGACGGGGCACGTCGTGGAGGAGCCCGGCGAGCGCGAGATCGGTCAGCGCCGCGCCGTCGGTCGTCAGCTGCCGCGCCATCAGCACGGCGACGAGCGTCGTCGCGACCGAGAGCGTCGCAGCGTCCGTCACGGTGTCCTGCGCGGCGGCCAGCGCGACGAGCAGCGGCGGCTCGCGCTCGGCGTGGGCGACGATGCGCTGGGCGAGGCGACGAATCGAGAGCGGAAGCTTCTCGCTCCCCGCCTTGCCCGCCGCGAGCTCGGCGTGGAGCCGCCGTACGACGACGATCGCCGACGCATACGTGCGGACGACGCGCGCCACCGGCGACTGCTCGGCCTCGCCTTCGAGCGCCGCGCGCCACCGGAGCTTCCGCGCGCGGACGCCGCCGTAGACGTTCTTCGCGACGTCTCCCTTGAGCGCAGGGTCCCGCAGGGCGGCGCCGAGCGTGTGGACGAACGCGACGAGGTTCGCGACCGTGGCCGTCTTCGCGATATTGACGTTCGCGATGTCGCAGCGCTCGAGCAGGGCGCCGAGCTCCATGACTCGCCCGTAGACCTCGCGCGGCATCTGCAGCATCTGACCGTTCACGAAGATCGTCTCGTTGGCGAACATCAGGTCCGCCGAGCCGCTCGCGTGCGTGGCGCAGAACTCGGTCGTCGCCGCGATGACGGCCTCCGCGCTCGTCGTCAGCGCCTGGTTGTTCTTGTCGTACATGCGCGCGACCTTGAGGAGCCGGTGCAGCGACGACAGCAGGTTGATGAGCGGGACGGCCTGCCCGTCGCCGCCGGTCAGGGGCGCGTCCGGCAGCACGGACTCGCGCGGGGCGCTCACGAGCTCTCCCCTCGCCGCGTCGAGATGGCGGACGCGGCGATGGCGGCGGCCTCACGCACGAGCGGGCTGTTCGAGAGCGTCGACCGGGCGGCAGCCTTGGCGGCCGCGAGCGCGGGCGCGGTGCTCGCCTTCGCCAGGATCTGCGCGGCGATGATGCGGTTCTTGTCGTTGGCGTCGTTCGGGAAGAACGGCGCGCGCTCGAGCATCTCGATGACGATCTCCTCGGCCCGGGCCGCGTTGAGCTCGTGGAGGCACGCGAGCCACTCGCGCTTCTCGCGCCCCTCGAGCGCCTGGAACGTCGCCTCCTGGATGCGGCGGACGATGCCAGGGCCGACGGCGCGGAGGCGCAGCTTCGCGACGACGCCCAGCGTCTCGCACCGGAGGTCCGCGTCCGGGCCGCCGAGCAGCGCGAGGAGCTCGGTCTGGATGTCCTCGCCAGCGCTCCCGCCGCGAAGACGAAGGAGCGCGGCGCGCCTCACCCCGGCGTGCGGGCTCCGCAGCCCCGCGCTCGAGAGCAGCGCGACGCCGGCGTGGGCGCTCGGGTCGGTCTTCGCGTCAGCCTTCACGAGATCGAGGATCGCGAGCGCGAGGGGAGCCGCGCCGTTCTCGACGACGCGCGCGAGCAGAGCCTCGTTCCCGGCCAACCAGCGCTGAACGTACGCGAAGAGCACGGGGCCGACGCCTGCGTCGGGGCTCGCGGCCCAGCCGTCGAGGGCCTGCGCGAAGAACGACGCGTCGCCGAGCAGCTCGAGCACGCGCTCCACGCCTCGCACGCAGGCGTCCGCTCCTGCGGAGTCGGCGCTCGCTTCCTGGAGCTTGTGAATGATCGCGGCGAGGGTCGTCGCGTCGAACATCGCCGTGGCGAGCTCCTTCTCGAGCGACGCGCGACGGCCGGCCGCGCTCTTTCCCGCGAGGCCGTGGCACGCGGTCCTCAGCTTCGCGAACCGCTCGAACGCCGTCGCCAGCTCGCCTTGCTTCACGGCAGACGCCGTCCAGACGCCGAGCGCGCGCATCGTGGTCGCTGCCGCCCCGAGCCCCTTCTCGTCCGCCACGAGGACGGCCGCCACGACGTCGACGAAGCGCTCCTCCCAGCGCGCGCGGGGCTGGAGCATCTGCGCGGAGAGCATGCGTGTCCGGACGTCGAGCGCGATCGACGACGCCACCGCCGCCGACGCGTTGAGCCCCGCGAGGAGGTTCAGCTGCATCGCCCGCGCCTCGAGCGTCTGGTCGCCGGCGTCGTCGACCGCGCGGCTGACCATCGCGGCCTCCCTGACGCGCTCGGCGATCTGGTCCGCCTCGCTCTCGAACTCCTCGACGTCCTCCGCCGTGCCGCTCGCGAACGCGTCGATGGCGAGGTGTCCGATGTGCTCGAAGCGCTGCGCCCAGAGGTCGGCGACCGGGTCGTCGGTGAGCGCGAGCTTCGCCCCGCGGTCGGCCGTGAGGATCGCGAGGAAGCGGCGCAGCTCCTCCTCCGTCACCCCCGCCTTGAGCTGCATCTTCCTCATCCCGTGCGAGAACACGTGGAACGCGACCCGCTCGAGCGCGACCTTCTCCGGGTCCCAGAGCGGCGTCTTCGCGTACGTGAAGGCGTACGGGCTGACGTCCCACGACAGCGAGTCGGGGCGCGCCGCGAGCGCCGAGCCGATCTCCTCGAGCGCCACGCGCATCGGCTGGAGCGTCAGCGAGTGCCCCGCGCCGTACTGCACGTTCGCGGACATGAAGTGGGCGAGGTGCTTCCACACCGACCCCAGGACCTCGAGCGTCTGCTCGCGCAGCTCGGGCGAGCTCTCGGCGTCCAGGTCCGCCGTGATCTGCGTCCGCACGACGACGGCGTCGCGCTTCTTCTCCGTTCGCCCGCGCGTGACCTTGCCGGAGCGGAGCGAGGCGAGGACGCTCGCCAGCGCGGCGCGCATCGCCGGGGCGTCGGGGAAGCGGCGTCGCTTGTCGTGGACGAGGGCGCGGTCCACGAAGGCCACGACGTCGACGGGGAGGTCGGGCGCGACGAGCGCGATCGACTCGGCGGAGCGCGTGGCGGCGAGGACCATCGACTCCTGCTCGCTGCGCGCCTGGTGCACGCGCTGGCCGGTGATGAGCAGGTACATGCACGCGCCCACCGACCAGAGGTCGGCCCGCCCGTCGACGAGATCGCTCAGGCCGAGCGCCTGCTCCGGCGCCATGAACGCCGGCGTCCCGAGCACCGTGCCGGCCATCGTCGCCCCGACCGCCCCCTTCGACTCCCGCAGCCGCGCGATGCCGAAGTCGAGCACCTTCACCTGGCCCGTCGCGGTCACGAAGATGTTCGCGGGCTTGATGTCGCGGTGGACGATGCCGGCGGCGTGGCACTCGGCGAGCAGGTCGAGCACCGGGTCGAAGAGCGCGAGCTTCTGCTCGAGCGTGATGTCGCTCCGTCGCTCGTGGACGTGCACGTCGAGCGTCGTCCCGTCGAGCAGCTCCATCACGAGGAAGATCTCGCCGCGGTCGCTCAGCCCCTCGTCGATCACGGCCACGCGCGCCGCGTGCTGGATGCTGTTGGCGATGCGCGCCTCCCGCACGAAGCGCTCGCGCACGTCCGCGTCCGACGCCAGCTCCGCGAGCAGCACCTTGACGGCCACCTTCGCCTTCGTCACGCGGTTCGTCGCGGCGTAGACCGTCGCCATCCCGCCGCGCCCGAGCAGCGCGTCGAGCTGCCACTTCGCGTCGAGCAGCGTGCCGAGCCGCGCCATCGCGGCCTCGACGGGGTCGAGGAGAGGCAGCTCGGTGCCGACGGAGCTGACGAGGTTCGTCACGACTCCCACAGCATCCAATCAAGCGTCAAGGCGGTCAATCGACACTTCTGCAACGCGGCTTCAGCCCGACAGCATGCCGAAGTGCACGACGGGGAACGTGGCCTCGATGCCCACGACGATCGACAGCACGGTCTGCATGTCGAGCTGGGAGGCGGCCGTCACGTTCGCGGCGGCAGGGAGGCGGGCCCACTCGGGCTTCATCGCGCGGATGCGGGCGGCGCACGCGGCGATGCGCGCGGGGTCGAGCGTTCCGCCGCTGGCAGGGATGGCAGGGCCGGCGGCTCCGACCGTGCAGCCGGCGCCGATGGTGACCTCGCCGACCGAGAGCGTGACCCCGTCGGGGGAGAGCACGAACGACGGCGGCTGCGGCGCCCCCACGGTGTGCGCGGCGCCCCACTCGGCCTTCGAAGGGGTGTTCGCGGGCACCGAGCGCTCCCCCGCCTTGCTCGCGACGACGAACCGGAACTCCGTGAACCCCGCGTGCGACGCCGTGAAGACCGCTTCGAGCGCCGACCGGTACGACGTGGTGGCGTCGACGAGCAGCCGCAGCGTCGTGTCGCCGGTGTCCCTGGCGTGGAGCGTGCGCAGCGCCGCGTCGAGCGGCATCACCTGCAGCGCGGAGCGGGTCTGCGCG
>Ga0302267_10004585_pt1 | contig 15078 bp, 15 predicted proteins | sample III_Bog_E1_3_FD_194555 | JGI IMG/M metagenome (GOLD analysis project Ga0302267, IMG submission 194555) | Peat permafrost microbial communities from Stordalen Mire near Abisko, Sweden - III_Bog_E1_3 | ecosystem: Environmental > Terrestrial > Soil > Wetlands > Peat | place: Sweden: Abisko... | reverse complement strand
CCCCCCGGCCCCGGCCATGCTGGTGGTCCGCAACGACGACCGGGCCGGCATGATCGGCGTGGTGGGGACAATCATCGGGGAGTCGGGCGTGTCGATCTCCTCGATGGCCGTCGGACCGTCGGCCACGGGGAACACCGCGCTGATGGTGCTGTCCACCGACCGCCTGGTCCCGGGGGAGGTGCTCGACGGCCTACGGGCGGCACCGGGGATCAGCGACGTCCACAGCATCCGCACCTGAGCGTCGGCCGACGACGACGGTGTTCGGGGAGGGGGGCGTGACGGCGACACGGGGGCGACGGCGACGTCCCCCGGTCCGTTGGGTGCCGGCCGCGGCCACGGCGGCCCTGGCCCTGGTGCTGGTGGCCTGCTCGGGCGGCTCGGGCGGCTCGGGTGGCTCGGGTGGCTCGGCGACCTCCGGCGGCTCCCGGCCGACCCTGGCCGTGGCCCGGACCTGTGCCACCACCGAGCCGTCCGCCTGGATGGGCTGCATCACGGCGAAGGACCCCGGGTTCGCCGACACGCCCCTCAGCGGCACGGCCCTCCCCGGGGCACACGACTCGGGGACGTTCGACCTGGACCAGTCGGCCTTCGACACCCAGAGCGGGTCGGACTGCACCAGCTACCAGCCGATCTTCGCCAGCGAGCCGGCCCTGGTGAAGCGGTGGTCGGAGGCCCAGAACCTCGACTATCCCGGGCAGCTGGACGCCGGGGTGCGCTACCTCGACGTCCGGGTGGCCTACACCGGCAACCCGCAGACCGGCTGGCGCATCGTCCACACCCTGTTCAGCAGCGATCCCCTCGCCTCCGACCTGGCCTCCATCGCCACGTGGGCGCGGGCCCACCCCGACGAGGTGGTGGTGGTGGACCTCCAGCACCTCTGCTACGACAACGACCCGACACCGGCCGACGACCAGGCCCTGTGGTCGGCGTTCGCCCCGCTGGCCCCGGTGACCTACGACCCGACGACGGGCCCGTCGGTGGCCACGGCCACCCTCGGCGACATCACCTCCCAGGGCGGTGGGGGCCACAACGTGGTGCTCATGGTGCCGTCCTCGGTGCTCCAGCCCCAGGCCCTGGCCGCTGCAGGCGTCCACGCCACCTTCGTGACCACCCCCGGGGCCCCGCCCACCCCGGGTGCCCCGACCCCCTCGGTCCCCGAGGAGTACGCCTGGGCCTCGACCGTGTCGCCGACGGGCCCGTCCGACTACGACGCGGCCAACCGGGCCCTGGCCGCCTTCCCGTACACCACGTCGCCCCCGCTCGGGAGCCTCCGGGGCCGGGGCCTCTACCAGTCCCAGCTCATCTACAGCCTGAACTCCTCGGACATCGACGCCGACGTGTCGGCCTTCGAGACGTTCAGCGGGCTCATCCCCGACACGCCGCCCGGGTCGGCGCCCGGGTCGGCGCCCGGGTCGACGTCCCCGGCGTGGGAACAGGGCTTGTGGACCGCCCCCTACGACCGCAACGACGTGCTGGCCCGGTGGGGGGCGAAGCTCAACGTGGTGGTGTCCGACGGCGTCGAGTACGGCGGGTACGTCCCCGCCGTGGTGGAGCAGAACGCCGCCACCTGAGCCCTCCGGCTCCTCGCCGGGAGGTCCTTGTGCACGTGTTCACGTTGTGGTCCGGAGCGATCGGGGGTAAATTCGCCTCCTATTGTGTTTCGCGCCCGGTACACACCGATGGCGAAGGTAGACGCAAGGGTGCCCGGCCGGCGAACGCTCCCGGCGGCACTTCTTTCGACGCTCGTCGCGACGACCACCCTCGTGGTGGTCCTGTTCCCGTCCGCCGCCAGGGCCGACCAGGTGTCCGATCTCCGGGCCCAGGCCACCACGGTGTCCCAGGAGCTCATCGAAGAGCAGCTCCAGGTGGGGGCGGACCAACAGCAGGTCTCGGTGGTGTCGCAGCGCCTGGCCGCCGACGCCGGGCAGGTCGCCGCGGTCGACCACCAGGTGGCCCTGGACCAGCAGGCCATCAGCACCCGGACGGACCTGGTCCGGCGCCAGGCCATCCTGGCCTACATCAACGACGGCTCCAAGGCGTCGGGGGCCGACGCCGAACTGTTCGCCGGCAGCGAGGAGTCGGCCCAGGCCGCCGACGAGTACACCACCATCGCCTCGGGCAACATCGCCACGGCCCTCGACCAGCTCCACACGGCCGAACAGGCGCTCCAGACCCAGCAAGCCGTCCTGCAGCAGCGCCTGGCCCGGGACCAGGCCGACACCGACCTGCGGGCGGCGGCCCTCTCGGCGTCCGAGCACACCGAGTCGCAGTTGCAGTCGGTGCAGTCCCAGGTCACCGGGCAGCTGGCCATCGCCGTGGCCCAACAGGCCGCCGCCCAGCAGGCCGCCGCCGCCGCCGCCGTTTCCGCCGCCCAGCGTGCCGCGGCCCGGTCGGTGCCGGCCCGGAGCGCCGCCGTGGCCGTCGTGTCACGGTCGGCCACTTCCCCCGGGCCCTCGTCGTCCCCGGCGCCCTCAGCGCCCCCCGGAGGTGGATCCGTGGCCGATCCGGCCCTCAACCCGTTCCTCCAGTGCGTGGTCCAGGCCGAGTCGGGCGGCGACTACGGAGCGGTCTCCCCGAACGGTCTGTACATGGGGGCCTTCCAGTTCAGCCAGCCCACTTGGGATACGGCGGCGCAGGACGCCGGGCTGGGGTTCCTCGTCGGCGTGCCGCCCAACGAGGCCACCAAGCCGGAGCAGGACAGTGTGGCGGTGGCCCTCTACGCCCTCGACGGCGATCAGCCGTGGCTGGGGGACCGCTGCAGCTGACCGGGGAGGTGCCCCGGGGCGGGGGGCACCGGGGGCCAGTCGGCCCGGGCCACCACCGGGATGCTCCGGGTGGCGCCGTCCCGCCGGGCCCCGAGGAGCCGTTGGACGAGCAGTGACACGCCGACCAGCACGGCCGTCCGGAATGCCCACCGGGCCAGGATCCTCACCATGGCCCCCACACTACGGGTTGGTCACGGTGGTGGTCGTCCGGTCAGTGCCGGCCGGTGACGCCGATCCCCGTCGGGAGCTTGGCCGGGTCCCAACCCAGCACGGCCACGGCCTGGCCGAAGGCGAACCGGTCGGTCATGCCGGCGACGTAGCCCACGGCGGCCCGGACCGCCCCGGGATCGCCCCCCCGCAGGCCGCCGTCCCGTTCGACGGCGCCGGGGATGAGATTGGGGCGGTCGCCGTAGTGCTCGACCAGTGCCTGGAGGACGGCCACCACGGCCTCGCCCTGGGCCACGGAGCTCGGGCGCAGGTAGATGTGCTCGTAGTTGCAGGCCCGGAAAGCGGCCAGCGACTCGGCCAGGTCCTCGCCCATGCCGATGCGGCCGGTGTCGAGGGCCGTGGACACCATGGCGTCGATGAACGAGCCCAGTTGCTGGCTGCGCCGCTCCCCCGAGCGCTCCCGGACCACGGCCGGGAGGACGTCGGGGGTGACGATCCCACTGCCCACGGCGTCCTCGAAGTCGTGGCAGACGTAGGCGATGCGGTCGGCCCAGCTCACCACCTCACCCTCGGGGGTCGAGGGCGCCGGCCGGGACCACGAGTGGTTGCGGATGCCGTCGAGGGTCTCCCGGCAGAGGTTGAGGCCGGCCAGGGACACGTCGGCGCCCCACGGCGCATGGTCGAACCCGCCGTCGAGGTAGGGCGACAGGGCGTCCTCGCTGGCGTGTCCCCCCGGGCCGTGGCCGCAGTCGTGGCCGAGGGCGATGGCCTCGGTGAGGGCCACGTTCAGCCGGCAGGCCCGGGCGATGCCCGTGGCCACCTGGGCCACCTCGAGGGCGTGGGTCAACCGCGTCCGCTGGTGGTCGTCGGGGAAGACGAAGACCTGGGTCTTGCCGGCCAGGCGCCGGAAGGCGGTGGCGTGCAGGATGCGGTCGCGGTCGCGTTCGAAGCAGGTCCGCCAGGGGTCGGCCTCCTCGGGCCGGTCGCGGTTCCCCGGACCCACGGCCCGGGTGGCGCCCGGCGCCAGCAGGCTCTCCTCGACCTCCTCGCGCCGCCGGCGGTCGAACGGCGCCACCGGTCCACCGGAGCCGGCCGCCGCCGTCGAGTCGGCGTGGGCCGACCGGACACCGGCCCGGGCGTGCCCGGCCATGGTCGACGCCCACCGCCTCGTCCGCTCGCTGCCGCTGCCGCTGCCGCTGCCGCTGCTGCTGTCCATGGCTCCAGTGTGCACCACGGGTGTGCCGTCCGGCCGGAGGGGCACCGTCGACCTTGTAACGTTCGTAGGAGCCGGCCGGGTGGCCGAGCGGGTGAGAGGAGCGTGTCCGGTGGACGTACGTATCGGGATCGTCCAGTCGGTGAAGGAGCTCGACGTCGAGCTGGCCGAGGATACCGACCGGGACAAGGTGCTGGCCGACATCGAGACGATGCTGGCCGACCAGAGCGGCATCCTGTGGTTGACCGACCGCAAGGGCCGCAAGGTCGGGGTACCGGCGGCCAAGGTCGCCTACGTGGAGGTCGACGCCCCGTCGTCCGAGCGCCACGTGGGGTTCCGGTCCTCCTGAGTACCGGCGCACGCGCCCTCCGGCCCGGCCCTCCGGCCCGGTCGGCGGTCCGGTCGGCGCCCAGGTCGGCGCCCCGGAGCGGGGCGGTGGGGCGGTGAATTCCCTCATCGACCGGTCGCTGCTCTTCGTCACGGGCAAGGGTGGGACGGGCAAGACCACGGTGGCCTCGGCCCTGGCCCTGTTCGCCTCCCAGCAGGGCAAGCGGGTGCTGATCTGCGAGGTCGACGCCAAGGGCGACGTGGCCGGCTTCTACGAGGCCCCGCCCACGGGCTTCGACGAGCGGGAGGTCCTGCCCGACCTCTTCGCCATGACGATGGACACCGAGGCGTCCCTCCGCGAGTACCTGAAGCTGCAGCTGCGGATCCCCGTGATCGGTCGGATCGGCCCGTTGGCCAAGGCCTTCGACTTCGTGGCCACCGCGGCCCCGGGGGTCCGGGAGATCCTCACGGTGGGCAAGTTCTGCTACGAGGTCCGCGAACGCAACTACGACCTGGTGGTGGTGGATGCCCCGGCCTCGGGTCACATCATCGGCCAGCTGGCCGCCCCCCAGGCCATCAACGAGCTGGTCAAGGTGGGTCTCATCCGCTCCCAGACCGACTGGATGCTGGAGATCCTCTCGGACCACGACCGCACCGGTCTGGTCGCCGTGTGCACCCCCGAGGAGATGCCGGTGAACGAGACCATCGAGCTGGCCGTCCGGGTGCGGGAGGAGACCACGGTCCAGCTGTCGGCGGTGGTGGTGAACCGGGTGCTGCCCGAACTGTTCGGCCACCGCGAGGAGATGGTGTTCGACGCCCTCTGCGCCCCCGGACCCTCCGAGGAGCTGGCCGGGCTGGTCGACGGTGACGTGGCCCCGGTGCTCGACGCCGCCCGCCTGGCCGTCACCATGCGCCGCACCCGGGCCACCCACCTCGAGCGGCTGCGGCGGGGGATCGACGAGTCCGTGCCCCTGCTCTACCTGCCCTACCTCTTCACCCGGTCCCACGGGCTGCGGACCACCCGCCAGGTGGCGGCGTCGCTGGGCGAGGAGCTGGGCTACTGATGGCCCGGGCCCGCACCGCCGGACCTCCGGCCGGCACCGGCGACCCCAAGGCCTCGATCGACGGCCTGCTGGCGGCCAAGGAGATCGTCATCGCCTGTGGTCCCGGGGGAGTGGGCAAGACCACCACGGCCGCCGCCGCCGGGGTGATGGCCGCCTGCCGCCACGGCGGGAAGGTCCTGGTGCTGACCATCGATCCGGCCCGGCGACTGGCCGACGCCCTGGGACTCGAGGGCATCGGCAACGCCGAGCGCCGGGTACCCGACGAGGCGTTCCGGGACGCCGGCCTGAAGCCCCGGGGCGAGCTGTGGGTGGCCATGCTCGACACCAGGCAGTCGTGGGACGACCTCATCCGGCGTCACGCCCCCGACGAACGGACCCGCGAGGAGATCCTCTCCAACCCGCTCTACCAGAACATCGCCGGACGCTTCATCCAGAGCCACGACTACATCGCCATGGAGCGCCTCTACGAGATCCACGCCGAAGGCGATTACGACCTCATCGTGGTGGACACCCCGCCCACCCGCAACGCCCTCGACTTCCTCGACGCCCCCCAGCGGCTGGCCGACTTCTTCTCCTCCCGCCTGCTCCGGTGGCTCATCGTCCCCTACCGGTCGCGCCTGGTCAACGCGGCCACCCGGCCCTTCTACCAGATCGCCGACCGGATCCTCGGCACGCAGTTCCTGGCCGACATCTCGGAGTTCTTCGTGCTCTTCCAGTCCATGCACGAGGGGTTCGTGGAGCGGGCCGAGTCCGTGGGCCGTCTGCTCTCCGACCGGAGGACGACCTTCATGGTGGTGTCGACCCTGGAGGCGGTGCCGCTCCGCGAGGCCGAATTCTTCGCCCGGGAACTGACCGATCGGAAGCTCCACCTCGGGGCCATCGTGCTGAACAAGGTGCTGCCGCACTACCTGCGGGAACCCGCCGCCGCCCGGGTGGCCGAGGCCGTCCGGGACCGGGCCGCCGAGCTGGCCACCACCCTGATCCCTTCGCTGGACGCCGGGGACGGTGGGGCCGCCGGGGACGGTGGGGCCGCCGGGGAGGCCGGGGCCGCCGGGGAGGCCGGGGAGGCCGATCTCCGCCGGGTCCTGACCGAGGTGGCCGACAGCTTCCTCAACTTCGGGGTGGTGGCCCGACGGGAGGAGGAGGAGCAGGCGCAACTGGCCACCACGCCCGACGTGCTGGCCACCGTGCCGTTCTTCGAGTCCGACATCTACGACCTGGCCGGCCTGGTGCGACTGGGCGAGCAGATCTGGGACGCCCGGGGGTGACCGGACCCCGGGGCGGGCGGTGCCCCGGCGTCCTTGTCGTACGATGCGACGATGACCGACCTCGTGGACCCTGCCGTCGAGGCCTACGCCGAGGCGCACACCACGGCACCGCCCCCGCACCTCGAGGCGGTGGCGGCCGAGACCCGGGAGACGCTGGCCTCGCCCAACATGATGGTGGGGCGCCTGGAGGGACGGTTCCTCGAGACCCTGGTCTTCGCCACCGGTGCCACGTCGGTCCTCGAGATCGGCACGTTCAGCGGCTACTCCTCGCTGGCCATGGCTGCCGGACTGCCCCTCGGGGGACGGATCGTGACCTGCGAGATCGACCCGGTCCACGCCGAGGTGGCCCAGCGCCACATCGCCGCCAGCCCGTACGCCGACCGGGTCGAGGTGCTGGTGGGGCCGGCCCTCGAGACGGTGGCCACGCTGCCCGGGCCGTTCGACCTGGTCTTCATCGACGCCGACAAGGGCTCCTACCTGGACTACTTCGAAGCCGTCCTGCCCAAGCTGTCCCCCCGGGGGCTCATCGTGGCCGACAACACCCTGTGGAGCGGACGGATCCTCGACGACGCGGACACCTCGGTCGACACGGTGGCTCTCCGGGCCTTCAACGACCGGGTGGCCACCGACGGACGGGTCGTCGCCGTGCAGACGACGGTGCGCGACGGGGTGACCCTCATCCGCCGGGCCGTCTGAGGACCGGGCCCCGATGACCGACCACCCCGGCTGAACCGACCACCCCGCCTGAACCGACCACCCCGCCTGAACCGACCGACGACCACCAAGGACGCCCTGTGCTCGACTACCACCTCCACCTCTGGCCCCACACCCAGAGCGACGCCGAGGCCACCGTGGAACAGGTGGCCGAGTACTGCGAGCACGCCGTGGCCGCCGGGGTCACCGAGATCGCCCTCACCGAGCACCTGTTCCGTTTCGTCCAGACCGACCGGCTCCTCCACGGCTTCTGGGACGACCTCCCCGGTGAGGCCCTGCGCCCGGGCATGGCCGCCTACTGGGACCAGCACGCCCGGGTCGACCTGGACACCTACGTGGAGGTCGTCCAGGCCGTGAAGGCCGAGGGTCTCCCCGTGGTCCTCGGGATGGAGGTCGACTACTACGAGGGCCGCATGGACGAGGTGGCGACCCTGCTGGCCGACTACCCCTTCGACGTGCTGCTGGGCTCGGTCCACTGGCTCGGGGCGTGGCGCTTCGACGTGCTGGCCGATCCGCTGGTCATGGCCGAGTGGGACGTGCGGGACATCGACGCCGTCTGGGAGGAGTACACGCGGGCCATGGAGGAGCTCGGCGCCTCGGGGGCCTGCGACGTCTTCGCCCACCCCGACCTCATCAAGATCGCCGGCCACCGGCCCGCCGTGCCCGACGAGTTCTACGACCGGATCGCCGAGGCCGCCGCGGCGTCGGGTATGGCCGCCGAGCTGTCGTCGGCCGGCTGGCGCAAGCCGGTGGGGGAGGAGTACCCGGCCCCACCGCTGCTCCGGCGGTTCGTCGAGCGGGGCGTGCCGCTCACCACGGCGTCGGACGCCCACACGCTCCCCGACGTGGCCCACCGGGCCGACGACCTCCGGTCGTTGCTCCACGCCGCCGGCGTGTCGGAACTGCAGGGCTACCGGGGCCGCCGGCCCCACGCGGTGGCCGTCGACCCGCCGGCCGGGCACTGACCATGGCCACCCCGGCCGAGCTGGCCCTCGAACGGACGGACCTCGACGAGGAGCAGCTGGAGCACCTCCAGCGGCTGCTCGGGTCGTGGTCCATCCTGGCCGACCTGTCCTTCTCCGACCTCGTCCTGCTGGCCCCCATGGCCCCGACGACGCCCCAGCACCGTTCGGCCGGCCCCCTGCTGGTCATCCTGGGCCAGATGCGCCCCTCCAACGGGGCCACCGTGGTCCAGCACGACCTGGTCGGCCAGACGGTGGGAGCCGCCGAGTGGCCACTGGTGACGGCCACCCTCCAGACGGGCGACGTGGCCAGCGGTGAGATGCACCTCGAACCGGGCGACGAGCCCGTGGGGATGCAGTGCATCCCCGTCCGCCACAAGGGGGAGACCGTGGCCGTGCTGGCCCGATTGGCCGCCGGGGCCGGTCGCCGCCCGGGCCACCTCGAGCGCACCTACCGGGACGTCTACGACCGGTTCGCCGTCATGCTGGCCGAGTCGACCTTCCCCTTCCCGAGCGAGGAGGTGTCGACCGAGGAGGCACCCCGGGTCGGCGACGGCATCGTGCTGGTCGACGAGGAGGGGCGGGTCCGCTACGCCTCACCCAACGCCACCAACGCCCTGCACCGGATGGGCATGTACTCCCAGCTCGAGGGACGGCGCCTCTACGACCTGGGGGTGGAGGAGTCGGCCATCGAGTGGGCCCTGGCCTCGGCCCTGCCCGTGGTGGAGGAGGTGGAACGCCGCCCCGACGTGGTGGTGCTGCTCCACTGCATCCCCCTGCTGGCCCAGGGTGACGTCACGGGCTGCCTGGTGCTGTTGCGGGACGTGACCGACCTCCGGCGCCTGGACCGTCTGCTGCTGTCCAAGGACGCAGCGATCCGCGAGGTCCACCACCGGGTGAAGAACAACCTCCAGACCATCTCGGCGCTACTCCGGCTCCAGGCCCGACGCCTGGAGCCCGGGAGCGGCCGCCAGGCCCTCTTCGAAGCCGAGCGCCGGGTCCGATCCATCGCCATCGTCCACGAGATCCTCTCCCGCGACCCGAGCGACCAGGTGCCCTTCGACGAGATCGTCTCGTCCCTCATCACCATGGCCGAGGACTCGGTGGTGTCGTCCCGCCCGGTGTCGTTCAGCGTGGAGGGGGAGCTGGGCGACGTGCCCGCCGACGTGGCCACACCCCTCGCCGTGGTGCTGGCCGAGCTCCTGCAGAACGCCGTGGAGCACGCCTTCCTCGGTTCCGAGCCCGACGGCCCGGCGGGGGTGGTGTCCCCGGTGTCCCCGGTGGCCCCGGTGGGCCACGTCGGTGTACGCCTCGAGGCCGACGGCAACCGCCTGACGGTGGTGGTCCGCGATGACGGCACCGGGCTTCCCGAGGGCTTCGACATCGACCGGACCCAGAGCCTGGGCCTGTCCATCGTCCGGGACCTGGTCCGCAGCCAGCTCGACGGGACGATCGCCATGGACGACCGGCATGCCGGGGAGCCCGGGCGCACGGGGACCACCGTGGTGATCGAGTTGCCGGTGCGGGGGCCGCACCGGGTGGGCCGCTAGAGGGCCAGAGTCGGGGTCGGGGTCAGGGCCGGGGTCGGGGCCGGGGTCAGGAGGCCCGGCGGCGGGCTGCCAGCCACGCCTTGCGGAGCTTGCGCCGCTCCTCCTCCGACGTGGCACCCCAGACGCCGGACTCCTGGTTGGTGGCCAGGGCGAAGTCGAGGCACGGCTCGAGGGCGTCGCAGCCCCGGCAGACCCGCTTGGCCGCCTCGATCTGGTCGATCGCCGGTCCCGTGGTGCCGATGGGGAAGAACAGGTCGGGCTCGGTGTGCCGGCATGCCGCGAGGTTCCGCCACTCTCCTTCGTCCCAGTCGGCAGTCCGATTCCACACGAGGGCCACGATGTTCCTCCGCTCACGAGTTATCCCCATTGTGATCTTTTTCACATAGCTCGGCGCCAAAGGTCACCGGCAGTTCGGGGCTGTGCCTCTAGAGTAACCATCGAAGCACACCGTTGCAAGCACTTTTCATGCTCCCGGCATCCACATCCGGGTCCCCGCGCCGGAAACCGGTCCCGGGACGGCCCGGCCGGCCGCCGGGGCGGGGAGGACCGTCCGTGGCCGTCGCCATCCAGGCCCACCGGGGCAGCACCGACGCCGGGACGGGCACGTCGGAGAACACCCTGGCCGCCTTCGCCCGCGCCGCGGCGCTCGGGGCCGACGGGGTGGAGCTGGACGTGCGACTGACCGCCGACGGCGCCCTGGCCGTGGTCCACGACCCCGAGGTGCCGGGCCGGGGACCGGTGGCCGGTCTGGTCGTGGCCGACCTGCCCGCCGACGTGCCCCTCCTGGCCGAGGCCCTGGCCGTGTGCGGGGACCTGACGGTGAACATCGAGATCAAGAACCTCCCCACCGAGCCCGGCCACGACCCCAACGACGCCGTGGCCGATGCCGTGGCGGCGCTGGTCGTCGAGCTCGGTATGGACGACCAGGTCGTGATCTCGTCCTTCTGGCCGCCGTCGCTGACCGCCGTCCGACGGGCCGCCCCGCAGCTGGCCACGGGGTTGCTGGTCGCTCCGTTCACCGGGGCCGCCGCCGGTCTGTCGCTGGCCGGCGAGCTGGGGGTCTCGGCCATCCACCCCCACCACTCCCTGGTCGACCCCGAGGTGGTGACCGCGGCCCACGGGGCCGGACTGGCCGTGGCCACCTGGACGGTCGACGACGCCGAAACCATGGGCGCCGTGGCCGACGCCGGGGTCGACACCGTCATCACCGATGACGTCCCGCTCGCCGTCGGGGTGCTCTCGGGCCGGGCGGGGAACGGCTGAGGGTCGCAGGCGGGCCCCGACCGGCGGGTCCCGTCCCGTGCCGTCTGTGCCGTCCGGTGCCGTCCGGCGGGCCCCGACCGGGGGGTCCCGGCTGACAAACGTGGCTCTGACCTGCGACGTCGCATCCGATTGGTCCAAGGTGACGATTGTCGTCAACAATGTCCGGCCATGAACGTCGTCGTCTGTGTGAAGCAGATCCCCGATCCGGCCGCGCCGCCGTCGCTCGATCCCGGGACCAACAACCTGACCCGAGCCGGCAAGCTCATCCTCGATGACTCCGACGCCTACGGGGTGGAGATGGCTCTGCAGCTGGCCGATGCCGCCGGCGGCGGCGAGGTGACGCTGGTCTCCATGGCCCCGAACGGCGAGACCTCCGGTCTCCGCACGGCGCTGGCCATGGGGGCGGCCAAGGCCATCCTGATCAGCGACGACGCCCTCGCCGGCACCGACGCCCTGGGCACGGCCAAGGTCCTGGCCGCGGCCATCCGCCGGGCCGAGCCGGACCTGGTCATCGCCGCCACCGAGTCGAGTGACGGCTACACCGGCACCACGCCGGTCCAGGTGGCCGAGCTGCTGGGCCTGCCGTCCATCACCTTCGCCAAGAAGGTCGCCACCGCCGACGGCACCGTTCGGGTGGAGCGCCAGACCGAGGCCGGCTACGACGAGGTGGAGAGCCCGCTCCCCGCCGTCGTCACCGTGACGGCCGGCGTGGTCGAGCCCCGCTACCCCTCGTTCAAGGGGATCATGGCGGCCAAGTCCAAGCCCGTCGACGTCCTGACCGTGGCCGACCTGGGCATCGAGCCCGGCGAGGTCGGCGCCTCGGGTGCCCGCCAGGAGATCATCTCGGTGGCCGCGGCCGAGGAGCGCCAGGCCGGCGAGCTCGTCGTCGACGAGGGCGACGCCCACGAGCGGGTCATCCAGTTCCTCGAGCAGCTCAAAGTCCTCTAGGTCCGGTAGGAGAACGAACAGCATGTCCATCGACAAGATCTGGGTCCTGGCCGAGTCGGCCGACGGGAAGCCCATCACCACCAGCCTCGAGCTGCTCACCCAGGCCCGGGCCCTGGCCCCGACGGTCGAGGCCGTCGCCTGGGGCGCCGACACCGCGTCCCTGGCCGGCACCCTCGGCGAGTTCGGCGCCACCACCGTCCACGACGTGGGCGACCTGGGCGGGGCGCTCCCGGGCGTCCCGGTGGCTGCGGCCATCGCCGCCGCCGTGGCGGCCGGCGACGGGCCTGACGCCGTCCTCTTCCCCGCCACCTACGACGGCCGTGACATCGCCGGCCGCCTGTCGGCCAAGCTGGACCGTCCCGTCCTGACCAACGTCGTCGGCCTGGAGTCGGTCGACGGTGGGCTGGTGACCCAGCACGCCATCTTCGGCGGGGTCCAGGTGGTCAACGCCCGGTTCACCGCCGAGGGCCCCGGGATCTTCGTGATCCGGGCCAAGTCCTTCGCCGCCGAGGGGTCGGGCGGGGCGCCGGCGGCCGTGGTGGCCGCACCCGTCCCCGAGCTCGGGGCCACCAATTCGGCCAGGATCGTGGCCCGCCACGTCGAGGAGCGCACGGGACCGAAGCTCGACGAGGCCGACGTGGTCGTCTCCGGTGGCCGCGGTCTGGGCGAGCCCGAGCAGTACGCGCTGATCGAGGAGCTGGCGGGCCTGCTGCACGGTGCCGCCGGTGCCAGCCGGGCCATCGTCGACGCCGGATGGGTGCCCTACTCCCATCAGGTGGGCCAGACGGGCAAGACGGTGAAGCCCACGGTCTACGTGGCCTGCGGCATCTCGGGGGCCACCCAGCACATGGTGGGCATGAAGAACTCGAAGAACATCGTGGCCATCAACAAGGACCAGGACGCCCCGATCTTCTCGGTGGCCGATCTGGGCATCGTGGGCGACGTGCACAAGGTCCTGCCGAAGCTCATCGAGGCCATCCGCGCCCGCGGCTGATCCCGGGCCCGGCGGCCCTCGCCGCCGACCCACCACCATCCCCCGCAGTCGACCACGGTCCTCCCCGGACATCGACCGTGACGCGTCCCGCCGGGGGTAAGGTCGCCGGGCGGCACACCCGGGCCGTGATCGACAACCCGACCCTGGCAGAACGACCGAACCGTGCTCTTCCCCACGACCGACTTCGCCATCTTCTTCGCCGTGGTCTTCACGGCGAATTGGCTGCTGAACCCGTACCCGGGGCCGTGGAAGCTGTTCATGACGGCGGCCAGCTACTTCTTCTACGCCTGGTGGGACTGGCGGTTCGTCTTCCTGCTGGCGGCGTCGACCCTGTTCGCCTACTTCGGGGCCGTGGCCATCCACCGGAGCGAGGGCCGGAGGAAGCGCCTGGCCCTGTGGGTGACCCTGGTGCTGCTGCTCGGGCTGCTCGGGTGGTTCAAGTACTTCGGGTTCGTGGCCGTGAACGTCGACAACGTGCTGCACACCCTGGGGCTGGGCCGGCCCATCCCGCTGCTGGCCATCACCCTCCCCGTGGCCATCTCGTTCTTCACCTTCATGGCGGTGAGCTACGTCATCGACGTCTACCGGGGGATCCTCCGCCCGGCCCGCCCGGCGGACCTCGCCGTGTACCTGTCGTTCTTCCCCCACCTGGTGGCCGGGCCCATCGTGCGGGGGACCGAACTGCTGCCCCAGATCCGTCGGCGCCGCGACGGGGACAACGTCCATTACACCGAGGCCTTCTGGCTCATCGCCTCGGGGCTGGCGAAGAAGGTCGTCCTGTCCTCGTACCTCTCCACCTACGTGGTCGACCCGGTGTTCGCCGCCCCGCGCCAGTACTCGTCACTGGAGATCCTGTTCGCCATCTGGGGCTACGCCGTGCAGATCTACGCCGACTTCAGCGGCTATACCGACATGGCCATCGGTCTGGCCCTCCTGCTGGGCTTCCGGTTCCCCGAGAACTTCCGTAGCCCCTATTCAGCCGTATCGCTGCAGGATTTCTGGCGCCGGTGGCACATCACCCTGTCGTTCTGGCTGCGGGACTACCTCTACATCCCCCTCGGCGGGAACCGGGGCACCGAGAGCCGGATCTCCCTCAACATCCTGATCACCATGCTCCTCGGCGGACTGTGGCACGGGGCGGCGTGGACCTTCGTGGCGTGGGGGGCCTTCCACGGGGTGGGCCAGATCATCGGCCGCCAGCGACGCCGTCGGCGGGCCGAGCGCGGGCTCCCGCTCGAGCCCACGGGACGGTGGCGCGTGGCGCTGGCCCGGTTCCTCACCTTCCAGCTGGTCTGTGTCGGATGGCTCCTCTTCCGGGCCGACACCATCGGCGAGGCGTGGACCATGTTCGTCCGGATCTTCACCGCCTGGGGGCCCTCGCCACTGGTCACCCCACTGGCCCTGGGGGCCATCGTCCTGGGCATCGCCACCCAGTACCTGCCCCACGAATGGATCCGCCGGGTCCAGGGCGCGTTCGCCGATCGTCGACCTGTGGTCCAGGGGGGCATCCTGGGGGCCGTGCTGCTCGCCGTCACCACCCTCGGCCCCGCCGGCGTGGCCCCTTTCATCTACTACCGGTTCTAGGCGGGTGATGCGACGGGGTCCCCGGTTGACCGGGAGCCCACGCCTGGGGTGACGACCGCGTCGATGGCCGGCCTTGTCGACCCGCCGCCGGCGCCGCCGTCCCCACCGTCAGTCGAAGAGCGACCCGGTCGTCCCCGGTCCCGTCGGAGGCCGGGGGTCGTCGTCGGGCGGCCCGCCCGGCGGGGTCCGCCGTCGGTGGTGGGACATTGTGAGGTGGGTGGCCCGGTCGGTGCCGGGCCACTCGGGTGGGGGCCGGGG